>OBWB01000501.1_pt1 | contig 23706 bp, 21 predicted proteins | sample 1476261 | NCBI WGS metagenome assembly OBWB01 (sample SAMEA2580038, study PRJEB22360) | human gut metagenome | biome: human gut; feature: human-associated habitat; material: faeces | place: Denmark | collected 2008/2010 | reverse complement strand
CCGGCAACGGGCCGCCCTCCTCGAAGCACGAGCGCTTGCCGGTATGGCAGGCGGCACCCACCTGGTCGACCTGAACCAGAATCGCATCGCCGTCACAATCCAGCGCCAGGGACTTCACATACTGCACATGGCCGGACGTGTCCCCCTTGCGCCAGTATTCCTGACGGGAGCGAGACCAGAACGTCACGCGACCGGTCGTCAACGTGCGCCGCAGCGCCTCGTCGTTCATGTAGCCGACCATCAGCACCTCGTGCGTGTCATACTGCTGGATGACCGCGGCGACCAGCCCGCGCGCGTCACGCTTGAGCCGCGCAGCGATGCGCGGGTCGAGTTCGTCGGTGTTGTCATAGTCGATGGTGGATTGCGTATCTGTCATGTCCTTCATATTCCTGTTCATGCCCCTATGGAGTCGTGTTCATGCATGCGGCGAATCATCGCCGGCCGGTTCCGCCGCGATTCACAGGCGAACCGTGTATCCCGCGGACCGAAGCGCCTGCTTGACCTCGCGGATGGTCACCAGACCGTAATGGAAGATCGACGCGGCGAGCACCGCATCCGCACCGGCGGCGATGGCCGGGGGAAAATCAGCGGCCTTGCCCGCGCCACCGGAGGCGATGATCGGTATCTTGACCTCGCGGCGCACTGCCTTGATCATCTCCAAATCGAAACCCTCACGGGTGCCGTCCGCGTCCATCGAGTTGAGCAGGATCTCGCCAGCGCCCAGTTCCTCGGCCCGCTTGACCCACCAGATCGCGTCGATGCCGGTGGACTTGCGCCCACCCATCGTGGTCACCTCGAACCCGGACTGCGTATGCTGTTCGCCCTGCTCGCGGCGGGCATCGACCGACAGCACCAGCACCTGATTGCCGAATCGGTCGGCGACGCGGCTGATCAGCGTCGGATCGTTGATGGCAGCGGTGTTGACGCCCACCTTGTCGGCGCCGCAACGCAGCAGCGAGTCGACGTCCTCGGGAGTACGCACGCCTCCGCCGACGGTCATCGGGATGAACACCTGCTCTGCGGTGTGGCTGACCACGTCGATCATGGTCTGGCGGTGCGAGCTGGAGGCGGTCACGTCCAGAAAGGTCAGCTCGTCGGCACCCTGACGGTAGTACTCCCCCGCCAGCTCGACCGGGTCGCCGGCATCACGCAGGTTCTCGAAATGCACGCCCTTGACCACTCGTCCCGCATCGACATCTAGGCATGGAATGACTCGGACGGCCAACGACATGATTGCTCCCTTATCAAGCTCGGTTGTTGTACGGATACCAAGGGTAGCGTCCGCCCGTTACAGCAGTGCCGCGGCGTTCCGCTACATGGGACGGGAAGGCCGCGCCCTCTGCGGTTCGAGATTCGCGGCCTGCAGCAGTGAGAGCGCGGTTAGGCCGCGAAGGCCTCTTTGGTCTTGGCGGCGAGCTGGCCGCAGGCGCCGTCGATATCGGAGCCTCGGGTGTCACGCAGGGTGGCCGTGATTCCGGCACGATGCAGGATATCGAGGAACTGCTGCTCATCCTCGGGCTTGGATGCGGTCCAGCGAGATCCCTCGATCGGGTTGAGCGGGATTGGGTTGACATGCGCCCAATCGTCGCCGTAATGGTTGAGCCGCTTGGCCAGCAGTCGCGCGTGCTCGGCCTGGTCGTTGATGCCGCGCATCAACGCGTATTCGATGCTGACGCGGCGCTTGGACGACAGGAAGTAATCGTGGGCGGCGTCGAGCACCTGAGTGGTGTTGAAACGCTTGTTCATCGGCACGAGCTCGTCGCGAAGCGCATCACTGGGCGCGTGCAGCGACACGGCCAGACGCACCGGGATGCCCTCGGCCGCGAGCTTCCTGATGCCGGGCACGACGCCGACGGTCGATACGGTGATGTTACGCGCGGAGATGCCGAACCCTTCGGGAGGCATCGCGCTGATCTGGCGCACGGCGGACAGCACGGACCGGTAGTTGCCCATCGGCTCGCCCATGCCCATGAACACGATGTTGCTGAGCCGGCCGGGGCCTCCGGCCACTTCGCCGTCGCGCATCATACGAGCGGCGACGCGCACCTGTTCCAGGATCTCGCCGGTCGACATGTTGCGGGTGAGTCCAAGCTTGCCGGTCGCGCAGAACGGACAGCCCATGCCGCAGCCGACCTGGCTGGAGATGCATAACGTGGTGCGGTTCGGGTAACGCATGAGTACGGATTCGATGTGAGAGCCATCGAAAAGGCGCCACAGCGTCTTGATGGTGGTGCCCTGATCGGCCACCTGATGAGTCACCTCGTCGATCAGAGGCGGGAAGAACGCCTCGACGATATCGCCGCGTGTGGCGGCAGGCAGGTCGGTGAACGCCTCGGACTCGGTCTCCAGCCGGCCGAAGTAATGGTTCGCCAGCTGCTTGACACGGAACTTCGGCAATCCCAGATCCTTCGCCCTGGCGATGCGCTCGTCAGGCGTCATGTCCACCAGATGCACCGGCGGCTTGCCCCGTCGGGCATGGTCCTTGGACAGCACGTCGCGGAAAGCCCCCTTGTCGCCGGGGGTGATTCCGGTCTCCGGCTGTTCCGCATCCTGCGCATGCCCGGTCGTCATTGCTCCTCCATCATCGTTCGTATCTTGTCGTCGTTTCCCGCATCGTCATGTCCGATCGTCAAGACGACCGTCACATGCCGACAATCCACAGCAGTCCGGCCAGGAACGGCGCGCACATGAGGATGGAATCCACACGATCCATCACGCCTCCATGACCCTTGAGCAGGTGTCCCATATCCTTGATGCCGATATCGCGCTTGAGCATGGACGCGCACAGGTCGCCGAACGTGCCTGCGACGCCGGTCAGTACTCCCATGACGATCGGGACCCACCAGCGCGACGCCCACACCGCGCCGTCATACGTGCAGAAGAACACCGCGAACGCGCCGATCATCGCGAACAGGATCGAACCGAACAGTCCCTCGACCGATTTCTTGGGGGAGATGCGCGGCGACAGCTTGTGCTTGCCGAACCATGCGCCGAAGAACAGGCCGCCGGTATCGCTCAGGGCCGGCAGGAACACCAGCGTGATCGCGTGCGCAACCGGATGCCCGTTGAACACCAGCGACAGCACGATGCAGCTGGCCAGCGTAGGGATGTACAGCACGGTGAGTATCGAGACAGCGACATGCGACAGCCGACTGTGATGCAGTTCGCCTTTCTCATGGTTGAACGACGACTGCTCGCGCGCGGCGGCGTCGGAGCTCGACAGCTTGGATGCGACGGCGAGCGAAAGCCAGTTGCCGAAGCTGAACCGGGCGGTGGCGAGAATGGCCACCAGCATCAGCGTCGCCATCGTCAGCAGCGCCATCGTGCCGAAATGGTACGGGCTGTAATAGGTGCCGAGCAGGATGGCCGCCGAACACAGCCACAGCGCGACGACCGGGATATGCAGACCGACCGTGGCGAAATCGACACGGAGCTCCCACAGCGCAAGCACCATGAACACGACGATCAGCAGCACGAACACGTCGATGCGGATCAGCAGGCTCGCCAATATGATGATGACGAGCACCGCGCCGGTCGCGACCGCCTGCGGCATGTTGCGCCCGGTCTTCTTGTTGATGTTCGCCAGGGCCTCCTCGGCCTCCACATGAAGCTGGTCGTTGTGTTCCATGATGTTCAACCGCCTCCGTAAGTCGATGGTGCCATGATGATTCTGCCTTCATCATAGCGAACCGGACGAGGCGATGGTCACATGCCGCGTCCGGTTCAACGATTTCGTCATGAAGGTCAGACCTCCATGATCTCCTTCTGCTTGGTCTCGAACAGCGCGTCGAGCTGGTCAGTGACCTGCTTGGTGACCTTGTCGAGCTCCTTGAGCAGACGATCGCCCTCGTCCTCGCCCATCTCGCCGTCCTTGACGGACTTGTCGATGGTCTCCTTGGCCTTGCGGCGGATGTTGCGCACAGCGACCTTGCCGTCCTCGGCCTTCGACTTGGCGAGCTTGACGTATTCCTTGCGACGCTCGCTGGTCAGCTCCGGCATGGTGATGCGGATGACGTTGCCATCGCGGTTCGGGTTGACGCCGAGATCGGAGTCGCGCAGGGCCTTCTCGACCTTGCTGGCCTGGGACACGTCGAACGGGGTGACGGAAAGGGTGCGGGGCTCCGGCACGCCGATGGACGCGACGGCCTTCAGTGGAGTTGGAGCACCGTAGTAGTCAACGACGATGCCGTTGAGCAGCGCAGGGTTGGCGCGGCCGGTGCGGATGCCCGCGAAGTTCTCCTTGGTGTTCTCCACGGACTTGTTCATCTGTTCCTTGGCTTGTTCGACAGGATTGGCCATTTTGTGCTCCTTGTTGTTGTTCTTCGTTGAAGTTGGTTTCCCGGGTTGGATGCAGACGCGCGATCACCGATGCGCGTCGCTCACGCGAGCGTGGATTCGGCGGTGGACACCAGCGTGCCGATCTCCTCGCCGAGCAGCGCGCGGGTCACGTTGCCGGCCTCTTCGAGACCGAACACGCGGATGCGCTTCCTGTTGTCGCGGGCCATGGACAGCGCGGCGGCATCCATGACCGCCAGGTTGTCGACAAGGGCGCGGTTGTAGCTCAGCGTTGCGAAACGCTTGGCATCTGCGTCCTTGCGGGGGTCGGAGGTGTAGACGCCGTCGACGCCGTTCTTGCCCATAACGACCTCATCGCAATGGATCTCCAACGAACGCTGGATGGACACCGTATCGGTGGAGAAATACGGCATGCCCGCACCGGCGCCGAAGATCACGACGCGGCCCTTCTCCAAGTGGCGGATGGCCTTGAGCGGAATGTACGGCTCGGCGACCTGGCCCATGGTGATGGCCGTCTGCACGCGGGTGGCCTGCCCCTCCTGCTCCAGGAAATCCTGCAGCGCGAGGCAGTTCATCACCGTGCCCAGCATGCCCATGTAATCGCCGCGGGAACGGTCGATGCCAGCCTGCTGCAATTCCGCGCCGCGGAAGAAGTTGCCTCCGCCGACGACGATGGCGACCTGAACGCCCTGCCGCACGGCGGGGACGATCTCCTCGGCGATGCGACGAATCACCTGCGTATCGATGCCGACCTTTCCGCCGCCAAACGCCTCACCAGACAGTTTCAGCAATACCCTTCGTGGCTGATCCGCCGCTACTCCATCTGCCATGCATAGCCTTTCTGATATCGGTTCCCTGATGCTTCGTGAGCCAGAACCGCCCGACATACTGCCTATCAGCGTATCCGCAAACTGCGACAGTGCCTGGTAGCGACTCGCGCGATCACAGCGATTCGGCGAATTCCTCGACCCGGGCCACCACGTCGTCGAGATACGACGCAGAAGTGCGCCACCGGCCGGGAACCTCTATCGAATGATTGGCCTGCGGGTACTCATGCACGAGGCCACTGAGACGATGGGCCCGGTCGCTGCGGTACAGCGGGTCCGCGGTTCCTGCGCAGATCAGCGGTTCGGGAGCCGAGCCGGGCTCGTAATCGTCATCGCCCGGCACGGGGATGACGGACCGTGTCGGATCGAAGTCGGCCGGCGACAGCACGGGCGTCAGCAAGGCCATCGGGACGCCGAGCCGGGACACATGCGGGTAGATGAACGTCGACAGCGATTTCGCCACCACCAGGGTGCGCGGCTGCGATGACGGACTCGACCGGCGAGGGATGCCATCCAGCCAGTCGTCGACGGCTCCGGACAGCATCGAGAATATTCTCGGCGCGGGGGTCTTCGACAGGTCCGCATCGACGTCGAGCCGTTCCACGAACCAGCCGGCATCGGCCAACGCCATCGCGCAGTAATACAGCAGCGGCCGATCGCAGTTGTATCCGGTGCCCGGCATGATCAGCGCATGCCGGTCGGTCCTATCCGATGCCATGCGGTTCTTCGGCCATTCGTTTCTGCGGCAGGTGGGCTGCGCCGTTCCGCTCCCCATCAACGATGAAATCATCGTCATGATCCCCCATATGATTTTTCGTTATTCGTGTGATTGCATGCTGTCGGCTGGCATGGCCGCGCCGGCCATGCCAGGTATGACAAAGGCGGCCGACGCATGAAAGCGCGGACCGCCTTTGTTGAGGTTCATCTCAGCTCACAGGCTGTTCCCCGGCCCGATGATGCGGACCGGAGCGGGACGAATCAAACCTTCGCGGTTCGATTCACTCCTCTTCGCCCTTGCCGACCTCGATACGGGCGAAGGCCACGGCCTTGCCGCCGACTTCCTCGAACAGCTTGCCGACGGTCTTGGACGGATCCTTGACGAACGGCTGGCCCAGCAGGACGACTTCCTTGTAGAAGGCGTTGAGACGGCCTTCGACGATCTTCGGAACGATCTTCTCGGGCTTGCCTTCGGCCAGGGACTTCTCGGTGGCGACGCGACGCTCGGACTCGACGACATCGGCCGGAACGTCCTCACGGCTGAGCCACTTGGCGCCCATGGCGGAAATCTGCAGAGCGGCCTCGTGAGCGACCTTGGCACCGGCTTCGTCGGTGGCGATCATCGCGACGATGCTCGGGGGCATCTCGACGGACTTCTTGTGCGCGTAGATCTCGACGTGCGGGCCGGAGATCTTGGCGAACTGGCCGACCTTGACGTGCTCGCCGAACAGGGCGGCCGCCTCTTCGACGGCGACCTTGACGGTGCCGTCCTCGGCGTTGGACGCCAGGAGCTCGTCGGCGTTGTTCGCGTCGGCGGCCACGGCGTAGCCGAGCACGGTGTCGGCGAATTCGACGAACTTCGGGGTCTTGGCCACGAAGTCGGTCTCGGAATTGAGCTCGACGGCGTAACCGGTCTGGCCTTCGGCGGACTCGATCACCTTGGAGGCGATGGTGCCTTCCTGGGCCTTGCGGCCTTCGCGCTTGCCAGCGGCCTGGATGCCCTTGGCGCGGATGATCTCCTTGGCGCGGGCGACATCACCCTCGGCCTCGGTGAGAGCCTTCTTGACGTCCATCATGCCGGCGCCGGTGTCTTCGCGCACCTGCTTGATCAAAGCTGCAGTGATTGCTGCCATTGATTTGTCTCCTCGTTAAAAATGTGTCCCCATAGTGATGGGAGGCTGTTGCACCTCCCATACTACAGGAGGTAGGTCACTCGGCCTTGGCTTCCTCGGCCTCGGCGGCCGGAGCAGCTTCAGCGGAAGCGCCCTCGGTCAGCAGTTCCTTCTCCCAAGCGGCCATCGGCTGCTCGGCTTCGATCTCGCCCTCGGCCTTGGCGGCCCGGCCGGAACGCTCCAGCAGGCCATCGGCCACTGCGTCGGCCATCAGGCTGGTCAGCAGCTCGATGCCGCGGATGGCGTCATCGTTGGCCGGAATCGGGTAGTCGACGGACTCCGGGTCGGTGTTGGTGTCGACGAGGGCCACGACCGGGATGCCCAGCTTGTGGGCTTCCTCGACGGCGAGCGATTCCTTGTTGATGTCCACGACGAACATCGCGGAGGGGGTGCGGACCATGTTGCGGATACCGCCAAGCTGCTTCTCCAGCTTATCCTTCTCGCGCTCCAGCAGCAGCAGTTCCTTCTTGGTCAGACCGGAGCCGTGCACGTCGGAGAAGTCCATCTCCTCAAGTTCCTTCAGACGGCTCACACGCTTGGAGACGGTCTGGAAGTTGGTCAGCATGCCGCCGAGCCAACGCTCGGACACGTAGGGCATGTTCACGCGCGTGGCCTGGGTCTGCACGGCTTCCTGGGCCTGCTTCTTGGTGCCGACGAACAGCACGGTGCCGTTGTGGGCGACGGTGGCCTTGATGAAGTCATAGGCCTTGTCGATCAGCTCCAGCGACTTGAACAGGTTGATGATGTGGATGCCGTTGCGCTCCATCAAGATGTACTGCTTCATCTTGGGGTTCCAACGACGGGTCTGGTGACCGAAGTGGACGCCGGCCTTGAGCATTTCGCTCATCGTGATCTGTGCCATAGCACTACCTTTCTTGTCGGTTCTTGCCTGGTCATGCGTACCTGAGTGCAGCCCCGCCGAAGCGTGGCCGACCGACACAGGCCGTCGCGGACATGACGCGATATGGTGTGCACCGGTTGACGATAACGGTTGGCCGTCGCCACCTGCGACTGCGGTGACGGCCGGGTTGGCGCACAAATATTCAGAATACCACCACGTGCCTACTTGGCGGCGTGCTCACGCATGTACCGCAACGCCTCGCGGCGCTCCGTCTTCTCCAGCCGGTCGAGGTACACGTGACCGTCGAGGTGATCGGTCTCATGCTGCAGCATGCGACCCATCAGACCGCTGCCCTCCAGCACGACCTCGTTGCCGTCCAGGTCGATGCCGCGCACGCGGGCGTAATCGGCGCGACGGGTCTTGTACCACAGGCCGGGAACGGACAGGCATCCTTCGTCACCGTACTGTTCGCCGCTCTTCTCCTCCAGCACCGGGTTGAGCACGTATCCGATCTTCCCGTTGATGTTGTACGAGAAGGCGCGCAGCCCGACACCGATCTGGTTCGCCGAGAGCCCGGCACGACCCGGATCGTCGACGGTGTCCAGCAGATCCTGCACAAGGCGGCGTACGGCGGGCGTGATCTCCCTGATCGTCTCGCACGGGGTGCGCAGCACCGGATCGGGAACTGTTCTGATTTCGCGGATGGCCAATTACTTCTCCTCACTGGTGTCGTTGCCGTCGGATGCCGCGTCGCCCACGCTGTCCTCCTGCTCGGGGCTGCCGGATTCGGCTTCGTCGTTCTTCATGAAGCGAATCTTCCCCTTCGCCTGGTCGAAGGCCTGCTTGACGCTTTCCGAAGACTGCTTCACGGTCTCGGCGGTCATGTCGAGGATCTTGACGGTGGCGGGCAGCGGCTTTGCGGCGTTCTTCGGAGCATAGATCATGTTGTCGATCACGTCGGCGTAACGCTGCAGCACCTTCGGGCGGACCACCTTCATGCTGGGTGTCAGAGTGCCGTCCTCCTGGTTGAACTCCTCGTCCAGAATAACGAACTTGCGCACCGACTCGGCGCGGGAGACGTTGCCGTTGGCCTTGTCGATGTACTGCTGCACCAACGCCCGGACCGCGTCGTTGGTCGCGATCTCGCTCATCGGCGCGTCGATGTCGAGGTTCTGCGAGGCAAGCCACGAGCGGGTCATCTCCGCGTCGAGTTCGATGAGCGCGGCGATGAACGGGCGTCCGTCGCCGATGACGACGGCATGGGCGACGATCGGGCATGTGTTGATGACATCCTCCATCGGCGCCGGGCTGATGTTCTTGCCGCCGGCCGTGATGATGATGTCCTTCTTGCGGCCCGTGATGAACACGAATCCCCGATCGTCGATCGTGGCGAGGTCACCCGTGTGCAGCCAGCCATCGGAGGTCAGGGCCTCGGCGGTCCGCTGAGGCTGCTTGTAGTAGCCAAGGAACACGTTCGGCCCCTTGATCATCAGCTCGTCGTCATCCGCGAGCCTGATGGAGATGCAGCCGGGCCGGCCGACGGAGCCGACCTCGTTCGCGTCCTGGAAATTCACCAGGCAGGGCGCGGCCGTCTCGGTCATGCCATACCCCTGGATGAAGGTGATGCCATCGAATCCGTTGAAGAAGTGCGCGAGATCGGCATTGAGCGGGGCGCCGCCGCAGGCGAGCCACTTCATGTTGGGGCCCAGGGCGGAACGGATCGACGAGCCCACGGTCTGCATGTAGAAGCTGTGCTGGATGCGGGCGCCCAGGGAATGACGGCCGCCGGCCATCTCGTCCTTCGACCACTGCACGAAATGATCGAACGCCTTGGCGAACAGGCGCCCCTTGAGACCGGCTCCGGCCTTCTGCGAGGCGGCGTTGTACACCTTCTCGAACACGCGGGGCACGCCCAGCAGATACGTGGGCTTGAAGCCGCGCAGGTCGGCGAGCAGCCGCTTGGCGCTGGAGATATAGCCGACCACGCCATGCGAGCCGATGGCCACGTACTGGATGTACCGAGCGAAGCAGTGCGCCAGCGGAAGGAACAGCAGCAGACGGCTCGGCTGGTACAGCATGTCGTTGAGTACCTCATAGCCGTTGTAGACCGTGTGGTTGAAGTTGCGGTGAGACAGCATCACGCCCTTCGGTTTGCCGGTGGAGCCCGACGTGTACACGATGGTGAACAGGTCGTCGGCGCGGACGCGGCCGATCGCCTTGTCCAGTTCCTCGTCGCTGACGGACTCGCCGAAATCGGCGACCGCGTCGAGGCCGTTCGCCTTGAAGTTGAACACGTAGCGCAGGCTCTCGCTGTGCGCGCGAATCTGCTCAAGGATCTGCGCATGAGAGTCGTCGCCGGCGAAGGCGATGACCGGTTCGACCTCTGCGACGATATCACCCGTCTGCTTGGGCGAATCAGTCTCGTATACGGGGACGCTCACCGCGCCGATGGAGGCGCAGGCGAAGTCCACGACGCCCCACTCATAGCAGGTGGCGGCGTATATCACGACCATGCTGCCGGGCTTGACCCCGAGGCCGAGAAGCCCCTTGGCCACCTCACGGACGCGGTCGTTCATCTGGCCGGCGGACACGTCATGCCACTGCCTCGTCTCATCGTCCTGCCATTGGGCGACGAGGTCATCGGGGTCGCGTTCGCAACGCTTGGCGAGCAGTGAATAGATGGTGTCCAGGTCTGTGGTCTGATAGATCGTATCGACGGTGTATTCACGCAACATAGGCTCCACTATAAGCATGGCCGCGTACCGGCACGCGGCCATGCGGAACATATCATCCGGCTTGCGCGGCATGTATCACCCGATGTCCGTCATCGTGCACAGCCAGCGGCATCCCATCTGGCGCAGCACGATGTTCGACCAGTAGTTCTGCACGCCGATGGTCAGATGCGTCGATATCTCGAACGTCGTCGGATTGATGAACATCCCCGACATCATCCGGGGCACCACCGGCAGATACCGGAGTTTGGCCTTCAGCTCAGGATTCGACTGCATGTGGTTGTCGAGCAGGTACGCCATGGTCTCCAGCTTCTTGAGACACGGGCCGGTCACCGCCCGTCTGAGCTTGCCCGCATGCAGCTGTCCGCGCATGATGTCGGCGGACATGCATGCTATGCGGGCGGACGATACCGCCAGCGAATGGCCCTGTGCGGCGTTGATGCTTCCCGCGCCGCAGCTGGTGATGTGATACGGCACCGGAACGTCGGACGATTCGATGATGACGTACCCGTCGAGGCTCGGCACCGGGCAGGGCGGGTTTTCGCGCGCGTAATGATAAGTGGGTTGCTCCATGTCCGTTTCTCCGTCTTCTCTCTCGCCCCCATCCACGATGAAAGGGGATAATCCCAGCACAACACAACAAAGGCACCCCCGCAATGGACGAGGGTGCCTTTTTGTGCAATCGTGCCGCGATTCGAGCCTCCGACGCGGAGGCGAAGCATCACGGATCAGACGTGGTAGGGGTTGACGACCACCGAGCAACGCTGGAAGCTCTTGACGTCGACATAGCCCGTGGACGCCATGGCTCGGCGCAGCGCGCCGATGTAGTTCACCTGGCCATCAGCGCGGTGGCTGGGCCCGAACAGGATCTGCTCCAGCGAGCCGACCGTGCCGACATCGGTGCGGGAACCGCGTGGCAGGGTCTGGTGACGGGCTTCCGCACCCCAATGCTTGCCGCCACCGGGAGCCTCGGTGGCGCGGGCGAGCGGAGCGCCGAGCATGACGGCGTCGGCGCCCATGGCGAGGGCCTTGACGAAGCTGCCCGAATCCCCCATGCCGCCATCGGCGAGGACCTGCACATAGCGGCCGCCGGCCTCGTCCATGTAATCGCGGCGCGCCTCAGCCACGTCGGCGATCGCGGTCGCCATCGGGGCGTGGACGCCGATCGTCGTGCGCGTAGCGGTGACCGCACCGCCGCCGAAGCCGACCAACACGCCCGCCGCACCAGTGCGCATCAGGTGCAGGGCCGCCGTGTAGTTCGCGGCGCCGCCGACGATGACCGGAACATCGAGGTCGTAGATGAACTTCTTGAGGTTCAGCGGCTCATGGCCGAGGGACACATGCTCGGCGGACACCACCGTGCCGCGGATGACGAACAGGTCGACGCCGGCTTCGACCACCGTGGAGTAGAACTGCTGGGTGCGCTGCGGGGAAAGCGCGCCCGCCACGGTGACGCCCGCATCGCGGATCTCATGCAACCGGCGGGTGATGAGCTCGGGCTTCACCGGCTCACGGTAGATCTCCTGGATCCGCTCGGTCGCGACGTCATCGGGCAGCTGGGCAATCTCGTCGAGCAGCGGCTGCGGATCGTCATACCGCGTCCACAGACCCTCCAGATCCAGCACGCCAAGAGCGCCCAGCCGGCCCATCGCTATCGCCGTGGCGGGGCTGGTGACCGAATCCATCGGGGCTCCGATGACCGGTACGTCGAACTCATAGGCATCCACCTGCCACGACGTCGACACGTCCTGCGAATCGCGGGTGCGACGAGAGGGAACGATGGAGACATCATCCAGCGCGTAGGCCATGCGGGCCTTCTTGCCCAAACCGATTTCAATTTCCTGAGACATGGTTTCAAGGCTAATGCCGGGCTGTGACACCGGACGCGGCCGCACACGCGCATCACCCGCCGTCTCACATTGTGGCGAATACCGAGCGGCGGACAACGCGCGGTAACATCGATGCGCTAAGACTGGTGCACATACGCCAATCACGCTAGGAGGAAACGCATGGCCAAAATCAAGGTCGAGGGAAAGGTCGTCGAGCTCGACGGCGACGAGATGACCCGCGTCATCTGGAAGGACATCAAGGACCGTCTGATCCTGCCCTATCTGGACGTCGATCTGGACTATTACGACCTGGGCATCGAGAACCGTGACGCCACCGACGACCAAGTCACCATCGACGCGGCAAAGGCAATCCAGCGCGAGCACGTGGGCGTCAAGTGCGCCACCATCACTCCGGACGAGGCCCGCGTCAAGGAATTCGGTCTCAAGAAGATGTGGAAGTCCCCCAACGGCACAATCCGTAACATCCTCGGCGGCACGATCTTCCGCGAGCCCATCGTGATGAGCAACGTGCCTCGTCTGGTGCCCGGCTGGACCAAGCCGATCGTCGTGGCCCGCCACGCCTTCGGCGACCAGTACAAGGCCACCGACTTCAAGGTGCCGGGCGCCGGACGCCTGACCGTCACCTTCACTCCCGAGGACGGCTCCGAGCCGATTGAGCACGTGGTCTATGACTACGGCCAGGACGGCGGCGTGGCCCAGGTGCAGTACAACGTCAACGATTCGATCCGCGGCTTCGCTCGCGCCTGCTTCAACTATGGCCTGATGCGCCACTACCCGGTGTACCTGTCCACCAAGAACACGATTTTGAAGGCCTACGACGGCCAGTTCAAGGACATCTTCGCCGAAGTGTTCGAGACCGACTACAAGGACAAGTTCGCCGAGGCTGGCCTGACCTACGAGCACCGCCTGATCGACGACATGGTCGCCAGCTCCCTCAAGTGGCACGGCGGCTACATCTGGGCGTGCAAGAACTACGACGGCGACGTGCAGTCCGACTCCGTGGCTCAGGGCTTCGGCTCGCTGGGCCTGATGACCTCCGTGCTGATGACCCCGGACGGCCAGACCGTCGAGGCCGAGGCCGCGCACGGTACCGTGACCCGCCATTACCGTCGCTGGCTCAAGGGCGAGAAGACCTCCACCAACCCGATCGCCTCGATCTTCGCGTGGACCGGCGGACTCAAGCACCGCGCCGACCTGGACGGCACGCCCGAGGTCCGCCACTTCGCCGAGACGCTGGAGAAGGTCATCGTCGACACCGTCGAAGGCGGTCAGATGACCAAGGATCTGGCCATGCTGGTGGGACCGGATCAGGCGTGGCTCGACACCGAGGGCTTCATGAACGCGCTGGACGAGAACCTTTCCAAGGCGCTGACCGCGTGACCGGCCGGGCGGGGTTCTCCGGCGGCTCCCGCCACCGGTGATCGCCGCCGGCAATCCATCGCCATCAAGGCCCGCATCCCATGTCCCCACACGAGATGCGGGCCTTGTGCGTATGGTGAGGCTACAATCGAAAGTCACAGTATTCGCATGACTGAAAGGGCGTGACCATGTCAGGACGACGCATGGTGTCTTGTCTGAAACTCATCGCCGCCGCGATGGCGACGGGTCTTCTGCTCACGACGGCGGGATGCGCGTCAACGGACGATACCAACACTCCGGACGGCGGCACCGTCACGCAATCCACCGGGGCGGTGGCGATATTCACCCCATCGGACGGCATCACCCTCTCCCAGCACACGCCGTTGAACAAGTGGGCGAAACTGGTGCCCGACATCACCTCCGAGCTCAAGAAGCAAGGATTCAAATCCGCGAACATCACCACAACCACATCCAGTGACCTCGCCAAGCAGAGCCAGGACATTCAGGATTACGTCGTCAATCATGCGGTGTCGGCGCAAAGCGGGAAAGACAGCGCCAACAAGAAAGACGGTGCTGACGAGAAGGCAATAACGCTGATCGTCGCGCCCGCAGCCGAAACGCAGACATCCACCCGGCAATACGGCGATTACGTCAGCCAGACGAGCGGCACGGCGACGGATAGGACCGGTTCAGACGAGGCCGGTTCAACGGATGCATCGGAATCGACTGACACACCCGAATCGGCGAATGCATCCAGCTCGGATAACGCATCCGACTCGACGGACACGGAATCGATGCCCCGTATGGCGAACGCATTGCAGCTGGCCAAGGACTCGGGCATGCACGTGGTGCTCGTGGCCAATCCGGTGAAGGACTTCACCCCCGACGCTTTCGTCGAACTGTCGACAGCCGAACGCATCGGGCAGATCCAGGCGAGCAAGCTTGCCGACAAACTGCAACTCGACACCATCAGCAAGGACAATCCGAAGGCCGTGGAGATCCTGCTGCCCTACACCGCATCCGCTGACGGCAGTGACGACGAATTCGCCAAGGAGGCCTTCGCAGGCGCCTGGTCCGTGCTGCAGCCGTATTTCAAGAAGGGCACGGCATACAGTCCGTCCGGACTGCTGACGGCCGACACGACCGACGGGCAGTGGGAGTCGGTCGCCTTCAAAATCGACAAGGATTCGCGCATCACCGACGAGATCACCAATCGTCTCAAACAGAAGAATTCGGCCTCGCACACCCGAATCGACGGCATCATCGCCATGAACGATTACGTGGCTTCCGGAGTGGTCGACGCGCTCGACCATCTCGGATACACCGGTTCGGCGGCCGACATCAACCCCTCCATCACACTGCCCGGAATCGTCGGCAACATCACCGGAAAGCAGGATCTCCACCGCAAGAAGGTGCCGGATCCGATCAAGGCGCCGGAAAACGACGGCGACGCCGCCAACGACGGGTCGGCCTCGGAAAAGGCCAGGGACACGCAGTGGCCCATCATCACCGGATATGGCGCGTACGTCGACGAACTGCCGCAACTCGTCAGCGGCCATCAATGGATGACCGCCGTCGAGGACCGCAAGGGCGCCGCGACGCAGCTCGCGCAGATGTGCCTGAAAATCAATCAGGGCACGGCGGTGAAATCGCCGCAGAACCTGACCAAGGGGACGTATCCGGGCGTCGCGGGGAAGAACATGCCGACGCTTCGCCCCGACCTGGTCGCGGTCAGCGCGTCGAACCTCAAGAGCACGCTGATCGACCCCGGCTACATCACTCTGGCCGACGCGGGGATGTGACAGACGCAGGGATTGCGCGTCACAGGGAATGTAGCAGGCGCGGCAATACCGGGATATACGCGAGTCGGCCGTCACCCCAACCATCCGTCATGATGACGGGAACCGGTTGAGGTGACGGCCGACTCGTTGCCCGGCTGAACCTCCGCTCAGCGGCCCTTCGGGGCGTAAATGCGCGTGTCGATGAGTTCGCCGAAGTGGTCGATCACCGCTTGACGGCGTGCCTTCATGCTGGCGGTCAGCAGTCCGTTCTCCTCGGTGAACGGCTCCGGCACGATCTCGAATTTGCGAATCGACTCTGCCCGCGACACCAGATCGTTGGCGGCGTTGACCGCGCGCTCGACCTCGGCGTAGACGATCGGGTTGCGCACGGCTTCGGCGAGGTCGGAGACCTGCTCCACACCCTGCGCGGCCAGCCAGGCGTTGGTCTCATCGAGATCCAGGGAGACGATCGCCGCGATGAACGGCTTACGGTCACCGATGACGACGCACTGGTCCACCACCGGCGATGTCATCACGCTGGCCTCCAATATACCCGGAGACACGTTCTTGCCGCCTGCCGTGATGATCAGGTCCTTCTTGCGTCCGGTGATGGTGACAAACCCGTCGTCGTCGATGTCGCCGAGGTCCCCCGTGTGCAACCATCCGTCAACGATCTGGCTCTGGGTGATTTCAGGATGGTTATGGTATCCGACGCAGACCGCACGGCTCTTGATGCATAGTTCGCCGTCCTCGCCGAGCCCTACCGACACCCCCTGCAGCGGCAGGCCGACCGTGCCGATGCGATATCCCTTGGTTGGATTCACCATGGCCGGGGCGCAGGTCTCCGTCATGCCATACCCCTCAAGCAGCGGCAGTCCGACACCGTTGAAGAAGTGTGCGATGGCCCCGTCCAGAGGAGCGCCTCCGGACACCGCATATTCGCAGTGGCCGCCGAACACGCCCATGATCGTGCGATAGATCAGGCGGTCGTACATGGCGTGGCGCATCCGCAGCGAGGCCGAGAACCCGTTGCCCTCCTGCTGCGCGTGCGACCATTCGCGTGCGGTGGCCGCGGCCTTGGCAAAGATGCGCCCCTTCATGCCGGCACCCGCCTTCTGCGAGGCGGCGTTGTACACCTTCTCGAAGATGCGCGGCACGGCCAGTATGAAGGACGGCTTGAACTCGCCGAAATCAGACAGAATGGTCTTGAGGTTGTTGGACAGCCCCAGCTCCACGTCACCGGCAAAGCAGTACAGCACCATGTACCGCGCGAATGCGTGAGCCAGCGGAAGGAACAGCAGTAGACGGCGGTCACGCCCATAGGCGATGTCGGGCATGGATTGCGTACCGGCATAGGTGACGTACACGAAGTTGCCGTGTGACAGTTCAATGCCCTTCGGCATGCCGGTGGAGCCCGACGTGTACACGATGGTTGCCAGGTCGTCGCCCTTCACCAGACGCTCGCGCTCCCAGAACTCCTCGTCACTCACTCCACGCCCGTATTCCTCCAGCGTGTTCAGCGCACCGAAATCGATGACGTACACGTCTTTCAGCGTGCTGCAGCGCGAGCGGACGGACTCGATCTTGTCACGCTGCGCATCGTTCTCGGCGAACGCCATCGTCACCTGGGAGTCATTGAAGATCGTGGCGACCTGAGCCGGCGAGTTGGTCTCGTAGACGGGCACGGTGAGGGAGCCGATGGACATGATGGCCATGTCCAGCGCAGCCCATTGCCATGAGGTGGAAGAGATGATCGACACCGCGTCCCCTGGCATGACGCCACGGGCGATCAGGCCCTTGGCCAGTGCGATGACCTTGTCACGGAATTCGGTGGCCGTGAACGAGCGCCATGAGCCGGTACCGTCCTTGTACGAGACCAGCGGCTCGTTGGGCTTGCGTTCAGCGCGTTCGACCAGCACCGAGAACACGTTTTTGTCGCCGTCAATGGGCTTGGTGACCGGTTGCGTATATTCCTTGAGCATTTCAGCGCTCCCCTCGACTGTGGGCCGGTCGTTCCGGCGAACGGGTGGCATCTGCATCGCCACCGTTCAATTGTACGGCTTTTCCATACGAATTCGGGGCAGCATCGCCGTCAATCGGGTTTCAGGCCAATACGCATGGGTCTCACACGGGCGAGCGGATCAAGATATGTCGTCGCCGTCCCCTCGTTTTGCAGTCGAACCCTCCTGACTCCCCAATGGAGGCATCGGCCGTCGCAATGGTCGGATGCCCCTCCCACTTCGCCGATGACGTCGCCGCGTCTCACGGCTGTTCCGGCAACGCCCTCGGTATGCGCCGGCTCGAACGTCGACACAAGGTCACCGTGGTTGACGCTGACGACCGACTTGCCGCCGACACTCCCGGCGAACGATATGATGCCATCCGCAGGGGCATACAGTTCATCGCCGTCGGATGCCTGCAGATCCACGCCGCGATGCCCGGAAAGCCATGGCCGGTCAGGTGGGTCGAAATCCGCGATGACAGCCGGCTGACCCACAGGCCAAAGCCATACCGTCCGACACGCCGCCTGTCGTCCTGCGCATAACGTCACCGCGGTGAAGACCTCTTCCCCGGCGGATGCGGAGGGCACCCGCAATAGCGCCCAGTTCATCATCGCAGCGAACATCACGGCAACGGACATGCAGCACAGCCGGATCATGGTCCGTTTGCAACGCTCCCTGCGGCGAAGCGCGAATTGCCTGCGCCGTATGGCATGGCGGTCATACCGCACCTGAGGATGGTGCCACGCTCCCCGCTGCCCATCTAAATCATCATTCAGCATCAGTCTTTCCCCCATTCCGTCGTCGGTCGCCGGAACGTCCCCGCGCCCCGGCATCCCCAGCATCGCACACCGATGCACGGCGGAGGGCGAAAAACGACCGATGTGGTCGAAGGCTCGGGAGTTATCCACATTTCGGCGTGTCGCGCCGATACTGCACGGCACTTGCTGCTGGAATCGCCTGACAATGCCCGGGAGCTGTTTGTAGGCGAGTGCAATCCGGGAGGCCCGTGGCCGCAGGCCATCCCCACTTGCAGGGCCCGGAGAGCTGTCGCGAAGCGACTGGGGGCGGTCATCCGCAGCAATGCGGCGGATAGCCACTTGCGTCCCCGCATTGCCACACCATCGATATTTCGCGTCAAAATCGCATTGTGTGGCTTTCCATCGGCCACACAACGCGATGTGAGCCTTCACATCGCGTTGTATGGCCGACATTCGAATCATAGGACGGCCATTTTGCAATGATTCGGGATTGTTCTCGTCTCCGTCCCTTGCCACACCATCTTAAAAACCATCAGAATTCGCATAGTGTGGCACGCGGAGGCGTGCACACGACGGCGCATGCGATGCATCGGTGCGCAGGTGCGGGATGAGCGCGAGAAAGCAAAAACCCTCAACGTTTCCGTTGAGGGTTTTTCTATAGCTCCTGCGGCTGGGCTTGAACCAGCGACCGTCCGATTAACAGTCGGATGCTCTGCCAACTGAGCTACGCAGGAATGTTTTCCTGTGCTGAGCTAACTGCTGTGCACAAGATGAATATATTACACACAAATCGCATGGATGCAACTTGAGTGCTCGCCTCGGCGTGTCGCCTGTAATTCCAATGGTTGATTGATGACGAGAACTGACAGTCGGATGCCGTGGACGCAAGCAAATTATCGGTTTATCGACGGTTTCGCCCGCGAATTCCCGCTGTTTGTAGGCGAGTGCAATCCGCGAGGCGGAGGGGCTACATGCAGATTTTGTTCATGGGCATGGCGGAATCGATGGGGCAATCGGGCGAGGAAGGGGCCTCGCCGGCCTCTACGAGGTTCACGCCGAGCATGGCGACCATCGCGCCATTGTCGGTGCACAGCTTGAGCCGAGGGATGCGCACCTCGACTCCGGCCCGCTCGCCGTATTCGAGCAGCTTCGCACGCAGCTGCGAGTTGGCGGAGAACCCTCCGCCTACGATCAGAGTCTTGGAATCATACTGCTCGCACCCGCGCATGGCCTTGCGGGCCAGAACCGTGGCCACGGAGTCAGCCAGCGAAGCGCACACGTCGTCAATGGGAACGTCCCGCCCCGCAGCCTGCTGTTCCTCAATCCACCGTGCGACGGCGGTCTTGACGCCGGAGAAGCTGAAATCATACGGATGCGCCGCACCGGCCTTCCCCTGAGTCAGGCCCTGCGGCACCTTGATGGCCTTGGGATCACCCAGCTGAGCGTGACGGTCGATATGCGGGCCGCCGGGGTACGGGAAGCCCAGCAAACGCGCGACCTTGTCGAAGCACTCCCCCGCAGCGTCATCCAACGTGGTGCCGACCACGTCGACATGCCGCGCGACATCGCGCACATGCAGCAGCGACGTGTGTCCACCGGACACGATCAGCGCCAGCGTATCCTTAGGAAACGGCCCGAATTGCAGCTGCGTGACGGCGATATGCCCGATGACATGATTGATGCCGTACAACGGCTTGTTCGCCGCCCATGCAAGCGCTTTGGCACCCGAAACGCCCACGGCGAGGCATCCGGCGAGGCCGGGGCCCGCCGACACCGCTATGGCATCCACGTCGCCGAGTCCCAACCCGGCGTCGGAGAGCGCCTGGGACACGCACGGCACGAACGCCTCGGCGTGCGCGCGAGAGGCGATTTCCGGAATCACGCCGCCATAACGGGCGTGCTCCTCCATCGACGAGGCGACAACGTTGGAACGCAGCGTGCGCCCCTGTACGATTGCAGCGGCGGTTTCGTCGCATGTCGATTCGATGCCCAGTACGATCGGTTCGCTCATGGTTGCGTCTCCTGTCCTGTTTGTTTCGTCATGTCGCCGGCGGCGGACGTATCACCGGCAGCACCAGCCACACCGCCATTGCCGCTGAACCCGACGATGCGCGGTTCAAGGTCAAGCGCCATCACATACGCGTCGATGCCTTCCGGCTGGTAGTACCGTTTGCGCAGTCCGATGCGCTGGAATCCGAACCGGTGGTACAACGCGATGGCCGGGTCGTTGACGACGCTGACTTCGAGCAGCATCCGTCTGGCTCCCTGTCGACGTGCGCGAGATATCAGGTGATTCATCATCGCGACCGCGATGCCCTGCCTCTGATGGGTCTTGCTGACACCTATGTCCATGATCTCCGCGTCGTCGCCGTCATACCAGTATCCGGCGAATCCGCGGATGGCGGGTTCACGGTCCGTGTCGCGTCCATCCGCCTCGTCCACGTCGAAGACGTATACGCGTGCCGGCGCGTCGAGCTCCTGCCTGATCGAGGCCTCGCTCCACGCATGGTTGCCGAACAGCTCGACTTCCAGCGCCCTTATCGCGCCGACGGCCGTCTCCCGCCCGATATCGTCCAGTTCGCGCAGCATCAGTCCGCCCTCTGCGCGCCCGCATGGTTCAGCACGTGTTTGAGCGGGCTGGGTACTTCGGCATCGGGCCGGCGCAGATACAGCGGTTCGACGGGCGCTTCGTCGTCGGCATGTTCCAGCGCCATCTCGGCGAACATCGCCAAGCCGGCCGCCCCCGCATCCAGAATGGATCCCTCGACCACCGAGCCGAGAGCATCCAGGCTTTGCCATGCGTCGGCGTATCGGGCCGCCCCGTGACCGACCACGTCCACGATGTATCGCATGCCGCCAATCTCCGCGCGACGGCGTACCTCGGCGTTGACCCGCTCCACGATATGGCCGGGGTAGTCGATGTCCATAGCGATCCAATGGCAGGAATCCGTCTCTGAGCCCGTCACGCCAGCCTCATGGTTCAGGGAGAAGTACAACTGTTTGCGACGGGCGTCATTCACGCACAGAGTGATGTGATGTTCCGGCTCCAGTCTCCCGTCCGCCTGGCCATTTTGCGCCGTATGCGACACATCCGCGAGGAATCCGGCCGCGTCCGCTATGACGGCATCGCCGCGCAGGGCGGCGCGCAACATGGCGTCCTGCGGGTCGAGGATGTTATGGCCGATCAGCCGGGCCCCCGTGGCGAAGGCGAGCGCCTTGGCTGTGACCAGCCCCGCCCTCAGTCCGGTGAACGGGGCCGGGCCGACGCCGACGACGATGCAGCCGATGTCCGCGGGACCGAGCCCGGCGGCATCCATCGCACGGGCGATGTTGACCTGCAGTTTCTCGACGTGGGTGCGCGAATCGGTCTCCACGATGGGCTCATGCCCCACGACTCCCACGGTCGAACCGTACGAGGTGTCGATCACCAACGTGCAACCATCAGTCGCCTGCATTTGTTCCTCCCGTTCATACGCAACCTGTACGAGTCTACATCGTCCGTCAGTCACCATCATCAGGCGGTCGGGGTCGTGAATCGCGAGATACGCGCCCCATCCCACGCCGGGCCGACCGGTACCAGCGTGACGACTCTGGTGCCATCGCTTGTCGGCTGCCTCTGCGCGGTTTTGTCGTCCTGCCCGTCATCGAGCGGGCGGTCGATATGGACTTCCAGACGTTCCGGAGCCAACGTGGAGGCCATCTGCTCGCCCCATTCCATCAGGATCACGGTGTTGGCTCCGGGGTCCTCCAGCTCCTCGTCGAGACCGAGCGATTCCAACTCGTCCAGCAGTCTTTCCTCGACGTCCTGTCCGGGCGCATAGGCGTCGCCGCCGAGGCGGTACGCGTCGACATGCACCAGGTGGGCGTGCGACCCGTCGGCGAATCGTCCGTCAAGTTCGCGGGCGATGGTGAACGTCGGCGACACGATGGGTTCCGTTATGCCCAATCCGGCGCCGATGCCCTGCGCGAACGTCGTCTTGCCTGCGCCCAGCGGGCCCGACAGCAACAGTACGTCGCCGCCGTGCAGCAGCAAGGCCACACGCCGGCCCAGTTCGCGCATGTCGTCGTCGGTGGGCACGCGCACAACGACGGGATGCGCGGCGTCGGCTCCCTGGTTCCGTGTCACGCCGGCGTTGCCCGTTTCTGCTGTTTCCATCGTTTCTTTCATTCCCGTCCCTGCCGTTCCTGTTTCAATTTCGATGTCGTCGTTCATGTCATGCATGCTCTGCGGGCACCCGGCCGTGGTCGCCTCGCCGCAGGGTGCCGTTCTCCGGCGCGGTCAGTCCCTTCCTTTGTGGCTGATCAGTTCGATGCACCTCTCCAGCGCGTATACGGGGTCGCCCCCGTTGGTTTTGCTCTGTTCGTCCGCCCAGGCGAGCATGCGGATGCACTGCCCGAGTCCCGCCGAGGTCCAACCCGAAAGCTGTCTCATGGCGTTTTTCAGCACCCACGGGTTCGTTTTCGCCTGGGCCTGCGTGATGGTGCCGGCCTTGACTGCGGATGCCTTGGCGATGGTGCGCAGTTTCATCGCGAGCGCGCCGATCAGCGCGATGGGGTCCGTTCCCTGTTCGACGGCGGAACGCATGGCGATGATGGCCTCGGCCGTGCGGCCGGCAATGGCCTTGTCCGCCACGGAGAAACCGGTCACCTGCGGGTTCGAGGTCAGGTACCGGTTGACGAGATCCAGGGTGATGGGGTCGTCATCGAAATCGAAGCACAGTTGGGAGCACATGGCGGCCATTTCTCCGGTCCGCTCGCCGAGCACCGCGACGAGCTGCTGGGCGGCCAATGGCTCGACGCGGCGGTGCTCCCCCTCGAATATCTGCAGCACGAAGTTGAGTTTCGCCTCCGGTTTCTTCAGGTCGGCGACCGTCTCCTTGCACGCGCCCGCCTTGACGAGTTGGTCGAGCAGCCGTTTGCCCTTGACCCCTCCTTCATGCCGGCAGATGACGATGCTGGATGCACCCGGATCGGCGCATGCCTGACGGCAGTAGCGCACCATGGATTCGCCCAGCTTGTCGTCGGCGTTCTGCAGATTGTCGACGACGACCACGGCGACATCGGCGAGCAGGGAAGGGCTGACGGCCTCATCGAATGCGTATTGGTCGCAGCCGGTCGCATCCAGGTCGATGCGCTCGGCGTCGGGCCGATCGTGCAGCGCACGGCGGATGAGATCGCGCCCGGTTCGCTTATTGAGATATGCGTCACCGCCGAACACGATGATGAACGGGGCTTGCGAGCCTGCCTTGTTTGCCATGGTCTCCATCTTCCCATACAGCTGGACAAGAGCCGTCATGCGCTCCCGTCATCGATGCGACGGGAATGGCTCCCCCCCTGCCTTTCGTGTGGGGCACCCGCCCGTCATGGAAC
>OBWB01000496.1_pt1 | contig 23927 bp, 24 predicted proteins | sample 1476261 | NCBI WGS metagenome assembly OBWB01 (sample SAMEA2580038, study PRJEB22360) | human gut metagenome | biome: human gut; feature: human-associated habitat; material: faeces | place: Denmark | collected 2008/2010 | reverse complement strand
GCGGGACTTGAACCCGCACAGCCGCAATGGCCAAAGGATTTTAAGTCCTTCGTGCCGGGTCACCATTCGAGCATCCTAATGGCTATAAATCAACACATTACCTAATTTACATCTATCAATGTACCCATGTGGTTTACATATTGGTTTACATCAACCATGTAAAACAAGATAAGCTATTCAATACGTTAATAATCCCTTTGCAGTATAATACTGCACTACAAAAGTAATGAAATTATTTGTTCCAATAGTCAAATTACAGCATATTGATAATAAAAAAACAGCAAATGAATTTCTTCAAATGCTGTTTTTATCGATGACGATTATTCTTCATATATATTCCTTATCTCACGCCAAGGAGAAGTAGTACTGTAAGAATTAAAACACCCTTTAGGAACATATAATTTAGTATATTTAGCTTGGTCAGAATTAAAAATAGAAGCTGCGGAATATGGAGCAATCCGAGTTTTTATATGTACCTCAATATTAGCAGAACACCCCCAAAATATATTATACCCTATATTCTTTAAATTTGAACCTATATTTATTTTTTTTAGACCACAGCCCAAAAACGCTTCTGTCTCAATAGTAGTCACAGCCTCTGGAATATCAATATCTTTTATTCCCGACGAAATAAACAGCTGTTTGCTTATTTTATTTAAATTAGACGGTAACTTCACTGTCTTTAGCGATGTACACTTATGGAAACTAGCATTACCTATTTCTGAAATATTATCATGTAAATTAATTTTCGACAACTGAGTACAACAAAAAAAAGCATATTCTTCTATTTTGGTTATATTATCAGGAAGGACTATTTCTTGCAAAGTCCTACAATTGTGAAATAATCTAATAGGTATAGTATTGGATTTGGTAGTATACTGTTGATGATTATGTATATAATATGTCCCTCCACCAACAAAAAATGCATTAGACAAATCAAGCTTAGTCAACTTTCCGTTTGTTACATACTCATCACCATATACATTTGTTCGGGACATCTCCCTAACAAACAACATATCATCACCATTTACATAACCTCCAAGAGTTAAGTCCGTTATTTCATTCTTTTTGTCATCACTAATATAATTACTTAATGTCCCTCCTTCACTTAAGAATATGACAGCTTTTCCCCCTTCTATCCGATTTTTACCACCTTGTATTATCTGCACCTCCCGTTTAACATCACTTTTTTCATCATAAAATAGTAAACTTGCACAGCGAATTTTATCCGTTGTATTTTGTTTGATAGTATAATAAAGAGTATGACTTGATATTCCACGAGTATGTGATGCTTCTTGTATCCAATCCACAGCAGGTAATTTTACCTTAAAATCAAAATTACTTTTAACTCTAACAGTAATCATTTCTTCACTATCACTTACTAAATACTTAGCTGAAGTAAGTAACATTCCTTCTCCTGTTTGATAAATATGTATTGTCTCTGATTTATCATTTCCTCGAATTATAATTTCCCCTTCACGTTTATCATATTCCCAACTATACTGTACAGTAAATGATAAAATATTGCTAGACAAAGAGCGAGATTTATTATTTTGAACAATCCAACTTTGATATGCTGGCGGAATAATGACTTCATATTCTATATTCGATTTTACTTCAACATCAATTATATGGTTAGATTTATCCAACTCAAAAATATTTGATGATACTAAAAGTGCGTCTTGCTGTTTTTGAGTAATCTTTATTCTTTTTTCTATTTCTCCGACTTTCAAAGTTAATATAGCATTACGTTCATCATAAAATGTGTTCTCTGTTACTTTTATCGTCAGTGATACAGTACCTGCTACTCCATTATTAGAGGAAACAGTACACCATTCTATATTAGTTGGTATAGCAATATTCCATTTCTTGTTAGTCTCGAAAGTTAAAGTTTTCTCCTCATTATTTGAGGTAAAACAGATTCCTTCTTCAAAATACCCTTCACTTTCTCCCAAAGGTATTAATATAGTCTCAACATCATGGCTTTCTTCCTCTCTTGAATCGTTGACAGGATTATCATCTCCACAACCTATCAATACAAGAAGCGCATATACAATGCTACTAATAAATACAATATAATTATTTCTCATTATTTCATTCATTTAAAAACAGTAAAGGAGTAAATGCTAGCCTAATAAGACTAGCACTATACGGTTAAATCCCAATTATTGTTTAATAAAAGTTTCTGTATGCCCTCCTTCTTCGATTAACTTCAAGCTGTTATCGGAAATTTCAACTGTATAAGTTTCAGGGTCATCATCTCCCCAATCAAGAACCAACTTAGTACTACCGTCAAATGTATAAGAGAATGATTCTGTATTAGACTCATCATCATACACATCATAAGATTCCCAAGTTCCTTTACCGTCTGATTTAAAAGTAACAATTTCTTTGTTTCCACCTCCCCACGTATAAGACCAAACACCTACTAACGGATTTTCATCTTCATCATCATCGCTACAAGAAGTAAAACCTGCACATAAAGCAATAACCAATAAAGTCGCAAACAATCTAAATGTTTTCATATTCTGTAAATAATCTTTTTGTTAATAAATTAATTGTAGTATAAGCTGCTCAAAAATTGAGTTGGCTACTTAAAAGATAGTAGCAAAAGTTGTTTCTTAATGTCTGATTCGTAGTTATATATCGTTTTATCTACCCTGTTCCCTTTGGATAGTATTACACAATGAAAAAGGCGTGGAAACTATTGAATATTATCATATTGAGGCTCTGGACTGCCCAAGGTTGAATAATAAACAATAGCCCACGCCAAACGATATATAGACTATCTTAACAAGATAGGTATATAACATTGACGTGAGCGTTCTTGCCTATTATCTTCAACCTTCGAAATTGTCCAGATTCCAATATGAGATAATATCTTAAACGCTCTTCGTTAACTAATATGTCCTTTCAGCCCCAACACATTAGGTATCTGAAATTGGTACAAAGTTACGAAAAGCGTTTGTATTAGCAAAAAGAATATTTATTAAAGCATATAGTTCTTTGCGTTGCTTGAATAAAACGTAAAATGTTTCATCCAAACAATGCAAATAGTATAATATTGGTCATAAAATGTAGGCATATTTATATCCATTCATTAATCTGAACAATATTCACTTCTATTTTTAAGTGAACATATTCTGTTTTTTTCATATATTTGCAAGTACAACTCTAAATAAAACAATTATGGAACAAATCACTATTAATGAAGCTGTTTTCAGAATTAAAATTCTCATAGAAAAAGCTATTAAAGAAGGAGGAATAGAAGCCAAAAACAACTTAATAAGAACTCAGATTCCCATTAATCTATTACACGATGCAGCTAAAGCTTCTTTTATATCCCAAGGGGTAAATCCACTCAGAGTTCGCCCACAATTAGGTGAACATATAGGAGAATTAAAATTAGCAGGCTTCTTCAAATGTAAAGACCAAGACATTTGTTTATTACCCAAACATATTCAAATGCATTCAGAAATTTTGAATTTTGATGGGATATTAAAAGGAGAAAGAGATAAATATGGATTTGAATTCACCGAACATACTCTTTCTGTGAACGTAAGAAGTCAATTAAGTAGTATTGCCAAAAATTTCGACACGTTATATGAAAGAACATTTGCCGAAGCTATCAACCTACATCTTCGTTGTGAAAAAATGGTGTTAGGAGAATTCTATATGATTCCAGTATTTGCTTACGATGATGAAGCCGCACGGAATCATAAAGTCAAGTTTAAAAGTAATCCTCGCGTAATGCAACATATTCAGAAATATATTTATTCCTTCAATGCCATAAATAATAGAAGAATCCTTCTAGGAGAAGAATATAAATATGAAAGAGTCTGTTTACTAATAGTTGATTTTAGTCGACCAACTCCTATTATTTATGACACAGATGAACAATTGAAACATGACAATTTATTACCTTCTAATTCTACTGCCAGCATTAATCAAATGAACTTTCCAACTTTTACTAAGACTTTATTAAAACTTTATGAGGAACGCTTTGGTATTGGGAATTTTATTTGATATTTCCTCATAAGAAAACAATCAATATCATTAAGACTATCCATTGTTCTCAATAAACAAATTTCATCGTTAGTAAGATTTGGAATAGTAAAACGTTCTATGAAATTTTTTTGATAACATGGATAGCCCCCCTCTATAGAAACACTTGTTTTCTTTACATAATAATCCATTATCGAAGAGTTTAAAATCTTTTGAACTACATCAAAATTTTCCTCTTGTGCAATAGGATTTAAAGAAAACAAAGAAGCATTCCTTTGTTTATCAGGATAAATCCCATAACCATTCGTAAATAGCCCTTCACTATGATTATCTATAAGAAATCTAGGGTACTGACTAAATGTGGGAGTTAATATTTTTACTCCTTTTTTATTTAATGTCTGAGTACGTCCATAAGCATAGAATGGTTTGTAAACATGGTTACCCTTTCCTCTATTTTCAAGTATATTTTTTTTTGTCAACAAATATTCATAGCACTTGGGGAATTTTTTCTCAAACTCAGTTTCATCTATTAGAAGAGGTTTATTATCCTTACCTATTCTATATGGAAATATAATCCTCTTCTGGTTATTCTCAATATCTTTTTGGCATTTCATTTCAGATATTTTCACCAATGGTCTAGTAGCTTTTATTTCAATCGTATACTCAACACCATTCTCTATTACATAATATAGGCCATTTTTTTCTTTCAATGGTATGAATGTGTAAGCATCATCTTTCAATGTTGCTATTCCTACACAAATATTAAATAAAGAATTTAATGTGTCACCACTATTTTCAATTGCATATATATTCTTCCTTTCTTCATCACATAAAAGCCGCCATTTTTTTATTGACAAATCTGAATATAGATTAACTGTCGTCTTTATATTTTTCAAGAATGTAGCAGTTTTTTCTCCTTCCTCTATTTTATCGTATTCTATACCTTCATTATATTTCTTATTAAGAAATGTAATAGCTGTATATGTTTGAACATCAAAAACTTTAGTACAGCTAAAATCGATAATTTTATACACACATTTTTTACTTTGAAAGAATGCTCTTAAATACTCTCCTGATAGAGAAGTAAAGTAATTATTAGGAGTGATATAACCTAATTTTCCATTTTCCTTTAATACTTTTAATCCTAACTCAAAAAAAGCAAAGTATAAATTATATGTACCAAGCTTTGTTGTTTCCCAATTATTTAACAAATAATCTCTAACATTTTCATCAAGGTCTTGAAATTTAACATATGGTGGATTTCCTACTACTACATCAAATTTCATTTCCCATTTTTTTTTCAAACTATCAGCAACATGGATATTAATGTCTTCTTCGACAACAATTTCATTATGAATAAGACCAAATAAAACAATAAGTAGTTTACATCTTTTAATGTTATAATCCAAAATATCAACACCATATATATTATCCTTGATACATTGTATTACTGTCTTTTTATGATTACTTACATAGTATTTTAATAATCCAAGAATAAATGCACCGCTACCGCAGCTTAAATCTATTACCTTATTGTTATATTGAGGATTAACAGTCTCAATTATATAATCAACAATATATGATGGCGTAAAAAATGCACCATTTGTTTTTCTATCCTTTACAGGTATTAACAGTTCCATATCGTTCGTTATATCTTCAAACGAATAGTGATTAAGTTCTTCAATACTTTTAGATAGTGATTCGGAAGCAATATAATTATTAAAATATTCAACTAAAAATGCACTTTGTGTGTAATCCAAGTTATTAACTATAATATAATTATATATCAGCTGTTTCTCAATTTCCTCAATTGAGAATCTTTTAAGTAAGGTACTTATATTTATTTGACTATTTTTTCTCATGTGGCAAAGTTACAACAAAAAAAACATTTTATACCTCTATATCGAATGGAAAGAGAAACCGTTGTTCCTCTTTCCATATAAACTAAAAACCTAGACATTCATAAGTTTGTAGAATTTCCTCTTGCCTTAACCCTAAATATCTCTTAGTGATAGATATACTAGAATGATTAAATAATTCCATTAGCTTAACAAGTGCCAACTCTGAATTATCACTATTCATATTATACACCTGTCTACCAAATGTTTTTCTTAATGAATGGCATGAAAAGTTTCCAATTGACAATTTATATTTAACTCGCATTTTTTTCAATAGTATATTAATACTTTGTACCCTATAAACCGTTCCTTTCTGACTTACTAAAATAGGTGCATTTATTCCAACTGGTTGTATCTGTTTATAACAATCTGCAATGTGCCGTTTTAACTGCTGATTAATTCTGATAGTACGCTGCTTTCCTGTTTTCTTCTCTATTATCGTAAATTCATCAACATTTAAAATCTGTTTCCAATGCAAGGCAAGCATATCACTTATTCGCAATCCCCAAAAACAACCTATTGCAATAAGTAGGGACATCTTATAATCTTCATCTTTATAAAGAGAACGAACTAGATTCATAGCTTCTCCCCATTGTAGATAATCGGCTGTTGTATTACTATATTTCAAGCTCATAAATATTTAATTTTATAGGTGAATAAATAAAAGTGAATATTCCACCAATACCACCAAGCAACCCATAAAGCTAACTTACTGATTTATAATGAAACATTCACTTTGTATATTAGTGACGATTATTCGCTTCTTCCACTTCCCATAAGCCAACTAAAAGAATAAGTAGGATTAACGGAACACAACCTGTTATAAAAGACAATACCACCCAAAAGAGCCAAACAAGTATCTTATAATAAAACATGATTCTTTGTTTTACGTAGTTAATAAAATAGGAGAATACTCATTTCTGAATATCCCCCTGTTTAATCAATCAATAAACCACTTATATTTAGTGTCTCCATGCAAAGCGGCATTTATTCCCGTTGCTATTTCAGTAGCATTTACCGCTCTATCCAAGAATGAATCTATATAACTGCTCTTATTTGCTCCCGTCAATAGATTATACAATTTCCACATACTAATATCATTCCCCAAGCTCCCAAAATTCTTATCGTTGATATACGCTTTTGCAACTGTATTTATTTGTGAATCAGTGATAAGCATTTTAGGAATATCTTTCTGATAACCTTGTGGTAATGATTGATAAAGTCTCATTCTACCAAGTAATTGGCAAAATTGATGTTCTGTGAGATATGAGTTACCAAGTGTTTGCATTAAGTGTAGATGTTTTGCAGGTTGGTAACTCTGAAACATTTCCAATACTGCTTGATATAAATCTTTAGTATTAGTAACTTCCAAACAACTAAGAAAACCGTCTGTTGATACACACAAGTTTGTACAAACTTTACAAGTAAAGCCAATAAATACCTTAAACCTTTCTGCTCCTTTCTTTGAATACAGATTTGTGTGATTATAAGCTCTCACACCACCAATAGTAAGAGTTAGCTTATTTCCGTTCACCGTTTCGTAAATCGTAGGAATCTGAATAATAAAAGCACATCTTTCGTAGTAGATAGTCTTGTCACTTTCAAGAAGTTGATTTGCAGGTTTGTGTATTGCTTCGGGGATTCTTCCCTTGATAATGTGACTTACACGAATATCGGGCTTACCAATGCTTTCACCACTGAAAAATGCATTTGCAGCGTCATAAACAGTATCAATAAATGCAGGGTGAGGAATTGTAAGCTCATTATCTTTGGCGAATACGGGTGTAATACAATCTTCTTTCAAATGTTGCATTGTAACCTCTAGTGTATTAGCTTCCAAGAAATGAGGATTCTCTTTTTTAACTTTTGGTTGTTCTTCGATTATTACCGCTTCTTCTGCATACTCACCAAAGTTGTTTTCCTTTCTAACCTGTGGCACATTGCCAATAATTTGTAGATTTCTCATAACGAATAAAATTTTAAATGATTTATAAATTGATTACGTGGATTGAAATATATTTCGTTTTCTATCCAACTACCCTCGGGGGTTGTTAGAACTACTCTGCTCATTCGTACGTAACTTTCAATTCAGTAAATCATAAGAGAAATGAGCTGATATATATTTAAGCTCCTATTTTTATAGGTAGGGGGGATTATATATAAGTACCTGTACTTTATTGCACGCACATCTTTCTACTCTCCACAAATGGAACTACTTTAGACCATTACAGAATGTGGCACAACCATACAACCAATATTTAAAGAATGAGTATCATTCATTTTTTAGCTTCACCAATTATTCGTAAATTTGTGTATCCCATGAAGGAAAGATTACCGTATTGCATTGAGGGTTTATTATCTCCATTTCCCAATTACTATCAATGTGGTAAATTCATTTCTTCGCAGTCTTTCATAGATAAAGCCATGTCTGATAGATTTTATTGCAGTCGCCTATATACTAGTATTAGACGACCTTTTTCATTTTTGTAGCATAACCATAAAAAGTAGGGCAATTTGACGTCTGCCCTACCGCTTGTGGTTATGAAAATTTCTTTATATTACCTACCATGTCAGAAGTATATACCTATCAAGAATTACGTGAATTAGCCTTAAAATACGGAATCAGAGATAATAAAGTCCATATCGGTGTATGGTTACAGACACAAGGCTATCAGAAACAGAGAATACAGATTAACCACATTAGAAAAACATTTTATTTAAAATCCCATGATTGAGACAAGAATCCCAATAGCACCTGACACAAGTACCACCCTTACAGATGAAACAACAGAACACATTGTTAATCGCAAGGTAACAATCAAAATAGACAGAGATTATTAAAAAAAGAAGTATGCAGAACTATACGAGCGACTGGCAAAACTAAAGCTGCCACCCTCTTACAAGAAGAAATAATATATCAACACAAAAAAGCCGCAGTTGAGCATATTTGTAGGTGTACTCGCCTGTGGCTAATTTTGTATTATTGCAAGTTTTACAGAAAAGCATAAGTAAATAGGTTATTGGTATTCACAGTTACCAGTTACCATTTTCCAAAATCCAACACATAAAAATTAGTTCATTACATAACACTCCAACAGTAACACCTTTCCTTAAAAGTCATTTTAAGGAAAATGCTTTAATCAACGTATTTAATGTGTAAATAGACTTCACAAATATTTCATTTCCCACCTCTTTTGCGTTAGAAAAGTCTAGATTTAAACCAAAATATCTTATTGCCTTCTTAGCAGTCTTATTTGATTCACTAAATCGATGAGCAGGTGTAATGCAAGAACGTAAATCTTGTAAATATTTAAAATATTCTATTAAAGGAGAAACTGTCAAATGATGAGATGCAAAAAACTTTTTCAACTTAATTATCCCTCTATCACCTGGGTCAAGTTCAATATTTTTTGTAATTTCATCATTTATACAATCTATTAATAACAAAGCCATAGATTGAACTAATTCACAAAAAGATTTAGCTTCATTGTTTGGTAAAAGATGAAGAGAAGCAAATACATATTTCTGCTCCTTATTTAAAGGTTTAAATAATGTCCATCCAAATTTATCACTCCACAATCTATCGAATTCTTCATATAAGTCTTTGAAATATAAGTCCAAGGCTTCATTATTCTCAGTCCAATTACCTTCAATCATTGTTCTATAATAAGATTTACTTATTCCCATTCCAGACTGAGGCGAAACATTAAAGGATTTCCAATATTTTTGTTCCTTGTAAGGTAAACAGCTTAATTCAACTAAAAAAACCGCAACATAATTCTCATTATTATTATCAATCTTTAAAGAGAAATAATCAGATGAAATGCTAAAACCATCAACTTTATATAAAGAAGGATTATTATAATATTTATCCAATACTTCCTTTTTAAAATAAGTAAGTTTAAAGTAATTTTCAGCCGTACGTTCACATGTCAACAACGCTTCATTACCAACCTCATCGTATCCAACAATAAAATTCTCATATTGCTTTTTTATGTCATAATGACACCCAATAGTTTTAATATTACCATGTTTCAGTAGCGATTTTCCAATTACCAAACTATGGTAATCATTCATTAAACACCTTATTTGAGCATTATATACCAAATCATTTTCATTTTTAACATCATCTTTGTATTCAATATCAAAAGTACATAAGTCCGAATTTAATTGACATACAAAATCAAAACATATGATTAGGTTTATTTTTCGTATAGCCAAATATTCTTGCAGATATTTAAGCTTCATAGACACTTTTTCTTCTGTCACAATTATGACTTCATCTGTGTCACCATTATCATCAATAAATAAATATTTTCGATTTTGTTTATTATTACAGTTTTCAAGTAGATTGAAATAACAAATTAGCTCTTCTGATATATCATTATAACGTATATAATTACCATTTGTTTTAAATTCTTTCACATATATAATTGGTTCTATTCCTTCTTTTGCAAAAGAAAAATATGAATTATCTCCGTAAACAGCAATTCTACCACTTCCCATACTTATATCCCAACAATAATCTGTCATACATTTATCACAAACAGTTTCGTTTGTAACCAAATATGAAAAAACAGTAAGAGACACTTTATTTTCCAGATAGCATGAATGACTATACAAAGTTATCCAACCATCTGATATGAATTTTTTTCTTGCCAAATCTAATTCTTTTTTAAAGCAAAATTCTTCATTCGTCATATCATATTAATTATTTTCATTGTTTATACTATTTACTTTTTAAATATATCCACTCAAGCAGCAGTTCTATTATCACTCTATTGATATAAGCTTCACTCTTTTCTAGCTTTTATTATATTTTCCTTCTGTTATCATGTAAAACCTTTGAAGGAGCAGGATTATAATTACATAAAGAAGCATGCTTTTTAATCAGTTTTTGTTCGATTGAAATTATTACATTATTACATTTAATCTTCAAAATAGGACAAAACACATCATTAATCAAAATATTTTTCTTTATCCATTCAATTATTAGTTTATTATTTATAAATTTGAAATTACAAATTCTCCTACCAATAGATTTTCCCATTACAGGAATTTCTAATATCGTGCCAATGCTTCTAAAAAATGTTCCATGCCCTTTTCCCAATAATTCTTGCTTTATCCGTTGTAAAAGCCCATTTCTCCCTTCCGCCTTACCAATATAGATTATGCAATCGAGATTCTCCTTATTCTCTCTATAATATACAGGAAGAACTGTCTCATTTTCTATTTTGGAACAATAATAGCCAGATTATTGGGGGATATTTTCCAACAATTCTTCATCTGTTTTTTTTAAATACAGCTCATTTGATAGTCGGTCATCCAGCGCAATACTTTGCTTATCTATTTCAACTTCATCTATTTCACTCATTTGTAACTCCTTCATTTTAAATCATTTATTTCATTTATCCAATACCCTTTGGTTGGATTTCCCTTAATTCGCTGAGTATCAGACTCTAGCTCAACCCATTCTTTCAAGTCCGTAGGCTTCTTCATTCCAAATTGTTGTGCAATCGCCTTCAGTTCCGTAGAAGGCATAAATGTACCAACCGTTAATAATATTTTCAGTTGTTGACCAATATCACTATCAGCACAAACATTCTCTTTTTTTAAAGCTTCAAGAGCAGCTTTTACAGCCTTCGCACTTTTTATTTTTTTTACCTGTTCCACTCCCAATTTACACAAAGCGTCTCTTATGAAAGGATATTCTTTTTCAATGCTCTGTTTTGCTTCAATATCTAAACAATATTTCATATCAGCATACAAGATAAATGTTTCCAAGAATGTAGGCTTCTTACAAGCAGGCTTTATAAAGTTGTCATCTAGTTGCACCCATTCCACTTTAGAATGTAATATACCCGCCCTCTCATATTCAGCAACTAAATCTTTCTGTGAACGATATATGCTATTCATTAATCTATAATTATAGAGTACAACTTTAGCTGCCATATCATTAACAATAAACTCATCATTTTTTTTATCATATTTGAGAAATGAGGATTTACTTAAATCTGACTTTTGTTGCTTTCTTGCTCCTATCGAAAGGCGGTTATATGCAGTAGCCCTTTCTTTAGCATATTCCAATGCTTCTTTTATCTCCTTTTTTGCCTTTTCATAATTTTCATAGTAGTCTTTTGGTCTTGTATTAAAAAGATGAACGACTAAATTTCTAAACGGATTATTTGTATTTCTTATTCTCCCTGCAATTTGGGGAATATCCATATCAACACTTAATAAAGTATATTCATTATAAATATTACTTACCACATAACAGATACCTGTTTCAGAATAAAAATCCACGCCTTCAAACGATTTGGAAGTTATGAAATTAAATTTCTTTGGTGCATCCGTAGAACTAGATATTCGATATTCACCTAATGTCTTGCGGTTCTTGGCTTCATCAGCACAAATAATTCTGCAATCATCATTTGTAAGATGAGTATGTTCCAATATTTTCTTTATATCTGTGACACTGTTTATAAAGAAGTAAGCTTCGTATGATTTAAGTTCACCTCTTTCGATATATCCCTGTCTCCGATACGTTTCAATAAGATTTGCAGCAAAGTAATAAGGCTTATTAGTTTGGTAAGGTAGAATCATTAAAGGCTCTATATGCTCCCAATCAGCAATATATTCTTCCACGTCTTTTAAAGCATCCGGTTTAAAATCCATAGCAATAGGAGTAGCAGACATGAAACAAAATGATTTAAACTCGTTAAAATGTTCCAATACTCCTTCTACGGCTTCTTTTCTATAAGAATATATTTTCAAGAGGTTATGATACTCGTCAACCAACAACCGATACTCTTTGGGAGTAAGAAGAGAAACAAGAGAAGGTATCTTATCATAAGTGCACATTATCTTTTTCGCTCCTTCTTTAGAAAGATATGCTTTCAGTTCTTTCTTCAACGTAGGAGTGAATGTACCATACAATCCGAAAAGATTTCTAACCGGACTCAATCCTGCCTTTCTATTTTCAGCCTTCCACACAATACTATTTCCGTTCTCATCTTTAGGCGGATAACACTTGTTTTCTATCAATTCAGTGGTAGGAACTGCAATCACATAATTCTCACCATTTTTAAGAGCAATTGTTGTTCCACCACAACCTGTGACTACCTTATTAAAGATACAATTATGAGGAAGGTCTTCTGAATCAAGAAAGCCGTCATGTTCTTGGATTTCTAGTTTTTTCATATCTATTATTCAGAAAAAATTGTAACGCTATCATCGACTACAAAATTAATACTTTATAAATACCTGTACTACTATTTTCCTGACTTTCCATATTTTTTATATAGCTATAATCTGCAAAAAAATGTAACGAGAAAAATCGACAAAAAATAGCATCCTCGAAATAGGACATTTTTCGAACAGGGTCTATAAAAGTATTTTTCCGGTAAAAATGTCCTTCACATTATAGGATTTCCTCAATCAACAAATAACATCTTTCACCTTTAACTTTACATTCGGACACCATAAAAAAATCGCTTATAGTCTTACTTGTTATGGCTTTAGGGGGATGTATATTCAATAGAGCATAAATTCGCTTTATTTCTTCTTTTGTATATTTACGAGTGTATTTTTGACCAACAGTAAATGAGTTCTTTATTAAGCGGATTACCTCTGTTCCGGTTGCCTTCTCGCTGTATTGCTTCTGTATCATGGCTTCCGTGATTTTCTTTTTGGAATATTTGAGTTGTTCAATCACTTCTTTACCTACCGTATCATAAGCTTCAACAATAAATGAATCAGCCGCAATCAAATCCCGCTTGTATTCCAATTCCATTTCAGTAGCACAATTTCCCAACATCTCCAACTGGCGGACTATCTCTTTACGCTTGTCTTTAATGGATTGAGATTTATTTTCCCTCTTTAACCGCTCAAAGTCACCTACCGAATAGTAAAATCCATGTTGATAAGAAATAAATGAATAACAATTATCGTATGCCTCGTTTAGAGAGCCCTTATCGTAATAATAATTTTTCATCAATTCCTCATCTATGTAGTTGTCTATTGCAAACCAATTCTCTCTCCCGTTCCTATCAAGCATCTTATTAAAAGGAAGACTTTCCAGTGCAGCACGGTAAGCATCACGGGAAGCCCTGTCTGCTGCACAATCATAAAAGTTCTTCATTGTTCGATATATCTCCTTGCTGCAAACAATATATCCTTTTATTTCTTCTTTCGTTCTTTGTGGTATACCTTCTTTAACGTTACTAATATGTGTAATTGATGATACACCATTTCTGAATCGTCCAACCATTTGGATAGCATCAGTATAAGGGTCTATCATTGTATGTTCTGCAAAGTAAACATCGGTTAACATTATTACATGAGGTTTCTGTTCTAACTCAATATCCACAGCATTGAAAAAACGGCTAGTGAAAAAATTGTACCGTTTCATTTTATCAATGCTGCACTGTTCATAGGCATTGGTAAATTTATTCCTTCCCAACTTATCAACACTCTTTGGGGCACAAAAGACTGCGGAATCTTCCAATAAATCTAGTTGCTTCATCAATGAATATATAATATCAGTTGAATTGATAAACACACAAATCGGAAGTGGTGCAGCTTCCTCATTGTTTAGCTTGGATAGTGTATCTTTAAATGCTTGCAGCGTATTATTCGTATGATGAAGCCAAATCTCCTTTTTATAATCGAAAGTCGGCTGTATTTCTATCGTCTGAAAGTTCTGCTCCTTAAATCGAGGGTCATTCAATTCTATCGGTGTGGCAGAAACCAATGCTTTTTGGTCAAACTTAAAGAAATCATCTATCGGTAGTGTTATGTCACTCCGGTAATCCGCATCCTTCACTAGCTTATGACATTCATCAAACAGAAGAAAACAAGAACAATGCGCACTCATTTCCAGTTCTTCAAATGCGTCCTTTACTTTCTGAAAACTTTCGGGAGTAGTAAGTATCTTATAATACTTATTCTTACTCTTCTCCAAATATTTTATGATATCGTCAGTATATACACCTTCATATACTCCGAACAGATTATCATCTTTATGTTTAGGGTCATTACATTTACCGATAATAACAGGAACATTCGGCTCAATGATAATCGAGTTACGTTTTGCGGTGATTTCTCCATAGGTAGCACCAAGTCCGGTCAACTTCTTATAAAGAATTGTATTCGTGGGAATTTCGGGAAGAACTTCGGTAAGGTATTGCACCCTACCGAGTTCATTAAGATTAATTTCTATTGTCATCTTCCTCATTAACGTCTATCACATCCATTCCTTCATTTTCGTACTCTTCCTGCTTGATTGCATCAAAATCGGGTGCATCTTGCAACAAATTTCCAGGAGTTTTAGCTTCATTAATGAACTGGGACAATTCTTCTACTGGTTTTACATTTAACTTTTTCATACATCTTAAATTTTAATAGATTTATAAATATAGGGAAGGAATTGCGCCTTCCCCCGTTAATAATTCAATTATGCTATCAATTCTTTTTCCAATAAATAATCATATAACTCTTCTGTCCTTTCCAACCGGAAGAAAATCTTTCCTTTTCTGAAAAAAGCACTGGCAGTAATTTTCGCTCCATACTCACGAAACGTAGGAACAAATTGTAATGCTTTTCCCGCTAAAATCAGTTGCTTAAAAATTGATAGTTGAAAATCCTTATCTTCTCCCTCACCATAAGCCGTAACACTATTAGGATTAAAACCAAAATCTTCCGCTTCTCCTGTTTCCAAATAAGTACGTAACCAACTTAATCCTTCTTGATTCAATATCAAACAGAAACCTTGAATCTTTTTGGATTCAATCCAAGCGCATGGATAGTTATCCTTGTTAGTGTAAAACTTAACATTCAATTGCTCACCTCTTTTCATCATTGCCTTTACAGTTTGCATTGCACCTTCATTATCATAAGACTTAACTACTTTCTTTTCTACAAATTCCAAATTCATAATCTTCATTTTTTTTTAAATTAAACATTAATGAATCTCAAACGAGGTGCGCACCTTTGTTTTTGATTACGCTGCAAAACTACGGAGAAATAGAAGCGTATGAAATGAAGAAAAAAACATAAAGAAATCCCTTTTTTTATGCTTAATTCTTTATGTAATCACAAATATCATAAATCACAATATATCAACAAATTATGTATATTTACACAATAATCATCAATTAAATAAAGGCTATCATTTTTTATCTTTATATGTTTTACCAATATGATTTTAAATGTTCAACCGGATTATTGGGAGACGTTTTGCACATGGGGATTTTCCACCAATTTGGACGAACTTCATATTTTTGTAAGTTCCTGATTGTAGCCCGCAAATTCAATATGTCATTTTTAGGACTGTCCTCATCAATCAGTTTGAGATATTTCAGTAACTCAAGAATAAAATTCCCCTCGTTATCTGTTAATCCTTTACCTTTGGCTGCAAATGATGAGTGGCGTAGTAGGTTATATATACTAAGAGTTATCGTATCAAGTATCGCATTTTCGCGTTTCCTGCCTCTTTTACCTATACTGGGATAATCTTTATCCAATTCCGTTTCCGCTTCTTCCAAAGTTGAAACTCCTAAATATTTATCAAGATATGGAGTTATCATATTGAGAAACCAACTATCATCATTCGTAAGTTCTATTTTCTGTTTGTTATATTCAATCGTGACAATATTACTCTTGGTCTTTTTCTTCTCATGAAACATCTTGTAAAGACGTAGCATATCCGGTCTGACAGAATAACTATACTTTAGTTGCGTTGGGTCAGCAATATAATCCTCAAAATCAAAATAGCCATTGGTCTGTGTGTATTTATAGTAGATACTTACAATAAGAAGAATAGCGTAAAATACATCTTGGTCTTGCTGTTCATAAGCTTCGTCTTCATCTTTATTGTATGTATTCCACAATGTTTCAATATACTCGGCTTTAAAATTACCACTTTCAAGGACTAAATTCTTTCCCACAGTCATGCTAAATTCATATTTGTCCTCATCTGTCCCGCAATTAGGATAGGGAATCTCCTGCTCTTCCTTCTTTATGGACAAGTACAAATCCTGTATTTCCATTGGGAACTTATTACCCAAAAGATATACATCAGATATATAGTCCAGTTCATTATGAAACATTGAACGGCTGAATCCCACTTCACTATTCAGCCATGATTCGATTCGTTTTATCGTATTGATTGGTATTATCTGATATTCCATATTTTCAAACTTTGTCACAAAAATAAAAAATGTCGCTTCACCATAAAAGCAAAGCGACATTTTATTTCAAAGAAGATTCTTCATTGCATCATCTAATTGTTTATTTTCAAAGCTATCCAAATAAATCTGTGTCACCCGTTCGGAACTATGTCCCAAAGATTCACTGATTACAGATGTTGAAACTCCCGAACGCTTCAAGACTGTCGCATAAGAATGTCGAGCCGTATAACTGGAAATCTTCAATTCAATACCCAATTCCTTCCCAATATCAGCTAAATATCCGTTGACATTATCCAATACATCATATATTCGGTTTCTTATCTGGCGTGGAGTTCGTTCTCTATTATCCAATATGGGAAATACATATTTACGTTGTGAGGAACGATAACGATTCACTATCTCAATTGCCTTCTCTTGTAATGGTAACATTATTTGTTTCTTCGTTTTCTGACGAATATACACCAAACGTTCACCTTCAAAGTTCTTATCAGTAAGAAACGCCATGTCAGTGAAATTAATACCACCCATTAAGTAAGAGAACGTAAACATATCAACTGCCAATCTCTTATAAAAGCGAGATTTTGACACATCATACTCAATAACCTGCTTCACCTGCTCTTTTGTTATTGCACGCTTAGCTGTCTCCTTATGTAACTTAGAAACCTTATACTTTTTGAATGGATAATTATCTGCTTTTACCAATCCCTCCACAAGGGCTAGATTATATATAGCCCGCAAAGTTCTAAAACGAATACCAATTGTATTATCAGCCAACTTATTACACCTCAACCATGATTCATAAGATTTCAGCCAATTAACATCTATATCAGAGAAATATATATCCAAATGACCTCTGAACTTGCACAATGAATTACAAACTTGCTGAACAGAAAGCGCATACCCTAACCTGCCTTCACCCTTCAGTTGAGCTATATATTCATTAAACAAATCACCAACAGTCTTTACCTTCCTTGCCGGAGCAACCGCTTCAACCAAGGTGGCAGGCGAATATTCCCGTTGTTCCATAGAGAATTCCAGTATCTGTTCTGAATACTTCTGTTCTTGCTCATTTAGAAGCTTAATAATTTGCTCCCTATTAGGACAATTGCGCTTAGGTTTATTCTTCTCAAAGTCCCAATTATTAGGTTTTACCGAAATCCCAAGACTGATATACTTTCGTTTACCCTCTTTACACACACAAATCATAAGCGGATGCTCTCCATTACGAAGAGTTTTTGACTTGTAACACAACACATTAACTGTCGCTTTCATACATTTTTCGGTTTACATCTTGGTTTACATGAACCGCATAATTCGTAGGAAATGTTACTTAATTTAAAGCCCAAGGACAGTTTATCTTAAGAAAATGCAGAAAAACAAAAAGCTCCGTAAATCAATGATTTACAGAGCCTTTAATCAGGAATACTCGTACTCGAAGCGGGACTTGAACCCGCACAGCCGCAATGGCCAAAGGATTTTAAGTCCTTCGTGTCTACCATTCCACCATTCGAGCATCCTTTCAAAGAGAGCGGAAAACGAGACTCGAACTCGCGACCCTAACCTTGGCAAGGTTATGCTCTACCAACTGAGCTATTTCCGCGTATTTTCAACGGGTGCAAAGATAAACAGTTTACTTGTTTCTGCCAAATCTTTTCGAAGGAAAGTTTAAAAAACTATCCTTCGAAATGCTGTTTATCGCCCAAGAAGTGCCTTTTCTGCTTCTTCCATCCCACAGAAATTGAAACCTTCAACGGTCTGCTGCATCAATGCGGAGATTTCGGCATTACATAAATTACCAATACTGCCTTCGTGCGTATGATGTACTTCTTTACCATGAGAGAATTTTCCGGCCTCAATATCCAGTCCCACCTTTTTATAAGCATCACGGAAAGGCATACCTTCACGAGCCAAACGATTCACTTCTTCTACACTGAAGATAAGCAGATACTTATCATCGTCAAGAATATGTTCGTTCACTTTTATCTCGTTCATTATATAGGTCGTCATCTGCAAGCAATCTTTCAATTCCTGGAAAGCAGGAATAAAGACTTCTTTTATAATCTGCAAGTCACGGAAATAGCCGGATGGCAGATTATTCGCAATCATCATGATCTGTTGAGGAAGCGATTGCAATTTATTACATTTGGCACGTGTCAATTCAAAGACATCCGGGTTCTTCTTGTGTGGCATAATACTAGACCCCGTAGTACAATCATCCGGCAACTTTACAAAACCGAAGTTCTGACTGTTGAACATACAAGCATCAAAAGCTAGTTTGGATATTGTTCCGGCAATGGTTGCCAAAGCAAAAGCCACATTACGCTCCATTTTTCCACGTCCCATTTGAGCATATACTACATTGTAGTTCAGCGAATCAAAACCGAGCAAACGAGTTGTCATCGTCCGATCCAATGGAAAAGAAGAACCATATCCGGCAGCAGAGCCCAGCGGATTACGATTGCACATCTTAAAGGCAGCCTGCAAGAATAACATATCATCTACCAAGCTCTCGGCATATGCACCGAACCACAGTCCGAAAGAGGACGGCATAGCAATCTGTAAATGTGTATATCCCGGCATCAGTATATCCTTATATCGCTCACTCTGATTAACCAGCACATGGAAAAGTTGCTCTACCGCCTCAGCGATTTCTTTAATTTGTGTACGGGTAAAGAGCTTCAAATCCAGCAACACTTGGTCATTGCGTGAACGCCCGCTATGTATCTTCTTTCCTATGTCACCCAAACGCCGGGTCAACATCAGTTCCACCTGTGAATGTACGTCTTCCACTCCTTCTTCTATCACAAATTCACCTTTTTCGGCCGAAGCATATATATTCCTCAACTCTGCCAACAATTGCACGAGTTCCTCCTTTGTCAACAAACCGATACTTTCGAGCATTGTGATATGAGCCATAGAACCGAGCACATCATGTTTAGCCAGATAAAGGTCCATTTCGCGGTCACGACCTACAGTGAAACGTTCGATATCTTTATTCACCTGTACGGATTTCTCCCAAAGTTTCTGTGCCATAAAAACAAGTATTAGTAATTAATAACAGCCAGCATTTCAACCATTTTCTCCAACCCCTCCTGAAGCGGTTTCTGTACCATCGCTTTCATAAACGGATTAATATCTATTTCGATAGTCACTTTCACATTACATTCCTCCTCAGCAGTTTCAACCAGTTGAATCCACATATTAAAAGGAAGCGGTGAATTGGTAGTTGCCAGTTTAATGGATTTACAAGGATCACGTTCTACAATTTGCAGCGTCAACTGCCCTACGGGAGAGACTGTAAAACTCAACGTATCCGAATCAAAACTTAAATCTTCCACTTTATCCTGTGGCAAACGGTCTTTGATAGCTTCCAGATTGCTTAAATCCGAAAGCTTATTATATACACGTTCCTGACTATAAGGTATTACCTTGACACTACTCTCAAAATTTGCCATAAATATCTGTTAGTATAAAATAAAAAAAGAACGACCCGAACAGTTACTGTCCGAATGGTTCTTTCTTTTAAATATTTGAATTAACAATAAAATCTTACTTTCCAGCATCCCAATGCGCGGGGTCCTTACGCCATTCATTCAATGTTTGTATGTCTTCTTTTTCGATATAACCTGTACGAAGTGCCACATCAAGCACCGCTTCATAATTGGTTAATGTCACCAAAGACACTTTCGCATTTTTGAATGCCTCTTCGGCAACCGGGAATCCATAAGTAAAGGCTGCAACCATACCGATTACTTCGCAACCATCGCGACGGATTGCCTCTACTGCCTTCAAACTACTACCACCTGTAGAAATTAAATCTTCAACCACTACAACTTTCATACCCGGACGAAGTTCACCTTCAATCAAGTTTTCCAATCCGTGGTCTTTCGGGGTAGAACGAACATACACGAACGGCAGATTTAATGCATCAGCTACTAAAGCTCCCTGCGGAATAGCACCTGTAGCTACACCGGCAATCGCATCCACCTGTCCGAATCGTTCCAATATCAGACGTGTAATTTCAATCTTCACAAAATTACGAAGAGAAGGATAGGACAGAGTTTTACGGTTATCACAGTAAAAGGGGGATTTCCATCCAGAAGCCCATGTGAAAGGGTTAGCGGGCTGAAGTTTAATAGCTTTAATCTTCAACAGTTTCTCCGCAAATAGTCTCTCTAAGTTTTTCATAACTAAACTAACTATTAATTATTTGCCGCAAAAGTACAGAAATTGAACGAGAATAAAAAGAAGAATCCGTTATATTTTTTTAGTCGACCAATTCCTCTTCTTCAGGAACATCGATACAACGCTTGATATCTTTTAGTTCAAATCCACGACTCATCGCAAACCTCATTAACTTTCCATTCAATTCATAGTCATCACTGGCATGAATACTTTTCCGCTTTGAAGCTAACAAGTCGCGCAGAACGGAGAGGTATTCTTCTTCATCAATCTCATTCAGATAACGCCATGCCACGTCAGAAGGAATCTTTTTCATATAAAGTCCTTGGGCGATTTTCATCTTTCCCCACTTGGAAAAACGGAACTTATCATTCACAAAAGCACGACAGAAGCGTTCATCATCAATAAACTTTTCCGTCTCCAGTTGGTCTAGAATGCGCGCAATGGTTTCATAGGCAATTCCCCAACGTTGTAATTTCTCATTTATCTCTGCCCGACAATGCTCGGCAGTAGAGCAATAAGAGGCTACGCGATTCAAAGCCTCTTCATCAGTTAATTGTGCACTCATCGGTTAGCTGTAACTATTCTATCTTTTCCAAATATGTCTTTAATAACACGAACATCACGATATTGGTTCATTTCAAGTATGTGTGCTGTTTCCCGGCCATAAGCCTGGTTGATTTCAAAATAAAGCTTGCCACCCGGCAAAAGTAAGTCGCACCCCAGACGGGCAATCCGACGATAGAACCGCAAAGGATCATCATCGGGGACAAACAGGGCAAGTCCCGGTTCCCAATCAAGTACATTGGCTTCCATATCCTGCTTCTCCGCCTCAGTTATATAAGGTGGATTGCTGACAATAACGTCATAACAAGAAGTCGCGCCGAGTTCATCAGACAGCACATCTCTCCGTCGAAACATAACCCGGGCGTCCAACTCTTTATTATTTTCACTAGCTATGGCTAACGCCTCTTCCGAAACATCCCAAGCCTCTACTTCTGCATCCGGAAGGTTCTGATCCAAAGAGATTGCGATACATCCGCTTCCCGTACCTATATCTAATAGGTGACGGGCACCCGGATTCTCCTTCACTATCAATTCTACCAGCTCTGCCGTTTCCGGACGAGGAATCAAGACACCGGGAGCAACTTTAAATTTCCTTCCGCAAAATTCAGCAAAGCCGCGAATGTACTGTATCGGCTCATTTTTCTGCAAACGGAATATAATGTTTTCTAATTCACGCTGTTTGCATTCGGATAAAATTATATCTTTGCCCATGTAAATATCAAGCGCATCTAAACCTAACATGTCGCAACAGATCAACATCGAAAGAGCTTTTACCTCTTCCGGAGGATAAATATCCTGTAATGACTGACGGATGTAAGTAGTGATACGATTCATATTTTCACAATTTCGGAGTGCAAAAGTAAGAATAATATAGCGAAGAGCACCAAAATGGAAGAAGAAAAATACATGAGACGTTGCATTGAGCTGGCAAAAAATGGTCTATGTAACGCCGCCCCCAACCCAATGGTAGGGGCTGTCATTGTATGCGACGGACGTATTATCGGCGAAGGTTATCACATTCGTTGTGGAGAAGCGCACGCAGAAGTTAATGCGATTCGTTCCGTCAAAGACGAATCATTATTAAAACGTTCTACTATTTATGTCAGTCTGGAGCCATGTTCCCATTACGGAAAAACGCCACCTTGCGCTGACTTGATTATAGAGAAACAGATTCCACGTATTGTTATCGGTTGCCAGGACCCGTTTTCACAAGTTGCAGGAAGGGGTATCCAAAAACTAAAAGATGCAGGACGGGAAGTAATTGTAGGCGTATTAGAAAGTGAATGCAGACAGTTGATTCGTCGTTTCATCACTTTCAACACGCTTCATCGGCCTTATATTACTCTTAAATGGGCGGAATCTGCCGATCATTTTATTGACTTGGAACGAACGGACGGGCAACCTGTTGTACTCTCCTCTCCTCTGACTTCAATGCTCGTACATAAAAGAAGAGCAGAATCTGTTGCTATCATGGTAGGCAGGCGAACAGCATTACTAGACAATCCTTCTCTGACCGTACGTAACTGGTATGGACGAAATCCGATACGTGTCGTATTAGACCGTACGTTGTCTCTTCCTAATGATTTGCAGCTATTTGACGGCAATGTGCCAACATTAGTCTTTACAGCAAACAAACATCCGGAAGCGAAGAATATCACATATATCACAATCGACTTTAATCACAACCTATTCACTCAGATAATGGAAGAACTCTATCAACGAAAAATACAATCATTACTGGTGGAAGGAGGCAGCCAACTTCTTCAGTCATTTATAGCCAATGAGTTATGGGATGAAATATATATCGAGAAGTGCCCCAACAAGCTATATTCCGGTGTTAAAGCACCTGAAATATGCGATAAATTTAGTTATTCGACAGAAGAACACTTCGGAAGACAGTTTTGGCATTACATTCATCAAGATAAGCTAAAATAGTCCTATTCAGGGAGTTTTACGTCGATAAAATCGACGTTATTATCTATAATTTTATATAAAACTTGCCGGGAATGTTCTTTATCGGAAAAAATGTTTCTATTTTTGCAACTTGTAAATAAACACAATCTTTCAAATGAGAATAAAGTTTTTA
>OBWB01000489.1_pt1 | contig 24225 bp, 17 predicted proteins | sample 1476261 | NCBI WGS metagenome assembly OBWB01 (sample SAMEA2580038, study PRJEB22360) | human gut metagenome | biome: human gut; feature: human-associated habitat; material: faeces | place: Denmark | collected 2008/2010 | reverse complement strand
CCAGTTGAAAAAGAACGGCGTGGCGAGCGACCGCCTGCGGGTGGAGAACGGCTTGCGCCTCTCCAAGATGGTGCTGGCTCAATATATCGGTATCGGGGAAGATGATTTCGAGATCGATTTCACGCTGCCCGCCGAGGTGCCCTCCCCGGAGCTTTACCGGGTGAGCCATGAGGAGGCGCTCCCTACGACACTCTCTTATAAATTGCTGGAGAAGAACGTGGAGGCCGCCCGTCTTCAACAAAAGCTGAAGGTTGGGCAATACTTGCCCACCGTGGGGATCGGAGCCGGGTATATGTATCACGACTTACTGGATAAGGACCGTCCGTTCGGCATGGTTTTCGCTACCGTAGCGATTCCGATCAGTGATTGGTGGGGCGGCTCGCACGCCATCCGGAAGCAAAAGCTTCAGGTGAAGGCGGCCGAGTATTCCCGCCAAAACGCCAATGAGCTTCTGTTGGTGCAAATGCGGAAGCTCTGGAACGAGCTGGAGGAGTCTTATAAGCAAGTCAAGCTCTCGGAGGAGTCCATAGCGACGGCCGAGGAGAATGTCCGCCTTAATACGGACTATTATAAGGCGGGCACGGTAACGCTGAGCGATCTTCTGGACGCCCAATCGCTCCTCCAGCAAAGCCGTGACCAGTATACGGGTGATTATACGGCTTATTTGATCAAACGTACGGAATATTTACAGGCGACAGGGCGTTAATTTGTTTTTTTTCCATATATTTGCTTATTAACAAATAATAAAACGAGAAGTGATGATGAGCTACGCCAATTATCTTTACATAGCGATCCGTGCCGCGGTAGACGCAGGCAAGTCGATCATGGATATCTATAACGACCCCGAATCAGACTTCGGGATAGAGAGAAAAGCAGACAACTCGCCGTTGACAAAGGCGGATAAGGCGGCCCATCGATTGATAACAAACGCTTTGTCCGTTACCCCGTTTCCGGTCTTAAGCGAGGAAGGAAAGGAGATCCCGTTCAAGGAGCGCTCCAAATGGGAGACGCTGTGGATCGTGGACCCGCTGGACGGTACCAAGGAGTTTATCAAGAAAAACGGCGAGTTTACCGTGAATATCGCCTTGGTGGAGAAAGGTGTGCCCGTGTTGGGCGTCATTTATGTGCCCGTCCGGAAGGAGTTGTATTTCGCCTCCTCCTCTGTGGGTGCTTATAAGTTTACGGGAATCGATAGCAGTAGCCAGCCCTCGATGGACGAGATGAAGCAGCGGGCGATACATTTGCCGATGGCGCTGGCGCATCAAGGAGTCGTGGTAGTGGCGTCCCGGTCTCACCAAACGGAGGAGACCACCGCTTTCATCGATAATCTCCGCAAGCAGGGAAAGCCCGTTACGTTGATCAGTAGCGGCAGCAGCCTGAAGATTTGTCTGGTAGCGGAAGGCTCGGCCGATATCTATCCCCGTTTCGCCCCGACGATGGAGTGGGATACCGCCGCCGGCCACGCCATCGCCAAGTCTGCCGGTTGCGACATATATCATATCGACGGCAAGACCCCGCTTCGCTATAACAAGGAAGATTTGCATAATCCGTGGTTTATCGTGAAGTGAGGGGGATGTGTATTTTAAGTTATTGTCAGCGGTGGGAGACGGAGCATGCTCCGTCTCTACAAGCCGTACAATGCATTCTTGTTTATTTGGTTATGAACGAAATTTAGAAGACTACCTTGTAAGAATATAAGTTGGCCCAGAATCAATCATTATTGGTCTATATCCCATATAATCCTAAAAATAGGTTAGCGAAAGGAGTGCGCACTTGAGTATTCTTATTATTTTTGCGCTCTTAAAAGTAAATACATGAATTTTGATATAGTGTTTGTGTTGCTGGCCCTGATCGGCATGATCGCAGCCTTGGTATGGGATAAGATGCGGCCGGGAATGGTTCTTCTGACAGTGGTCGTGTTTTTTCTCTGCGTAGGCATTCTTACTCCCAAGGAGATGCTGGAGGGCTTTAGCAATAAAGGGATGATAACCGTAGCCATGCTCTTCCTTGTCAGTGAGGGAGTGCGGCAGAGCGGGGCTTTAGGCCAATTGATCAAGAAACTGCTTCCCGAGGGGAAGACCACCGTCTTCAAGGCGCAGGCGAGGATGCTCCCGCCCGTGGCTTTCGTGTCGGCGTTCCTGAATAATACGCCGGTGGTGGTTATTTTTGCCCCGATCATCAAGCGATGGGCGGAGGCGGTGAGGCTTCCGGCCACGAAATTCTTGATCCCTCTCTCGTATGTCACGATATTGGGCGGTATATGTACCTTGATCGGTACTTCTACGAATCTGGTGGTGCACGGCATGATTCTGGAGGCGGGATATGAGGGCTTTACGATGTTTGAGCTGGGGAAAGTCGGTATTTTTATCGCTATCGCCGGTATTTTATATTTGTTCGCTTTCTCGAATAAACTGCTTCCGGACTCGAGGACGGATACGGTATCCGAAGACGGGGAGGATGAGAATCCCGGGAATTTCCACCGGGTGGAGGCCGTGCTGGGCGCACGCTTCCCGGGTATCAACAAGACCTTGGGAGAGTTTAACTTTACCCGCCATTACGGGGCGATCGTGAAAGAGGTGAAAAGCGGCGGACAGCGTTTTACCCGTAATCTGGATACGGTGGTGTTGCATGAGGGCGATACCTTGGTGTTGTGGGCGGACGATTCTTTTATCCCTACATGGGGTGAGTCTAGTGTCTTCTTGATGTTGGCGAATGGTAATGAGGCAACGGAGCCGGTATCGAGGAAGAAACGTTGGCTGGCTTTAGGACTGTTGATCTTTATGATTACGGGGGCGACGGTAGGAGAGTTGCCAGTCGTGAAAGAGGCCGTTCCAAGTATGCGCTTGGATATGTTCTTCTTTGTCTGCATTACGACAATCATCATGGCGTGGACTAAGATCTTCCCGCCGAAGAAATACACGAAATACATCTCTTGGGATATCTTGATAACGATCGCTTGTGCCTTCGCTATCAGCAAGGCCATGGAGAATTCCGGCTTTGCCTCCATGATAGCCCGCCATATAATTAGTATGGCCGACGATTTAGGACCGTATGCGTTGCTGGCGATTATATTTATTATTACCAATATATTTACGGAGTTGATCACGAACAACGCCGCGGCGGCATTGAGTTTCCCGATCGCCTTGTCGGTGGCTACGCAATTAGGCGTTGATCCGACCCCATTCTTTGTCGTGATCTGTATGGCGGCGTCGGCTAGTTTCAGTACGCCGATCGGCTACCAGACCAACCTGATCGTACAAGGCGTGGGAGGCTATAAGTTCACGGATTTCGTGAAGGTGGGCCTGCCCTTGAACTTGATCACGTTCTTGATCTCCGTGTTTGTAATACCTATGATATGGAAGTTTTAGAAAATAATATCTATCCGATTTTCGACCGTATGCTGGGTCGTGAGGATAAAGAGGCGCTTCTGGGGCAAAGGGGAGTGATGGTGTGGTTCACGGGTTTGAGTGGCTCGGGGAAAAGCACGATCGCTATCGCCTTGGAGCGTGAGTTGCATAAACGGGGATTGCTTTGCCGCATCCTCGACGGGGATAATATCCGTAGTGGTATCAACAATAATCTCGGGTTCTCGCCGGAGGACCGGGTGGAGAATATACGCCGGATCGCCGAGGTGGGTAAACTGTTTGTCGATACGGGTGTTATAACCATAGCGGCTTTTATCAGCCCGAACAACGAGTTGAGAGAGATGGCGTCCGCTATCATCGGTAAAGCGGATTTCTTGGAGGTTTACGTAAGTACGCCGCTCGCCGAGTGCGAACGCCGTGACGTGAAAGGCCTGTATGCCAAGGCCCGGAAAGGCGAGATCAAGGAGTTTACCGGGGTTTCCGCCCCGTTCGAGGCGCCGGAGCGTCCGGACCTGTCCTTGGATACCTCCGTATTGAGCGTGGAGCAATCCGTGAGCCGGTTGTTGGAGTTGATCATACCGAAAGTAGAAATTAAACACTGAAAAAAGATATGTCTGATTACAAGTTAAGTCATTTACAGGAGCTGGAGGCCGAGTCTATCCACATCATCCGTGAGGTAGCCGCCGAGTTCGAGAATCCTGTTATGCTTTATTCCATCGGGAAGGATTCTTCCGTGATGGTCCGTCTGGCCGAGAAGGCTTTCGCTCCGGGTAAGGTTCCTTTCCCGTTGATGCACATCGATTCGAAATGGAAGTTTAAGGAGATGATAGAGTTCCGTGATTCTTATGCGAAGAAATTCGGCTGGAACTTGATCGTGGAGTCTAATATGGAGGCTTTCCACGCGGGCGTGGGCCCGTTCACGCATGGAAGCAAGGTGCATACGGACTTGATGAAGACGCAGGCTTTGCTTCATGCCTTGGATAAATATAAGTTCGACGCCGCTTTCGGCGGCGCCCGCCGTGACGAGGAGAAGAGCCGTGCGAAAGAACGTATCTTCTCGTTCCGCGATAAGTTCCATCAATGGGACCCGAAGAACCAGCGCCCGGAGTTGTGGGATATCTATAACGCCCGTGTGCATAAGGGCGAGAGCATCCGTGTATTTCCGCTATCGAACTGGACGGAGCTGGATATCTGGCAATATATCCGTCTGGAGAATATCCCGATCGTTCCCCTGTATTTCGCCAAGGAGCGTCCGTGCGTGGAGATCGACGGTAATTTGATCATGGCGGACGACGACCGCTTGCCGGAGCAATACCGGGACCAGATCCGTATGCGTATGGTCCGTTTCCGTACGTTGGGCTGCTGGCCGCTGACCGGCGCCGTGGAGAGCGAGGCGGATACGATCGAGAAAATCGTGGAGGAGATGATGACCACGACGAAGAGCGAGCGTACGACCCGTGTGATCGACTTCGATCAAGACGCTAGTATGGAGCAGAAGAAACGGGAAGGGTATTTTTAACACAGAAGAGACATGGCAGATACAAAATTAAATATAAAGGAATTCCTAGATAAGGACGAGCAGAAGGACCTGCTGAGATTCTTGACCGCCGGCTCGGTGGATGATGGCAAATCGACCTTGATAGGCCGATTGCTGTTTGATAGTAAGAAAATATACGAGGATCAGTTGGATGCCTTGGAGCGTGACAGCAAGCGTATGGGCAACGCCGGCGAGCATATCGACTACGCTTTGTTGCTGGATGGCTTGAAGGCCGAGCGTGAGCAAGGTATCACGATCGATGTGGCTTACCGCTATTTCAGCACGAACAACCGTAAGTTCATCATCGCCGACACCCCGGGGCATGAGCAGTACACCCGGAATATGATCACGGGTGGTTCCACGGCGAATCTGGCGATCATCTTGGTGGATGCCCGCACGGGCGTGATCACGCAAACCTGCCGTCACACCTATCTGGTATCTTTGCTGGGGATCAAACATGTGGTACTGGCCGTGAATAAGATGGACTTGGTGGACTTCGACAAGGATACGTTCGACCGGATCGTGGCGGATTATAAACGTTTCGTGGAGCCGCTGGATATCCCGGATATCACGTATATCCCCTTATCGGCCTTGGATGGCGATAACGTGGTGGAGAAGAGTGATCGTACGCCTTGGTACGAGGGTACGTCTTTATTGGATTATCTGGAGAACGTGCCTATCGACTTGGATCGTAACTACGAGGACTTCCGTTATCCGGTGCAATACGTGTTGCGCCCGAATCTGGATTTCCGTGGGTTTAGCGGCAAGGTGGCTAGCGGTATCGTGCGTAAGGGAGATACGGTGATGGCGTTGCCTTCCGGGAAGACCTCGAAGGTAAAGAGCATCGTCACCTACGAGGGTGAGTTGGAGCAGGCTTTCCCGCCTCAATGTATTACGATCACCTTGGAGGACGAGATCGATATCTCCCGTGGGGAGATGCTGGTGCACCCGGATAACTTGCCGATCCGCGACCGTAATTTCGAGGCCATGCTGGTGTGGATGGATGAGGAAGCCATGGACGTGAACAAGCAGTTCTACATCAAGCAGACCACTCATACGACACGTGCCCGTGTGGATAGTATCCGCTATAAGGTGAACGTGAACACGATGGAGCAATCTTCCGTGGATCATCTGGAGCTGAACGAGATCGGCCGTGTGGTATTTACTACTGGCAAGGAGTTGTTCTTCGATCCGTATAGGAGGAATAAGCAAACCGGCTCGTTTATCTTGATCGATCCGATTACGAATAATACGTCCGCCGTGGGTATGATCATCGACCGTGTGGACGCTAAAGATATGGTGACGGAAGACGCTTTGGCTACCTTGAACCTCCCGGAGATGGGAATCGGAGAGGAGCACTATGAGGCGATCCGTAAGGTTTGTGAGGAGTTGGGCCGGCAGGGCGTATCTGTGAAATGTATAACGGAAAAACGATAGGATATGGGATTGTTGGAGTTTGATAAGCTACCGATCAATACGTTGGTCGGGGCGGATTGGGATACGTTCAGGAAGGTGACGGCCCGGCAGCAGATAGACAAGGGCTTTAAGGGTAAGTATCGCCTTACGACCGGTGTTTGCCGCCTGTTGAGCGCCTTGAAGCCGATCGAGGATAGCCGGTTCAAGAAATTGGCCGATAAGCCGCTCGAGATGGACCCCTTGTTTATCTTGGGGCATTGGCGGAGTGGTACGACTTTTGTTCATAATATCTTCGCCTGCGATAAGCATTTCGGTTATACCACGACGTACCAGACGGTATTCCCGCACCTGATGCTCTGGGGACAGCCTTTCTTCAAGAAGAACATGGCTTTCTTGATGCCGGATAAGCGTCCGACTGATAATATGGAGTTGAAGGTGGATCTTCCGCAAGAGGAGGAGTTCGCCTTGTCGAACATGATGCCTTATACGTATTATAATTTCTGGTTCTTCCCGAAACGCTGGATGGAGTATTGCGATCGTTACTTATTGTTTAACGATATCACGGAGGAGGAGCGGCGGATCTTCATGGATACTTTCATGCGTCTGGTTAAGGTTTCCCTCTGGAATACGAACGGTACGCAGTATTTGAGCAAGAACCCACCGCATACGGGGCGTGTGAAGACTTTGCTGGAGATGTTCCCGAACGCTAAGTTCATCTACTTGAAGCGAAATCCGTATACGGTATTCGAGAGTACCCGCAGTTTCTTTACGAATACGATCCAGCCATTGCGTTTGCAGGATATCACGAACGAGCAGATCGAGGCGAACTTCATCGAGGTATATCGCCGTCTTTTCTATAAGTACGAGGAAGAGAAGGACCTGATACCGGAAGGCAATCTGGTGGAAGTGAAGTTCGAGGATTTCGAGAAAGACGCTTTCGCCATGACGGAAAATATCTACGGGACATTAAACTTACCCGGCTTTAAGGAGTCTAAGGCGGATATAGAGAAGTATCTGGGCAAGAAGAAGGGCTACAAGAAGAACCAATACAAGTACGAGGATCGTACGGTCCGGCTTGTAGAGGAAAATTGGGGCATGGCCTTGAAGGAATGGGGCTATAGCTTATAAATAAAGGGTTAGATAGGTATTAAATTGATAGAGGGATGGGTTTGAGTTTAAGAAAGAAAGCGTTATTTTTGGCAATCGCTTGTATGCCTTTGTCCGTGGTTCTCGCGGACGGGGATGGGGTGACATCGGAGAATGTGGTGCCCTTCGCTTATGGAGACATGGATAATTGGATTGTCCGTGAGATTCATGAGTCTGGCATTATCGGGGGAAATACGAAATGGCTTTATGAGCTGGGGCCCTCGGATACGATTGTCGGTAATACGGCGTTTCGTAATATGGGCGGTTCTCCGTGGGCTACTTCCAACGTGATGGCGAAAGTGGCGGGAGTGGTGAAAACCAATACGTCTGTTTTCCCGGAGAAACGGGGGGATGGGATGTGCGCCCGCATGGAGACCCGTTATGAGAGCGTGAAGGTTTTCGGTTTGGTGGATATCGAGGTGATCGCCGCCGGCTCCGTTTTCTTGGGTACGGTGCATGAGCCGATCAAGGGAACAAAAAACCCTCAAGCGATGTTACAATCAGGAGTGCCTTTCTCCAAGAAGCCGAAAGCGTTGCGGTTTGATTATAAGGTGAAAGCCGCTCCCGAGAAGAATCGGGTACGTAGTACGGGGTTCAGCCGTAAGAGTACGGTGGCCGGGCAGGATTCCTTGGCGGTGATCTTGTTGTTGCAGAAACGATGGGAAGACGCGGAAGGGAATGTTTATTCCAAGCGGGTCGGTACGATGGTGCAACGCTATACGGAATCTACCCCTGATTGGGTAAATGACGCTACTTACCCGATCCTTTATGGAAATATAACATCCAAACCCGAATATAAACCGTATATGCGTATACAAGTAGAGGAACGTTATACGTTAAATAGTAAAGGAAAAAGCGTTCCTATCCAAGAGGTAGGCTGGGCGGAGCCGGGCGAGGCACCTACGCATATGGTGTTGCAGTTCACCTCCAGCCACGGAGGGGCCTATATCGGCTCTCCGGGAAATACGTTTTGGATAGACAACGTAGAATTAATATACTAATATGGTCGAAGCAAAGATAAAAGCCCTGCGTGATGAGCTGGAGCGGCATAATTATAATTATTATGTGCTTTCGGCACCGACAATATCAGACTTTGAGTTTGATAAGATGATGAAAGAGTTGCAGGAACTGGAGGCGGCGCATCCCGAGTTCGCCGATCCAGATTCCCCGACCCGGAGGGTGGGGAGCGACCTCTCGAAAGAGTTTGAGCAAGTGGTACATAAATATCCGATGCTTTCGTTGGGTAATACGTACTCCGAGGATGAGATCCGAGATTTTTATGATCGTACGGTCCGCTCCTTGAATGAGCCTTTCGAGATTGTGGCGGAGCTTAAATATGATGGTACTTCTATCTCTTTGACCTATGAGAAAGGACGCTTGACGCGTGCCGTGACCCGTGGCGACGGCACTCGTGGTGATGACGTGACGGCGAATATCAAGACCATCCGTTCGGTTCCATTAAGACTCCGGGGTTCTGATTTTCCGGAGGAGTTCGAGATCCGTGGCGAGGTATTGCTGCCTTGGGCGGAGTTCGATCGCTTGAATAAGGAACGGGAGGAGCAGGAGGAACCCTTGTTCGCCAATCCTCGCAACGCCGCTTCCGGTACGTTGAAACAGCAGAATCCGGCTATCGTGGCCTCCCGTAAGCTGGATGCTTATTTCTATTATTTATTGGGTGAGAACCTGCCGGCCGAAGGGCATTATGAGAATTTGCAGGCGGCTCGCGCATGGGGTTTTAAGATTCCGGACGTGATCCGCAAATGCCAGAGCCTACAGGATATATTCGATTATATCGCTTATTGGGATGTGGAACGTAAGAACCTGCCCGTGGCGACGGATGGAATCGTGTTGAAGGTAAACTCGCTTCGTCAGCAGAGGAACTTAGGTTTTACGTCGAAAAGCCCTCGCTGGGCGATCGCTTATAAGTTTCAGGCGGAGCGTGCCGAGACTCGCTTGAACTCGGTCTCTTTCCAAGTGGGACGGACGGGGACGGTCACTCCGGTGGCGAACCTCGAGCCCGTATTGTTGGCGGGGACGGTGGTGAAGCGGGCTTCCTTGCATAACGCCGATATTATCGAGGGGCTTGACTTGCATATCGGCGACCAAGTGTATGTGGAGAAAGGCGGGGAGATCATCCCGAAGATCGTGGGAGTGAACGTGGAGGTTCGTTCGATGCTGATGGGGGATAAGGTCCGCTTTATCCGTGTGTGTCCGGAGTGCGGGACTCCTTTGGTGCGTCCGGAGGGAGAGGCGGCGCATTACTGTCCGAACGAGTCGGGCTGTCCTCCTCAGATCAAGGGGCGTATAGAGCATTTCGTGACCCGGAAGGCGATGAATATCAATATAGGCCCGGAAACGGTGGAGGATTTGTACAACGCCGGTTATGTAAAAGACTCGGCGGACTTATATACGTTGACGGTTGCCGATTTATTGCGTCTGGAACGGTGGGCGGAGAAGAGCGCCCAGAATCTGATGTCGAGTCTGGAGGAATCCAAGCAAGTTCCTTTTGAGAGGGTCTTGTTCGGTCTGGGGATTCGTTTCGTGGGAGAGACGGTCGCTAAACGCTTGGTCTCGGCTTTCCACTCGATCGAGGCATTGGAGCAGGCGTCCTTAGAGGATTTGGTAGCCGTGGACGAGATCGGCGAGCGGATCGCCCAGAGTGTATTGAGTTATTTCTCGGACGAGAAGAACCGTACGTTGGTGAACCGATTAAAGGAACAGGGCTTGCGGATGGCGGTTTCCGAAGAGCAATTGGCGAACCGTTCCGAGAAGTTGAAAGGATTGACGATCGTGATCAGCGGGACATTTTCCAAGCATTCACGTGACGAGTATAAGGCGATGATTGAGCAACATGGCGGCAAGAATAGCGGCTCCGTCTCGGGGAAGACCGATTATATCCTTGCCGGCGAGAATATGGGACCGGCCAAGCTGGAGAAAGCGGCGAAGCTGGGTGTGAAGATTATCAACGAGGATGCGTTCTTAAATATGCTGGAATAAATGTTCACCAATTATTTTATCAAGAAGAAGATACAGGCTTTAGCGTCGGACGCCGGGGGACGTCTGCATCGTTCCCTTTCCTTGGATGAGGCACGTTCGCTTTTGGTCTTGTATAATATAGAGGATCACGAGGACGTCATGAGGGCCTTGGAGCCTTTGCGCAAGGCGAAGAAGGACATCAAGACGTGTGTATATGTGCCGTCCGGAGGAGCGGATATTCCTTTCGACGATTCCAATATTCCTGTACATATAAAGAACGATCTCAACGCGTGGGGATTCCCTTCCGATAGTGTCTTGAAAAAGGTGGGCGCTCTCAAGGCGGATATCTTGATCGATATCACCCGGCCGGGTTGTTATGCCTTGCAATACATCGCTCTCCGGCATCCATCCGCCTTCAAGGTCGGGATTAAGTATCCGGGCCAAGAATGGTACGACTTAGGCTTGACTGTAACAGATAAGGACGATATTCAGTATTTATTCGGACAGATATTATTTTATTTGCGTTCCATCCGTGCTAAATGATATAATTTCCTTATTTTTGCAGTGCTAAATAACAAAAAGGAATATTTTCCCCATGGCAGACATAAATTTAAAAGGAATGGGTGTGGCGTTGATCACGCCATTCAAGGAAGATGAGAGTGTAGATTACGAGGCGTTAGGCAAGCTGGTGGATTATCAGGTGCAGAACGGTACGGATTATTTGGTAGTGCTGGGAACTACAGCGGAAACCCCTACACTTACGGAAGAAGAAAAGAAAAACATTATAAGCTTGGTAGTGACTCGTGTACGGGGCCGTATCCCTATCGTATTAGGCGTGGGAGGTAATTGTACATGGTCGGTTGTCGAGAAATTGAAGACCGATAATTTCGAGGGTATCGACGCTATCCTCTCGGTCGTACCTTATTATAATAAGCCTTCCCAAGAAGGGATTTACCAGCATTACAAGGCGATCGCCAACGCTACCCATTTACCGATCGTACTCTATAACGTACCGGGGCGTACGGGTGTGAACATGACGGCCGAGACTACGCTTCGTATCGCCCGTGAGTTCGATAACGTGATCGCCGTGAAAGAGGCTTCCGGCAATATCACCCAGATGGATGATATCATCAAGAACAAGCCGGCCCGTTTCAACGTGATCTCCGGTGACGATGGTATTACTTTCCCTTTAATGACATTAGGTGCGGTGGGAGTGATCTCCGTGATCGGTAACGCCTTCCCTCGTGAGTTTAGCCGTATGGTACGTCTGGCCTTGGCGGGTGATTATGATAGCGCACGTACGATCCATCACAGCTTCACGGAGTTGTTCAGCCTGTTGTTCGTGGATGGAAATCCTGCCGGAGCGAAGAGTATGTTAAATATGATGGGCTTTATCGAGAATAAGCTTCGTTTGCCTTTGGTTCCTACACGTATCGTCACGTATGAGAAGATCCGTGAGGTGTTGCGACAGTTGAGCATTAAGTGCTGATCCGCTTTTAACGGCAACGATTCTTATTATTTATATAGGATAACAAAAGGGGCTTCATGTGTCATAGAGGGCATGTGAAGCCTTTTTCTATAGATATGCTCCAACTCCTCATACCGATACTTCAACCTTGATTTCGGTCACTTCATTATTTTATACGGGGCAGGCAAACGCTTACCTTTTATTTTTGTAACTATTATATTAAATAAATGAAGTGATGTTTAAAGCGATTGTCCATTTTTCTATTCAGAAGAAACTATTCGTTGGGTTGACAACCTTGTTTCTGCTTCTGGGAGGAATCTATGCCATGATGACTTTACCGATAGATGCCGTACCGGATATAACGAACAATCAAGTGCAAATCGTGACGGTATCGCCAACCTTGGCCCCGCAAGAGGTAGAGCAATTGATCACCATGCCTATCGAGATAGCGATGAGTAATATCATGAACGTGGAAGAGATCCGCTCCGTTTCCCGCTTTGGCCTGTCATTGGTGACGGTCGTATTTAAGGAAAGCGTACCTACCTTGGATGCCCGCCAACTTATAAACGAGCAGATACAAACCGTGGCGGGAGAAATCCCCACGGAACTGGGTACGCCGGAGCTGATGCCTATCACGACCGGCTTGGGCGAGATTTATCAATATGTATTGAGCGTGGAGCCCGGTTATGAGGAGAAATACGACGCCATGGAACTCCGTACCATTCAGGACTGGATCGTGAAACGGCAACTGAGCGGTATACCGGGTATCGTGGAGATCAATAGCTTTGGCGGCTATCTGAAACAGTATGAGGTAGCGGTAGATCCGGATGCCCTTTATTCCTTGAATATTACGATCGGCGAGGTGTTCGAGGCGCTCAACCGGAATAACCAGAATACAGGCGGCAGTTATATCGAGAAAATCAATAAGGCTTACTACATCCGTAGCGAGGGAATGATCGGCAAGATAAAGGACATCGAGCGCATTGTGATCACGAACCGTGGAGGGATACCGATTCATATAAGCGATGTCGGCTCGGTTCGCTTTGGTTCCGCCAAGCGTTTTGGCGCCATGACAAAGGATGGCGAGGGAGAGTGCGTGGGCGGTATCGCCATGATGTTGAAGGGGGCGAACGCCAATGTCGTGACCAAGGAACTGGAGGCACGGGTCGAAAGGGTACAGAAAATGTTGCCGGAAGGTGTTCGTGTAGAACCTTATTTGAATCGTTCCGAATTGGTAGACCGAAATATATCCACCGTGATCCGTAACTTGATAGAGGGAGCATTGATCGTCTTTATCGTATTGATCATCTTCTTGGGGAATGTGCGGGCCGGTTTGATCGTGGCTTCCGTGATCCCGTTGGCGATGCTTTTCGCTTTTATCTTGATGCGTGTTTTCGGGGTCTCCGCCAATTTGATGAGTTTGGGGGCCATCGATTTCGGTATCGTGGTCGATGGATCGATCGTTATATTGGAGGGGATATTGGCGCATATCTATTCGAGGCGGTTGATGGGGCGTACGCTCTCTGCCGAGGAGATGGACCGGGAGGTCGAGGCCGGAGCCGGTCATGTCGCCCGGAGCGCTACCTTTGCCGTATTGATCATTTTGATCGTCTTCTTCCCGCTACTTACGCTGACCGGGATAGAGGGCAAATATTTTACCCCCATGGCGAAGACCTTGGTGTTTTGTATTATCGGGGCTTTGATCCTTTCGCTCACCTACGTGCCGATGATGGCCTCCCTGTTCCTAAAGCGTACGATCTCTTCGAAGCCTACATTCGCCGATCGTTTCTTCGGGAAATTAAACGGGGTTTACAGGCGTACGCTTCATTTCTGTCTGCGTCATATCTGGGGAACGATCGCTTGTTCTTTTGCGGCTCTGGCTGTGTCCCTTTTCTTATTCACGAGGTTAGGGGCGGAGTTTAAAAGCCCCGAGGATGGGGGGGTTTTCCCCATGCAGATGCCGCTTCCCGCCGGTAGTTCCCTGACGCATAGTATCGAGCTATCGAAGCAAGCGGAAGAGACCTTGATGAAGAATTTCCCGGAGATCAAGCATGTGGTAGCCAAGATCGGAACGGCCGAGGTTCCGACCGACCCGATGGCGGTGGAAGACGCGGATATCATGATCGTGATGAAACCTTTCAAGGAATGGACCTCGGCCTCCAGCCGTGCGGAGATGGTGGAGAAGATGAAGGCCTCCTTGGAACCGATTACGGGGGCGGAGTTTAATTTCAGCCAGCCGATCCAGCTTCGCTTCAATGAATTGATGACGGGGGCCAAGGCGGATATCGCGATCAAGCTATATGGAGAGGATATGGCGGAGCTTTATAAGAAGGCGAAGGAAGCCTCTCTTTTCGTGGAGCAGGCGATGAGGCTGCCGCAATTGGTCGTACACTACGATCGTGCCAAGATCGCCCGTTACGGGATGAATATAGAGGAGTTGAACACGATCATCCGTACGGCTTATGCGGGAGAGGCGGCGGGTGTCGTTTTTGAGAATGAGCGACGTTTCGACTTGGTGCTTCGTCTGGATAACGATAAAGTGGCGGATCTGAATTTGGATAAGCTCTTTGTACGGACTGCCGAGGGAATCCAGATCCCGGTTAGCGAGGTCGCTACGATCGAGTTGGTCAACGGGCCTCTACAGATTAACCGGGATGCCACGAAACGCCGTATCGTGATCGGGGTGAATGTCCGTGACGCTGATATCCAGAAAGTCGTGCGTACTATCCAAGAAACCCTTGACAAGCATATCAAGCTGGAACCGGGATACTACTTTGAGTATGGCGGCCAGTTCGAGAACTTGCAGAATGCGATCGATACGCTTACGATCGTGATACCGGTCGCCTTGTCATTGATCTTATTGCTATTGTTCTTTGCCTTTAAGAGTGTTACCTACTCGCTGGTGGTATTTTCTACCGTCCCGTTATCCTTGATCGGGGGTATTCTGGCCCTTTGGTTACGAGGGTTGCCTTTCAGTATATCGGCGGGGGTCGGCTTTATCGCCTTGTTTGGCGTAGCGGTTTTGAATGGTATATTAATGATTAATCATTTTAATAACTTACGAAAACAAACTAAATATCAAATGACAACGAATCGTATCCTCGCGAAAGGATGTCCGCATCTACTTCGCCCCGTATTCTTGACCGGCTTGGTAGCTTCTCTAGGATTCGTGCCGATGGCGATAGCGAAGTCCGCGGGCGCGGAGGTGCAACGTCCGTTAGCGACGGTCGTGATCGGAGGCTTGATTGTCTCCACGATCTTGACGTTGATTATTATCCCGGTATTTTATCGGTTGGTAAATAGCTCGGCCGCTTGGAAGCGCCAACGCTGGTTGAAGCGCCTATTGCCGTTTCTTCTTTTTTTAGGTATCTTATTCCCCACGCATGCCCAACAGACGGTGTCGTTGGAAGAAGCCGTGACGATCGCCTTGGAGAATCATCCTCGCCTGAAGACTGCCACGGCATCCATTGAACGTAGTCGTGCTTCATGGGGAGAGAGCTGGGAGGTGTCACCGACCACCTTTAATTATTCATGGGGACAGATCAACGGTGAGACACGAAACGACAATCAGATGGAGATCACGCAATCCTTAGGCTCTCTATTGACCCCATTTTATAAGAACGCCTTGGTGAACCGTCAAGTCACCACGGGAGAATATTACCGGGACTTGGTGAAGAAGGAGATTACGGCCGAGGTAAAACGGGCATGGGCTTATTATCAATATGCCTTTCATCTATGTGCCTTGTATAAAGAGCAGATCGAGTGGGCCGGACGTTTGCGAAAGGCAAGTCAGTTGCGTTATGAGCAAGGGGATATCACGCTATTGGAGCGGAATATGTCATCTACCTTGGTAGCCGATCTGCAAACCCGTTTGTCGCAGGCGGAGGAGGAGTTGCAATTGGCTGCCCGTCGTTTCTCTTGGACTTGTTATTCGGATTCCCCATTGCTGCCTATGGATACGACATTGGTTTTATTCCCCGCTCGCGTAGCCGAGATCGCTCCGTCCGATATCCATCTGAATTACTTCCGGAGCGTGGCCGATGAGAAGAAAGCCATGCTTCGTATCGAACGAAGCCGTTTCTTCCCGGAACTATCGGTAGGATATGTGCGTCAGAAAATAGCCCCGTTGAGCGGTCTGGACTCTTGGATGGTCGGGATCTCGTTCCCGGTATTGTTCTTCCCGCAGCATAGCCGGGTAAGGCAAGCGAAGATCGATTCCTATATCGCCCGCACGGAAGCGGAGAGTAACATCCGTCAATTGAACAATAAGGTGGAGGAGTTGAGCGTCGCGCTTCGTAAGGAAGGAGAGCATATCCGCTATTATACGACCGGCGCTTTACCGGAAGCGGATGCTTTGTTGAAGAGCGCGACGGTACAGTTCAAAGAGAGCGAGACAGATATCACGCAGTTTGTTCAAAGCCTGAACGCCGCCCGGGAGATCCGGCGGGGATATATCGAGGCCGTATATGCCTATAATATATCAGCGCTTGAGTTGGAGTTGTATAGTAGATAACCAGAAAAATAGTATAAGATGAAAAAGATATGGATTCCTGCGGCTCTTATGGCATTGGCCGCATGCAGTATGACAAACAACGCGGAGAAAGGACAGGTCGATTCGCAAGACATAACTACCCGGCCCGCTATTACTCAAGTAGCAGAAAACGTACCGTCCGAACCATCCGTGGATAGCGTAGAGGTGGATGGGATTTCCTCGGCTACGGCCCTTCCGAATCACTCCTCTTTCAACGGGATCATGGTAGTTCCCCCGCAGCGGCAGGCTACGGTTACGTTGACGATGGGAGGCACGGTTCATGCTACTACGTTGCTTCCGGGCGATTATGTGAAGAAGGGCTCGGTGATCGTCAGCTTGGAGAATCCGGATTTTATCACGTTGCAACAGACCTATTTGGATGCCCATGCCCAAACGGAATACTTAGAGGCTGAGTATAAAAGGCAACAGCGTTTGAGCGAGCAAGAAGCGGCCTCGCAAAAACGTTTCCAGCAAAGCAAGGCGGATTATCTTTCCATGAAGAGCCGTCAAGATGCCGCCGCTGCGCAACTCGCTATCCTAGGTGTCTCCGCCGGCGATCTTCTGGAAGACGGTATCCAACCTTATTTGGAGGTAAAAGCGCCACTGAGCGGTTATGTCGCCGGGCTGTCCATTAATCTCGGTAAATACGTGAACGCGGGCGAACCGATCTGTGATGTGATCGATAAAGGCGAGACTCTTCTTTGCCTGACCGCTTATGAGAAGGATTTAGCGGACTTATCCATTGGGAACCAAGTGCAGTTCCGGGTGAATGGAATGGGGAAGGAGACCTTCCATGCGGTCTTGATCTCGATCGGACAGGAGGTGGACGAGACGAGCCGTTCCTTGGAAATGTACGCTCGGGTAAAAGAGACAAATCCTCGTTTTCGTCCCGGTATGTATGTTTCCGCACGGGTAGAGAAGAAATGACTATCTTTGCCTTCATGAAGAAAATGAATATAAAGAATAAATATGTGTTCTCGTTGGTCATCATATCGATCATGGTGGCCTTCTTGATCCATTTCCCGGAATTGGTGTCGTTGTTTGACGTTACCGGGCAGAACGCTCTTTTTCCGGATATGTCGGTATTGGATGTAGCGAATGAGGTCTTTTTCACCTTCGTGTCCCTCTTACTGTTATTTGCGATGAACACGTATGTCTTTGGTTTCAATCGGCAGAAAGCGCGTATCTCTTGGCAGAAGGTCCTTCTCTCGTTCGTAATGACTTGGTGCGTGAATAATTTATTAGGAAAAGGTTTCGTGTTCTTGCACCATCAGTTTGATATCCCGGCGATCGACGCCTTGGTACATCATTATCTGCATCCGTTGAGGGATTTTATCATGTCGTGCGTCGTTACGGGGAGTTGCTATATGATTTACCTGATTCGTCAAAGCCAGCAAGTACAGGTCGAGAACCAGCAATTGCGGGCGGAGAATCTATTGAACCAATATGAGGCGTTGAAGAGTCAGCTTAATCCTCATATGTTATTTAATTCCTTGAATACGCTCCGTTCCTTGATCCGGGAGACTCCCGGGAAGGCACAAGAATATTTGCAGGAGTTATCCCGTGTCTTACGTTATACCTTGCAAGAGAATGAGTGCCGTAGTGTTACTTTACGGGAGGAGATGGATTTCGTGAACGCTTATATCTTCCTTTTGAAAATGCGCTATGAGGATAATCTGGTCTTCGATATAGACTTAGGGAAGGAGCACGAGTCTAAGCAACTGCCTCCTATGTCGGTGCAGCTTTTGATCGAGAACGCCGTGAAGCATAACGAGATTAGCAACCGTCATTCATTGACCATTTCCGTTCGTTCTGACCATGATTCCTTGACGGTTAGCAATCCCATCCAACCGAAATTGACACATAGCGGAGGCACCGGTATTGGTTTGGTGAACCTGAGTAAACGTTATAACCTCTTGTATAAGAAAGATATTTCCATAAAAGAAGATGCTAGTATATTCAGCGTAACAATCCCTTTGGTATGAAAGCTTTGATAATAGAAGACGAGAAAGCGGCTGTCCGTAATTTGATGGCATTGCTGGGAGAGGTTGATCCGGATATCGAAGTGATCGATGTCCTAGATAGTATTACGGATAGTGTTGAATGGTTTCAATCGCATCCAATGCCGGAACTTATCTTTCTGGATATCCATTTGGCGGATGGTTCGGCTTTCGAGATCTTCGGTCATGTAGATATCTCTTGCCCGATCATTTTCACGACAGCCTATGATGAATATGCGCTGAAAGCGTTTAAAGTGAATAGCGTAGATTATCTGCTGAAACCGATCGACGCGGATGATATACGGAAAGCTTTGGATAAGTTGTCACGGTTACAATCGACGGCTGTGGAGAAAGAAGCGATCGATTATTCCGCTGTCATGCAAGCCTTGAAGCGGGTGGAAGGATATAAAACGCATTTCTTGATCCCTGTGAAAGGGGATAAGCTGCTACCTGTTTCCGTGAATATGATCTTATTTTTCTATATAGCGGACGGAAATGTAAAGGCGGTGATGACGGACGGGAAGGAATACCTTTTCACGCAGACCTTGGATGAGCTCGCCGATAGCCTTGATCCTGCCTTGTTCTTCCGGATCAATCGTCAGTACTTGATATCCAGAAAGGCGGTGCAAGATATCGATCTCTGGTTTAACGGACGCCTTGCGGTCAATTTGATCGTACCGACCTTGGAGCGTATATTGGTTAGCAAGGCGAGAGTGCCGGATTTCAAGACGTGGTTTACGTCATGATGGATTATCAAGAGGATTATAGGGGTGGAGTACGATGAACCGGGCTCCATGCTTATACGTCGGGTCTAATTGAATGGAGCCACCTAAATGCTCGATAATCGTTTGGCTGATGGATAACCCTAAGCCTGTACCCTGCGCATATTCATCTACCTTTTCGAAACGCTCGAATATGACTTTCTGCTTATCCTCCGGTATTCCACATCCGGTATCGGTTACGGTGATACGTATATGCTGCTTGTCCTCATCTATTTGATAAGATAGGTTGATCTCTCCTTCTTTCGTGAATTTGCAGGCATTGGTCAATAAGTTTATCAATAATTGTTGGAGACGTATCGAATCTGTCTGAATATGTAAGGGGTCTTCAGAAGGTGTATAGGTCAATTGAACACCCGGAAAGACCCGGTGCTCTACACTTGCCAAAGCGTTCCGGCAACAATCCGATAAGTTTGTCTTCTCTATAATGAACTTCATATTCCCGGATTCTAGGCGAGAAAGGTCAAGAATATCATTTATCAGATTAAGTAATAAATAAGAGTTATTGTTGATAATGGAGAAAAACTCTTTCTTTTCGCCAGCGGAAATAGATTCATCGGATATTAATTCCGAAAAGCCGACAATTGCGTTAAGCGGCGTACGGATCTCATGGCTGATATTGGCGATAAACGTGCTTTTCATCTGGTTGGCGTGTTCCGCTATCTCTTTGGCTGTACGAAGTTGACGCTCGGACTCTACTAAGGCTTCCTTGTCTTTCATAAGTTCTCGTTGGTAGCGGCGTGCGGAGCGATAGGACTTGTATACGATGTATAGCATCACTAAAAGAACGATCGATACTACGAGTAGAATAATCATTAACAACCTTTGGGTATGCAGTTGTTGTTCACGTAGCTGTAGCTCGTATGCCTGCATCTCTTGATTGTTTAGATCATGTAATGTCCGGAGCTGATTGATCTGTCGGTTGAAGGCCTCGTCATGCAACATCTTGGTATGTTCTACAACTTCTCTACTAAATGCGAGCGCTTCTTTATAACGTCCCAATGCTTCGAGTATCTCGACTTTCAGTTCCGATGTTCGTATATCTTCTTCTGTTAATTTATTTTTATCTATGATATTCAGCGCCCTTTCATACATACCTATTAAATAGTAATACTTGGCGAAAACGAAGTTGTAGCAGAATTCCGTATAATCATCTCCGGTTTTCTCTACGATCGGTGTCGCCTTCAACAAGGTCTCCAATGCCTGCTTGGGCTTGTCTTGAAGGACATACATATCCGCATAAAAAACATACATTAGCGCACGGCAACGATCCACGGGGAATGCGGTGCCTTGTTCTTCATTCTCTCTTTCCCTATCTTGGATCATTTCATCGTAACGGGTTAATAATTCCTCGGCCTCGGTGAAATGATCGGTTCGTAGATAAGATTCGATGAGGTTTCCCATGTATTGCATCTCGAATTTCGGATTGTCACCTCGTTTCTGTAATAAATCGAGACCTTCCCGATAAGCTACTATCGCGTCACTATCCCGATGTATTTCTTGATAGATTAAACCTAAGTTCTCATTGCAACAAATCAATCCATATTCACTCTTTGTATCACGGGCATAGTTGTATAGGCTGATCGCCCCGTTCATCGCTAACTCATAATTGCCGTCCCATAGATCCATTTGGCAAATGAATCCTCGCGCATCGAATAATGCGTCCGGAACCTCATTCTTGGCCGCGGCCAATGAATCTATCTTATGCGACCAGTAAATCAGGCTATCCCTGTTTTGTATATTGTAATAATGGCGGGATAAGTTGGCCCATGCGTAATATAAGGAAGCATGACCTTTCGAAGTGGAGCTTGCCACATCTGCCATTTTGTTTAGGTAAACAATCTCCTTGGGCATTTGCCTGTACATTGTCGCTAAATCCTTATATAACTCGATCTGTTCATTTATGGCTGGCGAGGACTTTAATAGGGATAAAAGGCTGTCTTCCCTTTGTTGGGTAGTATAGGTGTTTTCCCCTAAAGAAAACATTGGGATCATTAAATAGATAAATAATACTAAATAGGTATTTCTCATGATATTGTATGATGTTCAATACAAAAATACATTTTAATATTAAATATCAAGCGTATGTTATGGAATTTTAGAGGTCTGCCTTATAGTTTCTTTTTCAAAGTGAAGAAAAAAGTAACCCCTTTTCCCGGACTGCTCTTCGCCGATATTTGTCCTTTATGAAAATTAACCCCGTTTTTAACGATGGATAATCCTAATCCGGTTCCTCCGATCTTACGACTGCGTCCCTTGTCTACCCGGTAGAAGCGCTCGAATATGCGATTGATATGTTCTTCCGGGATACCCACTCCATTATCGGAGAAGCTAAAGTAATAATATTTAGGATCTTCTTTATAGCAGTTGACGGTAATCCTTATGTTTTCTCCCGCATAAGCGATCGCATTGTCATATAGATTCCGGAATATGGAATAGAGTAGGGAGTTATTCCCGAACACGGTCGGATCTCCCGGGAGGATAATTTCCGACGTGATGTGTTTTTCTTCCATATCTTGGGAGCATTCTTTTTGTATCTCGGCGATAAGCTTCGTGATATTTACTTCCGTGAGGTCGAACATCTCGGATGCCTCGTCAAGTCTGTTTAATACGGAAATATCTCGTAATAATCCTGTAAGGCGGGTACTTTGGGAATAACAACGTTCCAAGAAAAATTGACGTTTGTCCGGACTCAAATCTGGGTTGGATAGGATTGTTTCCAAATACCCTTGAATGCTGCTGACCGGTGTTTTCAGCTCGTGAGAGACGTTCTGCGTAAGCTGTCGTTTCATCCGGCTTTCTTCTTCTTGACGGGATATATCATTAATAGAGATCTCATAACTATTATCGAGGAATAAAATACATTCGATCAAGAATATTTTACCGTTCTTGTCAATAGTCACGGACTCTCTTAATACTTTCTTTTTCCGATTCAGATTCCGGATATTCTTATTCAAGAAGGTACGGATTGGTTCTAATTCGGCTATATCAGTAACGTCTTCCACTTGGTGGATCTGGGTGTCGGATATGACATTTATGAATTGAATGAATAGGATGTTAGAAAGAATCTCCCGCCCTTCACTTGTAAACATAGCGAAGCCTTCCTTGGAATATTGGAAATGTTTCATAAGCTTTTCCCGTTCCATGGATAACTCGTTTTTCGCTTTCTGCTGCCGATGGTATAAGGTTACGATATTCTGTGAGATATCACCTAGCTCATCATTCGGGAAAACATAATCGACCGCAGGCATTCGATCTTTCTCTACGTTTAAGGCGAAATCCCTTAGTTTGGATATCGTTTTACCTATGCTGAAAGTAAAACGGGAAAGGACAAAGAAGAAAATCAAGGTCATCAATGCCATGAAATAAATGAAGTCCTTGTTTACCGTCAATATCCCTCTTACATATGGATCATAGGGCAGGGCTGAGCGGTAAATATAACCTCCTATATTTGATGCCGAATAGAAATACCTTTTTCCCGTAGATTCCGAGGAACGGATAGCGAATCCTTCATTATATAATCGGGCTTTGCGTACCTCGCTCCGGTCGTTATGGTTATTAAACTCGTCCGTCCCGCTATTATCAAACAATACGTCGCCGGATGGATCTATAATGGTTACCCGCAAATCCTTTTGAGGGATGTCGTCCATGAAACTTATTACGGTCTTGTTGATGTCCGTACTTTGTTGGCATTTGCGGAATAATTGGTAATTATAGTTACTCAACACATTGTTCAACTTTTCTTGTGCGAACTCCCTTTCCCGCTGATATTGGAATAGCAGGAAACAGACCGTAAAGCCCAAGAACATAAAAAAGACCGACCAGAAAAGCCGTTGGCTAAACGGTATCCGGTGTCTTTTCTCACCATCTATCTTTACCATGATTCACGACAATATTAGCATTCAAAACAATAACCGAAACCTAAGCGAGTTACGATGTTCTTTCCATAAGGACCTATTTTCTTACGTAACCGGGTGATGTTGACATCGATGGTACGGTCTAGAACATATACCTCGTCTTTCCAGATGCGAGACAGTATTTCCTCTCTGGAGAAGACGTTCCCTTTATTTTCCAATAGAAGTTTTAGTATCTCAAACTCTTTTTTGGTCAATGGAACTTCCACCCCGTCTACCGTAGCCTTGATGCGTTTCGTATCAAGAGCTAATGTCTCATACTCGAGTTTCTCAATCTCTTTTTCTTTTGATTTCTCGGAAGTTCTTCTTAGTACGGCCTTAACACGCGCTATCACTTGGCGGATGGAGAAAGGCTTGGAGATATAGTCGTCCGCCCCGAGATTGAACCCTGTGAGCATATCGTTCTCCGTATCTTTGGCCGTGAGGAAGATGATAGGGGTATTGGCCGTCTTCTCATCTTGTCGCAGGATACGTGCCATCTTGAAACCGGAGATTTCTCCCATCATGACATCCAACAATAATAAATTGTAAACGGTCAGATCCTTTTTCAATGCCTCTTCCGCACTATAGGCGGTATCTACTTCATAACCTTCTATTTCTAAGTTGAATTTAAGGATCTCACACAAATCCTCTTCATCATCCACTACAAGAATACGAGTTGTTGCCATAAGCTGTTCTGTTTTTAAAAGAGTGCCTTACGGCTCTCCATATACAAATATAATTATTTTTGGCAAAGAACGGATATTCTTATTTCGGAGAAATGAAATATATGTTACATTGCTGTTAAAATCGCTCATGTAACATTTCTGCCGCAGGATATGTGTTAGTATAATAGATCATTAGGGATGCTACTTCCTATAATAATTATAATCCGTGACAAAACCCTCGCAAAGCCAGTTGGCCAAGGCTTGCCGATTGTTGCTGAGGATGATCCGTTGTTGGTCGTATTGGTTTTGTATGTTGCCCAATTCGACGAATACGGAGGTCGGGGTCGTGTGACGTAATACATATAAGTTACGATCGTCTACCGTGCCCGAGAATCCCCGGCCCGGCTGGTGGCGGGTGTGTTTTGGCGCGAAAAGGATTATCATCC
>OBWB01000480.1_pt1 | contig 24917 bp, 18 predicted proteins | sample 1476261 | NCBI WGS metagenome assembly OBWB01 (sample SAMEA2580038, study PRJEB22360) | human gut metagenome | biome: human gut; feature: human-associated habitat; material: faeces | place: Denmark | collected 2008/2010 | reverse complement strand
GATCCGGCTGAGACACAGAAGTTTGTGGAAGATACCATTGCAGCCGCTCCCGGCTTGCGTCTGGAATACTTTGAACTGGTGGACGGTAACACGTTGCAGAGGATTGCCGATTGGGAAGATACCTCGTATGCCGTGGGCTGCATTACGGTGTTCTGCGGAGAAGTCCGTCTGATTGACAATATCAAGTATAAGGAATAATAAACATAAAAAAGCCAATCTTATGATGATTGAAGTGTTGAAGTCTAAAATCCATTGTGCCCGTGTTACGGAAGCCAACCTCAATTATATGGGGAGCATCACGATTGACGAGGATTTGATGGATGCCGCTAACATGATTGCCGGCGAGAAGGTTTATATTGCCGACAATAATAACGGTGAACGTTTTGAAACTTACATCATTAAAGGCGAGCGCGGTTCGGGCAAAATCTGTTTGAACGGCGCGGCAGCCCGCAGGGTTCAACCGGATGACATTGTTATTATCATGTCGTATGCATTGATGGACTTTGAAGAGGCCAAGACGTTTAAGCCGACGGTGATTTTTCCCGACCCGGTGACAAACAAGGTGGTGAAATAAGTTCTGTATCAGATAGAAAGAAAAAGAAAGCGTATCGTTCATTGCGATACGCTTTCTTTCTTTTTATGGTGAAGCTTCTTTAGTTCTTCAGTTGTTCATTCATCGCTGCAGCGGCTTTCCGCCCGTCGCCCATAGCGAGGATTACGGTAGCACCGCCGCGGACAATGTCGCCACCGGCATAAATGGTCGGTATGGACGACTGCATGTTGTCGTTTACGGCAATCGTACCTTTGCGCCCCAATTCAAGTCCTTTGATAGAACTCGGAACAATCGGATTAGGCGATACACCCACGCTGACAACAGCAAGGTCTATGTCAATCGTTTCGGTAGCTCCCGGAATGGGGACAGGACTGCGGCGTCCGGATGCATCGGGTTCACCCAGTTCCATTTTTTGAAGAACCACCTGTTTTACTTTTCCTTGCTCGTCGGCAATGTATTCTATCGGGTTGTGGAGTGTAAGGAATTCCACACCTTCTTCCTTGGCATGTTTCACTTCCTCGATACGTGCGGGCATTTCTTCTTCCGAACGGCGGTAGATAATCATAGCGCGTTCGGCGCCCAGGCGGCGGGCTGTGCGGACGGAGTCCATAGCCGTGTTACCGCCACCGATAACGGCTACGCATTTACCGAAAGGCACAGGCGTATCGGAATCCTCGCTGGCGGCGTCCATCAGGTTGACGCGCGTCAGGTATTCGTTGGACGATAGGATATTGATGGAGTTTTCACCGGGGATGTTCATAAAGTTCGGCAGTCCGGCACCGGAAGCGACGAATATGCCTTTGAACCCTTCTTCTTCCAGTTGTTCTACGCTTAATGTCTTGCCAATGATGCAGTCCTTGATAAACTTCACACCCATTTGGGCAAGGTTCTCGATTTCTACATCCACAATCTTGTTGGGCAGACGGAACTCGGGGATACCGTATTTCAATACGCCGCCGATTTCGTGCAGTGCCTCGAATACGGTAACATCGTAACCATATTTCGCCATATCTCCGGCGAAAGACAGACCGGCGGGTCCCGAACCGATTACAGCAATCTTAATTCCGTTCTTTTCTTTGATTTCCGGTACGGAGATTTGTCCGCTTTCCCGCTCGTAATCTGCGGCGAAGCGTTCCAGATAACCGATGGCAACCGGCTTTTCGTTCATCTTCAAATGGATACACTTGGATTCGCATTGTTTTTCCTGCGGACACACACGACCGCAGACAGCGGGCAATGCGCTGGTTTCTTTCAATGTTTTGGCTGCTTCCAGAAACTCGCCGCGTTCTATATTCTTGATGAAACGGGGTATGTCTATACCTACGGGGCAACCCTCCATGCACCCCGGATTGGCGCAGTCCAAACAACGTTTGGCCTCTGTTAAAGCCTGTTCCTCGGTCAATCCCCGGTTCACTTCTTCCTTGTGGCTGTGCGAACGGTATTCCGCATCCAACTCGTTCATCTCCACGCGGGGAATGGCAGTACGCTCTTTGGCTTTCATGGATTTGCGCAGTTCTTGGCGCCAAGCGGCATTGCGGCTTTTTTCATCTTCTGCCTGAGTGTTCTCGCCGGTTGCCTGACAAGTTTGCGGTTCTTCCAGTTTATGCATTTCTTCGCGTTCGATATTTTTGAATGCACCCATGCGTTTCAGCATTTCGTCGAAATCTACCTGGTGACCGTCGAATTCCGGGCCGTCTACGCATACAAATTTGGTTTTACCGCCGATGGTGATACGGCAGGCGCCGCACATTCCGGTTCCGTCTACCATGATGGTATTCAAAGATACATCGGTGGGTATTTCGTATTTCTTCGTCAGCAAACAAACGAATTTCATCATAATGGCCGGGCCGATACAGAAGCATTTGTTTACTTTCTCGCGTTTGATAACATCTTCCACACCTTCCGTAACCAAACCTTTACGGCCGTATGAACCATCGTCCGTCATGATAATAACCTCGTCGGAACTTTCGCGCATCTCTTTTTCAAGGATAATCAGTTCTTTGGTGCGTCCTGCCAGCACTGTAATCACACGGTTACCGGCAGCTTTCAATGCCTGCACGATGGGGAGCATCGGGGCTACACCCACACCGCCACCGGCGCAAACAACAGTTCCGAAGTTCTCGATATGGGTGGCTTGTCCCAGCGGGCCGACAACATCGGTTATATAATCACCTTCATTCAACTCACACAAGCGGGTAGATGAGAGACCTACTTCCTGTACAACCAAAGTGATAGTTCCCTTTACAGGGTCGGCAGCGGCAATGGTCAGCGGCATGCGCTCGCCTTTTTCGCCTACACGTACTATTACAAAGTGTCCTGCCTTGCGCGATTTAGCAATTAACGGTGCTTCAATTACTAATTTGAAGACCTTTTCAGAGAAATGTTCTTTGCTAATGATTTTATTCATTATCTTATAATTTTGTTGGTGTAATTACGCGATTTCTTTCAGAATGATAGATTATGCAAAGATACGGGTTATTTGTTAATAACAAAGAATGTGCAGGGAAAAAACCGTCCCTTTGTTCCAACGTTAAAAATCAGCCTTACCCCGGTCTGTCCTCTCCAGCGGGAGTAATAATCGTTGTAGGAGCGCATGTTGTAGTCTGCATCGTGTAGGAACTGGAAACTACCGTCCCCTTTATAGTTAATAGGGTTATAATAACCGTAAGAGGCGGAAGTGCGCCCCCAATCCTTGTTCAGCATATTGCCGATGTTGATAATGTCCAGAGAAAATTCCAGTTCCCGTTTGCTTTTTCCCAGCATAAACTGCAAACGGTGGGATAAATGGAAATCGAAATGATGCTCGAACTTTTCGTTGCCTGCATTCCGTTTGAAATACTCGCCGCGATGTTCCTTCATATATTCGTCCCGAGATAGCCAAGCCTTGAAATTAGCCTTTTGTTGCTCGGCAGTATAGGCGGAAGTGGGGGAGAAAGTCATCCGGTCGACTTCCTCATCGGTAGGAATATAAATTAGGTCATTGTTTCCCGTGTCTCCGTTCAAATCGCCGTTGTAACATACATTATAAGGTATTCCGCTACTGCCGTTGTACAACAGACCGACTGTGGTGGTCTGATTTTTATTCCATTTTCCGGTGTAAAAGACAGAAGCCTTGATGCTGTGGGGAATATTGAAAGAGGAGTTTGCCAGTTCGGCACGGTTGGGATTTTGGTAGGTATAGTTGTACTGCCAATTGGACTGGGCGACAGAGGATGTGCCATTGTTCTGGGTGCGGGACCTCATGAAAGTATAGGAAGCCCGGACGTCCAGACCGAAAGCGAATTTCTTTTCTCCCGAGAGCGAAGCGTGGTAGGTGTAACCCTTTCCGGTATTCCTCAGCACATAGATTCCTGTGTAATTCTCAGCTCCCTCGATTTTGCTCAGGAGGGGACGGCGGTCGAAACTTAGGGCTGGAAACGCTTCTCCCAGCGTCTTTCCGTTCAGATCTACAGCCAGATTGCGATAGGTAATGTCATTCAGCGTCTTCGAATAAATCGCCTCGGCCGTCCAGCGGATTCCACCAAGGGAGAAATCCAATGCCAGGTTTGCCCGGAAATTCTGAGGATGTTTGAAATCTTTGTCAAAGATATTGATTGTCTGCGAACCGCCGACAGTAAGCTGTCCGGCATTCTGTCCCTGTTTGGCGGGATCGAGGATGAAAGACAGGTCTTTAGTGGCATCCGGATGGTCGGTGCTGTTGGTAATCCTATAGACAGAAAGCTGCACGCCGGTATTGGCGAAATTGTTACTTAGCCAGACGTATGGGATACGTCCGGTGAAAATGCCGGCTCCTCCGCGCAATACATACTTTTGCGCCTGTCCGACATTCCAACGGAAACCCAGGCGGGGAGAAAAAAGCGGACGGCTGTTCAGTTTGGAATTGGTCTTATAGTTCCAGCCCCGGGAAGCCATAAAATCATTAAAAGTTGCGTTCTCGGCCGGAGTATCGAAGAAAAGAGGAATATCCGCCCGTAGTCCGAAAGTCAGGTCGAGCCTATCCGTTGCGCTGAAATTGTCCTGCACATAAAATCCCAGCATTCCGGCCCTGAATGCAGCCGCCCAGCGCGTATCGCCGGTGACCGCCACATTTGCCTCCCCGAAGCGGTATTCTTTGATTCGTCCTGCGTAGAAATCGTCCGGATTATCAAAAAAATAACTCCCGAAAGCATCTTGGATGAACAGGTTGGAAAAGTGATAAAATTCATTGTGCGTACCCATAACAAGAGTATGTTTTCCGGCCGTATAGGTAAGGTTATCCGTAAACGACCAGATATCCTGGTCGAGCGTATTTGCCATAGAAGACCGGTCATTGCCCAGGTTCAGGATGCCGTCGCCTACATTATTGACCTGTACCATAGGAAAAGGAGCGCCAGGTTCCCGTCTGTCCCTTACCCGTACGTAGGAAACACGCAACTCATTGTCCATCCTGTCCGACAAACGGCTTTGCAATTCGGCAACAAAAGAACTCGTTTTCGAAACAAAATCATAACTATAATCGGTAGCATTCAAGTTAAGAGCCGTACTGGCACTGTTCATCTGTCGGGCAGAAACCAAACTCCAGCGGAATGACAGCTTTTGTTTGTCATTGATGTTCCAGTCCAACCGGATGCCCGCTTTGTCGGATTTGGTATATACATCCGTGGCATCCAGATTGCCCCCGTATGTTACTCCCTGGGCTGCGGCCATTTCCTGCAGTTTCTTCCATATCGACTGCGCCACGGCAGCATCGACACGCGATGCCGACTTACCGATAGCGTATGGATTCTGATAAGTCTTGTCCGCTTTCTCATAATTGGCAAAAAAGAACAGCTTGTTCCGCACAACGGGTCCTCCGAGCGTTATGCCCGCTTGATATTCATATTGTTCGGGATACTTCTCGCTGGTAAGCCCGTTCATCAGCCGGTAGCGCCGTCCGATGAGTTTTTCATTATTTCCGAATCCATAAAGCGAGCCGTGAAATTCGTTGGTACCCGATTTGGTGACGGCATTCACGGAACCGCCCGTGAAACCAGATTGGCGTATGTCGAAGGGGGTGATATTGATCTGTATCTGTTCAATGGTTTCCATGGATACCGGTTGTGTGCCGGCCTGTCCGCCGTTGGAGCCGTTAGCCGCCAGACCGTAGACATCGTTGTTCATCACTCCGTCGATACGGAAGCTGTTGTAGCGGTTGTTGGTGCCCAGAAAGAACATGGCACCGTCGTTGTCACTGCGCACCTGCGGATTCATCCGGAGCATATCGGCAATACTATGGGAGACAGACGGTGTCCGATTGATTTCTGCCGCATCGATATTCATCGCCGCACCGGTTTTAGTGGCATCTATCCCGGCACGGGCAGAGATAACCACTACTGAAAGCAATTCGGTAGCTTCGACCATTTTTACATCATGCCGGAAAACTTCACCCAATTTCAGATTAACCCCATCGGTTTCACTGGTCTGCATACCGACAAATGAAATCACAATTCTGTACGGTCCACCTGTACGCATCCCCCGGACGTAGTAACGGCCGTCCGCATCGGTTACTCCTCCATAACGTGTACCGGAAGGGATATGAGTGGCAAGGACAGTCGCCCCCACAACCGGCTCCGACTGTTCATCGGCAACCAAGCCCCGGATTCCGGATGTCGTGATTTGTGCCATTGTCTTTCCTCCCACAAACAGGAAGAAAAGAAGAAAGACGAATCTCAATGTATTTGACATGGTTTGAATTGTTTTTTTCTGCTCATGACGCAGGCTTTTGCCGAACAGAATCATTCTGTATCCCGTCAGCAGCAACTGCCGGAAGCAGAACTGAAAACCGGCTTCCTTTGCCCACTTCCGATTCTACCTTGATTTGCCCGTGCAGCCGAAGGACTATTCCTTGGCAGATAGCCAGCCCCAGTCCCGCACCTTGTGCAAACTCATCCCGTTTATAAAAACGGGAAAATATCATTTCCAATTCATTTTTGGGGATGCCCTTCCCTGTATCCTCGACAAAAATACTGATTTTATCTTCTTCGGCGATATAGCGGTATCCCAGCCGGATATATCCGGATTCCGTAAATTTATTGGCATTCGACAAGAAATTGGTAACCACCTGTTGCAAGCGCATGGGATCGACGCTGACGGTGTAATTCTCGTCGGGAAAATCGCATAGGAATTCTAGTCCAGGCTTTACCTGCACATGGAACGTACGGTAATAGGACTCCAGCAGCGTACGGACATTTTTATCCTGGCGGGTAAACGAAGCCGCCCCCGAATCAATGCGGGATAATTCAAGGATATCGTTAATTAAGTTCAGCAACAAATCTGTATTTGTGTGGATGATATTGATATATTCTTTGATTTCCTCATCATCCGTTTGCAGGGTTTCGGCCAGTATGCTGGAAAAACCGACGATTGCATTGAGAGGAGTACGGATTTCGTGGCTCATATTGTTCAGGAACGACTGTTTCAGTTCCGCCTGCTCGGCAATGTTACGTGCCTCGATCAATTCCGTTTCCCTGTCCTTTACTTCCTGTATATTTTGTAAAAGCCCTGTGACCACTGCCGCATGCCCGTCGCTGAGCACATAATTGTAGCGGAATTCCCACCACTGATATTTGCCGCTGAAGTTACAGCGATACTGTTCCCTTTGGTTGGTATACTGGTTGCTTTGCAGGAAACGGGCGCAAAATCGCTCGCGGTCCTGCGGATGAATGTATTGTAAGATTTGCTCCCGTGTTATGAATTTGTCCGTATAATGAATTAACTTATAGAAATGCGGATCAAAACTGAGGCCGCCTTTCTCCCTCCGCCAGGCATACGTCATGCCTCCTTCGATAGCAAGTTCAAGAGTCTCGTGCTCATACCGGAGCGCACGCAAAGCCTCCCGTTTCCGTCCCCGTTCATGGCATATGCTATATATAAGGAAAGCAATGACGGCGACGATAAGGAATGAGGCCAACAGGAAACCCGAAATGAGCAAGGAACGGTAGCGGACGAAAAACGGTATATACATGACGGTATATTCCTCAGGCAGTCCGGTGGCGGAAATGCCGTAACGTTGCAAGGCATGCCAGTTGAGGACATATTCTTTCGGCAGGGGTGTGATTTGCTGCGCAGGCATTTTTCCCTGCAAACGCAGGGCAATTCCCTCTGCCAGGTGCTTCATCTGTGATTCCAGGGGACAGAAATAGCCGCCCAGCATTTTTGTATTCGAACCGAATCCTTCGTTGATGACGGCAAAAGAAGGATTGACGAAAAACTCCTGGGCATCCATAGAATTGTAGGTGCGCGAAGTCAGCATCAGATAGGTTTCGGAACCCCGTGCGGTCTGCTGGATAGTACGCAGGGGCATAGCTTCACTCATCAGACGCATGACGACGGTTGTATCAATCTCTTCGTTAATCAACTCATCCTTTTCCTCTAAATAGGCATTCCGGACTACCCGGTGCGCCAGGATATGTTCAAAGACATCGCCTTCGTAGGTCTCGATTCCGGCCTCCTTGCATTGGGTGTCAAGGTTTTCCCACATCTGTTTATCAATCATGCCACTGCCGCTCATCACCACTATGCGTGATTTTCCCATCATATTTTCAATCATTCTGATTGTGCTGACAAAGTCCGGAATATCGCTGAAACCGGTGACGTTGGGGAATTGCCCGATGAGTTCCCGGTCGGGGTGGTACACTCCGCTGAACACCACGGGGATATTGCGCAGGCGGGGATTATCGCACTTCAGCATGGAATAAGCGGCCTGATTATTGAAAATAACGATAATATCGGCTCCCCAATCGGTCAGTTCATCGATAAAAAAAGAAGCACGGACAAGTTCATCCTCGTATCTCAATTCATCACAATTCAAGAAAAGATCGTTGATTTCAGCTTTAATACCCACGGTCGAAAGCTCTTTTTCCAGTGTCTGGTGGTATCTTTCAGCATCATGGTAGCCTTTCTCATAGGAATGTATGACGCCGATTTTATAATGCACATTGGCCCCGGCAGGAATCACCACGATCAGCATACTCACTATGGCAAGAAAACGGTAAATCCATTTATTTATCGTCGGTCTCTTTTTTTTATTGGCACCGTCTTGCTTGATATACATGTTCTATAATTGTTTGTTTTTCACATCCTTTTTTAATAATCCTTTAGTATGATGATGTTACACCAGAAAAAAACAACTTGATAAAGACGCGCTCACTAAAAGGATAAATAGTATATAAAGTTACTATTGACAAATATATGAATAATATCGGGAGATTTCCTATTCTTTCTCAGAAAAAATATAATGGCCACACAAGAATAGGGGCAAGGGGCGGTAAGGAGCTATTTAAAGGATTGTGACGCGATATGGGTTTTTGCCCTAATTGCTATAAAGGTGCATCAGAATAGTAGAAGTTTCATATTCTGATGCACCTTTATTGTTTTTAATGGGTAAATGACAACTAATGGGAGAGCGTAACTCCTTAGTCAATCATCTCAAATCCTGTATACGGAACCAGTGCTTTCGGAATGCGGATACCTTCCGGTGTCTGGTTGTTTTCCAATAGCGCTGCTACGATACGCGGCAATGCCAATGCAGAACCGTTCAATGTATGGCAAAGCTCTGTTTTCTTTTCCGCTGTACGGTAGCGGCATTTCAGGCGGTTGGTCTGGTAAGTGTCGAAGTTGGATACCGAACTTACTTCCAGCCAGCGTTTCTGTGCTTCGGAGTACACCTCGAAGTCGAAGCAAAGGGCAGCTGTAAAACTCATGTCGCCACCACACAGACGCAGGATGCGATAAGGCAGTTCCAGTTTCTGGAGCAGTCCTTCCACGTGGTTCAGCATTTCCTGATGAGACTCTTTGGAATGTTCCGGCTTGTCGATGCGCACCAATTCTACTTTGGAGAATTCGTGCAGACGGTTCAAGCCGCGCACGTCTTTACCGTATGAGCCTGCTTCGCGACGGAAACATTGCGTATAAGCGCAGTTTTTGATAGGAAGCTGTTTCTCGTCAAGGATTACATCGCGATAGATATTCGTTACGGGAACTTCGGCAGTCGGAATCAGATACAAATCGTCCACTTCGCAATGGTACATCTGACCCTCTTTGTCGGGTAGCTGGCCGGTACCGTAACCGGAAGCGGCATTGACCACTGTCGGCGGCATTATTTCCGTATAGCCCGACTTGCGTGCCTCGTCCAGGAAGAAGTTGATGAGCGCACGTTGGAGCTGTGCGCCTTTTCCTTTATATACAGGAAAGCCCGCACCCGTGATTTTAACACCCAGGTCAAAGTCTATCAGATCGTATTTCTTGGCCAGTTCCCAGTGTGGAAGCGCATCTTTGGGAAGCTCGGTTTCCATACCGCCCATTTTTTCAACCACATTGTCGTCGGCGCCTACACCTTCGGGTACGCTGTCGTAAGGAACATTGGGAATTGTATAGAGCAGGTTCTGCAGGTCGGTTGCAGCTTGGTCCATTTCTTCCTGCAATGCCTTGTTGGCTTCTTTCAATTCGGCTACACGGTTTTTGGCAGTCTCTGCCTCGTCTTTCTTGCCCTCTTTCATCAGCATTCCGATAGATTTGGACAGGGAATTGACTTCCGACAGGTTCTTATCTAAGATTGTTTGGGTATTGCGTCGTTTGTTGTTGGTTTCCAGCACTTGCTCAATGGTTTCTTTGGCGTTTTTGAAGTGCTTTTTCTCCAGTCCGCGGATTACCGCGTCGGTATTGTCTGTAATTTGTTTAATGGTAAGCATATCTTATACTTGTTTTTATGATATTCCGGATTTGTGAGGGCAAAGATAGTGCAAATCAAAAGTATTACAAAAAAGAAACTTGCTTATTTTTGCGCTTAAAAAGAAAGGGATGCAATCTGTCTGATTGCATCCCTTCGCTTTATTTTTTGTCCGGAAACTTATGCTTCTGCATTTTCGGCAGGAATAACAGAAACGAATCTTCTGTCTTCTTTACCTACTTTGAATTGTACAGTTCCGTCTACCAAGGCGAAAAGAGTGTGGTCTTTACCCATACCGATGTTGTTACCCGGATGGAATTCAGTACCTCTTTGACGAACGATGATGTTACCTGCCTTGCAAGCTTCGCCACCAAATATCTTAACGCCTAATCTCTTGCTCTGTGATTCGCGGCCGTTCTTAGAACTACCGACACCTTTTTTATGTGCCATTTCTTCTTACTGTTTTAATTTGATTAAGCTACTACTTCCTTAATTGTTAACTCTGTGAATTGCTGACGGTGACCGTTCAGTTTGCGATAACCTTTTCTTCTTTTCTTGTGGAAAACAAGAACCTTGTCGCCTTTTACCAAACCGGAAACAACTTCGCAAACTACCTTTGCGCCTTCTACTGTGGGAGCACCTACAGTGATGTTGCCGTCTTTGTCTACCAAAAGAACTTTCTCGAATTCTACTGTTGCACCGGCTTCAGCGTTTTGCATGTGGTGTACAAACAGTTTCTTGCCAGCTTCTGCTTTGAATTGCTGGCCGTTGATTTCTACAATTGCGTACATTTCTTATATATAATGTATAAGTTAGCTCCGTCGGGTGGCCTCTAATCACTTAGAATACACTTAATTAAACCCGGTGCGGAATAATCGGGCACAAAATTACCTCTTTTATTTGGAACGGACAAATCTTTCTTTCTCTTTTTTTAGACAATTAATATTTCGTGCTTAAACAAATGCTTCTCCATAAGCCGGGATGTTCCGGAAGTGGCGTTTAGCGGTGGAGATGCGAAGGCTTATTCGTTCCATCGTGGGGAACATTCTGTTCCACCGTGGAGGAAGTTTTATTCCACCATGGGGGAACAAAACTTTCTCCATAGCGGAACGATTTAATTGTGGCAAGGTATTTCCTTAAGCATTATATAAGGAGGAGAAAGCAAAAGAGAGCGGCGAATGCAGCAAAGAGGAGCAGCAGAAGCGCGATGCGGCGTACACTGATGTTCTTGGGAGGTGCAGCGGCAGGCAATGGTTCCCGTTCTAACAATTCTTCCAGGCTGCTCATTATTTTCTTGTGCGGGTATTTCTTCAGTTCTTCGGCGGTGGTCATGCCATGCGTGATGCCTGCAAAATCCACTCCGGCCTTTTGTGCGGTTTCTGCATCTACCGTACTGTCACCGATGTATAGTGTTTCGGCCTTGGTGGCATGGAGTTGCCTGATGGCAAGCAGCAGCCCTTCCGGCGACGGCTTGGGCGTTTGCACATCTTCTCCGCCGATGATGATGTCAAGAAAGTCTTCGGGAAAATGCTGGTCCAGCAGCTCCTTGATGCGGTAGCGGAATTTGGTGGATATAATTCCGATGCGGGCGCCTGAATCTTTCAAGGCTGCCAGTACCGACTTGGTTTCAAGGAAAAGCACGGTGTTGACGGTCATGTGCGTATCTGCCTCTTTTATATATTCTTTTTTGAATTCAGCCAACTGGCGGGTATCGGTTACACCGGAAAGAATGGAAAAAGATTCTTCCAGCGTTTTGCCGATGGTGCGCTTGATGTCGTTGTCGGTCGGGCGGGTATAGCCGTGGCGGTTCAGCACGTTGCGGAAACAGGTGACGATGCCGCGTGAAGAATCGGCAAGCGTATAATCGAAGTCAAAGAGGTAAGTTGTATAGTTCATTTGTTTTTTTACGCAAACATAAATAAAAAACATGAGTTCCGAATACTTTATCTTGTAGAAAACTCTCTTTATCCGTTTTGGCGATACGGACGAAAAAATATGCAAAAAGTGTGAAAACATACACATTTTTTATTATATTTGTATTCAGACATACTTATGGAAATAAGTGTTATTTCATGTTGGGTTGTTTTAATAAGCAGTTTGAATATGTTAACCGTATCATATTATGAAAATATTGAGATCCATTTGTACAGTCTTACCTGTCCTGTTGCTATCCTCTTGCATGCAGCGGGACGCTCTGAAAGCCGCAGGCGAATGTTATGCAGACTATGTAAATCCGTTTATCGGTACTGATTTTACCGGAAATACGTATCCCGGCGCACAGGTTCCCTTCGGCATGGTGCAACTCAGTCCCGACAACGGGCTTCCCGGTTGGGACCGCATTTCGGGATATTTTTATCCCGACAGTACGATTGCCGGTTTCAGTCACACCCATCTCTCGGGTACAGGGGCGGGCGATTTGTATGACATTTCCTTCATGCCGGTAACCCTTCCTTATAAAGAGGCGGAAGAACCGTTGGGCATCCACTCCCGGTTTTCGCATGCCGATGAGGCGGCAAGCGCAGGTTACTATCGCGTGCTCCTGAAAGATTACGATATCAACGTAGAGCTTACTGCAACCGAGCGTTGCGGCATTCAGCGCTATACCTTTCCCCAGACTGATGCAGCCGTTATCCTGAATTTGAGGAAAGCCATGAACTGGGACTTTACGGAAGATTCCTATGTAGAGAAAGTGGATTCCGTTACTATTCAGGGCTATCGTTTTTCTGACGGATGGGCGCGCGGTCAGCGCATCTTTTTCTGTACACGCTTTTCCCGTCCCTTTGAGACGATGCAGCTGGATTCGGCAGCAGTCCTGAAAGATGGAAAAAGAATCGGGACTTCGGTCATAGCACGTTTTGACTTTAAGACAACAAAGGGAGAACAGCTCCTTGTGAGCACGGCCATTTCGGGGGTAAGCATGGAAGGGGCAGCACGTAATCTGGCGGCGGAAGTACCTGATGATGATTTCGATAAATACCTTGCTGCCGCACGCAAAAACTGGAACGAGCATTTGTCACGGATAGAAATCGAGTGCGGCAATCGCGATGAAAAGGTGAAGTTTTACACGGCCCTTTACCACTCGATGCTGGCTCCTACCATCTATGCCGATGTGGACGGTTCTTATTACGGGCCCGACAGGCAGGTACATAAAGCCGACGGATGGACGAATTACAGCACTTTCTCCTTATGGGATACGTACCGTGCCTCTCATCCGCTTTATACTTATATAGAGCCGGCGCGTGTGAACGACATGGTGAAATCCTTCCTTGCCTTTTATGAGCAGAACGGTCGCCTGCCGATATGGAATTTTTATGGCAGCGAAACGGATATGATGATAGGCTATCACTCCGTACCGGTCATTGTGGATGCCTGTCTGAAAGGTATAGGGGATTTTGATGCTAAGAAGGCTTTGGAGGCTTGCGTGGCGACAGCCAATATGGATGATTATCGGGGCATCGGCCTTTATAAGAAGCATGGATATGTGCCTTACAACGTGACGGATAGCTATAATGCAGAGAACTGGTCGCTCTCCAAAACCCTGGAGTATGCTTACGATGATTACTGTATAGCCCGCTTGGCCGAGAAGCTGGGTGAGCGGCAGGTAGCGGATGAATTCTACAAACGTTCGCAGAATTATAAGAATGTATATAATCCGCAGACATCTTTCATGCAGCCGCGTGATGACAAGGGAGCTTTTATAGACGGTTTCTCGCCGGATGATTATACGCCGCATATTTGCGAAAGCAACGGTTGGCAGTATTTCTGGTCGGTGCAGCAGGATATTGACGGGCTGATAGCCCTGACCGGCGGGAAGGAGCGCTTTGCGCAGAAGCTTGACAGTATGTTCACGTACCGCCCTGCCGATGATGAGGAGCTTCCTATTTTCAGTACCGGTATGATAGGGCAGTATGCGCATGGCAATGAACCGAGCCATCATGTTATTTATCTGTTCAACAAAGTGGGGCAACCCTGGAAAACCCAGAAGTATGCGTCGGAGGTGATGCGTGAGCTGTATAAGAATACGCCCACCGGCTTGTGCGGTAATGAGGATTGCGGGCAGATGTCTGCCTGGTATGTATTCAGCGCCATGGGATTCTATCCTGTAAATCCGGTTGGCGGTGAGTATGAAATAGGTACGCCGCTGTATCCGGAGGTAAGGATGCGGTTGTCCAATGGCAAAACCTTTACGGTTCTTGCTCATGGGGTGAGCGGGAAGAATAGGTATATCCGGTCGGTGAAGCTCGACGGAAAGCCTTATGACAAAAGTTATATTACGCATGAGCAGATAATGAACGGAAGTATTCTGGAGTTCGAAATGGGAAGTGAACCCGGAAAAGCATGGTATTGAGCTTACCTTGAAATAATATATGGAAGATGAGTTTGACATAGTGTACAGGCAACTTTTCCGGAAATACTATGCGAATCTGCTGTTTTATGCAACGCGCATGGTAGGGGAGGAAGATGCCGAGGATGTGGTGCAGGAAGTGTTTGTGGAGCTCTGGCACAGAAAAGACAGTGTGACAGTGGGCGAGCAGATACAAGCTTTTCTGTACCGGGCGGTTTATACCCGTGCACTGAATGTGTTGAAACATCGCGACATCAAGAACAGCTATGAAGCAGTCATGCAGGAAGTGTACAATAAGCGCGCCCTGTTTTACCAGCCGGATGATAACGACGTGCTGAAACGGATAGAAGACCGGGAATTGAGGAAGCATATCATCAGCGCCATCGACGAATTGCCGGAAAAATGCAAGCTGGTATTTAAGCTCAGCTACTTGCACAATATGAAGAATAAGGATATTGCCGAAGCCATGGATGTATCGCTCCGTACGGTAGAGGCTCATATGTATAAGGCATTGAAATTTTTGCGTAGCCGGCTGGAAGGTTATATCCGGAACAAATAGCTGTAAGGTTTTGATTGTAAGATAAATATTTTTTTGTTGAAAAAAAGTGTTTGCTCGCGTAAGTGTTTTCCATAGGTGTGGTTGTTCTATTTAAGAAAACGGTGCATTGCCGTTTTCCTATATGGAAAACTAACCTAAGTATGATTGCGGATATCTCTCTTAGGTTAGTTTTTGTTTTTAATCTAAATGAATGATAGTATATGAGATATATGAAAATAGAAACGCTTATATCGGCAGGTGTTTTAATGCTGTCTCAATGATATTGAATTCCGGTTGTTCCGAAGCGGGTAATGGCAGAAAACAGACTACGGAAAATCCCGGAGCGATTTTCGGGGAAGTGAAGTCTGCCGCCGGTGCAAAAATGTTGACTCCCATTGCGCTCAGAGGAGATAAAAAGCTACGGGACATTTGTTTTTTGAATTGAGTGAACCGGCAGAACAGGAGGTTGCCGTTACTTTCAAACTGGATTCCAGGATATTGGATGCTTATAACCAGTTGAATGGTACGGGGTATACGATGTATCCAGCAGACAAACTGTTGCTGGAAAACAATGGCAACGTGGTTGTTGAAGCCGGTAAAAGTAAGTCTGCCACACTTGCACTGGATATACTGCCGGGTGGAATGGAAGGGGCTACCTATGCTGTGGCTGTATCGGCAGTAGCTACTGCGGGAACGGAAAAACATACGGACAACAAGGCCTTTATTTATTTGGTAAAACCGCTTGCAGCCATGCCGGAAGTCAATGCGGGACGCAAGGTAAAGAATTTATGTTATGTGGAAGTCAATCGTGAAAGTATGTTGAATGCGGGTGAGTACACGATGAAGAGCGATAAGTCTCCTTTCTTTGACATAGCCAGTGTATTTGCAGCCAATATCCGTTTGAGCGCGGATGATGTTCCTTATGTTTCGTGTAACGAGCAAACCAGATTTGTACTTGATAATATCGAGCAGACTGTACGCCCGTTACAGGCAAAAGGCATAAGAGTTCATCTCTCTATCTTGGGAGACCACACTGCTGCCGGTATGCGTAGTCTTTCGAAAGATGCCGCCCGCGCCTTTGCAAAGGATTTGAAAGCGTATATCGATATTTATGGATTTGACGGCATAGACTTTGATGATGAGTATTCTACCTATGCTACCGACCAGGCTGTGGAGCCTTATATCCCTTCGGATGCTGTGGCTCCAAGCATTGAGGAATGTACCCCGCAGCGTTATGCCGATTTGGTGTATGAAAGGTGGAGCGGAAAGCAGTATGAACGTACCGGATGGTAACCGAAAGGTTGCCACTCCGATGTACAAATAGACATTTTTTCTTTAATTATCGGTTGGATTAGTAAGTGTTTTTGGAGATAAGGTTGTTCTAATATTGTAACATGAACAGGAAAATGGGCAAATTGGATGAAAAAATAATAGTAAAGTTTTTAGCGGGTGAATGTTCGGAAGAGGAACTTCGCTCGTTGAATGTCTGGTTGGAGGAGTCGGAAGAGAATGCTCATGAATTATTTACATTAGAGGAACTGTACCATTTGGGAAAATCCGATGCGGCTTCTGAGGAAGCACTCCTTGCGAAGGCTGAAAAACAATTGTCGCAAAGGCTCGGAGAGGAGCGGGAGCGTAAGTTGAAGCGTACACTGTTTCACCGGTGGATGCAATATGCAGCTATCGCAGTCGGTGCTTTTTTTATAGGAGGTATGGGCTACTGGTTCTATCAGGCGGGTAGCCGTAGTTCCGAATCTTTGGTCACTGTTACGGCCAATGAAACCATAAAGGAGCTGATGCTTCCGGATGGAACCAAAGTATGGTTGAATAAAAACACGATTTTGCAATATCCCCGTAATTTTGAAGGTGGCAAGAGACATGTGTATCTGAACGGAGAAGGTTTCTTTGATGTGAAGAGAAATACAGCCAAGCCTTTTATCGTACAAAGCCATGCCATGCAAGTGAGGGTATTGGGAACAACCTTTAATTTGAAGTCCGGGGAAAACGGACAAAGGGCGGTAGCCACCTTATTGAAAGGTGAGGTAGAAGTAAAGGGCAATCATGGTGAAGGCATGATAGTGCTTTCGCCGGGGCAACAGGCCGAATTGGACGGAATGACCCGACGACTGACGGTGAAACCTGCAGAACCGGGTATAGAGGGCTGGCATGATACGGCATTCGATTTAAATCAGACGGACATACGCACGCTTTGCAAGATTTTGGAGAGAGCCTATAACGTGAAAATCATTATAGCACCGGATGTGGACATTGAAAGAACATATTCCGGACCGTTGAAGAAGAAAGAAAACGTAGCTGCCACATTGGATTTGATAAAGAATTCCATCGGTATCAAATACAAGGTAATAGGCGAAAACGTTTTTATATCTTCTTCCAAATCCAAATAGAACAGGCTTGTTTTGTTTATTGATAATCTGAAATTCAAATATTATGAAAAAACTTTTATTGGCATTTGCCTTTTTATGCTGTTTTACGAGCATAAAGGCTAAGGATTGGGTACAGTATGTAAATCCTTTGGTGGGTACTCAATCCACATTCGAGCTTTCTACCGGAAACACCTATCCCGCCATTGCGCGTCCGTGGGGAATGAATTTTTGGACACCGCAAACCGGAAAAATGGGGGATGGCTGGCAATATGTCTATACGGCCAATAAAATCCGAGGCTTCAAGCAGACGCACCAGCCCAGTCCATGGATAAACGATTACGGGCAATTCTCCATTATGCCTGTTACCGGGCAACCTGTTTTCGATGAGGACAAACGTGCAAGCTGGTTCTCGCATAAAGGTGAGGTTGCGTTGCCGCATTATTATAAGGTATATCTGGCGGAGCACGATGTGGTGACGGAGTTTACTCCTACCGAACGTGCCGTGCTGTTCCGTTTCACATTTCCGGAAAATGAACATTCCTATGTGGTGGTAGATGCTTTCGACCGCGGTTCCTATATCAGGATTGTACCGGAAAAGAACCGGATCATCGGATATTCCACCCGTAACAGCGGCGGTGTACCGCAGAATTTCAGAAACTACTTTATTGTAGAGTTCGACAAACCTTTTACATATACCGCTTCTGTTAAAGACAGTGTAATTCAGGAATCGCAGAAAGAGCAGCAAGCTGCCCATGCAGGTGCGATTATCGGATTTAAGACGAAGAAAGGCGAGATTGTGCATGCACGTGTTGCTTCTTCTTTTGTCAGCTACGAACAGGCTGAGCGGAACTTGCTCGAATTGGGTACGGACAGTTTTGACACGCTGGTGCAGAAAGGACGTGATGCTTGGAACAATGTGTTGGGCAAGATTGAAGTGGAGGGCGGAAACCTCGACCAATACCGCACTTTCTATTCCTGCCTGTACCGCTCGCTGCTTTTCCCCCGTGCTTTTTACGAGTTGGACAAGCAGGGTGCTCCCATTCACTACAGCCCCTATAATGGGGAAGTGCTTCCCGGCTATATGTACACCGATACGGGTTTCTGGGATACATTCCGTTGTCTGTTTCCTTTCCTTAATCTGATGTATCCGTCGGTAAACAGGGAAATTCAGGAAGGACTGGTCAATACTTACAAGGAAAGTGGTTTCTTTCCCGAATGGGCGAGTCCGGGACACCGTGGCTGCATGATCGGCAATAATTCGGCTTCCGTTTTGGTCGATGCCTATTTGAAGGGTGTTAAGGTAGAAGATGTAAAGACTATGTATGAAGGGCTGCTTTACGGAACGGAGCATGTACATCCGGAAATATCATCTACCGGACGTTTGGGCTATGAATATTACAACAAGTTGGGATATGTTCCTTATGATGTGAAGATTAACGAGAATGCCGCCCGTACGCTGGAATATGCTTATGACGACTGGTGCATCTATAAGCTTGCCAAAGCTTTGAACCGTCCGAAAAAGGAGCAGGAGTTGTTTGCAAAGCGTGCCATGAACTACCGTAATATTTTTGATAAGGAAAGTCTGTTGATGCGCGGGCGTAATAAAGACGGTAAGTTCCAGACACCGTTCTCACCGTTGAAGTGGGGGGATGCCTTTACCGAAGGAAACAGTTGGCACTACTCCTGGTCGGTATTCCACGACCCGCAAGGATTGGTCGATTTGATGGGGGGCGAAAAGGTATTTGCCAATATGCTCGATTCCGTATTTATTGTTCCGCCTGTATTCGATGATAGCTACTACGGACAAGTCATCCATGAAATACGTGAAATGACTGTAATGAATATGGGCAATTACGCACATGGTAACCAGCCTATACAGCACATGATTTATCTCTATAACTACATCGGACAACCCTGGAAAGCGCAATATTGGCTGCGTCAGGTGATGAACCGCATGTACACACCCGGTCCGGACGGTTATTGCGGGGATGAAGACAACGGGCAGACTTCGGCATGGTATGTATTCTCCGCATTAGGCTTCTATCCGGTTTGTCCGGGTACGGACGAATATGTATTGGGCGCTCCCTTGTTCAAGAAAGCCGTTCTGCATTTTGAAAACGGAAACTCGCTGACGATCGATGCCGGAAACAACAGTGCGCAGAATGTCTATATACAGTCTCTTCAGGTCGACGGAAATGAATATACCAAAAACTATCTGCGCCACGGAGACTTGCTGAAAGGCGGTACGCTGAAATTCGAAATGGGCGATAAGCCCAACCTGCAGCGAGGTGTCCGTGCGGAAGATTATCCGTATTCGTTTTCTAAGGAAAAGCGTAGGTAGCTGCATGTTTTTTGTACCATTACACAATAAAAGATTACCGGAAAAACATGAAAACAATATTATGGATTGTCAGTCTGCTGCTGGTAATATGCGGATGTACTCCCAAACCGACAGAAGTCGTTTCGCCTGATGGTCATATCCGCCTTCAGTTTGCATTGGATGACCACAACCGCATGACGTATCGGATAGATGTGGATGATACGGCTTTTGTAGCCCCTTCTGCTTTGGGATTCCTTGCCGGAAAGGGTGTGAATCTTTCGGAGGGTATGAAAGTTGTCGGTACGGAGTTTTCCGCTGCGGACGAGACATGGACACAACCTTGGGGAGAGAATAAGAGTATCCGTAACCATTATAATGAAATGGCGGTTTGTCTGTCTGATGAGGCGGATACGAAACTTACCCTTCGCTTTCGGGTATTTGACGACGGAGTCGGTTTCCGGTACGAGTATGAAGTTGCCGGAGTGGACAGCATCTTTGTTACGGACGAACTTACCTCTTTCAATATGGCGCAGGATGGAATTTCCTGGTCTATTCCTGCCAACTACGAAACATATGAGCTGTTATATCGTACACAGCCGCTCAGCAAGACTGATAACGCAAACACTCCGATGACCTTTAAGGTAGGTAAGACTTACGCCAGTATTCACGAAGCCGCATTGACGGACTTTCCTGAAATGACTTTGCAAAATACCGGCGGCTGCGGATTCAAATCCGAGTTGGCTCCATGGCCCGACGGCATTAAGGCTAAGATAGAAGGCGGCAGTTTCAATACGCCCTGGCGTACTGTACAGATAGCTTCGAAAGCTGTGGGACTGATAAATTCAGCACTTATCCTGAACTTGAACGAACCCTGCGTTTTGGAGTCTACCGACTGGATTCGCCCGATGAAGTATGTAGGTATATGGTGGGGTATGCATCTGGGTGTGGAGAGCTGGGTGATAAACGACCGCCACGGCGCCACTACCGAAAATGCAAAACGTTATATTGATTTTGCCGCAGCCAACAACATCGAAGCCGTTATGTTCGAAGGCTGGAATGAAGGTTGGGAGAACTGGGGCGGAACGCAGAACTTCGATTATACCAAACCGTATGCCGATTTCGATATAAAGGAAATAGCAGCCTATGCCCGGAAGAAGGGTGTTGAGATTATCGGTCATCATGAAACGGGAGGAAATATCTGTAATTACGAAAATCAGTTGGATAAGGCTTATGAATGGTATGCCGATTTGGGTATCCATAGCGTAAAGACCGGGTATGCCGGTGGTCTTCCCAACGGTCACAACCACCACGGACAGTTCAATGTGCGGCATTACCGTAATGTCGTGAAAACGGCTGCCAAGTATCGTACTACCCTCGATGTGCATGAGCCGATAAAGGATACCGGTATACGTCGTACCTATCCCAACATGATGACCCGCGAAGGCGCCCGCGGCATGGAGTGGAATGCCTGGAGCGAAGGTAATCCGCCGGAACATCATGTGATGTTGCCGTTTACCCGTTTGCTGGGTGGTCCGATGGATTATACGCCGGGTATCTTTGATGTGCTGTACAAGCGTGCCAAAAACAATCCCGACCGGAAAAAGTGGAATATGAAAGACAGTAAGGATTGCCGTATCAATACCACGCTTGCCAAGCAGATAGCCAATTGGGTGATACTTTACTCTCCTTTGCAGATGGCTGCCGACATGATTGAAAACTATGAAGGCCATCCCGCTTTCCGTTTCTTCCGTGATTTTGATGCAGACTGTGACTGGTCGGAGGCGCTTGCCGGCGAACCGGGTGAATACGTGGCAATAGTACGTAAGGCAAAAGATAAATATTTTCTGGGGGCGGCAACCGATGAAGAGGCGCGCAGCATAGATGTGAAACTGGATTTTCTGGAAAAAGGAAAAACTTATGCAGCCGTTATCTATGCCGACGGAAAAGATGCCGATTGGGAGACCAATCCGGAATCTTACGAAATCATAGAGAAACAGGTGACGTCCGATGATACCCTGACCATTGTCATGGCAAAAGGTGGGGGACAGGCTGTCAGCTTTATGCCGATTTGATAATCCTAATGTAATACCAAAGAATATGAAAACAAACTTGAAATCTAATTCCATATTGCTGGGCGGACTCCTGTTGCTGGGTACTGTCTTTAGCTGTACGCAGGCAGAGCAGGACTATGCCTCTTATGTAAATCCCTTTATCGGGACAGGCGGACATGGACATACATATCCGGGTGCGGTTGTTCCGAACGGGATGATTCAACCCAGTCCCGATACACGTATCTACGAATGGGACGCTTGTTCCGGATACTATTACGAGGATACTACCATCAACGGTTTCTCGCATACCCATGTCAGCGGAACAGGATGTGCGGACTACGGTGATGTACTGCTGATGCCTACTGTAGGGAAACAGGAGTATCATCCGATGGGATCGAAGAGTCAGCAAATGGCGTACTGTTCGGCTTTCTCGCACGATAATGAAGTGGCGCAACCCGGATATTATTCCGTCTTGCTGGAACGCTATAACGTAAAGGCGGAACTTACTGCGACAAAGCGTGCTGCCATTCACCGTTATACCTTTCCGGAAGCTGAAGATGCCGGTTTCATTCTGGACTTTGATTACAGTATCGAGCGTCAGACAAATGAGGAAATGAAAATAGAAGTAATCAGTGATACCGAAATCCGCGGACATAAAAAAACGGTATATTGGGCATTCGACCAGTATATCAACTTCTATGCCAAGTTCTCCAAGCCGTTTACCTATACATTGGTGACGGATTCTGTGGCATTGGAAGAAGGCGGTCCGCTTTTGCCCACCGCCAAAGTACTGTTGCAGTTCCCTACGGCACAGAATGAAGAGGTATTGGTGAAAGTGGGTGTTTCGGCTGTCGATATGGACGGAGCGCGTAAGAATGTGGAGGCCGAAATACCCGGATGGGATTTTGACGGAGTGCGGAGTGCAGCACGTCAGGCATGGAACGACTATCTGTCCAAAATAGATATCCGTACGCAGAATGCCGACCAGCGCACGATGTTTTATACAGCCCTTTATCATACCGGTTTGCAGCCCAATCTTTTTACGGATGCAGACGGACGTTATTTCGGTATGGATTTGAAGCCGCATCAGGGCAGTGTGGACGAACCTGTGTACACGATATTCTCCTTGTGGGATACTTTCCGTGCTTATCATCCTTTGATGACAATTATAGATCCTGAACTGAATGAAGCCTTTATCCGCTCTTTGATCCAGAAAGAGAAAGAAGGCGGTGTATTCCCGATGTGGGAGCTTGCCGGCAACTATACGGGAACGATGATTGGCTACCATGCAGTTTCTCTGATTGCCGACTCTTACGCCAAAGGATATCGTAATTTTGATGTGAAGGAAGCCTACCGTGCCTGTCTCCGCACGGCGGAATACGATACGACGGGCATTATTACTCACCCCCGTGTATTGCCGCATTTGATGCCGCAGGCCAAATACTGGAAGAATAAAATAGGCTATGTTCCCTGTGACAAAGACAATGAATCGGTAGCCAAGGCGTTGGAATATGCTTATGACGACTGGTGCATCTCACAGTTGGCTGAAGCAATGGGCGATGAACCGAACCGGACTAAGTACGCGGCTTTTGCAGAGGGTTATAAGGTATATTTCGATCCGTCTACCCGTTTTATGCGCGGGCTCGACAGCGAGGGCAATTGGCGTACGCCTTTCAATCCTCGTGCTTCCACTCACCGCAACGATGATTATTGTGAAGGCACTGCCTGGCAATGGACTTGGTTCGTGCCGCATGATGTAGATGGTCTGGTGGAACTCATGGGTGGCCGTGACGCATTCATCGGTAAGCTCGATTCTCTGTTCGTGGCAGATTCTTCCTTGGAGGGCGAGTCGGTATCGGTAGATATTTCCGGACTGATAGGACAGTATGCACACGGTAACGAGCCGAGCCACCATATTGCTCACCTTTATAACTATGTGGGACAGCCGTACAAGACACAGGCGTTGGTGGACAGTGTGCTGCATACGCTTTACTTCAACGAGCCCAATGGCCTTTCCGGCAATGAAGACTGCGGACAGATGTCGGCATGGTACGTGCTGAATGCTATGGGATTCTACCAGGTTTGCCCCGGAAAACCGGTGTATTCCATCGGGCGTCCGCTGTTTGATGAGGCCGCCATCCGTTTGCAGAATGGCAACACCTTTACCATTATAACCCATAATAACAGTCGTGACAATAAGTATGTCCGGAAGATTATCCTGAACGGGGAAGAACTTGCCGCTCCTTTCTTCAACCATCAAGACATCGTAAACGGCGGTACGCTGGAGCTGACTATGGGAGCGGAGCCGCTGATGCCGGATAATGAGTTACGGAAATAGAAAGTACCGATAGCAACGAAACATATATGAGCCGGAATTATCATAATCCGATATCTTGGATTCCAACCGTTTATTTCGCCATGGGGCTTCCCTTTGTGGTGCTGAACATGGTTTCCGTACTTATGTTCAAGGGGCTGGGAGTGGGTGATGCCCAAATAGCTTTGTGGACCTCACTGATAATGCTTCCCTGGACGTTGAAGTTTCTTTGGAGTCCTTTTCTCGAGATGTTCAAGACGAAGAAATTCTTCGTGGTGCTGACGCAGTTGGTTACGGGAGCGGGGTTCGCACTGGTCGCCTTTGCACTGAATCTTCCGTTCTTTTTTGCTCTTTCCATTTTTTTGCTGGCGGTTATCGCTTTCAGCGGCGCTACGCACGATGTGGCAACGGACGGCGTGTACATGTCCGAGCTGAATAAGCAGGAACAGGCAAAGTACATCGGCTGGCAGGGAGCTTTCTATAACATCGCCAAGATTGTGGCGTCCGGCGGTTTGGTATGGCTGGCTGGGTGGCTGCTGAAATACTTCGGTGGAGTGCCCGGTGCCACGGATGCAGTGCGTCATGAGGCAACTGTCCAGGCTTGGATGTGTGTAATGCTGGTAATGGCTGCCGTGATGATATTGCTGGCAATATACCATTGGCGTATGCTGCCTTCGGGCGGTGCTGCGGCTGGCGGCAACCAGACGGCGGGGGGAAATATGTAATA
>OBWB01000476.1_pt1 | contig 25212 bp, 21 predicted proteins | sample 1476261 | NCBI WGS metagenome assembly OBWB01 (sample SAMEA2580038, study PRJEB22360) | human gut metagenome | biome: human gut; feature: human-associated habitat; material: faeces | place: Denmark | collected 2008/2010 | reverse complement strand
TAAAATCGGAGTTTTGAAAGGGGGGGGCGGACCCGGAAAAAAAGCCGATCTAAAAACCATGTCGGCAATTGGAGTGTACGGGATGTCTGTCATTACAGCTATTACTGCACAAAATACTTGTGGCGTAAAAGCTATACAGCCCATCGATTCTGATATTGTAACGGCACAATTAGAAGCAGTTCTGAGCGATATTGGAACAGATTCTATAAAAATAGGAATGTTACACTCCGTCAATATCATAAAAGCGGTCATTGAAATTTTGGACAAATATACCCCTCGTTATGTCGTCTTCGATCCGGTAATGGTATCGACAAGCGGGCATAAATTGATCGAAGATAATACCATCGATACTATTCGAAAAACAATGTTTTCCCGATCGACAATTATCACTCCTAATCTTGATGAAGCTTCACTATTAAGCAATATACCAATTTCGGAAAAGAAAGACATGTATAAAGCCGGGAAAAAATTATTGGAGAAAGGTTGCCACGCAGTTTTAATGAAAGGCGGGCATCTAAAAAGTAAGATAATGACCGATTTGTTACTTACAGCAGATGGAGAAGAATATATCTTTAAAGCTGAGAATATAACAACATCCAATACTCACGGAACTGGATGTACCCTATCCTCGGCTATAGCTTCTTATCTGGCATTGAGTCATTCCTTATCCGATTCGGTAAAATTAGCAAAGCAGTTTGTTACTTCAGCCATAAAAACCGGCAGTAAAGTTACAACCGGCAAGGGACATGGTCCATTAAATCACTTTTTTGCCCCACAGCCCTTGCATATCCTAAAAAAGGAAGAAGACACATTCCACTGAACTCACAACAACAAAACAAATAGTAACAACCTAGACTTGAAATTAAACAAAACAGTGTATGAAAGTATTTTTGAATCACCAAGAAATCTGTGTAGGAAGCAGGGTCACACTACGAGATCTACTCGCGGGTCAGAGCATCACGTCAGACGGAGTAGCAGTAGCTGTCAATAACCGAATTATCAGTAAAGAAGATTGGCCTGATACCTTCTTAGCCAACGGCGATAAAGTTACGGTAATTCGGGCTACGTGTGGAGGCTGATTCGGTTCAGTTCCTTAAAATACGATTAATCTGAAGTTCGGTTCTCATTAGAAGAACCGAACTTTCCAAAAGATGCATACTACATGAAATTAGTAGGAATTACTCGACCGACTTTCTTTAAAGGAGAAGCAGACGCCATAACACTTTTGTTAGAGGGGGGACTCGATTTATTACATATACGTAAACCGGGTTCTTTGTCCGAAAATATTGCATCTCTATTGTCTGATATACCACCTCATCTGTATTCACAAATCGTTATTCACGATCATTTCGATTTAATCGAATCCTTTCCTTTAAAAGGCATTCATTTGAACAAACGCAATCCTGTATGTCCATCAATACACACAGGGTCGGTAAGCCGATCATGCCATTCAATAGAAGAACTCGATCATATCGAAGATATAGACTACTGCTTCCTCAGTCCCATATTCGACAGTATTTCCAAAAAAGGATACTTATCTGCTTTTTCTAAAGAAGAACTCGCTGATGCATCACGTAAAGGAATTATCAATTCAAAGGTCTATGCATTAGGAGGAATAACTCCCGAACATATTCCATTACTGCAAGAATTCGGTTTCGGAGGCGTTGCCGTACTCGGTTATTTATGGGAAGACATAACGCTACATACTTTACAACATCGAATAAATATCTTAAAAAATTCAATCTGCTAACAAATCTGTTTATGTTACAATTCATTACCCATAGCAACGAAAAATACGATTATCTGACATCTGCAATCGAAGCCTTAAAAGGAGGATGCCACTGGATACAACTCCGAATGAAAAATATACCGGAACAGACCGTTATGGCAACAGCTCTACAACTAAAAGAATATTGTCGAAAATATAATGCAAAATTGATTCTCGATGATCATGTACAAGCGACATTGAAAACCGGAGCAGACGGAGTGCATTTAGGGAAAAACGATATGTCCCCATCTGATGCCAGAAAAATATTAGGGAACGGATATATTATCGGTGGAACAGCCAATACGCTCGATGATATCGAACGGCTAATAAAAGAAGGAGTCGATTATATCGGGTTAGGACCTTTTCGCTATACAGAAACAAAAAAAAATCTGAGCCCTATTTTAGGGATCGACGGTTATAAAAAAATACTTACGGCTTGTAAGGAAAAAGGGTATACAATACCCATCGTTGCGATAGGCGGAATTACCAAAAATGACATTCCTGAAATCATGTCAACCGGAGTCACGGGCATTGCTTTATCAGGAAGCATTCTGCGAGCAGAAAATCCTCAAGTCGAAACTCAATTGATTATAAATCTTATAAACAAGTATAACAATGAATAAATTAGTAATCGGAGGCAGGGAATTCAACTCCCGTCTTTTTGTAGGTACAGGCAAATTCAGTTCTAATCCGTTAATGGAAAAAGCGATCATCGCTTCAGGATCAGAGATGGTGACCGTTGCCATGAAACGTGTTGATATGCAAAATCCGGAAGATGATATCTTAGTCCATATCAATCGAGATCATATACAATTACTTCCGAATACATCGGGAGTCCGTGATGCAGAGGAGGCAGTACTTGCTGCACAATTAGCAAGAGAAGCATTCGGAACTAATTTTATAAAATTAGAAATACATCCCGATCCGAAATATTTATTACCAGACCCCATAGAAACACTGAAAGCAACCGAGGTGTTAGCGAAAATGGGGTTTGTCGTATTGCCTTACATTCAAGCCGATCCGGTACTATGCAAACGGTTAGAAGAAGCAGGTGCTGCTACTGTGATGCCTTTAGGTGCTCCTATCGGAACGAACAAAGGCATCATTACCCGGGATCTCATTGAAATTATCATAGAGCAAAGCAATATCCCTGTCGTTATAGATGCAGGTATCGGAGCTCCGTCACATGCTGCAGAAGCTATGGAGATGGGGGCAGATGCTGTACTTGTAAATACAGCAATCGCAATCGCAGGAAATCCTGAGCAAATGGCTTTAGCTTTCAAACAAGCCGTAGAAGCCGGACGGTTAGCTTATGAATCAGGACTCGGAGCTCAAAGACGTCATGCCGAAGCAAGCAGCCCCCTCACCTCTTTTCTAGATTAATTCACCTGATAAATAAAATACACGATATGAAACCTAAAAACGACATGAAAAATAGTTATCCGGGATCTGAAAAAATCTATGTACCCGGAAAATTATATAACATCCAGGTAGGCATGCGGAAAGTAAATTTGACCGATACGGTAAAAATCATTGACGGAAAACGGATCACAAGGCATAATGACCCCGTATATATTTACGATACCAGCGGAGCTTATACCGATCCGAAAATAGAAATAGATTTGGAAAAAGGATTGCCACGCTTGCGGGAATCATGGATTACAGGACGTAATGATGTCGAACGTCTTTCTGAAATTACATCCCAATACGGACGTTCCCGCACGGCAGATAAATCTTTAGATCCGATTCGTTTCAAAAATGTACAACTGCCCTATCGTGCCAAAAAAGGGAAAGAAATTACTCAGATGTACTATGCCAAAAAAGGAATTATTACCCCGGAAATGGAATATGTGGCTATCCGAGAAAATCTACAAAACGAGATGCTTGGTATAAAAAGCCATATTACTCCGGAATTTGTCAGAGATGAAGTTGCCGCCGGACGGGCTATTATCCCTGCAAATATCAACCATCCCGAAGCCGAGCCGATGATTATCGGCAGAAATTTTTTAGTAAAACTAAATACGAATATCGGTAACTCGGCACTCTCTTCTGGTATTGAAGAAGAAGTCGACAAAGCGTTATGGAGTTGTCGCTGGGGAGGAGATACTCTAATGGATTTGTCTACCGGAGATAATATTCATGAGACACGAGAATGGATCATTCGCAATTGTCCTGTTCCGATGGGAACTGTTCCTATCTATCAAGCTCTCGAAAAAGTAAACGGAAAAGCCGAAGACCTCACATGGGAAATTTATAAGGACACTTTAATCGAACAATGCGAACAGGGTGTAGATTATTTCACTATACACGCAGGAGTATTAAAAGCTCATGCCGAACTTGTCGGAGAACGACTCACAGGAATCGTATCTCGTGGAGGTTCTATTATGACAAAATGGTGCATAAGTCATAATCAGGAAAATTTCCTATACACCCATTTCGACGAAATCTGTGAAATCGTGAAACAGTATGATGTTGCTTTGTCCTTAGGTGACGGCATGCGCCCCGGATCGATACATGATGCCAACGACAGGTCACAATTCCTCGAATTAGATGTACTTGGAGAATTAACCCAAAAAGCATGGGCTCATAATGTACAAGTCATTATCGAAGGTCCGGGACATGTTCCCATGCAAAAAATCAGAGAAAATATGGACAAGCAACTGACATCATGCCATGAAGCACCCTTTTACACGTTAGGACCGTTGACTACCGATATCGCTCCGGGATATGATCATATAACGTCTGCTATCGGAGCCGCGATGATCGCATGGTACGGTACAGCAATGATCTGCTATGTAACTCCTAAAGAACATTTAGGTCTCCCCAATCGCGAGGATGTACGTAATGGCGTTATCGCATATAAGATCGCAGCTCACGCAGCAGATATAGCCAAAGGTCATCCGGGTGCTCAGGTACGGGACGATGCACTGAGCAAAGCCCGTTTCGAATTCCGCTGGAAAGACCAATTTAACCTTTCCTTAGATCCGGAAAGAGCATTAGAGTATTATAAAGAAGGTTCAAAAAATGACGGAGAATATTGCACGATGTGCGGTCCGAATTTTTGTGCCATGCGCATCAGTCAAAACTTAAACGACTGTACAAAATAAATATAAATGGAAAAAGTAACCGATTTTCGCCGATTGTTATCAGAGTCCTTGTCACGCAAGATTATCGATCAGATTGTCACTTCTGTTTCGCGCCATCCACAAGAGTTTATTCCGTTAATACAATTAACTAAAGACAGCGAAATAAAAATTGCATGGCGAGCAACTTGGGCATGTGAAAAGTTATGTAAAATGTATCCTGAATGGTTCGTCCCCTATTACGAACAATTGATACAGGAACTCCCGGACTCTCCTCACGACGGAATAAAGCGGTTGCGACTGTCTATATTATATCAATTACCGGTAACAGGGGATTTCCCTGTTACCCTTTTCGATTATTGTATCAATCATATGCTATCTCCCGGTGAAAGCATTGCGGTACAGGCTCTTTGCATGAAATTAGCCTATAAATTGTGTATGCAAGAACAGGAGTTATTACGTGAACTAAAAGTTTATCTGGAGAATGCCGAACCGGAATATTATTCCGTTGGTGTACGATGTACCCGAAAAAACATTCTCAAAAGAATCAATTCATTGCATAAAAAAGAAAAATAAGTATATGTTATTTTCTGAAGAATTAGAAAAATATTCATGGGATGAGATCACACAACAGATCTATGCCAAAACAGATGCCGATGTAGAAAGAGCTTTAAATAAAAAGCATTTGCAAATAGACGATTTTATGGCGCTAATTTCTCCGGCAGCAGATAAATATCTTGAAAAAATGGCATTTCTAAGCCGCATGTACACCCAACAACGTTTCGGTAAAACGATACAAATGTATGTACCTTTATACATTACAAATTCCTGCACAAATCATTGTGTGTACTGCGGATTTCAACATGATAACCCGATAAAACGAGTCATATTGAAGGATGAAGAAATTGTCAACGAATGCAAGGCCATACGCAGAATCGGACCATTTGAAAATTTATTGATAGTGACAGGAGAAAATCCCCGTGACGCAGGTGTCGATTATCTTGAAAACGCTTTACGGCTTGCCCGCCCTTATTTTTCGAATTTGACAATAGAAGTAATGCCTCTGAAAAGCGAAGAATACTATCGACTGACCCGATCAGGGTTAAATGGTGTGGTATGCTTTCAAGAAACTTATAACAAAGATCGTTATAAGGTATATCATCCCAAAGGAATGAAATCGAAGTTCGAGTGGAGAGTAAACGGGTTTGACCGCATGGGGCAAGCAGGAGTCCATAAAATCGGAATGGGCGTATTGATCGGACTGGAAGATTGGCGTACCGACACGACTATGATGGCCATACATTTACAATATCTGAGAAAACACTACTGGAAAACGAAATATAGTGTAAATTTTCCGCGTATGCGTCCCTCTGAAGGACATTTCCAGCCGAATGTAGTAATGACCGACAGACAACTGGCTCAACTGATTTTTGCGTATCGCATTTTTGATCATGATGTCGATATATCGATTTCTACACGAGAAAGCCCCAACTTCAGGAACAATATTACGACTCTTGGTGTCACATCGATGAGCGCAGGGTCAAAAACCGAACCGGGTGGATATTTTACTTATCCTCAAGCTTTGGAACAATTCGCAGTCAGTGACGAAAGATCCCCCGAAGAGGTCGAAAAAGCGATCAAACAGCAAGGATATGAAGTTGTATGGAAAGATTGGGATGAGATATTCGATAGATAAATTAAACGAATATGGAACGCTATAGCCGTCAAATTATGCTTCCCGAAATCGGGAACGAAGGACAAAAGAAACTTTCTGAAGCATCGGTACTATTAGTGGGTGTAGGAGGATTGGGTTCTCCTATATCTCTTTATCTTACAGGAGCAGGAATAGGACGTATCGGATTAATCGATGCCGATGTTGTTTCAGAAAGTAATTTACAACGACAAGTGCTATACACCGAACAAGAAATAGGATTACCGAAAGTAGAATGTGCGAAACGTCGCCTTCATGCTCTGTCAAGAAATATACAAATCGATACATATCAAGAGTTTTTTTCAGAAAAAAATGCGATGAGTTTAGTCAAGAAATATGATCTGGTTATAGACGGGTGCGACAACTTCGCTACACGTTACCTGATAAACGACTGTTGTGTTGCAACAGGAAAGCCTTATATATACGGAACAATCGGAGAATTTTTCGGTCAAGCGTCCGTATTCAATTATCAAGGTGGTATGACTTATCGAGATCTTTACCCCGACGAACAAGAACTGACCTCTAAGCCCCGCACAATAAACGGTGTCATAGGTGTAGTCCCCGGTATTATCGGATGTATAGAGGCTTCGGAAACCATTAAAGTGATCACCGGATGCGGAAAACCGTTACGTAACCGGCTGTTTACAATAGATGTCCTTTCTATGCAATCTGAAATATTGGAATTTTGATATTCTTTCATACAAAAAATCATCCTGCTCCGCTATTTGGAACGGGATGATTTTATTTTTATCTTCGCCTCGAATATACAAATTAGATTTTCTCCTCTATGAAAAAAATTTTTCTTTTTATTCTATTGCTTTTTTCTTCTTCTTTCTTTTCTACAAAGGCAGATGAAGGAATGTGGGTACTCCCTCTCTTAAACCAACAAAACATATCACAAATGAAAGGTCTCGGATTAGATATCTGTGCCGAAGACATTTACCACCCGGATTCCACATCTCTGAAAGATGCCGTTGTGATTTTCGGAAGAGGTTGTACCGGGGAAGTCATATCCCCCAACGGGTTGATTTTGACTAACCATCATTGCGGATATAGTTACATACAGCAACATAGTTCTGTCGACAACGATCTGTTGACCAACGGGTTCTGGGCTAAAAACAGAGAAGAAGAACTCCCCAATCCCGGACTGACCGTCACATTTATTGACAAAATAGAAGACGTAACGGCTTATGTTCAAAACGAGATAAAAAAAGATACGTCAAAACAAGAGTTGAATTATTTGTCTGCATCATATTTGAACAATCTCGCTGAAAAAAGAATCGGCAAAGATTTTTTAAAAAAACATCCGGGAATCGAAGTTACGATAAAACCGTTCTATGGCGGAAATCAATACTACATGTTCACCCAAAAAGTTTATTCGGATGTGCGAATGGTAGCAGCGCCACCTTCTTCTATCGGCAAATTCGGTGCAGATACGGACAATTGGATGTGGCCTCGTCATACAGGGGATTTTTCTATATTCAGAGTATATGCCGACAGTACGGGTAATCCAGCCCCGTATTCTGAAAAAAACATTCCCTTAAGACCTAAAAAATATTTCAATCTTTCGACACAAGGTATTCAAGAAAATGATTTTGTCATGCTCATGGGCTTTCCGGGACGCACGAATCACTACTATACTCCGGCCGAAGTCATCGAACGACGAGACATAGAAAATAGCATTCGAGTCGAGGTACGAGACCTTCGTCAACAATTAATGTTGGAAGAAATGTTGAAAGATCCGAAAATACGCATTCAATATTCCGGAAAATATGCCAATTCTACCAATAGTTATAAAAGCAGTAAAGGAATGAACAAAATGATAAACCAGCAGCAACTTGTAACTCTTAAGGAGAAAGAGCAACAACAGTTGTTGGAATGGAGCAAACAAAACGACAAACCGGAATATAAACAGGCTGCAGAAGATATAGCAACGATTGTCAACAACAGGGCCAATCTAAAAAAACGCATGCAATATCTCAATGAAGCTCTATTTATCGGCATTGAATTCAGTCGGGTTCCTACGCATCAAAGTTTAATTGAAAAAATGAAAAAATCCGGAAAGAAAATTTTTCCGGACTCGGCTATGCAGATCATAAATAAAGGGTACTCTAATTTCCGAAATAAAGATTACGCACCTGAAGTAGACAAGAAAATCGCAAAAGCATTATTGAAACTATATGCTGAAAAAATATCTCCGGAAAAGCGTCCGACATTCTTTAAAACAATAGACAAAAAATATAACGGAAATATCGATAGGTATGTCGATGAATTATTTGAAAAATCGATATATGGTAATCCCTCTCAATATGAAAAATTCAAAAAACATCCATCCGTTAAGGTTTTAGAACAGGACTGCATGATCGCTTTTGCCCGATCAATACGAGATGAAGCAAAAAATATTTCAAAAGCGCTAAAGCAAGATGAGATAAAAATAGCTAATGCTCAACGCACCTACATCAAAGGTATTTTAGAAATGAACGGGGATAAACCCAATTATCCGGATGCAAATTTCACTATCCGGTTAACTTACGGAAACGTATCTCCGTTAAATCCGGCAGACGGAATTTCTTGTCGTTATTATACTACTTTAGACGGAGTTATGGAAAAGGAAGATCCCGACAACTGGGAATTCGTGGTGTCGCCTCGTCTAAAAGAATTATACAAGAAAAAAGACTTCGGGAATTATAGTCGGACAGACGGTTCTATGCCTGTAAATTTTATTGCAAACACTCACACGACAGGAGGTAACTCGGGAAGTCCTGTAATGAATTCAAAAGGAGAGCTTGTCGGTATCGGATTCGACCGGAATTGGGAGGGTATAACCGGAGACATCCAATATCAAAAAACTTATCAACGCACCATTTGTACAGATATAAGATATATATTATTTATCATCGATAAATATGCAAATGCGTCTCACCTGATAGAAGAGCTGAACATAATAAGATAAAAACACCTAAAACAAAATTAATAATAGAAAGATGAAAAAATTATTTTTAGGTATCTTGGCTTTAGGAATATTCCAAAGCACATACGCTCAAAGTTTAGAAAAAATGCAATGGTTCAACGAACCTGAAAAATGGGAAATAAAAGATAATGCCCTCACCATGTTCGTCACACCGCAATGCGACTATTGGAGAATATCTCATTACGGTTTCACAGTCGATGATGCGCCCTTTTATTATGCAACTTATGGCGGAGAATTCGAGGTAAAAGTAAAAATTACAGGTGATTATAAAAGCAGGTTCGATCAAATGGGACTTATGCTCCGCATCGATCATGAAAACTACATCAAAGCCGGAGTTGAATTTGTCGATGGAAAATTCAATTTAAGTACCGTAGTAACACATAAAACAAGTGATTGGAGTGTGATTACATTAGACAAAACACCGGATTTTGTGTGGATAAAAGCCGTCAGACGTCTCGACGCTGTAGAAATATTCTATTCGTATGACGATAAAACTTATACGATGATGAGAAACGCTCATTTACAAGATAATACTCCTGTCATGGTCGGATTAATGGCCGCCAGTCCGGACGGAAACGGTTTCGATGCAAAATTTGAATATTTTAAAGTAAAGCATCTACCCGACCAACGTCGTTTAAAATGGTTGGAAAATAACAAATAAAACCATCTCTGACATGAGCCTGCTTAAATTTCTTTTCCAGAAAATTTAAACATCGGGAGTAAATAAAAGCAGCCGTTATTATTATAGGAATAATAACGGCTGTCATTTTAATATTTGCTTAACTTTCTATCTCACTCAGTTCAAGCCAACGCATTGTTTTCTCATCGATCTCATCGATAAGTACACTAATTCTTTTCGATTTTTCTAACAATTCATCATTAGAAAGAGTCCCTGAACTAAGTTCTACTTCAAGATTCGATTTTTCCTCTTCCAATCGGGGAATCAATATTTCCAGCTCCTCAAATTCCCTTTTTTCCTTAAAAGATAGACGACGCTTCGATGTCGTCGTTACTTCACGTATTTGCTTCGCTTCATTCTTCGTTTTTTTATTTTTCTCGGAAACTTCCAGTTTTTTTTGTTCCTCCATTAAATTCTTCCATTCTCTATAATCACTATAATTTCCCGGAAAATCCTTTAGTTCTCCATTACCCTTAAAAACCATCAGGTGATCGACAACCTTATCCATAAAATAACGATCATGGGAAACTACAATAACACATCCTTTAAACGATCTGAGATATTCCTCAAGAATGTTCAAGGTAACAATATCAAGATCATTTGTCGGCTCGTCCAAAACTAAAAAATTAGGATTGTTGATCAACACCGTGCAGAGATAAAGTCTCCTTTTCTCTCCCCCACTCAATTTATAGATATAGTTGTATTGTGTTTCGGGTGTAAAAAGAAAATGTTGTAAAAACTGAGATGCAGATAAACGTCGCCCATCTCCCAATGATATTTCTTCTGCTATATTGCGTACGGCATCTATTACTTTCATCTGCTCGTCAAACTGCAACCCGTCTTGACTGTAATAACCGAAACGTACAGTCTCCCCAATTTCTATTTCTCCACTATCAGGTTGCAATTGTCCCATCAGCATTTTAATAAACGAAGACTTTCCCGCTCCGTTATTTCCGATAATACCCATTTTTTCATAACGGGCAAAAATATAATTGAAATCTTCCAAGATTTTCACATCTCCAAATCGTTTTGAAAGATGCTTTGCTTCAAATATTTTCGATCCGATATAAGATGACTTTACATCGAGTTTGACACCAGTATCATGCTCCTGTTTGGCTTTCTTTTCAAGTTCATAAAAAGCATCTATACGATATTTAGCTTTGGAACCCCGAGCTTGAGGCTGACGACGCATCCAGTCAAGTTCGGTTCGCAACAGATTATTCGCACGGGCAACCTCTGCATTCTGCGCATCGATACGTTCTTGCCTTTTCTCCAAATAATAACTATAATTACCATTATATGAGTATAAAGACCGTTTGTCAATCTCCATAATCGAACTACAAACTCGATCCAAAAAATAACGGTCGTGAGTAACCATCAGCAGAGTAATGTTATTACGCTTCAAATATTCTTCGAGCCATTCTGTCATTTCCAAATCGAGATGATTGGTCGGTTCATCCAAAATTAACAGCTGAGGCTCTGAAATAAGAACATTTGCCAAAGCCACCCTTTTTAACTGTCCTCCCGACAAATGTTCTATCTTCTGATCAAAATTATTAATTTTCAGTTGCGAAAGAATTTGTTTTGCCCTGTATTCATAGTCCCACGCTTTCAGGTGGTCCATCTGTTCTACCAATTCTTCTATACGACCGGAATCTCCCGATATCAAAGCTTCTTCGTATGCCGATATAACACCCACAACCTCACTATCGCTATGAAAACAGGCTTCGAGAACTGTTATACCTTCGGGAAAATGAGGATCTTGAGGTAGATAACCGATACGCAAATCCCTACGATAGACAACATTACCGGAGTCATAATCTTCTTTTCCCGTAATGATATTCAATAACGTAGTCTTTCCCGTTCCGTTTTTCGCAATCAAACCGATACGATCCCCTTCAAAAATCCCGAAAGTGAGATTCTCGAACAATACCAAATCTCCAAAAGATTTAGTCAATCCTTCTACCTGTAAAAAACTTATCATTCTTCTCAATCTTCTTTTAATGGGATAAAGGTAATCATTATTCGACATATTCTGGAGATTTGTTCGAAGTTATATTTAAAACAACAGGTCGGAAGAAAATGCAAAAAAAGAACCGACCAGATTACTTTATCAGAAAATTCTGACAGATTATCAATATATAATATAGGTGAAAAAAGTATGATCGAACAAAACAAATTTCCTAAAATCCTTTATTTTTGTAACAGACTTACTAATAGATTTCATGAATAAAAGGAAAATATTAATTATCGAGGATGACATAACATTTGCTCTAATGCTGAAAACATGGCTTTCTCGCAAAGGTTTCGATGTAACTCATACCGGAAATGTGGCTGATGCTCAGAAACAATTATCCAAAGGAGAGTTCGATCTAATACTATCTGACCTCCGATTACCGGATCAAGAAGGAATAATGCTGCTAGCTTGGCTAAAAAAGCAAAATTTTCCCGTCCCCCCTTTTATCATAATGACGAGTTATGCAGATATACAATCGGCGGTGCTGGCAATGAAATCAGGAGCATCAGATTATATTGCCAAACCTTTTAATCCAGAAGCATTACTAATCAAAATAAACGAGTTATTACAGCAAAAAACAGAATTATCTTCGGTCAATAACCATCAAAATGAATCTTCAGCTAAAGCTCCTGCCCCTCCACGATTCATGGAAGGGAAAAGCGAGCAGGCTCGTCAATTATACGAATATATTCGTCTGGTAGCTCCGACTGACATGTCTGTTCTTGTAAACGGAGCAAGCGGCACAGGGAAAGAACATATTGCACAAGAAATACACCAACTAAGTAAGCGCAAGGATAAACCGTTCATTGCGATCGATTGTGGAGCTATACCTCGAGAATTGGCTGCATCTGAATTTTTCGGACATGTCAAAGGATCTTTTACCGGAGCTTTAACTGATAAAACAGGAGCTTTTGTAGCCGCACAAGGTGGTACTCTGTTTTTGGATGAAATCGGAAATCTTAGTTATGAAGTGCAAGTACAACTCCTACGGGCGTTACAAGAAAGAAAAATAAAACCGATAGGTAGTAATCAAGAAATAACAGTCGATATACGTTTGGTTACAGCAACGAACGAAAATTTAGAAGAGGCTATTAATAAAGGTAATTTCAGAGAAGATCTATATCACAGGATCAACGAATTTACTTTGCGTATCCCGACATTGAAAGAACGCCAAGATGATATTCTTTTATTTGCTGATCTATTCTTAGATCAGGCAAATCAAGAATTGGGGAAACATGTAATAGGGTTTACTTCCGAATGTTCTGCTATCTTTTTACAATACAGTTGGCCGGGAAATCTACGCCAGATGAAAAACGTTATAAAACGGGCAGCTCTACTTGCATCGACAGACTATATTTCTTTATCTGAACTTCCACCAGAAATATACGAACATTCGGAAACAAAAACAGCAATGCCATTACGAAATGAAACAACAGAAAAGATCTTAATAAAAGAAGCATTAGAAAAAACAGGAAATAATAAATCCAAAGCTGCACGGCTACTTCAAATAGACAGAAAAACTTTATATAACAAATTGAAATTATACGGGCTTGAATAGTCTCCATTATCAATAATGGAAAGTGTAAATTGATTGTATATTTTACACTTATCTATCGTTTTATTATGAATTTAACATATATTATATATAAATCAACTATTTGGACAAAACTTTTCTCTCTTTCAAGAAGAAAGTTTAAAGAAAAAGCCTACCTTTGCAAAGATGGAATATAAGTAGAAGGTCAAGAGTTACCTTCTTACCAATCTTGTTATCCTTCTAAATACCTAAAACACACAAAAACCGCCGACACTATCCGTTACGATTGCAAGGCTCCTAAACATTCGGTCGGGAATGTATAGTCTTGCCGAGAGTAAAAACTCTCAGCCCTCTCTTTCACCATATATTTTATTATATAAAAAAGACAGGATCTTTACCTAAGTAAAGAATAAGCACAGCGCGACGCCCAAAATGAGCGTCGCGCTGTGCTTATTCTTTAATAAATATCTATTTACAATTCCCCATTCGTTGACGTACGACTTCATACATCATAACTCCTGCTGCCACTGAAACATTTAACGACCCTATAACTCCCATCTGAGGAAGAGCAACCATATCGTCACACAAACGCAACACCTCTTTAGAAACTCCTGTATCTTCTGCTCCCATTACAATAGCTACCGGTACTGTATAATCAATATCTGTATAATTGACTACAGCCTTTTCAGAAGCCGCTATGGTTCTAAATCCACTATTTTTTAAAAATCGTACTGCTTCAAAAACGGATGATTCACGACAAACCGGCAAATGGAGCAATGCTCCGGCCGAAGTTTTCACTGCATCGGCATTGACTGAGACACTTCCTCTCTCCGGTATCACAATCGCATTCACTCCGGCACATTCACAAGTTCGGGCAATAGCACCGAAATTTCGGACATCCGTTATACCATCGAGCAAGATAATAAAGGGATTTTTTCCCTCTTCATACAATCCAGGAACAATGTCATCGAGATGCTGATAAGTTACGGCAGAAATAAACGCAAGAACACCTTGATGATTTTTGCGGCTCATCCGGTTAATTTTCTCAATCGGCACTTTTTGTACCACGATATTACGTCCTCTGACAGCAGCAAAAAGCTCTTGAGCCAAATCACTCTGCAAATCTTTTTTTATTAATATTTTATCTATATCCTTTCCGGCCTCAACAGCTTCAATTACCGCTCGAATACCAAAGATCATTTCATTTCTTTCCATTCTTTAATTCTTTTTTATTTACGTAACAATTCACGTGCGTTAGATAAAGCAGCATCAGTCAATTCGACTCCACTCAACATACGGGCAATTTCCTCAATTCGCTCCTCTTCCGATAAACAATCGATTCGGGTTACCGTATCCAAATCGGTATCCGATTTATATACCCGATAATGAAATGAACCTTTAGACGCAACCTGAGGCAAATGTGTTATACTGATTACTTGCATATAACATGCCATATTTTTCATAATAACACCCATTTTATCGGCAATTTCTCCCGATACGCCAGTATCCACCTCATCGAATATAATAGTAGGCAATGCTACAGCTCCTGCAATCAACGACTTTATACACAGCATCAATCGCGAAATCTCACCTCCTGAAGCAACTTCGGCAACAGGCTGTAAAGATTGATTTTTATTTGCAGAAAACAAAAATTGCACTTGCTCTGCCCCATTTTCGTCTAAATCTTCTTTAGTCCTAAAAAAAACCTCAAAACGAAGATTTGGCATTCCGAGAGGAGTCGCCGCTGAAACCAGCATTTTAGAAAAGCACAAGGCTGCATCAGCACGCTTTTGCGATAATTCGCCTGCCATACGGCATAGCACATCTTTTTGTCCGGCAATCTTTTGCTCTAACAAATTTATCGCCTCATCAAAACTATCGATCATTTCAAGTTTAGCCGCCAGCTTTCGTTGAATTTCCAATAACTCTGAAACAGTCTGAACACGATGCTTTTGCTGTAACCGATAAATGGCATCTAATCTCTCCTCCACCTCTGCTAATCTTTCCGGATCAATAGAAACAGACTCTAATCGGGTTTCTATATCTTCAGCAATATCCTTAAATTCTATATAGAGTGTCTCTAAACGATTTTGAAGAGACTCAACAGACGGATAAATCCGGTGTAAGGAGCGCACACCAGAAAGAATATTCTTCATTAAAGAAAGCCCTCCGATATTCTCCGATTCGAAATATCCAGACAAAGTATATAATTCGCTTTTAATTTCTTCGGCATGTGTAAGCATCTCCTGTTCCTGCTCAAGAGTTTCTTGCTCCCCGTCAACCAAAACAATTTCCTGAAGCTGTTCTAACTGAAAACGAATATAATCCTCTTCCTGACGGTTATTCTCATTCTCAATCTTTAGCCGTTCAAGGTCTTTAATAAGTAACTTATATTTTTTATACTCCTTATGATAATCGCTCAAAATTTGGTCATTATGAGCTAACACATCAATAACCTTCATCTGAAAACGACCATCTCCTAAAAGCAAGTTTTGATGCTGAGAATGGATATCGACCAATTGATCCCCCAATTCTTTAAGCTGAGCCAAAGACACCGGAGTATCATTAATAAATGCCCTCGACTTTCCTGACGCCTGCATCTCACGTCTTAAAATACAATTTTCTGGATCATATTCCAAATCATTATATTCAAAAAACGATCGTAATGAATAGGCAGAAATATCGAAGAAGCCTTCGATAACCGCCTTTGTCGCCCCAGATTTTACAGCTTTACTATCTGCCCTTTGCCCCAATAGAAGAGAAAGAGCTCCTAAAATAATTGATTTACCAGCCCCTGTTTCTCCCGTAACAACTGAAAAACCGGAATAAAAATCAATATCTAATGCATCAATGAGTGCATAATTGCGAATAGACAATTTTCGAATCATAGTTATTCTATTAGCGACTTTCCTCGCGAATTGCTTTCAAACGACTGTTTTCGGTAGGATATATACCTATCAAAATTTTATAAATATCTTCTTTTTCTTGCTGTGGGGCTTTAGAATATATATTAATTACTTCATCCAACTTGCTGTCGCTGAATATAGGCAATACCACCGAAGTAGAAGATTCGGAACGAACCTCTTTCAATTGATTGATAGCCTCTGTTATTTTAGCTCGCCCCTTATCCGCACTGACAGTCATCTCGTCCAGGCCTTTCCGATGATATGTGTACCACAATTGGCGGAATAATGCAGTTCGAGGTTCAATAAAAGCCGACATTAAAGCATGACGATTACGATTACTCTCAAAAGCTTTCCATCCGATTTCCATAGAAGATTGTCCCATCGCTACAATTTTTTCCGCCTTTTGGAAAAATACCGTTCCTCCTTCGGGAGAGAAACTGTCAAAATCCAATCCCAGAATCATATACACATAAAAATCTATCACTGCAGTAAGATTGCTCTCTAATGTATTTTCATTATATACCAAAGGTTCATACTCTTGATAATTAAATTCAAATTCCGTATCCCTAAAATTAAGCATTGCCGTAGAATAGGACGCATTATAAACCGGACGTCTCGATTGCACTTGCAAATCGCATTTATACCGATTATCTTCCACTTCATTTACTGTAAGCAAAAAAGTACATTCGATACGCTCGTTATTAGAAATTTGAGCATTACTCCATTTCCGATTATTAATATATTCCGAAATAGCTTGTTCTAACGTAATAAAAACCTGCTTATTGGTACCTTGTATTTTATCGCTGTTGACTTGTACCCGACAATTTAATTCTTGTGCCGACAAAAAAGACGACAAAAGTAAAAAACACATGATAAAAAAAGATACTCGTTTCATTCTTTATTCTCCTGTTATTTCATATATCCGGATAAAACCGATATTATATCGGATGCCACTTCTTTTTTAGGCTTAACTTCAAACGGAATTTTTTCCCCTTCTCTTGTTAATATCGTAACTTTATTCGTATCGCATCGAAATCCTGCTCCGGCATCCTTCAATGAATTCAAAACAATAAAATCTAAATTCTTCCGCTTCATCTTCAACCGTGCATGCTCTTCTTCATTATCAGTCTCCAAAGCAAAACCCGCCAACACTTGATTCTGACGCTTTATCTTTCCTAAAGCAGCCGCAATGTCCGGATTTGGCTGCAAACGTAAGACTATATCATCTCCCGAACGTTTTATCTTTATATCACTACAATGATCTGGAGCATAATCGGCAACGGCCGCACACATTATCGCAGCATCAGCACCGGGATATTCTCTTAATGCGACATCATACATTTCCCGAGCAGATTCAACATCAATTCTACGGATCGAAGAATGATATGCTTTTAAAGAGACCGGACCTGCTATCAAAGTAACTTCTGCCCCCCTTGCTGCACACTCTTCGGCTAAAGCAAAACCCATCTTTCCAGAAGAGTAGTTACCTATAAAACGTACAGGATCGATCTTTTCATATGTTGGCCCGGCAGTTATTATAATTTTTTTTCCTGCCAACTCTTGCTGGACAGAAAAAAAGTTTTCAATAATTGCAACAATCTTATCCGGTTCTTCCATCCGACCTTTCCCTTCAAGATGACTTGCTAATTCTCCAACTCCGGGTTCTATTATATGATTGCCATACGAACGTAGTAAATCAAGATTATGCTGAGTGGACGGATGAGCAAACATATCAAGATCCATAGCTGGAGCGATAAATACAGGAGCTTTCGCAGAAAGATAAGTCGTTATCAGCATATTGTCGGCAATTCCATTTGCCATCTTTCCGATCGTGCTTGCCGTTGCCGGTGCAATAACCATTGCATCAGCCCATAACCCCAAATCGACATGGCTATGCCAAGTACCGTCATTTGCCGTAAAAAATTCACTTACTACCGGTTTACCCGTTAATGCCGACAGCGTAACCGGAGTAATGAACTCCTTTCCTGCCGGTGTTATCACGACCTGAACTTCCGCTCCCTTCTTTATAAATGCACGCACCAAATATGCGGCTTTATATGCTGCAATACTTCCAGTTATACCCAATATAATTTTTTTTCCTCTCATCTCCAAAATAATCTTTATCAGAAAAAATCTTATATAAAAAGCCCCAATATTCTCTTCACGCCAATTATTGGTAGAAAAAAATACCGGGCTTAACAATCTTATTTATTAAAGGCTCTCAATTTGATGCTAGTAATCACATTTTTAGTATTCAAAGTAAAATCCCCCTGCATCATCCAGCCATAATATCCGATATCCGTTTTAAAAACTTCGGCAACAGAACGTCCTTTATATTTTCCAAAATTAAAGACTTCCTCACCTTTATCGTTATACACTATACGACCGGCAAAATCGACATTTTTATTATGAGTCGAAAATTCTGCAAGTGCAGCTACATCATTAGGTAAATTCTCATAACGATCAAGTTGTGACTTCAAAACTTCATAAGTAGCCCGTGTATCAGCCTCTGCCGTATGAGCATCATTTAAATCTTTATCACAATAGAACTTATAAGCTGCTGACAACGTACGTTGCTCCATTTTATGGAAAATAGTCTGTACATCGATCATCTTTCGCTTTGAAAGATCAATATCGACCCCTGCACGCAATAGCTCTTCGACCAAAAGAGGTATATCGAAACGGTTCGAATTATAACCAGCCAAATCGCACCCCTCAATTTCACGAGCAATCGTTTTTGCAACTTCTTTAAATGTCGGACAATTTGCAACATCAGCATCACTTATTCCATGAACGGCTGTCGATTCAGGAGGAATAGGTATTCCCGGATTAATCCGCAATGTTTTACACTCTTCTTTACCGTTAGGATATACTTTTAAATAACTTATTTCGACAATTCTATCGGTGGCAATATTAACTCCGGTTGTTTCCAAATCAAAAAAAACAATCGGATTTTTAAGATTCAGCTGCATTTAATTTCTTATTTGTTTAAAAATCGGTCAACATCATAGGCATCAGTAACATCAACAAATCTTCATTAGCCTGATTCTCTATTGGCAAAATAAGCCCCGCACGCGAAGGATCAGAAAGTTCTATAGAGACTTCCTGAGAAGAGATATTATTTAATATCTCAATAAGATATACCGATTTAAAACCGATACCCATAGAGTCTCCTGAATAACTGCAAGAAATGCTTTCTTCTGCCGATGTAGAAAAATCTATATCTTGAGCAGAAACGACAATCTGATTTTCACTCAACTGCAATTTCACCAAATTACTCGCCTGATTAGAAAATACGGATACACGACGCAATACATTTGTAAATAAAGCCCTGTCGATAATCAATCTATTGGGATTATTTTGAGGTATTACCGATGCGTAATTAGGGTAACGGCCTTCAATAAGACGACAATTCAAAACAAAATTCGATAATGTAAAGCATGCATTCTTATCATCAAAAGAGACCGTTACATCTCCGGCTTCTTTGGGTAAAATATTTTTTAAAAGATTTGCCGGTTTTTTGGGAAGAATAAACGATGCCTGGATTCCGGATTGTACCGAATCATTTTTACAACGAACCAACTTATGACTATCTGAAGCTACAAAAACAATATCCTCAGGATGAATATCCATACAGATACCATTCATTATCGGACGCAATTCATCATCAGCCGTAGCAAATATCGTGCGATTAATTCCATTCAACAATACCTGTGAACTGATAGAAAATGTTTTTGCCGTATCACTCAACGGAGATTTTTGAGGATACTCATCGCCATTCACACCAATAAAATTATACTTACCATTTTGAAAATACAAAAATATCTCCAAATTCTCATCATTGATTTCAAATGTCAAAGGCTGATCGGGCAATTCTTTTAACGGCTCTAACAAAATTTTTGCAGAAACAGCAAATAACCCTTGCCCTTCGGCTTCCAAAACTTCTATTGTGGTAGTCATAGTGGTTTCTTGATCCGATGCTGTCATGGTCAATGAATTACCTTCGAGCCGAAATAAAAAATTATCAAGAATAGCCATAGAGTTTTTTGTATTTATCACTCGACTGATCGCTTGCAAATGAGATAATAAAGCTGTGCTTGATACAATAAATTTCATGATGTTATATTTTATTTATTATTTCTTCTCAATCCCTCCGAAAAATATTTTTCCACAAATACGGAGTTCTCTTTATAGTGAACAAATGTAATCATTTTTTAGAAAATCGCTCTATCTTAAATTGAAAAAAGACATACGAAAAAAAGAAATCAGATTTATTCACTACATTTGTTTAGCATCGATTTTTATAAATCTTCTACTATGAAACTAGATCGGAAATATTTCTGAATTTTCGTCGGAATCCTATCTACTATCATAATAATTATTGTCGTACCTTGTCTAAGTCAGCACATATGATTATCCCCACACAATATGCTACACCTGAAAATAATTTCCTATCATGCATGAAAGTGGAAAATATTTTCGAAATATCTAACAACTATAAGTTACTACGAAAATCAATCAATTCACAGTACAGAATTCCCAAATGCGATTTTCTGTAACTTTCTTATTACAAAGAGACAATAAATATCATAATCTTACTTTATAAGCTACACCTAAAAAAGTATTCAATTTCTCAGGTGAAGTCAAAAGCATTTGTTCTTCACGCAACTTTAATTCTATAGACATCGACTTATCTAAACTACACTCAGCTCCGATTTCATACCATACACGTTCAGTAGCATTTCCACCTAAACGATTTAAAGTATTAAATACCTCTGCAGCAATAAACGGTTTCCAGTTACATTGTCTACCGATTATATAACTGAATTGTGCCCTATTACGCCATTTATTATTAGGATTCCGAGAAGCATTTCTGGTATAAGTAGACTCAAAACGAGACAAAAGAGATACCGACAAGTGAGTAAATGTATATCCTCCGCTTAATCCTAATTGATAACGTTGCCGATGTATTCGATATCCTGTTTCGGACAGCTGGTTCAAATAGTAATAATATACATTAGCTTTCAAATAATTTTTCCATATAGAATAATGCAAACCAACAATAGGCATATAACGTTCATAACGAGTAAAATTCTGATTTATCCACAAATTTTGTTGCACTTGCGCACCAAATCGTTTTGTAAATTGCTTTTGTACAGTGATGCCGAACATCATCCCACTATCAAACTCTACAGCAGAAACACGATTAAAAAAAACAGCAATAAACACTATTATTAACGTTATTCTAAAACAAATAAATCTATTCATGATGATACGGTTCATTATTCAATATAGTCATAGCTCGATAAAGTTGTTCTACAAATATCATCCGGATCATTTGATGCGAAAAAGTCATTTTTGAAAGTGATATTTTCTCATTAGCAGCCTTATACACACGAGAGGAAAAACCGTATGGCCCACCTACAATAAAAACAAGTCTTTTAGGAACTACATGTGTTTTCCGTTCAATATAAGCAGCAAACTGCACAGAAGAATATTCTTTACCCCGTTCGTCTAATAAAACCAAATAATCTCCCGATTGCAAAAATTTAAAAATCTGATCGGCCTCTTTCTCTTTCTGCTGGTCAAAACTCAAATTCTTCATATTTTTCAAATCAGGTATTACTTCCATATCAAAAGAGATATAGTGCCTTAATCGCCCACTATATTCTTTAATTGCTTCTGAAAAATAAGATTCAGTAGTTTTTCCGACAACTAAAAGGAGTATTTTCATCTTATAGATATGATATTCCCGCTTTTTGTTTACATTTGCATTTAAGTAATAAAAATCGATCCGGATATTTTCCTTTTTGGGGATCAAAGGTAATAAAATTTTACAGAAAGTTCTAAGGATTGACAACTCATAAAATAATAATGCTATGAAGCTAAAAGTTATTACACTATTGATTTTCGGTCTAATCATAACCGGAACTACTCTGTCTCAAAATATACCGAATGATATTCCCAAAGCTTTCAAAACCGGAGATGTTCAATGTCTCGAAAAATACATGGAAGATAAAATACTTCTAATTATATCAGGCATAAAACAACAATTACCTCGCCCAAAAGCAAAAGAAAAACTATCAGCATTCTTTTCTAAAAATAAACCGACAGATTTTAAAACGATCCACCAAAGCGAACAAAACAACTCAGGATACATGATCGGAAAACTTACCTCTGACAATCATGAATTCAGAGTACACATTTTAATGAAAATAACAGATAAAAAATATATTATAAACCAATTAAGAATAGAAAATTTCTAATGGACAAATTAATTGATGATTTAATAAAATTGGCATTCGCCGAAGATATAGGCGATGGAGATCATACAACTTTGTGTTGTATTCCAGAAAACGCTATGGGTAAATCTAAATTACTAATCAAAGAAGAAGGCATTCTAGCTGGCGTAGAGATGGCTCAACGCATTTTTAAAGATTTCGATCCTAATCTAAAGATGGAAATATTTATCAAAGATGGAACAGCTGTTAAACCGGGAGATATAGCCTTTACTGTAGAAGGAAAAGTCAGATCCCTTCTGCAAACCGAACGTCTAATGTTGAACGTAATGCAGCGAATGAGTGGAATAGCAACCGTTACAAATAAATATGTAAAACGATTAGAAGGTCTTCATACCCGCATATTAGATACTCGTAAAACAACACCGGGATTGCGCATGATCGAAAAAGCGGCTGTAAAAATCGGAGGTGGAGTAAACCACAGAATCGGACTTTTCGATATGATTTTACTTAAAGACAATCACATAGACTTTGCCGGAGGCATAGAAAAAGCTATAACACGTGCAAAAGAATACTTGAAGGAAAAAGGAAAAGATCTGAAAATAGAAATCGAAGTCCGCAACATGGACGAACTCGAAGAAGTTATGCGTATCGGAGGCATAGATCGTATCATGTTAGACAACTTTACTCCTGAACTTACGCGTAAAGCTGTAAAACGAATCGGAGGAAAATACGAAACAGAATCATCCGGAGGAATTACTTTCGACACGATTAGGGATTATGCAGAATGCGGCGTAGATTTTATATCAGTAGGAGCATTAACTCATTCTGTCAAAGGGTTAGACATGAGTTTTAAAGCCTGCTAAAAATAAACTTTATGAAGAAACTGATCATCTCCTTTATTTTTAGTATTTGCACAATTGGGAATATATTCTGCTCTGAAATAGGGAAAAGAAGAGAACCTATTTTTCATTACCCGGGATATACGATCGAAAGCTCTGATAACGAATATAAAATCTATAAAGGAAATCCAGCTTTCTCTTCAAATTTGGTTTATACAATTGAGTTTTCCAACAAAAATTACAAAATATTTAAAGGTAGTTCTGCCTTCTCTTCAAATTTAATTTATGCAGTAGAAGCAGATAATAAAGGTTACAGAATTTATAAAGGAGATACAGATTTTTCTTCAAACCTTATTTATGCATTGGTATATACAAACGAAGGATACAAAATTTATAAAGGAGATCCTTCGTTTATGTCTAATTTAACATATACGGTAGAATATACAGATGAATATTACAAAGTTTACAAAGGTGATTCGTCTTTTTCATCTAACTTAATTTATTATATAAACCGTGAAGCATTAGAATTTTTTGAAGACAATAAAATCCGACAAAATAATAAAATATTCAATCAATTTTTATTTCAACCGCAGCTACTCAAAAATAACAAACAAAAAGATAATCTGTCAAATTCTATCATTTACTCTTTAATAGACTCATTAATAGAGAGACAATAATAATAATTAATCGTTTTTGTTTATTTAGCCTGAACAGCCGTTTGCTTTACAAACGGCTCTTTTTTTATTTTACAGGACAATAGGGAAAGCATACCGTCATTTCTCACTGCCGAAGGGCCTGCTCTCCGGAGTGCATATCATTCATCAACATCAAACTTATATTCATTTTATCTTCGTATCCTCGGTCCGGGCAAGAAGCATCGGGAGGGGGATAAAAAAAGGGGAGACGATCTTTTCTCGTCTCCCCTTCCTATCAAAATCGGCGGCTACCTACTCTCCCACTTTTACGCAGTACCATCGGCGTGGTCAGGCTTAACTTCTCTGTTCGGTATGGGTAGAGGTGGATCCCTGACGCTATAACCACCTGAATTTCCTTTGACATGTCGATTCGGCCGTAAATCTTTTCACTAAACTGCATCCCGTATAACGCCATCGTACATAATATACCGCTCTCGCAGCGGAAAGTCTCGGGTGATTAGTATTGCTCGACTTTGACGTTACCGCCTTTACATCTGCAACCTATCTACGTCGTCGTCTGCAACGACCCTTCAGGGAAATCTCATCTTGAAGTTGGCTTCGTACTTAGATGCTTTCAGCACTTATCCTTTCCAGACTTAGATACTCAGCTATGCCCCTGGCGGAACAACTGATAAACCAGCGGTCTGTCCAACACGGTCCTCTCGTACTAGTGTCAGTTCTCCTCAAATTTCCTGCGCCCACAACAGATAGGGACCGAACTGTCTCACGACGTTCTGAACCCAGCTCGCGTGCCACTTTAATGGGCG
>OBWB01000475.1_pt1 | contig 25272 bp, 29 predicted proteins | sample 1476261 | NCBI WGS metagenome assembly OBWB01 (sample SAMEA2580038, study PRJEB22360) | human gut metagenome | biome: human gut; feature: human-associated habitat; material: faeces | place: Denmark | collected 2008/2010 | reverse complement strand
GGTCGCGGTCGGTTGCCGTTTACGGTCGGACGGGCCATCGGGTGCGGACGGGGGATGTCGCGCGGGGTGGGCGCGTGCATGCCCTGCTTGCGGCTGAACGGGTTGTTGCCGGGACGAGGCCCCGGAGTCGACGGACGAGCGCCGCCGTTGGCGGAAGGTGCGCTGCCTGCGCCCGGCTGCTGGCCCTGGCGCGGCTGACCCTGATGGGAGCCTCCTCGGGAATCCTGCGGACGGCCGCCGGCGTTGCCGCCGTGACCGGGTTGGTGGGAACGCGGGCCGGGGAAGGCACCGCGCTGCCCTGAAGGCGCGTGCGGATTGTGACGCTGCGCGGGTGAGGGACGGTTCTCGCCGCCTTCACGGTTCGGTCGAGCGTCACGCATGTCGCCGCGGGATTCGTTGCGATTGTCGCGCGGCGTCGTGCCGCGATTCGATGACGGCACATGTGCAGCAGGTGCCGCAGAGCGCGGTTCCGCCGGACGCGGTGCCGCGGCGGGCTTCTTGCCCAGACCGAGCTTGGCTACAGGTGCGGGCTTGACTGCGGGAGCACGATGCTCCGACGGTGCGGGAGCCGGTGTCTTGCGTTCCGCTGCGGACGCTCCCGGCTTCGCCTCGCCCTTCTGGAAGGCGTTCTTCAACTTGCGCGCCACCGGCGCCTCAACCGTCGAAGAAGCTGATTTTACGAATTCACCCATGTCCTTGAGTTTGTCAAGGACGGTTTTGCTGTCGACGCCAAAATCCTTGGCAAGCTCGTACACGCGTTTTTTCGCCACATTACTCCTAATTCTGGGCCGCGCGTAGACTCGCGCGGCTATTTTCCGATGACGGATTCTGCCCGTTTCATCGTGCAACCATGGTCGTGTTACCTCATATCTCGATCCCGTGGCATGACGGCATAACGCATCCACACCCGGTGTGCCGTGTCCAGCATACTAGGGACGTTGGATGTGCCGTCGGCCGCGCGTCACCGCCGTGTCGCGGATCACTTGCCTTCGGCAGCGACCTTCTTCGCGTGCGCTTCGGTGGATTCGATGCCGATCTTCCATCCGGTCAGCTTCGCCGCGAGACGCGCGTTCTGGCCTTCCTTGCCGATGGCCAGCGACAGCTGGTCATCGGCAAGGAAGGCGATGGCGGTCTTGTTCTTCTCGCTGATGACCTGCACGCCGGTGGCGACGGCGGGAGACAGCGCAGAGGCGACGAACTTCGCCGGATCGGCGGACCAGTCGACGATGTCGATCTTCTCCGGTCCGAGGTTCTCCATGACGGCGCGCACGCGGGCGCCGCCGGGGCCGATCAGGGCACCCTTGGGGTTGACGCCATCGGTGTTGGCGCGGACGGCGATCTTGGTGCGGGCGCCGGCCTCGCGGGCGATGGCCATGATCGACACGGCGCCGGACACCAGTTCCGGGACCTCGCGCTCGAACAGGCGACGCACCAGCTCGGGGTGCGAACGGGAGACGACGATCTCGGGGCCCTTGACGCCGCGCGCCACGTTGACGACATACACGCGCAGACGCTCGCCATGACGGTAACGCTCGCCGGGCACCTGCTCGCGACGGGGCAGAATCGCCTCGACATCGCCGATGGCGACATGCACGTTCGTCGGATCGCTGGCATCCTGCTGAACGATGCCGGTGACGAGCTTGCCCTTCTGGCCGGAGAAGGCGCCGAAGACCTTGTCGTCCTCGGCCTTACGGAACAGCTGTCCGATGACCTGGCGCGCGGTGGCCGCGGCGAGGCGCCCGAAGTTGCGCGGGGTGTCGTCGTACTCCTCGCCCAGCTCCGGTGCGGGATGAGGGTCATCCTCGGTGGGCTCCACCGGGATCTCCTTACGAGCCCACACGGTGAACGTGCCTGCCCGCGTGTCGAGTTCGACACGGGCATGCTTGGCCGCATGAGGTGTTTTCAGATAGGCCAGACGCAGCGCCTCTTCCAGTGCGGCGTCCAGTTGTTCGAGATCGATTCCTTGCTCGATGGCGAGCTGATGCATTCCTGCCAGGTCCAGTTCCATACTCAAGACCTCCTATGAAGTTATAGCCGTGGTGGCGCGCATATGGTCACAGTCGTCTATTAGTGTAGAGGCCTATGCAGACACGTCATTGGCCAGATCACGGCATTCCATGCCGTGAGAGGAACATATCTTCGTGGTGTCGCCGTATCGTCGCGGCACTCTGCATCACCGCCCTGTGCGGCGCCCTGAGCGCCTGCAGCGCGCCCCGGATCGATGGGCGCGCGGAGTCGGAACACCAGCCCAGCGCCTGCGAGAGCGCCTACTGGGCCGCCGACGCGTCGACGGCCACCATGAACGGCCGTCACCATATCATCATGCGATATCTCGCGGCGAAGCAGGCCGTCGGGCAGTGGAGCGAGGTGGCCGCCACCTGCACCCAGCGATTCGCGCAGGGCACGATCAGAAGCGCCCAGGCCGAGCATGTGGCCGTGACGCTGGGCACAAGGCTCGGTGGCAACGACACCTACCGCACGGTCTCCGACGACAGCCTGAGGCAGGTTCTGGGCATCGACCTCGACGGCGCCACCTTGGGCGCCATGTCGCTGGCCGAGGACCGCGCCGGGTTCGTCATGGAGGTGCTCGCCGCGCGGGATACGCCCGGCGCCACCCTGAGCCGGTCCGACCGGCACAAGACCGCGGGGCAATTGCTCTTCACCGCGTCCGGCTTGAGCCGCGACCCACGAGAAAAGGTCTACGACATCCAGAAGATCCTCGCCTCGCCGACCTCGATGACCGATTCCACGACCGGCCTGAGCGTGCCGACAACGGCCTTGACGGAGATCGACTGCGCCCGGGAGCAGCTCGCCGCAATGGCCGATGACGGGGCGTCGGCCAAGTCGAAGCACACCGACAAGACCGGCAACAACACCAACGGCAACGGCGATACCGACAGTGCAACTGACACCACCGACGTCAACGCCACCGATACCAACACCGTCGGCACGGAAAACGACGCACGCCTGCGTGTCCTCTCCACGCTGATCTCCTCCCACATCACCTCCGCATTCGCACTCGGCTACCCCGACATGGACGCGTTCCTCTTCTCCTGATCGCGTCACTCCCGCAGCCCTATTATGCATACGGGGGGGGGTAAAAGCAACACCCGTACGCCGCAGAAGTCAGCCCGATTGCATATGCGCAACATAACCGTTTCTTCGTAAAAGGTCTCACGTTGCCGTGAAACCCGATGGAAAAAACGCCAAACTCACCCTCGATGGCTCATCGATGAGCCAGCAACGACAACGTAGGGCCTATAGGAACTTTTGTGGTGCTTATGATCGAGGTCTGGCCTTGTACGAGTAGGCGTGTCGGCATGTCTTTTTCCCCGCGTGGAAAATGATGCGCTCCCGGTGGTGGGCTGGATGGTGTGAGAACGCCATCCAGCAAAGCGAGGAAATGCCCGGCATGCGGGCGTGCGATGAAGAAGAACGGACGGACCGGCAAGGGCACGCAACGGTGGAGATGCCGGGCCTGCCGGCTGAGCTCGACGATGCCGCAGCGCGGCCGCAGACGGGCGCGGACGCTGGAGGAGTTCCTCTCATGGCTGCCGGGGCGTCGTCCCAGACGGCGTCGGAATCCGCGGGCGACGCGCGCGCCCTGCGCAAGCGGATCGCATGGTGCTGGTCAATCCGGCCGCGCATCGCCCGCCGGACGCGAAGCGCCACACGGTCATGGCCGACGGCACGTACATGGGCCACGGCTGGCGCCTGATCATCGCCATCGACGGCGAAAGCGGAGAAGTCCTCGCCTTCCAGTGGTGCGCGCACGAGGAGCTGCGCCGCTGCTGCCGGCGGTTGGAGAAACTCTTCCGCGAGGGGAAGCTCTTCGCCTTTCCCGGGCCGGCGCTTGCCGCAGGTGGGCCGGTGGCGCGCACCACGAACCGGCTGGAGGGCGGCGTCAACTCGGTCGTCAAGAACGTGTTGCGCAACCCGCGGACTGCCCGAGGAGCACATGCTCCGCGCGTGCGAATGGGTGTGCTACATGAAGACCGCGCACCCGCGGCCGGAATCATTCATTCCCGATGATCCGCTGGAGGACGGGAAAGCGACGTCGCCCGAACCGGAAGGCGACGTCTCGCCCGCATACGGGATCGGCATCGACTGGAACGAATTCCACACCGGCACGCGATATCCCAACGGCACCGACTGACGCCGAGAACCAGACCTAAAGCACCACAAAAGTTCCTATAAGCCCGAAAGAGGGTTCCGGGAGAATCCCGGAACCCTCTTTGCTGGCGGATAGGGCGAGATTCGAACTCGCGGAGGGGTTAGCCTCACACGCTTTCGAGGCGTGCTCCTTAGACCGCTCGGACACCTATCCATGCGCTGCGAAAAAACGCAACTTGTTCATTATAAGTCGATTTCCCGATTACGCAAATCAGCGCGTGGCGCACCTGCCACCGCTCCATCGAGCCTCCATCGGCGAGCTATCTACGTTTCGAGGGGTGGATTCAGCTCCTGCAAAACATCTATCTGCATTTCAAGGGGTTGGTAGTCAAGTATGACGGCTCGCTAATCCGCATGATTCCAATAGCGTAACAAGCCGAATACATCAGGTATCGCGTTTGAGCAACCCCCTGAAACGCAGATAGATGACCCGAGCAGCCTCAATCAACCCCTCGAAAGCGAGATAGCCCGCAAAACGCCCCGGGCAACCGTCCTCACAGCAGCTGCTCGTGGACGGAGGCGTTCACCCATTGGTTCTGCTGGACCTGATAGCCCGAGAAGATGCCGATGTCGAGCATGCAGTCGCGGTAATCGCGCCCGTGGGCGATGGTGATGTAGTTGTCGTCGACCATGCGGTTGTGGGTGGGGTCGAGCCCGATCCAACGGCCGTCGTGGTAGATCTCCACCCATGCGTGCGTCGCACCCTCGCCGCCCAGCAGGCCCGCGATGTAGCGGGCGGTCAGCCCGACGTGGCGGCACACCGAGAGCATCACGTGCGCGTAGTCCTGGCACACGCCCTTGCGCTGGGCGAGCGCCTGCTCGGCGGTGGTGCGGATCGTGGTCGAGGCGGGCGTATACGTGAACGCCTGATACACCTCGTCCATCACCTCCCATGCCTGGTCAATCGGCGTGGCGTCGGCCGGCAGCCCGGCGATGCGCTCCCGGCACGCCGCGATCATGGACTCGATGCACGGCCCGGGAATCGTCAGCGCCGAGTTGAACCGGTACAGCGGCTTGTAGATCTCCGACTTGATGTGGGCGTTGTCGACGAACGCGATGCCCTTCACCGAATAGCTGAATATCGTGTGAGGCTGCGGGATGAACCCGGTCATGACCACGGAATCGAACGAGTCGATGGTCGTCTCCAGTTCGACGTCCGGCTCGATGGCGACCTCCACGTCCACCACCTGCTGTCGCGGGCCGGTCGCAGGCACGCAGCGCAGTTGGAAACGATGGTCGGTGACCGGCGAGCTGAACGTCAGCTTCATCTCGTAGTCAAACACCAGTTTCTTCATGACGGCAGGCTCCTCGTCGGATAATGCTCGCAAAAATCCACTCTAGTCTAGCAGAAACGGCGGAGGTCATCCGTCAGCTGACGGCCGCCGACCGGTCACGCTCCGATCGGCGGTCTGCCCCTCACGGACGCTTGGCGTCCATGTTCATCGCGTTGAGCATGCCCGCGTCCTTCGGGTCGCCGGTGATGGCCCGGCTGTTGAAGTCGGTGAGGAACTCGTTCAGGCGGCTCGTCAGCTCCGGGTAGCCGCGGCTCGGCAACTGCCCGAGTAGCCAGCTGATGCCGGACACGAAGCATGAGGGCAACGGCATGCCGTCGAGCGTGCGCGAGTAGGTCTCCAACTTGGCGAGCGGCGCGTCGAGCTCGCTATTGTCCAGATGGAAGCGGGTGTACAGGTCGATGCGCTCGATGTACTTGCCGATGAACACGAACGCCTTCAGTGTGATGTCTGCGGTGGAGTTCTCGATGCCGCCCCAGAACGCGAGCATGTCGTCGGCGATGTCACGCTGCGAGTAGATGTCATCCGCGCTGGCGGAACGCTCAGCGGCCTCGGTGATGTTCTTCACCGCGAGCTCGACGTACTGCAGCAGCCTCGACGTCAGCTCCGGGCGCAGCACCACGGCGTTGTTGAACGCGGCGACGATGGCGGAGCGCACCGAGTCGGGGTTCGTGCCGTCGTAGAGGAAGGAGTGGATGAACCCGTCGAAGTCCTCGAAATCCTGCGGTAGGTCGAGCGCCTTCGCGAACGGGCGGAATGCGTCCACATCGGTGTCCATCACGCGGTCGTAGAAGGGGAAGAACTGCACGAGTGTCGTGAACGCGCGCTCGGTGTACCGCCCGAGCCAGTACAGGTTGTCGGCCTTCGACGCGGTGACCAGCGACAGCGAGTGCCGCTTCGAATGCGGAATGAGGTTCACCGAGGCGACCGACTCCTCGCGCTGCTTGTCCGTGCTGCCGTCTTCGGGCGCCAGCACCCACGTATCCTTGAATCCGCCGCCCTGCGACGAGTTGACGATCATCTGGCCGGGCACTGACGAGTAGCGCGTCAGGCCGGAATACCACACGTGCGTGTTCTGCCCGGTGACCACGAACGCGCGCAGGTCGCACTTGCGCGGGCTCACCTCGCCACTGTCCGGGTCGATCACGTCGATGTCGCGGAACTGGATGACCTCCTGCGCGATAAACCGGCGCGGATCCTCCTTGATGCGGTCGGCCAGATCCTCCCGCGCGGCCTTGTCGAGCGACGAGCCGAACACGACGCCGTAGCCTCCGGCTTCCGCCACGTCCTTGATGACCAGCTCGCCCATGCGGTCGAGCACTTCCTTGCGGTCCTTCTCGAACATCGGCATGTAGGTCGGCGCGTTGTGCAGGATCGGCTCCTCGTTGAGGTAGTAACGGACCATCTGCGGCACGAAATAGTAGATCGCCTTGTCGTCCGCGGCCCCGTTGCCGGGCGCGTTGATGATGGCGACGTTGCCGGAACGGTAGGCCGACAGCAGTCCGGGAACGCCGATAACCGAGTCCGGGTTGAACGCGAACGGGTCGAGGTATTCGTCGGACAGTCGGCGGTACACGGCGCCCACGCGATGCCGGTTGCCGGCATAGTCGAGGAAGTACAGCTTGTTGTCGACAACTTCCAAGTCTTCGGGGAACGCGAGCGCCGCGCCGGTCTTCTCGGCCAGGTAGGCGTGCTCGAAGAACGCCGAATTGTAGCGTCCCGGCGTGAGCACGACGGCGATGCCTTCGGTGGATACGAAGTCCATGGCCTTGCGCAGCAGCCGCGGATAGTCGCGGTTGTCGCGCACGTGCACGTCGCGGAACAGTTTGGGATTCGTACGGCGTTCGATGTCGCGCGCGAACAGCGGGTAGCTGGCTCCCGACGGGATGCGCAGGTTGTCTTCCAGCACCCACCAGCGCCCGTCCTCGCCTTGGACGAGGTCTTCGCCTGCGATGTGCGCGAAGATGCCGCCGGGAGGAGTCACGCCGTTGACTTGCGGAAAGTAGCCGGCCGACGTGTACACGTATTCTTCGGGGATGACGCCGTCGTGGATGATGCGCTTGTCTGAGTATATGTCTTTGAGGTAGGCGTTGAGTGCGTTCACGCGCTGCTTGAGGCCGGCTTCCAGCTCGTCGAATTCGTCGGATTCGATGATGCGCGGGATCGGGTCGTATGGAAACAGCCGGTCGTGGTATTCGCCGTTCTTGTATACGCCGAAACGCACGCCGTTGCGGCTCAGTTCACGGTTGATGTCTCCTCGCCTGTTGACCAGTTCCTCGGCGAATTGTCGGGCTGACCGTTCTGTCATGGCGACTCCTTGTCTCACAGATCCGCATGCTGAACGCTTATGCTCTATGATACTGAACTCGTCCCAGCGTATGCGGCCGTGGTTTCCGCATTCGCTCGAAAAATCGACAATCATGTTACGAATCGGTCGCGCCGCGAACGGTTCACCGGCATGCCGAACGTCTGCCTTCGCGCCCACCCCCGCGTCTACAGCGTGCGCTTGGCGCGTATACGCTCGGCCCGTTCGGCGAGCTCGTCGTCGGCGGGATAGGCGACGTGCTCCAGCGTCAGCCCTTGCGGCGCGATCGGCCCTGTGGAGCCCTCGCGCAGCGGCACGGCCATCTTCTCTCGGAACCAGTCGGTCGAGCGCTTGCCCATGCCGACCTGTATGCAGCCGCCGACCAGCGAGCGCACCATGTTGCGAGCGAAGGCGTCGGCGACGATGGTGAAGCACAGCAGGTCGGATTCGGCGGCCGGCGTGCGGTATCGCTCCCCCATGCCGTCGACGACCAGCGGCCGGGTGGGGATCCGCCGCCAATATGCGGTTTTGACCTCGCGAATCGTGGTACCGCCCGGATTGGGGGTGGCGAACGAGCCGAAATCATGCAGTCCGATGGTCATCGCGGCGGCCTCGTTCATCGCGGCGACGTCGAGGTCGGCGTCGAGGTGCAGCACGAAGCCGCGCAGACGCGGGTCGACTTCGCTGGCACGGTCGGCCACGCGATACACGTAAGTGCGTTCCAGTGCGGAGAACCTCGCGTCGAATCCGCTCGGCGCGACCGTCACGTCATGGATGGTGATGTCCGCGGGCAGCATGCGTTGCAGACGGTGCTTGAGCGCTACGGTCGGCGGCACGCTCATGTGCCCGACGCAGCGGCTCAGCGTTTCCTCGCCGATGTCGAGATGGCAGACCTGATGCGAGGCGTGCACGCCCGTGTCGGTGCGGCCGGCGACGGTCAGGCGCAGCGGCTCGGCGGGGTCGTCGACCGGCACGCGCGTAATCGTGTGCAGCACCCGTTCGATCTCGCCCTGCACGGTGCGAATCGTCGGCTGCTTCGCCCATCCGAAGAAGCCGCCGCCGTCATATGCCAGATCAATACGCAATCTCATCACGCCCACCAGTATATCGACGCCGCCCCGAGTCCCCTTCTCCACCTCGCGACACCCATGTGCCGATACACTGTGGGCAAATGTTGGATGTAATGGTAAACTTTGTTTATATTGGAGCAAAGTCGCAACGAATGCGGCGATGCGCTAACCAATCAACAAAGATTCCGACAATAACAGAAACAACATTAACCACATACCCAATGGAGAGATTATGCGATTGAGGAGAGTGAAAGCGGCCATAGGCAGTGTCCTGGCAGCCGTGACACTACTGAGTATGTCGCTGACCGGCGTCACGGCGGCGCAAGCCAGCGATGACAATCTTGCACTGAATCAGACCGTAACGGCCAGTTCATATGAAGTGGCGACGACTGCGCCCGAGAAGGCCGTGGACGGCGATCTCGGCACACGCTGGGGTACCGCGCAGAACAAGGCCGCAAACGAATGGATCGAGGTCGGCTTGGGCGGCACCAAGACCGTCAAGCAGATCAACATCGATTTCGAGCGCAAAGATGCCGATCAGAACATCACCAGTTTTAAAGTCGAGCTGAAGCAGGGCGACACCTATACCAAGGTGTATCAGAAGGACACCCGCGCCAAGCAACAGGAGATCATCCTGCTTGACCAGGCACAGCAGGCGTCCGCCGTGAAGGTGACCGTACTGTCCGCCGACGGCGGCACCATGAACTGGGTCAACGTGGGCATCAACGAGATTTCCGTGTACTCCGCACCCAAGGAGACCGTGCTCGACACGGCCGACACGAACCACATGCTCGGCGCCACCATGACCGCCTCCAGCAACGAGACGGCGACGCTCACCCCCGACAAGGCGATCGACCAGAACCGCACCGGCCGCAACAATCGTTGGGCCAGCGGCTACGAGACCCCGAGCAACATCTGGCTGAAGGCGGAATTCCCGCGGCTCACCGCGGTCAAGGACATCCGCATCTATTTCTTCGAGCGTGACGTGAATCCGAAGCCTACCAATGTCCAGAGCTTCGACCTGTCCTACACCGACTCCGAAGGCACCGAGCACACGCTCAAGTCCGGCTACGCGATGACGGCCTCCGGGGCCGGTTATGTCGCTGACGTCGTCATCCAGCTCGATCAGGCCGTCAACGCCCGCTCGCTCAAGCTGTCGAACTTCGCGATCAAAAGCTCCGAATACAACAACGTGAGCGTCGCCGAATGGGAGGCGTATTCGAACGATCAGGCCGAGCCGGGCGCCACGCTCGACAGCGTGGTCTCCGACCTCGAATCCAACCACCTGACCATCGAGACCGACACCGACACGCTGGCTCTGCCCACTGTGCCCGACGGCTACACCGTCAAGTTCAACGGCGCCGACTACGAGCAGCTCATCGCCGCCGACGGCACCGTCAACCACCCGCTGGTCGACAAGACCGTGCAGGTCGCCTACGTCGTCACCGACACCGCCACCGGCAACACCAAGACGACCTCCGACATCCCCTACGTCGTCAAGGGCACCAACCAGCAGCAGGAAGGCAACAACGCCAAGCCGACCATCATCCCCGAAATCGCCGAATGGCATTCGACCAGTGCCGCCAAGCTGGCGGCCTCCGCCGTGACGAAGGTCGTCTACGACGATGATTCGCTCAAGGCCGTGGTCGACGAGTTCGTCGCCGACTACAAGGACTTCACCGGCATCAAGCTGACCGCCAAGAAGGGCGCCGCCGAAGCCGGTGCGTTCAACTTCGTCAAGACCGACTCCACGGCCGCGATCGCGCAGCTCGGCGACGAAGGCTACACGATGGACATCCAGGCCGACCGCGTGGTCGCCAAGTCATCCAGCGTGACCGGCAACATGTACGCGATGCAGACGATCCTGCAGATGACCAAGCAGGACGCCAACGGCTTCGTGATCGGTTCGATGCGCGACTACCCGCGCTTCACCACCCGCGGACTCCTGCTCGACGTGGCCCGCAAGCCCGTCTCGCTGGAGATGATGCGCGAGATCACCCGCACGATGCGCTACTACAAGATGAACGACTTCCAGGCGCATCTGTCCGACAACTACATCTTCCTGGAGAACTACGGCAAGGGCGACAACGAGGACGAGGCGTTCAAGGCCTATGACGCGTTCCGTCTCGAATCCAGCCTGACCAACGACAAGGGTGAATCGCCCACGGCCGAGGACTACTCCATCTCCAAGAAGACGTTCAAGCAGTTCATCCAGGACGAGCGCGCCCTCGGCATGAACGTCGTGCCGGAGATCGACGTGCCCGCGCACGCCAACTCCTTCACGAAGATCTGGCCCGAGCTCATGGTGAAGGGACGGGTCTCCCCGATCAACAGCAACCGACCGCTCATCGACCACCTCGACGTGTCCAAGCCCGAGACCATCGCCAAGATCAAGGAGATCTTCGACGACTACACCAAGGGCGACGACCCGACGTTCGACAGCGACACGACCGTGCACATCGGTGCCGACGAGTTCCTCTACAACTACACGGCATACCGTAAGTTCATCAACGAGATCGTCCCCTACATCAAGGACACGAACACCGTGCGCATGTGGGGCGGCCTGACTTGGATCAACGACCACAAGACGGAGATCACCAAGGACGCGATCGAGAACGTCGAGATGAACCTGTGGTCCAAGGACTGGGCCGACGGCCTCCAGATGTACAACATGGGCTACAAGCTGATCAACACGATCGACGACTACGGCTACATGGTGCCCAACGGCAGCTACGGACGTGCCAACGCGTACGGCGACCTGCTGAACATCAGCCGCGTCTTCGACAGCTTCGAGCCCAACAAGGTCCGCAGCAGCGGCGGCTACCAGGCCGTGCCCTCCGGCGACGACCAGATGCTCGGCGCCGCGTTCGCGATCTGGAGCGACAACATCGACAAGAGCGCATCGGGTCTGACCGAATCCGACCTGTACTGGCGCTTCTTCGACGCGATGCCGTTCTACGCCGAGAAGACCTGGGCCGCCACCGGCAAGGAGAAGGGCACCGCCGCGAAACTCACGGCGCTGGCCGCCAAGCAGGGAACCGGCCCTCGCACCAACCCGTACTACCAGGCCACTTCGAAGAACAGCGTCTACGAGAGCTACGACTTCAACGACGGGCTCGCCGACGCCAGCGGCAACGGCCGCGACCTGACCATCGGCGACGGCAGCAAGGCCGCCGTCAAGGACCAGTCGCTCAAGCTCGCCGGCGGCTCCAGCTATGCCACATCCAAGCTCGACAAGCTCGGCAACGGCAACGAGCTGACGTTCGATGTGACGCTCCAGCAGGCTGCCAAGCCCGGAGACATCCTCTTCGAGGCCGACGCTCCGTACGGCACTCATGACATCCGCGTCATGGAGAACGGCAAGCTCGGCTTCACGCGAGAGCTGTACAACTACTACTTCGATTACGAGCTGCCGGTCGGCAAGACAGTCACCGTGACCATCAAGGTGGACCAGCAGACCACGAAGCTGTATGTTGACGGCGAATTCGTGAGCGACGCGACCGGCAAGTACATCGACAAGGGCATCGAGAAGAAGACCGGCATCACCGCCGCGACCTTCGCACTGCCGCTGCAGCGTATCGGCTCGAAGACCTCTGCGATCAACGGCGTCATCGACAACGTCATCGTCAAGAAGTCCGAGGCCGAGACGGACCAGTACAACAAGTCCTGCTGGACCGGCACGACCAATTCCGAGACCCGATACAACGACACGGAAGGTCTGCTGCGGTACGCGTTCGACAACAACCCGAGCACCATCTGGCATTCCAACTGGAAGGGCGCCACGGACAAGCTGACCGGTTCGAACTCGTTCTACGCCGAGATCGACATGTGCCAGAAGTACACGATCAACCAGTTCTCCTTCACGCCGCGTACCAGCCAGGACAGCGGACAGGTGACCAAGGCCGATCTGTACGTCAAGGCCAACGCGAACGACGAGTGGAAGCAGGTCGCCACGGATCAGGTGTTCGAGGCCAGCCGCGCCAAGAAGACCTTCATGTTCGACGAGCAGGAAGTGCGGTACGTCAAGTTCGTGGCCAAGTCCTCGAACGATGGCTGGGTCGCGGTCTCCGAGTTCGGCGTGGCGAACAAGCCGTCCTCCACCGTGCGCGTATTCGTCGCGGCCGATCCGGCCGAAGGCGGTACGGTGAGCGTACGCGGCGTAGGGGGGTGCGGGGGGCGGACCCGCCGAGGGCGAAACCGGCACCGATACGGCCGTGGACGTCGCATCCGGTGCCTCGGTGACCGCCAAGGCGGTCGCGGCGGATGGCTACACGTTCAGCGGCTGGTTCACGACGGCCAGTGAGACGGCGGTTTCCACCGATGCCACGTACACGTTCGCAGCCGACGGCAACACGGCTCTGACCGCGAAGTTCACCAAGGACTCCACGCCGGATCCCGGCCCGAAGCCGACCATCAGCTCGATCGCCGTCACCAAGCCGACCGTCACCGATTACAAGGTCGGCGACACGTTCGACGCCACTGGACTGGCGGTCACCGCCACGATGTCGGACGGCAGCACGAAGACCCTGACGGCCGGCGAGTACACGCTCGCAGCCACGCAGGACGGTGCCGCGGTCGCGCTTGACAAGGCGTTCGCCAAGGCCGGAACGGTCACTGTCACGGTCACCGCCAACGGCAAGACCGCCACCTTCGACGTGACCGTGACGGCCAAGAATCCCGATCCGGAACCCGCGACGCTCAAGTCCATCAAGGTCACGTCCAAGCCGGACAAGACCACGTACACCGTGGATGAGACGTTCGCCAAGACCGGTCTCGCGGTGACGGGCACCTGGTCCGACGGCAAGACGGCGCTGCTGAAGGACGGCGAATACAAGCTGTCCGCGGTCGACGCCGACGGCAAGACCGTCGACCTGACCAAGCCGTTCACGGCCGCGGGCGACGTCACCGTCACAGTGACCTCCGGCAAGCTCACCGACTCCTTCACGATCACCGTCAAGGCGAAGACCGTGACCCCGACTCCTGGCGACAACAAGCCGGGCGAGAACAAGCCCGGTGCCGACAAGCCGAAGCCGAACACGCCTGACGAGGTCGCCAAGACCGGTGCTTCGGTCACGGCGGTCGTCTTCAGCGCCCTGTTGCTGTTGTCCGCAGGCTACCTGCTGGTGCGTAAGCGCAGGATCTGACCGAATCACGTGTCATCCCCCGCGGATGACACGCTGAGACCCTAGAGGGGGCTCCCGATTCACGCCGGGAGCCCCCTCTTCCGTTGCGTGCAGGTACGTAATAACGTGGATATGTCATTATCCCCTACTGTTGCGTATCTAAGTGCGCGCCGAAACGACGAGTCCGCGCACTTAGATACGCAAATGGGGCTATTTGCGTTCCTAAGTGCGCACGGTTGTCGTTTCGGCGCGCACTTAGGAACGCAACCGCATCTGATGCCAACGCACCCGCTGGCGGAGGGCTGTCCGTGCAACAGACTGGGCCCGTCAACAGCCTCCAGTACCACCCAACAAACAAAAACAGGGGCTGGAAACCAGTTACGGTTCCCAGCCCCTATCAATGTCTATGAGACGGGTCTCACTCGGCCTTGTCGGCGGTCTCCTCGGCAGCGGTCTCGGCGGGCGCCTCAACCGGAGCCTCGGTAGCGGCGGCGACCTTGGTGGCGGCCTCAGCTTCCTTGACGACAGCCTTCTTCGGGCTTACCGGCTCGGTGACGAGCTCGATGACGGCGGCAGGCGTGGAGTCGCCCTTGCGCGGAGCGATCTTGACGATACGGGTGTAGCCGCCCTCACGCTGCTCCATCTGCTCGGCAATCTGAGTGAACAGCACGTGCACGACGGACTTGTTGCGGATGACGCGCATCACGCGACGACGGGAGTGCAGGTCACCGCGCTTCGCGAAGGTGATCAGGCGCTCGGCCAGCGGCCGAAGGCGCCTGGCCTTTTGGCACAGGAAGGCGCTTGGCCTTCGGCAGCGTGGTGGTGATGCGACCGTGCTGGAACAGGCTGGTGGCCATGTTCGCGAGCATAAGGCGCTCATGGGCCGGGCTTGACGCCAGACGCGGGCCCTTCTTGGGTGTAGGCATAGTTTCTCCTTATAGCCCGTCGGATTCAGGTGGGCACATGCCCGAACGTCCGAATCCGACGGTTATATCTGTTGCGAAAGGTGACGTCACTCGTCCTCAGGCGAGAAGAACGTACCACCTTCCAAATTGTTGGTATCGAAGCCCAGCGGCGACGACTTCAGCGACAGTCCCATGGACTGCAGCTTGTCCTTGACCTCGTCGATCGACTTCATACCGAAATTGCGAATATCCAGCAGATCCTGCTCGGTGTGAGCGACAAGCTCGCCGATCGTGTGGATGCCCTCGCGCTTGAGGCAGTTGTAGCTGCGCTGCGTGAGGTTGAGGTCCTCGATCGGGACGGCCATCTCGGGGTTGGTCTCCTCCGCGACGGGAGCGGGACCGACTTCGACGCCTTCGGCCTGCACGTTGAGCTCACGGCACAGGCCGAACAGCTCAACCAGGGTGGAGCCAGCGGAAGCCACCGCATCGCGCGGTGAAATGGCCGGCTTGGTCTCCACGTCCAGAATAAGCTTGTCGAAATCAGTGCGCTGTTCGACGCGCGTGGCCTCGACCTTGTAGCTTACCTTGAGCACCGGGGAGTAAATCGAATCAACCGGGATACGACCGATCTCATCGGTGTCCTGCTTGTTCATCTGCGCGGGGACGTAGCCACGGCCACGCTCGACAGTGAACTCGATTTCGAGTTCGCCGTCGTCGGCGAGGGTCGCGATGTGCTGATCCGGGTTGGCGATGGTGACACCGGCGGGCGGTGTGATGTCGCCCGCGGTGACTTCACCATTGCCGCTCTTGCGCAGATACATGACCACGGGCTCGTCGTACTCGCTGGTCAGCACGATGCCCTTGATGTTCAGCAGAATCTCAGTGACGTCTTCCACGACACCCGGCAGAGTGGTGAACTCATGCAGGGCACCGGAAATACGCACGGAAGTGACCGCCGCGCCCGGAATCGAGCTCAGCAGTGTGCGGCGCAGCGAATTACCAAGCGTGTATCCGAAACCGGGCTCAAGCGGCTCGATGACGAAACGGGAACGCTGCGGATTGATGGATTCCTCGGTAAGTGTCGGACGCTGTGCGATAAGCACTGTGTGTATCCTTTCAGCTTCTGGACGGTGGTGCACTCACCTTCCGTAAGCGGTTTTGGATGGATGAGATTGCTGAGTGCTCAGACGCGACGACGCTTCGGGGGACGAACGCCGTTGTGCGCTTGCGGAGTGACGTCGGTGATGGAACCGACTTCGAGTCCAGCGGACTGGAGAGAACGGATGGCGGTCTCACGACCGGAACCCGGGCCCTTCACAAAGACATCGACCTTCTTGACGCCGTGTTCCATGGCCTTGCGGGCCGCGGACTCGGCCGCCATGCCAGCGGCGTACGGAGTGGACTTACGGGAGCCCTTGAATCCGACATCGCCACCGGACGCCCAGGACACGACTGCGCCGGACGGGTCGGTGATGGAGATGATGGTGTTGTTGAACGTTGACTTGATATGCGCCTGCCCGACGGGGATCGACTTGCGATCACGACGACGAGGCTTGCGCGCGGCCTGCTTAGGAGCTGCCATTGACCCTCGTTTCCTTGTAACGAACTGTTGTTTTGGATTGGATCCGGACGATGGGTGTCACCCCGTGGCCCGAATCGACGCCACCCTATTACTTGGTGGCCTTCTTCTTTCCGGCGACCGTGCGCTTCGGACCCTTGCGGGTGCGGGCGTTGGTCTTGGTGCGCTGACCGCGCACGGGAAGTCCCTTACGGTGACGCTGGCCTTGGTAGCAGTTGATCTGGATCTTGCGACGGATGTCCGCGTCGATTTCACGACGCAGATCGCCCTCGATCTTGTAATTGCCTTCGAGGTAATCACGCAGCGTAATCAGCTGCTCATCCGTCAGATCCTTGACGCGAATATCCGGGTTGATACCGGTCGCGGCAAGCGTTTCCTTGGCACGAGTGCGACCTACACCGAAAATATAGGTGAGGGCGATCTCGATGCGCTTCTCATTGGGGATGTCGACTCCGGCAAGACGTGCCATTGCGATTCCTTCTGTGTTCACGCAGGTCGTGCACCGAGTCTTCCGGTTTCCCGGCCCGGGCCTGCGTACCCGGGGTTCAGCTGTTCGCTGTGACTCAGCGCCTTATTTACTTGTTGCCGCTGGAATCTGCTCTCAGCCCTGGCGCTGCTTGTGGCGCGGGTTCGTGCAGATCACCATGACGCGGCCGTGACGGCGGATCACGCGGCAGTTTTCGCAGATCCTCTTCACGCTAGGGCTGACCTTCATGGTTTTCCTTTGCTTGTACCTATTTACTTGTAACGGTACGTAATACGTCCACGGTTCAGATCGTAGGGGCTCATTTCCAGCACGACGCGATCCTGCGGCAGGATGCGGATGTAGTTCTTCCGCATTTTGCCGGAAATCGTCGCCAGCACGATGTGCTTGTTCTCAAGTTCGACGCGGAACATCGCATTCGGCAATGCTTCCACTACCTGACCTTCGACTTCAATCACACCGTCTTTTGCCATAAGCCTTACAGTCCATTCCTTGGGTGTATTACACTTGTATGTCCGAAGACACACCAAATTTAAAGAATATATCATAACGGGTCACGACACGCCGAGGCGTGCATGACCCGTTATAATTTCTTGCTTTATCCTTGCTCCTGCCGGCGATACGACCGGCAGCGGCAATCAGTCGCTCAGCGCGGCGACGATGTTGGCCTGAATGGCGTCGATGTCGCCGACGCCGTCAATGGCGACCAGCTGGCCGCGGCTCTTGTACGTGTCGAGCAGCGGAGCGGTTTCCTTGGCGTACGTGGCCAGACGCTTGGCGATGGCCTCGGGGGTGTCGTCAGAACGGCCCTGCTCCTGCGCGCGCTTGGCGATGCGCTGCATCAGCACATCGTGGTCGGCGTCAAGGGCGACGACCTTGTCCAGCGGCGTGCCGAGCTCTTCGAGCATCGCGTCCAGCGCCTTGACCTGGGAGGCGTTGCGCGGGTAGCCATCGAGAATCCAGCCGTTCTTGGCGTCATCCATGGCCAGACGGTCCTTGACGATCTTGTTGGTGAGCTCGTCGGGCACCAGTTCGCCCTTGTCGGTGTACTTCAGCGCCTCAAGGCCGAGCTCAGTCTTGTTCTTGATGTTGTAGCGGAAGATGTCGCCGGTCGAGATGGCGGGGATGCCGTAGTGCTCGGCGAGCAGGGCGGCCTGGGTGCCCTTGCCGACACCTTGCGGGCCCATAATCAGCAGTCGCATGTGGTCTCCTTGGTGAAGTGAATACGTTATATATGTTCGCTCCCGTAAAAGCGGGAGCGCAGAAGGATCAGCCTTCCTTGTGGTCGATGCCTTCGAGCAGGAAGCCGGTGTACTGGAACTGCTCGGTCTGGGCCTTGGCCTGACGCAGCGTGTCAAGGCCAACGCCCGCGATGATCAGGATCGTGGTGCCGCCGAACGGCAGCTTGGAGTTGAGGTTCAGCGCCATGATCAGCACGGTCGGGATCAGCGCGACGAACAGCAGGTACACGGCACCGACCGTGTTGAGGCGGTTCATCACGTAGTTCAGGTAACGGCTGGTGGCGTTGCCGGCGCGGATGCCGGGGATGAAGCCACCGTATTCCTTCATGTTGTCGGCGGTCTCGTCCGGGTTGAACGTGATCGACGTGTAGAAGAAGCAGAAGAACACGATCATCAGCGCATACAGCGCGATGTACCACACCGAAGTGGTGTTGGCGAGGTTCTTGTTGATCCAGTCGACCCAGGACTGTCCCGACTTGCCGAACTGCGCGATCAGCGTCGGGATGGCCAGGATGGAGGACGCGAAGATCGGCGGGATGACACCGCTCATGTTGATCTTCAGCGGCAGGTAGGTGGAGGAGCCACCGTACATCTTACGGCCGATCATGCGGCGCGTGTACTGCACGGGGATGCGGCGCTGGCTCAGCTCGACGAAGTCGACGAAGACAAGGATGACCACCAGCACGCCGGTGACGATGCCGAACTTCAGCCAATCGCCGTTGGTGCCGTTGGTGCCCCAACCGATCTCCCACAGCTGCGGCAGGAAGCCGGAGCAGATGGACATGAAGATCAAGATGGACATACCCTGACCGATGCCCTTGTCGGTGATCAACTCGGCCATCCACATGATCAGGCCGGTACCACCGGTCATGATCAGAACCATGACGGAGAGGTTCCACACGGAGTTGTCCGGAATCGGCGAGGAGCACATGTTGTTGAACAGTGCGCCGGACTGTGCGGTCACCAGAATCGTGGTGGACTGCAGCACGGCCAGGCCAATGGTGAGGTAACGCGTGTACTGCGTCAGCTTGGCCTCACCGGACTGTCCTTCCTTGTGCAGCGCCTCGAAGCGCGGGATGACCACGCGCAGCAGCTGCACGACGATGGAAGCGGTAATGTACGGCATGACACCCAGCGCGAAAATGGACAGCTGCAACATTGCACCGCCCGAGAAGAGGTTGACCAAGCCGATGAAGTTTTCCTGGCTACCGCTAAGTGTGTTGATACAATCCTGCACCGTCTTGTAGTTGACTCCCGGCGTCGGGATGAACGAACCAATACGGTAGATGATGATCATGGCTAAGGTAAAGAGGATCTTGTTCCTCAGTTCCTTGGTCCGAAAGGCTTGGATTAACGTCCTCACAAGGATTCCTTTCCGTTGTGCGCGCCCGGCGCACCGAAGCAAACATACTCTAACCGTCGAGTCTAGCGTACGGGGTCTACCCGCAGACACGCTGGTGTCATATGTCATATGACGAGTCGTAATGACAGATAAGGCCCTCGCCCGCGACATGAGCGGGGAGGGCCTTATCTCATTGGTCACATGCAGTGTTGCCGAACAACAATCAGTTTTCGGAAACAGAGCCGCCGACGGCCTCGATCTTGGCCTTGGCGGAAGCGGATGCCTTGGCGCCCTTCACGGTGACGGCCACGGTGATGTCACCATCGCCGAGAACCTTGACCGGGAAACCGCCACGGACAGCGCCCTTGGCAACCAGCGCGTCAACGGTGACCTCGCCGCCCTCAGGGAACAGCTCCCCAAGAGCGGAGACGTTGACAACCTGGTATTCCTTCTTGAACGGGCTCTTGAAGCCACGCAGCTTCGGCAGGCGCATGTACAGCGGCAGCTGGCCGCCTTCAAAGCCCGGACGAACCTGGTAGCGCTTCTTCGTACCCTTGTCGCCACGACCCGAAGTCTTACCCTTGGAGCCTTCACCACGACCGATGCGAGTACGGTCCTTCTTGGCACCCGGGGCGGGCTTCAGATTGTGCATCTGCAGGAGTTCATCTTCGTTGGCCATAATCAGTCAGCCTCCTCAACGGTAACGAGGTGACGAACCGTGAGAATCATGCCGCGGGTAACGGAGTTGTCCTCACGAATCACGCTCTGGCCGATCTTGCGCAGACCAAGGGACTGGGCGGTCGCGCGCTGCTTGGGCGTGCGGTTCACCAGACCATGGTGCAACGTGATCTTCAGGTTAGCCATCACTCACCATCCTTCTGTTCAGCGGCGGCCTTGGCCTGAGCCTCTTCACGAGCCTTCTTGGCCTCGGCGATGCCGGCGGCGCGAGCGCGAAGCATCGCATCGGGGGCGACCTCGTTCAGGGCGAGGCCACGGCGGGCGGCGATCTCTTCCGGCTCCTCAAGCTGCTTGAGGGCGGCCACGGTGGCGCGAACCATGTTCACGGCGGTGGCGGAGCCCATCGACTTGGTGAGGATGTCGGTGATGCCGGCGCACTCCATGACGGCGCGCACGGGGCCACCGGCGATAACGCCGGTACCCGGGGCGGCCGGGCGGAGCAGCACGGTGCCGGCGGCATCATGGCCGATCACCGGGTGGGTGACGGTACCACGGATGCGCGGAACGGTGAACATGTGCTTCTTGGCGTCGAGCTGGCCCTTGGCGATGGCCGCCGGGACCTCACGGGACTTGCCGTAGCCGACACCGACGGTGCCGTTGCCGTCGCCGACCACAACGAGGGCGGCGAAGCTGAACGTACGACCACCCTTGTGGGTCTTGGACACGCGGTTGATGGTCACCACGCGATCGAGCATCTCGTCGCCGTGGTTCTCCTCACGACGGTTGCGACGCTCGCCGCGTCGGCCTTCGCCACGCTGTCCACGACGGGACTTGCGCTCATCATTGTTGTTCTCGGGTGCCGCAGTGTTCTGAGTCTCTTCAGCCACTTGGGTTTCCTTCACTTCGTTGTCGCTCACAGTGCCAGACCTCCCTCACGGGCGCCATCAGCGACGGCTGCGACGCGACCGGTGTACTTGTTGCCACCGCGGTCGAACACGACCTGCTCGATGCCTGCCGCCTTGGCCTTCTCAGCCACCAGCAGACCGACCTTCTTGGCGGCCTCGGACTTGGTGCCCTCGAAGCCGGCGAACTCGGCGGTCAGCGTGGAGGCGCTCACCAGGGTGTGGCCCTTGGTGTCGTCAACGATCTGAGCGACCATGTGACGGTTGGAGCGGGTGACGACGAGGCGCGGACGCTCCGGGGTGCCGACGACCTTCTTGCGAAGACGAGCGTGACGACGAAGGCGCGCGACCTTCTTGCCCTTACCTAGAATCTTGACGCTCATATCACTTACCAGCCTTTCCGGCCTTGCGCAGGATGCGCTCGTCCGCGTACTTGATGCCCTTGCCCTTGTAGGGTTCCGGAGCACGCAGCTTGCGGATGTTAGCGGCGACCTGGCCAACGACCTGCTTGTCGGTGCCCTTGACGACCACTTCGTTAGCGTTCGGCAGTTCGAAAGTGATGCCTTCCGGCGGGTTGACGGTGATCGTGTGAGAGTAGCCGAGAGAAAACTCGATGCCCTTGCCCTTGGCGACGGCACGGTAACCGGTGCCGACGATGAGCAGGCGCTTCTCGAATCCATCGTGCACACCCTTGACCATCGAGGCGATGATCGAGCGGCTCAGACCGTGCTTGGCACGGGTGGGACGCAGGTCATCCGCGGCGGTCAGGATAATCTCGTTGCCTTCGACCTGAGCGGTGATGCCCTCAGGGATGACGTAGGAATCGGAACCCTTCGCACCCTTGGCGGAGAAGTTCTGACCCTCAATAGCGACTTCCACGCCAGCCGGGATGGTGACGGGGAGCTTACCAATATGCGATGCCATGTGTCAGCTCTCCTTTCTCACCACACGTAGGCGACGATCTCGCCGCCAATGCCCCGGTCGAGGCATTCCTTCTGGGTCATCAGTCCCGAGCTGGTCGAGATGATGGCGATGCCGAGGCCACCGAGCGGCATCGGCAGGGAGTCGGACTTCGCGTAGCGACGCAGGCCCGGCTTCGAAATGCGCTTGATGCCCTGAATGGAACGCTCGCCGTTCGGGCCGTACTTGAGGGTGACCTCAAGGTCCTGGCCGACCTTGGCTTCCTTGGCGGTGAAGTCCTTGATGTAGCCTTCGCGCTTCAGGATCTCGGCGATGTTCGCCTTGAACTTGGAGTACGGCATTTCCACGGTCTCGTGCTTTGCCGCGCTCGCGTTACGCAGACGCGTGAGCATGTCTGCGATCGGATCTGTCATTGTCATGTGGGCTTGTTGCCCTTTCTCGCCGTGGTTTCCGCCGCCCTAGCGCCTGCACTGCAGACGTTCGGGCCGCGGACCTTCAGCGTCGATGTTTACCAACTGGACTTAGTGACTCCGGGCAGCTCGCCGCGGTGGGCCTTCTCGCGAAGGCAGATGCGGCACAGGCCGAACTTACGGTACACGGAGTGGGGACGACCGCAGACCTGGCAGCGCGTGTAGGCGCGCACCTTGAACTTCGGCTTGCCGGCCGCCTTGTTCTTAAGAGCGGTTTTTGCCATATCAGTTCTCCTTGAAGGGGAAGCCGAGGTGCTTCAGCAGCGCGTAAGCTTCCTTGTCGTCCTTGGTGGAGGTCACCACAGTGATGTCCATACCGCGCACGTGATCGATCGAATCAGGATCGATCTCGTGGAACATGGACTGCTCGGTGAGACCAAAGTTGTAGTTGCCCTGGCCATCGAACTGGTGGCCGTTGATGCCGCGGAAGTCGCGGATACGGGGCAGCGCGAGGGTCAGCAGACGGTCCAGGAACTCCCACATGCGGTCGCCACGCAGGGTGACGTACGCACCGATGGCCTGGCCTTCACGCAGGTGGAACTGCGCGACGGACTTCTTGGCCTTGGTGATCTTCGGCTTCTGGCCGGTGATCAGGGTGAGGTCCTTGACGGCACCTTCGATGAGCTTGGAGTCGCGGGCAGCGGCACCAACACCCATGGAGACGACGACCTTCTGGACACGAGCAACCTGCATCGGGTTGGAGTACTTGAACTCCTTCTCGAGCTCAGGAATGATCTGCTCGTTGTACTTGACCTTCAAGCGCGGGGTGGCCGGCGCTTCGACAGTAGTATCGGTCATGCCAGCTCCTTTCCGGACTTCTTGGCGACGCGCACGCGCACGGTCTTCACCTTGCCGTCACGCGCCTCTTCCTTAACGGTGATGCCAACGCGGGTCGGCTGCTTGGTCTCCGGGTCGATGACCATCACGTTGGAGCGATGGATCGGAGCCTCAGTGGAGACGATGCCAGCCTGCTGGCCCTGCTGCGTTGCACGCACGTGCTTCTTGACGATCTGCACGCCTTCAACGATCAGTCGATCGTTGGAGAGCACCTGCTTGACGGTGCCTTCCTTGCCGCGGTCCTTGCCGCGGATGACCTTGACCAGGTCGCCGCTCTTGATCTTGGCTGCCATGTCAGATCACCTCCGGGGCGAGGGACACGATCTTCATGAACTTGTGCTCACGCAGTTCACGACCGACCGGTCCGAAGATACGAGTGCCCTTCGGTTCACGGCCGGAGCCGAGAATGACGGCGGCGTTCTCGTCGAACTTGATGTAGGAGCCGTCCACACGACGGTGCTCCTTGACAGTGCGGACGACGACAGCCTTGACGACGTCGCCCTTCTTGACCGACCCGCCAGGGATGGCGTCCTTGACGGAGGCGACGATCACGTCGCCGATGCCGGCATAGCGTCGCTTCGATCCGCCGAGCACGCGGATGGCGAGGAGTTCCTTCGCACCCGTGTTGTCGGCGACATGAAGCCGCGTTTCCTGCTGAATCATTGATTCTCCTTAGCCGAGCTGGTTCTCCCCGAGCACCCTGCCTGCCTATACCAGCGCAGGCAGGGTGTCTCGCGGAGCCTTGCCGAACTTGTTTACTTGGCGCGCTCGATGATGGATTCGAGACGCCAACGCTTGGTCTTGCTCAGAGGCCGAGTTTCCATAATACTCACGAGGTCGCCAACGTGGGCGTCGTTGTGTTCATCATGGGCCTTGACCTTCTTGGTGGAGCGGACGACCTTGCCGTACAGCGGGTGGGTCGAACGCTGTTCGAGCTCGACGGTGATGGTCTTGTCCATTGCCTCGGACACGACATAACCGCGACGAACCTTGCGGAAGTTGCGCTCTGTAGTATCAGCCATGCTTACTTCTCCTCCGACTTGGTCTCGGTAGCCTCAGGCTCCTGGCTGATGCCGAGCTCACGCTCGCGCAGGACGGTGTACATCCTGGCGATGTCGTGCTTGACCGCCTTGAGGCGGGCAGTGTTGTCGAGCTGACCGGTGGCAGCCTGGAAGCGCAGGTTGAACAGCTCTTCCTTGGACTTCTTGAGGAAGCCCTCGATCTCTGCGTTGGTCTTCTCGTTCAGATTCTTGATTGCGTAATCAGCGGTACCGACTGCCATCAGATATCACCACCTTCACGTGCGATAATGCGGCACTTCATCGGAAGCTTGTCGATGGCGCGGCGCAGAGCCTCGCGAGCGACTTCCTCGGACACGCCGCCGATCTCGAACATCACACGGCCGGGGTGGATGTTGGCGATCCAGAACTCGGGGGTACCCTTACCGGAACCCATTCGGGCGCCCAGCGGGTGCTTGGTCAGCGGACGGTCGGGGAAGATGTTGATCCACACACGACCACCACGCTTGATGTAGCGGGTCATGGCGATACGCGCGGCCTCGATCTGACGGTTGGTCACGTACGCCGGGGCAAGCGCCTGAATGCCGTAATCGCCGAAAGCGATTTCGGTACCGCCCTTGGACATGCCAGAGCGGCCCGGACGATGCTGCTTACGATATTTGGTCCTCTTTGGGATAAGCATCAGCTCACTCCTTCGTTTCCGTTGCGGCAGGAGCCTCGGCGGCGGCCTGGGCCTCAGCCGGAGCGGCTTCGGTCGCGGCCTTCTGCTGAGCGCCGGCGGCACGGTTGCCACGGCGCGGGCGGCGATCGCCGCGACGGCCCTGACGGTTGTTGTTCTGCTGCGCCTGCTGCTCTTCGAACTCACGCTCGGTCATGTCGCCCTTGTAGATCCAGACCTTCACGCCGATGCGGCCGTAAGTGGTCTTGGCCT
>OBWB01000469.1_pt1 | contig 25582 bp, 29 predicted proteins | sample 1476261 | NCBI WGS metagenome assembly OBWB01 (sample SAMEA2580038, study PRJEB22360) | human gut metagenome | biome: human gut; feature: human-associated habitat; material: faeces | place: Denmark | collected 2008/2010 | reverse complement strand
CAACGGTGTCATGCTGAACTGTAGAATTTACAGTTCTGCGCGCAGCAAGGGTTTCAACGGTGTCATGCTGAACTGTAGAATTTACAGTTCTGCGCGCAGCAAGGGTTTCGGGCGTTTCTGACTGTTCACCACGCAAATACACGTCATTTGCTTGTACATCGAGGCCAGCAAGGTAGAGACGATTTGGTAGCTGTTTACCTGCCTTAGGCTGAAAACCCATACGTTTTTGCCGCAGTAGATTAAGCCCCTCTAGTTCTTTTTTGATCTTAATCACGGTCTTTTCGGAAGAGTTGAATAGTTCCATGAGTTCAGCATTCGTATAGACAAAGTAGATGTTGCCGTCTTCGTCCACCCAGTTGTTACGCAAAGAGTACTCTAGCCGGTCTTTTAGTACCATATAAGCCAATTTAGCGGCATTGCTTAGATGGCGATATTGTTCGCCGTACATTAATACCTTAGGGAACTGGAAAAACAAGGCTCCATATACGCTATTGGCGTCATAGTAATTGAAATCTGTTGATTTTGTCATAATAAAAACTCCCTTTCTTGACTGACACACGCTGTCTCAAAAGAGAGTTGCTAAAACATTTGATTTGCTTTAAAATACAAATCTGATATGCTCTAACTGAATTACAAAGCGAACATTGGTTGTGAGGGCTTTGTAGTTTCACCAGCATGTGTCTGTTTGTGAGTTGCCCAGTCGGCAACTTTTTTAATTTCTAACAACAAAAAATGGACTAAATAGCTCCAGTTAGCTACTTAGTCCATTGACTTCAATTTGTTTTTAACTATCCTTAACTTGTCCTCGGGGACTGGTTTGCGGTATAATTAACCTACAAATTAAGAACAATGTTCAGTCGATTTTCACCGGCAAGTTAAAATCGACTGAATCTAAGTAGCTGTCCTATAGCTACTTGCTAAACCAAAAATCCCTGATTCCTCGTGAATCGGGGATTTTTCTGTTTAGCTTGATCTCTTTATTCGGTTGTTAAATTAATCTTAGTCTAGCATAGCGCTTACCTAGCGGCAACTTTATTTGGTTTTGTATATTTTGCCAGCTTTTGGTTGAAACCAGTAGGCGATAGAAGATACCAGTAAATATTCGAACGTCAGCAATGCTTCTGGGTGTTTAAGCAAATTCCCATCGAAAGCACTGAAAATCATGAGCATAAGTAACCCGCAAAAATACGTGATAAACAGAGACATTATCTGTAAAATTCTTACGACAATACGACGGTTACCGCTGATTCGTTCAAATAATAGCTGTAACCAATACTGCATTGGAAATAACCACTGTCGAATAAAAAAGCGGTCATCTACCAGGTGATTTTTTGCAATTCCAATGGCTGGGATTATCCAAAAGACAATAAGGCTGGCAAACAAAAATATAACACTTATTGAAATTCCCATAACGACTCCCCCCCTTAAAGTGACATCACATATTTTTTATAAGCTCATTTAAAAATTTGGAGGCAGACTTAAAATTATGTTCTTTGGCCAGACCGTCAAGTCTTTTGCGTGCGCTAGGTTGAAGTGAAAAGGTATAGTTCTTAGTACGTTCCTCTTCATCTTTAAAAACAGGAATAACAAGTTTATCTTTAGTATCAGTTGGCTGTTCTGTTTCATTTTTTTGTAGTGCCTTTTTTATGTTTTTGTTCTCTGGATCGAATGCCATAGGTAGTCCTCCTTTATAATTCACATGCACACGTATTGAGTATACATGTGATTGATACGTGTACGAAATATTTATAATTTTTCCGTGATTTCATTAAATGTTTTGTCCATACTGTCGAAAAATTCATGTTGATCAATATATGTTTTGTGGTCTTCAGCCATTTTTGAAAGAGATTCTTTATCCAACGTTGAACGATTGAATAGCTCCTTTTCTGGAACTGTAGCCAATACACTGGGATCGCCTTTTAAGGCTTTTAATAACTCGCGAGATGATCTTGTGTTGTGTTTAATCATGTTGGCGATAAAAAATAATTTGGTCGTGACATAAGATTTTCTAGTAGAGTAATCAATGGCTTCTTTGCGTAACTCGTTAATTCTTTCTTCTAGGTTAAATTTTGCATTATACCCATGTTCACTGGGCGTGATTGGACTAAGAATAGCATTACTGATGATGACTGCATTTTTGGTAGCAGTAGAAAAATCTGGGTGGCAATCTAAAATAATATACTCAAATTTTCCTAAATTTAAACGTTCATAATTATCTGACAACCACATGTAGAGGAACATGTTTTTGTTAGTCTTATTTTCAATGGTACGCTCAATATCGTCAAGGTGCATATCTCCGGCAATTATACTAATATAAGCACTTATTTCATGTATTTTGACTTTCCCTCGATCTAAGAAAATGTTGCCAACGGTGTCTTGATTGTCGTAAATGTTGTAAGTCTGGGTTAAATTACTTTGGTGGTCTAAGTCAATAAATAAAACATGCTTGCCATTTTTTGCTAACCACTCACCATAATTAAAAGCTAGGGTAGTTTTGCCAACGCCGCCTTTTATAGCTGAAAATGTAATAATTTCCATTAGTGTCCCTCCTCATACATGCTAAGTAAGCTTAATAAATATCACTACATGTATAATAACGCATAACACATATATTTGCAAATCATACATATGTTTTATATTCATGAATAATTAGCATGTGCTAGCTAGGTGTCCTATCTCTTGATATTAAGTTTTTTACGATATCGAATAAAAGTTGTCCGCTTGATCCCGGTATTCCGAGCAACGTCTATGTCACTCATGCCTGCCTGATAAAGCTTAAAAGCATGTTGCAAGCGGGGATCGTCTTGGGTGTATTGGGGTTTGCGCCCATGATATTTACCCTGCTGCTTAGCTAAGGCAATCCCTTGCTGCTGGCGCTCAATGATTCGCTTACGTTCACTTTCGGCCTGATACTTATAGAGTTCAATAATCAAGTTGGTCATCAGTTGACGTAAATTTGGGTCAGCAATCCCTGTCATGGACGGTAAATTCAACACATCTAGGGTGGCACCCTTATTTTGAATGGAGTTCATGATCTTAGTCAAATCATGGTTGTTTCTGCCTAAGCGATCTAATTCAGTGACCAAGACAATATCACCCTCACGAATATAGGCCAGCATTTTTTGCAGTTCTGGCCGATTAGTGTTAGCCCCACTTAATTTATCCGTAAATAATTTATCAACGTCTTTTAAAGCCGCTAACTGTCGATCTAAATGTTGCTCCTTGGAACTCACACGCGCATAACCGATTTTAGCCATTTCCAGTTCTCCCTTTGGACAGTTCTAATGAACACTTGTAATTCCTAGTATAGAACAGAAATAAAAAAGGCCAATAGGGTATACCCTAGTGGCCTTTTGTATTTTGAAAATCCATTTAACTTTCTTTGCTCTATTACAGTTCACTGACTATTATTTTCAGTGCTGCATTTTTTTTACTTTTTGAAATAGCTTCTTTTTGTGCTTCTGTAAGATTTATTTTACTTTGATTAGTGGCCTCTCCAGGATCGATTCTTACAAAGTCCATAAGGTTCTCGTAAAACTGTCTAGTTGTTTCATTATGACCCAATGCATTTTTATATAAAAGCGCAATTAATAATTGTACCTTTTCTTGATAGTCAATAACTTTTTCTAAATCAAGATTAATAGAGTCCCCATTAGTATGAATTAATTTATTTCGGCACTCCATTCCCTTCCCAAGTGCTGCTCTCAAATCTTTAGGTATTTTCCAACCAAAAATGGGATTAAAGACTTTATCACTTGTTAATTTAACAATTGATGGACTCGGTAAGTTCTCAATTAGTAGTCTAAGTTCAGTGCTCTGACTACTAAAAGCTTCTTTAACACCAATTTCTGCTGCCATAGCCAAAGATACATACCTTATTCTTAAATCTATAATAGATTTGCTGTGCTGCAAAATCAATAACGATAATGGTATGTTTTGATTGTGAATGATACAACTTCCTAATCGTTGTAAGTTATCCTCATCAGATAAGGACATGCTCATAGTTCTATCTGGAAAAATGATTTTCAAGTTTAAGGGACAATCTGTCCAAGTGCCATCATTAAAATTTATTTGGAGTTTCTTCGTTATTTTGTTTGAATCCAAATTAACCAAATTAAAAAAACCAACGAGATAATTTATAATCTTAGTGTCAATCTGTAGTAGTTTATCAGAAATTTTTTTACTGATTTCAGGATTATCTTTAAATCCCTTTTTTTCATCAAACGCAGCTTTATCAACGTTGAAGTTTAAAAAAAATTCAATGGTTTTATTCTTAAATATTATTGATTTAACTTCACCAGAACTTAAATTTAAGGTAGCTGTACCGTTAACTAAATCGTCTTCAAAAATAATAGTGCGTTTTAAAATAGCCATCTTGTCCTCCTAAACTTCAAAACTTATATACATTATGCGTTTAATCTGTCTTACTCTCTTTATTTTCTATGGGGTAAATTTGCTTCTGATTTTTTAAGCCAACCATCAAAATCTTTTTTAGTACCCTCATAAACATCATATGCGCTTGGATATTTTTTTTGAAATTCACTCTTAAAATCTTCGAACGAATAATCATCTGGCAATGAATTTCTAACCTTTTCAAGTTTTTTATTAATCCCCTTAACCAGATTTCCCTTCTTTCCTTTACCTAAATAAATAGGATTTCCATGACTGGTTACGCCTAATGCTTGAGCAGCACGAAACGCCGTTTCTTTCACTTTAAACACTGGGTCATTTATAGCAAGTCTAGCAAGTATATCTTTAGACTGCTTGCAATCATATTCTTTTAAAACATTTACAGCAGACAAACGTTCACGCCAACTGTTTTTATTATTTGCTTTCTTTTTCAACTCTTCAATGTTTCTTGGTGTTTCTTTTATCATAAATATCACTCCTACTTTAATGTCCAAGCAACTACATAGCTATTGCTTTTTAATCAAACAAATTTCAATCATTCTAAAGCAAAAAATACACACTGGTTACAAGAAATATTTCTTCCTATACAAGTTTTCTGTATAATAGACCAAGCAAGAAGTTTTAAGGGCGGTGGCTGTCTTTTCCCTTGCGAGGTGAGGCCCATGGGAACATGGAATAATCTTCAGAAAGGTTTCACAGTCAATGAGCGTCTTCCAGACACTCTCGTTGATGTTGCTGTTTGCAATGTTTATTTTGGCGTTGCTAACATACATCGACAAAAGGAACAAATAAAAAAGCCGCCCTGCGTAACTTTGGTCGGTTACAGGGCGACAATGTAGTTTTGTAATCTAGGCCACCGCCTTTAAAGCGGCTTGTATGGGAAGTCCTGTTCCAGCGGGGCTTCCTTTTTCTGTCTTTATTATAGCATGTCCTTTAAAAACTGGCTAACGTTTCAGACTTTGATCAGATTCAGGATCAGGTTGTTTGATTTTCGGATTCTGTTTAGCAAACGCTTGTAGCTGCTTTTGCGTTCGATCACTAATTTCCTGGTGCACATCGGTTAATTGATTTTTTAATTCTGATTTTTGTTGTGGATTAGTTGATTGCTTAACTTGCAGTTGCAAGCTTTGGTAGGACTTATTAAGATCATGGGCTGATAACTTTTTTAGATCATGCTCAGGCTCTTTTTGGGCTTCTTGTAAGCCTAATTGTTTGGTTAACCCGTCGCTAAGCTCAATCACTTTGTTGCTCACTTGCTGGATCTCACTTAAAGCACTATGGATCACGGCTTTATCTTTAGCCCAGGTGGCCACGTAACCGAGTGAGTAGTTGCTGGTATCAACGCCAATATTTTGCATGGCAACATACGCAACCGCTTCGGCTTGGGTTTCCTGATAGGCTCGTGGCCGATCTTTAAAGGCTGATTTTAAGCCGTGTAGCTGGCTATGCGCATATTCGTGGTATAACGTCTTTAGTTTCAAAGCATTGTCGGGCTCATCGCCACCAATGACGATTTCATTAGTGCTGGGTTGAAAATACCCCTTAGCCCCATTTAGCGTCGCTAAAGGCACCTCACTGACTTTAAGGTCGGTTTGCTGGTTTAGATAGTCCTTGAATGCGTTATACAAGCTTGTCACATTCTGATGATCCGCTAAATTTTCTTTGACAAAATCTTTAGCACTTAACACTGGTTCACCGCTAGTTTGTGACACATCAAAGACGGGTAGATAGCGATAACCAACTATGGCTTTTTCTTCGGTCGTATCAAGCCTTTTCTGATCCTCTGGAGTTAGTTTTTTAATAATAGGGGCCGCAATCCTGATCCCTTTTTCTCCTTTATTTACTGATCGTTTAAAATCATTCTGCCATTTTTTAAAGCCTGCAACTTGGCTGGCACTTGGATTTTGAGAATAGATAAGGTCAATATTACGTTGGCTATACCGGTGAAACTTTGCTACGGTATCAAGATAACTTTTAAACTTTTCACTATCAGTTAGTTTTAAAATTTCTTTTTCGGCATTTTCGACAAGCTGCCTTTTCCATTTTTCAGTTTCAACTTTACTTGGCATGATTAACCCTCCTCGGCGTCTACAAACTCTACAGAATTATCCATTTGGGGTAACTTGATAGATTGTGTGCCGTAAAGTGCTAAATATTCGGCATTCTTTTTTTGCCACGCAACTTGAATATATTTGCCATTACCCGCAACTTCTGATAGGTACTTATAACTGCTTTTATCCGTCAAAATAGGTAATTCGCTTGCTAATGCTTCCAGTTCATTTTTCATGATATATCCTCCTTCTTTTACAATTACACTCGTTGGTTAGGTTCACTTTTTGGTTTTTGAAAAGTAAACCTAAATGACGGGTTCACCAACCGGAACAACGTGAAGGGCGGTAGGCAGGTTCTAATCAAAATCAAAACTTAATTTATGGCCGTCAAGCTTTAACTTGGCGTCAAACGACTTGCCTTTCTTGCTTTTGAACCCTTTTAGTTTGCTCGTTTCCCCCTTTGTAATTAATGCTTTAATGACCGTTTTGCCAAGGGTTTTGCCGCTCCATTTTTTAGGCAATGTAAATTTGCATGGCGGGTCTGCACTGTAATTCGTACAGCCGTAGAACTTGCCTTTATCAACAACTTTGCCGGTGTGACATAGCGGACAAGTCCCCAATTCAGCTTGCGCTTGTGCCTCGGCTTGAGCGGTTTGCTGTTGCTGTACTTGTTGTTGAACTTCGCCACTGTTCTGTAGCTGACTGGGCACGTCTGTTACCAGCTTCTCAATAAACTTTTTGATCTGCGCTAGAAAATTATCCTGGGTCCTTTCTTTAGCGCTGATTTGTTGTAAGGCTCTTTCCCACTTCGCGGTCATTTTGGGGCTAGTGAGTAACGGCTCTAATTCAACGGCCTTGCAAAGGGTCGTGCCTTGCGGCGTGACATGTAGTTGGTTCTTTTTGGTCTCGAGATAGTCTCGTTTCTTCAACACTTCTAAAATATTCGCCCGTGTGGCTTCGGTACCAATGCCTTCCACGTCTTTCAAAATCTCTGCTTCTTCTTCGTCCAGCGTTTTGCCGGCGGTTTTCATGGCCGTAACTAACGTGCCTTCCGTAAACGGTTTCGGTGGTGTCGTTTCCTTTTGAGGGGCTGAAACGTCTGCTGTGACCGGTTGGCCTTGGGTGACGGCTGGCAAGGTCACTGGGGCCTCTTTAGTCGCCGTCTCATCAGCCAGCAAGGCTTTCCACCCGGACTTTAGGGGAACGTTTCCAGTGGCCTTGAAATCCGCTTGTGATACCTGCGTCATGATGGTCGTCTGCTCGTATTCATACGGCGCCGCGAACATCGCTAGGGTGGTTCGCAACACAAGGTCGTAGACCTGCTGCTGTAATCGTGGTAGCTTCGTCAACTGTTCCTTAGTGGGGACGGTCTTCGTTGGGATAATAGCGTGGTGTTCCTGCACCTTTTTGCCATTGACGTACCTACTTTGAGGTTCCGTTTGGGGCAAAGACACTTCTTGAGAGACCAAAGACAGATACCGCGCCAAGTTCTGGCGCAGATAGGAAAACTCTTGATCGGTGATATATTGACTGTCCGTACGCGGGTATGAGAGTAGTTTTGCTTCGTACAAGTCTTGTACGGCCTTCAAAACATCAGCGGCGCTGGCATGGTAGCGTTGATTAATTTTGGTTTGCAACGCAGATAGCGAGAAAAGGCGCGGGCTGGCGCTCTTTTTGGCGGTCTTTTGGACGTCTTTAATGATCCCGTCTTGGGCCCCGTTTTTAAGGCCGTTTCCGGCCATAAAAACTTGTAAGCTTACTTTATCTGGAAACTTTTGCGTGGGGTCTAATTTAGCGACAAATTTTTGCTGTTCAGCGGCAATTTCCGCTTGAAGCTCGAAATAAGGTTCTGGTTTGAAGTTTTGAATGGCTTGATCGCGTTGATAAACCATATACAAAGTCGGTGTTTGTACCCGACCAATGGAGTACACGCCGTTCACACCAGCTTGTCGCAACAAAAGCGTGTACAACGGACTGCCGTTCATACCAACTAACCAGTCGCTGATCTGGCGCGTTTGAGCTTCCTTAAACGCTGGATAGTACGTCCAACCATCTTTGAGCGCCTTAAAACCCGTCCTGATGGCGTCACTTTCTAGTGAATTGATCCATAGGCGCTTAATGGTTTTGCTTTTGAGATTAATCTTGGCTTGGTTCATGATTGACCACGCAATATTTTCACCTTCACGGTCACTGTCCGTGGCAACAATAATTGTGTCGGCTTTCACCAACCAATCTTTAACGATTTTAAACTGGGTCTTTTTGTCGGTTGGGACGACGAACTGGTAGTGATCTGGGAAAATCGGAAGATTTGCTAACGACCAGTGTTTGTATTTTTCATCGTACTTTTCCGGCGCGGCTAACTCGACCAAATGCCCGAACCCAAAGGTGACAATCGTGTCCGGCGACAAAATGGGGTCACTCACTTCATAGTAGCCGGTCTTCTTAGTGCTATGGTCAAACGCGTCAACATAAGCGCGTGCTTGACTTGGCTTTTCAGCTAAAACAACCGTTGTCATGAGCGTTCACTCCTTATGATTCAATTTTTGTTCTAATTCTTCTTTGCCTTGGTTCGCACTATCCAACCAGGCTTGTTTTCTAAGTGCTTGCATGTCTTCTTGTTTGACCTGCTCATAAGCCTGTTGACGTTCCTTTAAGCAATCTTTGTAAGCTTTATGTTCACTTTTAGCTCCGCTTCTTAGAATCATGACTAGGCCACTGCCACCCACTAGCAAAACGATTACTTCAAGCCACAGGTAAGCTAAAACTTCATATAGAACTAGCAAACCTCCCATAACGATGACGAACCATTCTAGTGATCGATACAGATAGTAGAAGATCAAGTGGTCAAGTGGATTTCCTTTAAAAACATTGACATGCGAATCAACTCGCCACTTCGTTTTTATTTTTTCTCGCCACTTCATTTAAGTAACCCCCCTTGGCCTAATGCTTGATTCTATTTTTAAGCATTCTCATGGCACCGGTTAGCCCACCTTTGGTAGCGCCAGTCGAACTCCAAAAGTCCTCGACAGCTTTCGGTGTATGCAATACTAGCCAACCCATACCAATCGATAAAGCAAAAGCTCCAATTCCGTTGCTAACCCAATGGGTAACTCCCCAAACACATAGGGTCATTGAAAGAACTTGTGAGAGCATAGAAGCGTTTAGATAAATTAGCTTTTTCCACCAAGTGCTACTATAATCCCAAGTCTCGGTTGCGATACTGATGGCTGCAAACGGAATGGTTAAATAAAACCAGGCCATATCCGCCATAAAAATACACATTTTGAAAAAGAAGAATACAGTCACGATCGCAAAGAATCCTAATAGGATTAGTGACATAACTGAACCAATAGCCAATGTACCAGCTATATTTTTTGAACCGGTAATCATTGAAGCCGTATATTTACTATTCATTGAAAACATAAATTTACCGAGCGGAAACACGATTGCTTTCAGTAAAAATCCTTGTAAAAAGACCATGACCGGAATTGCGGCGGCTGATTTAAGACTGTCCATCACAATATTGGCCCAAGTAACATCGGTACTTTCATCGGCCTCTTTTAGCAAAGTCCCAATGATTCTTCCTAGGACAACTACGACTACTAAGGACGTCGCAAAAGTAAGAAAGATTGCATACCATTGGTCTAGGACGGATTCGTGTTGATCAATTTGATCAAAGATCGCGCGACAGCCAGAAGTCATAAAATTCATAATGGCTGTAAAAACGCCCTTAACCCAGTCATTAATTGCTTCTGAAATTTTATCGCCTAAGAAACTTGCTAAAACTGGGTGAAAGTAAAAACTTTTCATATTTTAACTCCCCTTTCCTATTCATTAGCCAAATAAGTTGTTATCGTCGTCCTCTTCTGGCTCCTCTGTTTGACTATCTTTATTTGAAACCCTCTCTAAGTCGCTGTCTAGGTTGTCCTGCTGTTGCTCCTCCTCTGTTTGAGACATCTTGTTTGCGGCTTTTTTTTGAGCAGTCTCCTTTAATTTTGCTTTCCATTTCTCTACTCTTTGATGAAAGTTGGTTTCCTGGCTGGCTTCTGGTTGGCCTTGATAATCGTTCTGTGACAAGTTAACCAAATGATCAGCCCCCGGAAATAGTTTAAACTGGAACGCTTTTGTAGCTTTGACTGGTCGTGCATTACTAAAGATTAATAAGCTCTGATCTTCGGGCATACGCATAATTTCATCGGGCGTCATGAGCGAACGGCTCGTATAGCTATAACTATCGCTCTTGCTGTGGCTTTCTTCCTTACTGTGACTAGTACTCTCACTACCCGTTTCAACTTTCACGGTTGATTTTCCTAACAGATCACTAAAGTATTTAGCGGTCACGTCATTAGCAGCATTTAAGCAAATCTTAACGGCATGATTACCTAAGATACTTTCGGCCTTATCCTTACCATACAAGGCTTGTAGCTGGGTTAAGGTCTGACAAATGGTCGTCACGCCAATACCGTACCCCCGACAGGTAGCTAAAAATTCTTCATATTTTGGGAATTTTCCTAAGTTGACAAATTCATCAAGGATAAAGTCGACTTGGTGGGGCAATTTAGCGTGATGATCGGCGGCTAATTTGTATAATTCATCAAACAATTGTGAGAAAAACAGATTGATGAAGCTTTCATAGGTATTATCCATGACGGGAATAATCACATACAGTACTACCTTGGCTTTGCCAATCTCTTTTAAATCAAAGTCTGAAAAGCTGGTAAAATTGGCCACTTCTTTGTCGACAAACTTCGAAATGGTCGCCAACAGGCTTTCAATAATGCTGGCTTTCATTTCCCCTTTGGCTTTTTTGAACCCTAACTCATAAGCGCGTCTAGCTGGATCAGTCATGGTTAAATCAAGAAACAAGGTATCTAACGGACTATCTGCGCCCTTTTCCTCGGCTTCCACATCGTTTTCTTGCAACACTTGCGTTACGCCCGCCAAATTTCGTTGCTCTGGTGGCCGGTGGTTCATGACAAACAGGATTAGTGCCTTCAAAAGTTGCCGTTGGGTACTGAACCACACGTCTTTTTTACCTTCGGCATTTTCACTTTGCACGATCTTTGTTGCCACGGTTTCAGCTTGAATATCCCGTTGAATATAATCAAAAGGATTGTAGTGATCACTGTGCGCCATGTTGGCAAAGTTGACGACATGTACTTGATAGCCTTGGGCTAGTTTGATACCGGCCGTCTTTTCGTATAATTCACCTTTCGGGTCGGTTACGACAATGCTGTTCTCCGTTTCATTAAACAAGTTGGTAATGACGACTGACTGGGTCTTATATGATCCAGGACCCCCGACCACAAAAATGTTCCGGTTGGGTTTGGTGCTGTTATTCTGGTAAACAATCCGTTTATCCACGATCCCTAAAATTGTCCCGTTCATTGTATAACCCCCTAGCTACGCCTTATCAGCTAACTGGTAATCTTCATCAAGTTTGGCTTTAAGCGCGTTTGCTAATTCAACCTGTACATACTTGGTCTCTACGTTATTTGGGTCATTATTAATCGCGTGGGCTGGTGGTAAGTGTTTGCTCAAATCAAGGTAAACATCTACCAAATATATCAATCCAGACAAGTACACGGACTGCGTATGAGTGGGGAAAGACAACTGACCAGGTAATGGCTGTTGAAGCACCTGTTTAGCCTGAATCGCGGCTAAGTCATCTAATGCGAGTGCTTTTGATTCAGGCAGTTGCCCAATCGCTGACACCCATTCTGATATTGCAATTAGTAGATCGGCTTCTGCACGAGTATAAGAATTTTTAGTTACGTAGTTTTCTTGTGTCATTTTAAATTCTCCTTTTCCGGTTTCGTTTCGGATTGACTTTTATCGATGAGCATTTTGACGGCCTCTAGGTCAGTCATCGTATTGAAGGAAGTAGTTAAGTCCTTAAGACTGATACTAAAATAATGGTCACTCAATTCTTTTAGATCACCCCAGGTCGCACTCCCATGAGTTTCAGTATCTGCGGTTTCCCAAGCTTTATGCTTGCTATTGCGTTTCAAAGCAAAATAGATGGTGTATAGGACCACGGCGACACTGACAATAATTAGTACTGGGTTCTTTTGGCCCAAATACAAGTTGTAATAGTGCCAAGGGTGTAAGGCTAATTGTTTTAATACGGTTGGCATATGATCTGCAAACGCCAACTTATAGCGGGACAAGGCCATGACAGAGCCAGCTAAAATCTCCGCTAAATACAAGCCAATGATTAGCGTTAGTAGGTACGGCCAACTGGCTTTAACGCTGTTTAATAATTTGTCTTTCATCTAATCACCTACTATCTGTTTAATTCTTTGTTGGTTGGTGCCGGTGTACCGTTGCTTACCATGGATCAAGGTTGGGACTGACGTTAATTGGTATTTTTGAATGTAATGCCGATTCTGCGGTTGGTTCATGTTAATCAAGACGATGTTGTGACTGATTGCGTTGTGCCAATAAATTTGATGGAAAATAGACTGACAATCCGGGCAATCATCGCGATAGAAGAACAACACTTTTTCAGGGTGCTTAGCCAGCGTCACGATTGGCCGCTGTTTTTCCACGTGATTCACGTATTGATGACTAGCAAAACCACTAACGGCTAAAACCACCACGATTACCGCTAGGGCCTTATCAACCCGCTTAATTAAGGTCACTGGCTTTAAAGCTACTACCTAAATTTTGGACTGCGGTGATTCGATCCGTGGTGGTATCGAAGGTCACCTGATAAAGTACCGTCGCCTTTTGCCAGTCGTTGTCGCCACTCTTACTTTCGTAACTGACAACGGCCAAGCCTTTCATATTTTGCCCCTGCTTACTTTGCGTATACAGGTTCAGTTGATTTAACTTAGCTGAAACACTATTGCTATCACCATACGTGCCTTTGTTTGAAAAGTATTGCTGATATAGCTTGTCGGAAATCAAGTCTTTCACACCATCTTTACGCTGGCCGTAGGTCTTGGGCTTAAAGTTATTCATGACCTTAAAGAACTTGGTGACTACCGTATTAAAGCTAAGTTCAGCCTGACTTTTGTCTTTATTATTTTGGTAGGTCTTATAACTGTCAATTTGGGTGCTCAATAACTGCTTTTGTTGGTTGGCTTTAGTCAATTGCTGGTTAACTTGTCGCTTCTGCTGTTGTAAGCGACTGATCTGCTGTTGTGCCTGTTTAACTTGGCTATGTTGATAGGCATTCGCCCCTAATGACATGATTAAGATCAAACTACCAATCGCAATACTTAAAACCATGCTACGTTTCATTTACTCGTCCTCCTTACTTCTTGATTGGCCGGGCTAACGTTACATCGCTACCACTTAGTAAGCTATAAAAGGCGGTGCCAAAGGTGCTTTCGTTAACCTTGTCGCCTACGCCACCTTGTTCAATGATTTTGGTGGCTTTGCCTTGCCATTTACCTAGCAGAATGGCAGTGTGACCGTTGTTTCCGGCTCCCGCACCTTGATTGACGATGACAATATCGCCGGCCTTTGCATCATTTTCACTGATTTGTTTCAAATACTGATGACCCCCCTTCGCGTCACTTGCCATTGATCCGGTAAACCAGCCCATGTTGGCCGGTACCTTGTAACCAGCCTTATTCAAGGCTAACCAGACAAAGCCTGAACAATCTGTCCCACCGGTTTTGTTAGGATTCTTTAAATCGCTACCTAAATCGGGGCTAGGGTGGGTTTGAACATAATAGAAGTCGCCCTTCATACTTTCCGCATTTTTAACAATGCTACCACCGGAATAGCTCGGGTCACTATCACAACCTAACTCGGTCAGATCGCCTGAACTTGCATTATCTAACGTATTACCGGCCACGGGATCACTCGCCCCGAACACGGAATACCAATGATCGGCATAACCGTATCTTTGGCTTAAATACCATTGTTCCGGGTTCTTACTCATACCCTCGTAATCCATTAACCAAGATTTGGTCGCTTTATGCACGTCCGTATATTTAAAAATCTGCTTGTTTGACGCATAGTAACTACTGTTCAATTCTTGGTCGAGATAATCCAACTGCACCCCGAGATTGGTTGCTGATTTGTTTTCTTTGTGGGCTAAGTCCTCCAACTTATCTTTTCGGCCACCTAACCACTGGGCTAAGCCCGTGGCCCCGGAACTGGAATTAACGGACTTGGGATCAAGGCGACTTTCTAGTTGTAAGACCCCCAATATACCGGCGGCCGCTTGTGGGGTGGCACCATACTTTTGTTTCCAGTGGGCATAGATGTTTTTGGCATTTTCTGTCATGCTCTTACTATCTAACTGTGTTTCTGTAGTGGTTGAGTTATCGCAACTGTTTTCTTGCAATTGACCTGTTACTGCCGCAATTAACAAGATGATTAGCAGAATGGCGCCGCCCACAATATAAGCAATCAACTTCCACTTCTTTTTCTTATATTCGAAAGACAGTACTTGCATTTAATCACCCACTTTGTGCTTGGCCTGATCGACTTGTTTTTGCGCTGCTGATTGGTCACTCTGCGCATTCTTTAAGTCCGACTTAGCCGAATCCACCTTCTTGTCTTTGTCCTTATCTTTACTGCCATCAATCTTGTTGGCGTCATCTAACTTCTTTTGGGCGTCACTAACTTCGTTCTTAGCGGCATTGAGGCTTAATAGCGCTTTGAGATACTTGGCTTTAGGGCTGTTCACCCCAGCTAATTTGGTTTGGACGGTCTGGGCGTCTTGCGTATCGTTATGGGCTAGGAAGGCTTGTCCCATTCTCAATAAAACATCAGCGTTCGTCGTAAAGGATAATTGGTTATTGAGCGTATTGGTATCGTAGTTAACGATGGCTTTTTCAAGTTTCAACTGGTCTTTTTGCTTGCTTGTCGCCTTAGTTGGCAATTCCAACTTGGCAACCTGCCCGCTATCCTTGTTGGCATAAGCCGTGTTGACAACCTTATTCAACTGGCTTGGGTCAACCTTTAAAGCTTGCTGGTACTGACCATGCTTTAAAAAGACATTGACTTGCTTAGTTGCAGGATAGCCGGCTCGTTGCATATCTTTTTGTGCTTCTGACCACTTATGATCATTTAAAGCGGTCTGAATTTGACCGCTATATTTTAATCGCGTGACTTGGGCTTGGTTCTGGTTAGCTAAGCTTTGATACTTTCTTTCGTCACTTTTATGGACTAAGCCGACGGCCAAAACGGCCACAATCGCCACTCCGGCCACGCTCAACCATAAACGTTGTTTGGTTTTCTGTTGGGCCGTTTCAACTGCCTGCCATTCGTGATAGCTCACAAAATCCTCAATGCCGTTAACCACTTCCGTTAACTCATTTAACGACGTAGCTTTAGCCACTTGTTGTAAATAGTCGTCCGGGTGTTTAGCTAGGGCTTCTTTAGGATTGCTTAGTAGCCGTTCATAGGGCGTCCCCGTCAAGCAAAATAGAATCAGCGCTTTGTATTTGGCTAAATTGCTATGCTTGTCATCATAAGGCATGAGTTCATTGGCCCGGTAGGCGTACCAAACATGTTGCATGGGGTAATACCACAGGTTAGCTGGGTTCAACGCAACGTGATACTGGCTATCGTTAACCACATGTTGCGCCATGATTTCCTTGGCAATCGCTGACCGGATTGCTTTATTTTCATGTGGCAAGGACTTCAAAGATTTTACCCGATCGGGTAAAGCATAGGTAAGTACAACTCTTTCATCTTGTTCCACGATATTTAGCAGCTGTAAAAAGTTTGGGGTTTCTTTTTTCAGCTCATTTAATTCACTAATATTGTCATAACGAAATTGGCTACGATCAAGCTCAAGGGTGAGTTTATCTTTTATCCGTTTAAACGTCCCAACTTCGATATTTAATAGTTCTAAGTCTTTACTCATTTAAAGTTCCCCCTTTCTCTTCTGTGGTTGTTAAGGTATCAATCTCACTTGGTGTCAATACAACTCTCTTTTGATAATTTGGCTGTTCAGGTGTATCACGGTCGTACTTATTTTGATAAGCTTCGGGATCAATTAAGCGCAATTCTTCTTCGGTCAATTCGACGCGCATAAAGGCGCGTTGACTGCCATAAATCATCAGTGCTTCACCTTGCCGGCGGCGCTCCAATAATTTCTTTTCTTTATCCAAGAACGTCATACGCAATTTGGTAATCACATCATCAACGCCTTTACCGTCTAACCCGAAAAAGACTTTCGTGTAGGAGTTACCGATAATAGCTTCACCTATGTTTTGACCGGTATCAGTCGTTCCTTCGATCACATCTTGAATTTGTTGTGTTCCGGCAATTGCACCGGCATTGTATTTTCTAAAACGTTTATATGCTTGGTGGAAAAAGGTAGCGGCCGCTTTGTGCAAGGTCAAAAAGTGAAATTCATCAACAAATAACTTTTTGCGAGTATGGCGGTCTTTAGTTATTTCGTCCCATAAATATTGAAAGGTATTTAAGTAGGCGGCTGATTGGACTTCCTGTTCACTTTGTAGTGGCTTTAAATCAAAGGAAATGATTTTCCCTTTTAAGTTGACGTTGGTATGGCCGTCAAATAGGCTGTTAGAACCATGGGTATAACTGCCTAAGATGTAGTAGAAGTCTTTAACCCGATTAAATTTGTCGGCGTCCTTATCAGCCAGTTTTTCCAACTCGTCATAAACATTGGATAAGGTCGGCCACTGATCGTCTTTAATCTCTTTTAAGCGGCTATACTTCAAAACGCCACTGTTGACGTAGGCTTGTTTAACGACATCATCAAGGATTGCCAGCTCAACTTGGGTAATCCCGGTTTTAAGGACTTCAAAGAATCCCTTTAATCGCTGGATTTTATCTTTGACTAGTAAATCAAGGTTTGTGACCGCTTCATCGGCGCTTAAGATTTCTTCGGAAAAGATTTGTAGCGGGTTAATTTTGTACTTCGCATTAGAAGTTAAGTGCAAGACTGCCCCACCCAAGGCTTCAACAATCTTGGTATATTCGTTTTCTGGGTCAATAATGTAAATTTGATAGTCTTGAATGGCGTAGCGTAAGATTTTCTGGATCATATAGGTGGTTTTACCAACCCCGGAAGTCCCGATAATGACTTGATTTTGATTAAGCGTCTTATTGCGATCCAGCATATCCACGGCAATTAAGCTGTTGGTATCTTTGTTAACCCCTTCAATATCAGATCTAGGCTTCAAGTCCAAAATCTCCGCGTCATCAAAGGGAAACATGCTGCTGGCGACTTCGGTATTACTCTCTTTATAGGTGTAATCCCCCATGAGGTTCTCGTTAATTGGCATGGTTGACCAAAATGCTTGGAAAGTCGCTTTAACGGGCACCAAGGGCTTCATCTGTAGCTTAATCAAGGTGTTCTTGACGTTCTCGGTTAAGTCATCTAGTTCTGCTAAACTGTTGGCCCGTAGATAAATGAGCATATGTTGGTACACAAATGTGGTAGAATTATCAAGGTATTTATCTAGTTGCATGTTGGCTGAATCAATATAATTTTGCAGAATCTTCTTTTTATACGGGTCGAACGTATTTAACTTCTGCGCTTCCTTATTTTGAATCGTCTTCTTGTAATAGGTAATCATTGAATTGTTACTGGCGCTGTCGATATATTGCACAATATCGATAACGCCTTTTTTGCGCTTTAATTCTGATAGCCAGTTGCCGTAAACCCGCTTGGGGTAGTCAGCAATTGCTAACACCCGAATAAAATTCTCCCCCGACTGGACGTAGGTGGGGTACTGTTCCCAGCTAAACGGGAATAGTGAATGCAAGCTATCACGATCAATCAGCTTGGTAAAGTCTTCAACCTCCGGTTTTTGTTTATTAACCGCTGGTTCACTATTTTGCTGACTTTCTTTCTTGGTTGGCATGAACAAATCAATGACCTTATCGCCAAAACTCATACTGTTGCCTCCTATCCATTAAAGTTGATCAAGTTCTTTAAAATCTCTTGGACTTCTTGACTAGTCAAAACTTTGGCCGTCACATCAAAATCCGTTAACGCATTTTCAATGTCTCGTTTAACCTGTTCGATCTTTTCGTCTAAATGAGTGACGGCTAAGTTTAAGCTTTTAACGCTCTTGTCTTTAATCGGTACCTTAACGATTAGTAGATGTTGCTTAGTTGTCATGTTTTTGGATTCTTGGACTTTAGTAAAGTGATCCAAGTAACTGGCTATGAGCTGGATTTTGAACTGTTGCTCCGGGTGGCCTTTTTGTAAGGCGAGATACCGCCGTTTGAGACCATTGAGATAAGCCGTCATATTGACGGGAATCGTCGGTTCTAAGAACTGTAGCGTGTCATCAACACCTTCACCCAAGGTACTCATCAGAAACGCACCATAGTCTTCAAAAACGTCCTGTTGTTCGGTTTCATTAAGTAAATCAAGGTTGATCCCGCTAACTTCCAAAATGCCAACGAGATTACCTGTTTTGGTAACTTCGTAGTTACCATACATACCCACCACCAAGCTCATGTCATCAATGGTCTCTTTGCCACCATTGATTTTAGGCGGTTGGTAATCCCAATCGAGCTTCACTGATTTATTGGCGGTTTTGCTCTTTTTCAAACGCATTTAGTTCACCTCGCTTCTTCGGTTTTAAATAGAACAGTTTCTGACCATTGGCATAGCGGCGTTTCAACTTAAAGTTATCCCGTACTTTAATATTCTTCCGCGCCGCAACTGGCCTAATTGTTAAAATAGCCATGACAATCGTCATGGCTAAGACAACAATCACTATTTTTATCAGGACTAAGATCAGACCATAGGGTGGGATTGCAATAAAAATTAAGTCCACTAGTCCTGCCAGCGCCGCATAGCCAAAATCCTTCAAGGTGTAGTCTTTCCAGATTCCGTAATCTTTATCTACGTTCTCTGGGAAGATAAATTCTTTTCCTTTCTTCATTTGGCAGGCTCCTTTTTAAATTAGGTAAATAGACTGTAAACCCAAGGTAAGATCCAGATAATGGCCGCCGCCAAGGCAACTAAGCCAGCTACTCGACCAACCGCGTGGTACACTTCTGATTTCTCTCGCGGATCGTCTGCGTCAGGCATTCTTTTGATGATAATAAATAGCGCGACACAAATCCCAACTAAAACGACCAATCCGGTTAAAATACCTTGAATCGTCTTGCCAGCGCTGGTTAGCTTGCTTTTAACTTCGCCACCGTCCGCCGCCAAAACAACCTGGGCGTTCATTAAGCCCAAATAAATTGCAGTAGCTCCAGTAGTTGCTAACGCTTTTACTTTGCTGAACTTCATGTTATTCCTCCTTCCTATGGTCTTCTGATGTTCGTAATTGAATTTGTTCTGATTGCGTTTCTTCTGGCTCACGCTGATAGAACTTGTTCAATTGTTCCTCGGCAATTTGCTGGCTTGGTAACGGATCAGTGGCTAATTTGACGCGACCATTTTCACTTGTGGCTAAGTAGTATTCTTTTTCAGACTGACCAAGTTCTTGCGTTTCCAAAACATGCAAATTATGTTCGTAACGTCCTAAGGCGTTATCAACTTCTAAGCCATAGAAGCCTAAGAAGCCTTCCAAGAAGCTCTCACCAAAAAAGGTCATTTCATTTTTAATTTGCTTATATTGATGAGTTGGCTTATCACTAACTAGCTTTTCAGTTTTTTTGGCGTTCTTGCTGTCTTGATGACGATTAAACCAACTACTGATTTTTAATGGGTCGGTCTTAATCTGACGCTTAACGGTATTTTTGATTAATGCTTTCCGTACCTCGTCAATTGGTTTACCTTCCTGTTTCAATCGGTCTTGTAACTTGTCTTGATCCGCCAATTCTTGTTCGTCTTTAACCACGATAGCTTTCTGGCCATTATGAATTAGCTTGCCATTAATGCCCTGCCAGCTTTCTACTTTCATTGGATCACCTCCTTATATTGTTTGTTGGGTTAGAAATATTAAACAACTAGCTTTCCCCTAACCCGCCCGGTAAAATGGATTGTTAGGAGGGTGACACCTAGAAGTTGCGATTCTAGGTGCTGATCCCCGTTAGCACTACTATTGCTGACGAGGACGCCCTCTTTTTTTATGTGATCTCTGATCCATTCAATTCCTTGTGCTGATATTAGTTTGCTTTTGCCACCCTCCATAATCATATTTTTGGGTACTTCGCCCTTATGACGGCGTAGCCATAAACTTACATAAGAACGACTGCGGCCTAACTTTTGGCTAGCTTGACCAAGGTTATACCATTCTTCTTTTGACACATCTTTTACCCTCCTTTCTTTAATCTATGGCTCTATTATATCACTAAATGTACTCATTGTGTTCATTTAATTTTACATTTTGATTACAAGTGCATACCCCCATTTTCATGCCGGTTCCGGGTTTGGTGTTGCCGCTGCTTTTTCGTCATTTCCCACTCGGTCTCCTTTAGTCCACGTAGTTGCTGTTGCCGTTGGTAATCTTCATCACGAGCATATAGAACAGTCATGATCGCATCACTAAAGGCCGTCTTTAAGTAGTAGCTTGGACTAACTGGCTTGTAATTTAGCGGTTGATAATGTCCAATATTTGCTTTTCTGTACTGGTCGTCCTTGGCTTGTTGCTCTTTTAACTGCATTTGGATTTTCTCGATCTGACTGTTCTTAATCGTCGGATCGGCTTTGCATTCGCCAAAAAAGAGTTGTTTAGTGCCATCATGCTTTAAAACCCGTTGTAAGTGATGATTTTCTAACTGATCTAAGCTAAGCTGTCCCGATAAATAAGCTAGTCCTTGTTGATGTTCTTGGGGACTGAACACCTGTGGTGGATTTGCTTGCCACTGTTCAATTGTTTCAGCCTGACATGGCTTTAAAACAGGATCATAGTACATCACGGCTGTATAGGCTTGTTCCTGTTTAGTCATTGGTAATTCATCTAAATCGCCTTTGGGAAAAGCCCTTTTCAATACTTCATGGTATTGCGTTTTAATGACTTGCTTAACAGCCATGATTGTTCGCAAATCTTTGACTGCGCGAGTAATCTTTTGCTGCTCGGTTGGTGAATACTTTTCTAGTAGACCTTGATCAACGTGTTCTAGACTTTCTAAGCTATCATCATGAATCATCAGCGTATATTTAAGCTCGATTTTGACTTCCTTTTCTTGTTGCATTAATAACTTAAAACCAACGTATGGCCGCTTAGTAAAGGTCAATAATTGTTGGGTTAACAAATCATCACGAATGTTCATTAAACGTTCGTTTAATTCACTACCCTTGAAAACTGTTTGTTCGCTATCGGTTTCCTTAATTAATTCCCGTCGTTCAGCCGCGGTTGTCTGTTCAAAATCAAGCTCTGGATAAAGTTTTTTAGTCGTGCGATCAACCACTTTATTTAAGAGTTCATCTGCTTTTTTGAGTGAGCTTTCTTGTTGGTTAATCGTCAATAATTGCTTAGTGACATCTTCACCAACAGCGTGCTTAATTAAGGTACTGTTTTTCCAATTAAATAGCATGCGCCGCTTATCATCTAAACTTTCCAAACTAATATAAGTTTTCAGTTCGTGGCTTAACTCTTTGACCACTTTTTTCTCGTTAAACGAGAAGTGTTTACTTAGGCTATCTAAATGACCTCTATTAATTACTTTTTCTTGGTTGTTTTTATAGCCAGCTTTGGACTTACGATAGTTCTTAACTTGTTGGTTAAATTTGTTTCTTTCATGCCGCTTACTATTGATTCCCTCATGTTGAGTTGGAACTTCATTTATTCCTTGATCTTCAAAGGATTTTTCACTGATCCGATCGGGAATATTTTTTTGCTCTAAAACTTGATTTACACTAACCGCCCAATTGTGCCGCCATTGATTGATTTTTTCTTTTTTATCCCAATCAACTAACCACACCTTTCTTGATCTTGGGAAACGACTATTTCCTGTATAAGTCTTGTTCCCATTTTCGTCTAATATGTTTTTTCGTTTACTTTTCAATCCCCACGTTCCGTCTGGGTTAAATGGACGGTTAGTTAACATCACATGAGCGTGCGGATTATCTGGGTGATCTCTATGAATTGCCACATCAGCAACCATACCTTCATCAACAAAATTTTCTTGTACATATTTTGTCAATAATTCTTTCTGTTCATCTTCACTTAATTCAACTGGTAGAGCCACGTTAAACTCTTTAGCGTACCGTGAGTTTGCTCGACGGTCTTTTCTTTCTACTTCGTTCCATAATTTCTCTCGATCACTCGCCCATTCTGGCGCATTCTTTGGTGTCAAAATAAAGCTTTCTGGCATAACCGACCGAGCATAAAAATAACTTCGACCTTCTTTTTGATCGAATAATTTTTCGCCACTTCGATAACTTGCTCCAGCAATTGCACTTCTTCCTTTTCCAGCACTAATATTACTAAAGCTCATATGAAAAATTGCCATGTCGGTCACCACCTTTCTTTGGGTTTATGGGTTTGCTTTTGTTGTCGCCAACGGCGACTTCTGATACAAGTGTTTAGCACAATAACACAACCAACTTTAGTTGTTGTGTGTAAGTGCGCATTGACCTCGTTTCACTCGGTCTTCTGATTCTCTTAGCTTTAACTTAGTGTATGCCTTCCGCTTCGCTATTTCAACTTTTACACTTTGACTTAACGTTTCCCTTATGATATAGTGTCGGTGATTATTTCTAATATGATTGGAGGGATCGTTATGTCTCAAAGTAACTTAGAAAAACAAGAATCTAAATTAAAAGCCCTTAATCAAAAAATTAAGGACGAAAAAAATAAGATTGAACAACGGCTAGGTAAACAAATCATCAGTCAAGCCAATTTAGATTATGCTAATTTGTCTAACGATCAGATTAAGCTTTTAGCCAAGCAATTTTCTGAATTTTTAAAGGTAAAGTCCGTAGATCATTAGCCATACGAGATGGGGAAATTCCATGTCTAATCAATATGAAAAACTAGTCGAGCAGCAAGCGCGTTTAAAACAAAAAATTGAGCGAGAAGATTTTAAATTACGACAATCTAAATACTATGAAAATCGGCAAGCCCGCAAAGCCCGTTCTCGCCGATTAATTCAAAAAGGGGCTTTGCTCGAAAAATACTTTCAAGCTGATAACCTCTCGGTCGAACAAACCGAAGAACTTTTAAAAATATTTGCTGACTATGTTAACGCCCATAAACCGGATAAATTAAAAAACGATCAACCTAATAACTAGGCCGATCGTTTTTATTTTCTGGATCATTTTTAGGCTTTACTTCTGGGTTTTTATCTGCAAAATTTTGTAACTGCTTTTGCACCTTTTCTGGATAAGTAATATTTTGGTTTATCCAAGGAAAATGCCTCAAATCGTTCTTAAAAACTTGTCCCTTCTCTCTTGCATAAACAGAGGTAAACTTTTCGCTATTATCATAGATCATGACCTTATCAGATTTAAAGGCCACTAATGGCAAATTATGTTTGGATTGCTGATAACGTTTCTTGATCGTTGCTACTGGAACACCGTGGCCACCTTTTTGTACCCGTTCGTTGACCCTTTGGATAGCTAAATTTTCATCTCGCAAAGCAACATATAATAAAGTCACTTCAAAACCATTTTTGTGAGCTTTGTCAATCAAATTGAGTTGAGCTTTGCCTCTACCTGCCAGTGTTGTTTCTACGTGAATACTTTGCTGGTGATCTAAAGCATAGTGTAGTTGTTTGATTTCTTCTTTCATGGCTTTTAAGTTGTCACTATCTTTATGCCAATCGCCACCCATTTGTCTTAAAAGTTCATCAGCGTTAATCCGTTTTGTTTTGTCAAACAAGATGGGGAATGTATCGTATAGCGTACTTTTCCCTGCTCCGTTAATACCAGCAACAATAATGTATTGGGGTTTATCTATCAACGGACAAAGTCCTTTCGCTTAATAACCTCATCTTGCCTTTTATCTAAAAAGTAGGTATATAAAGCGTCATATACTTTGCGCTTTTCTGGATCTGGTTCATGTAATGACTTATCAAGTAAATCTTTTAAATCCGTTTCTTTGGCAATTTCAAAAAAGTCATTAATTGTGATTGTATCTTTCATGTTCATCACACTTCCAAGTTATTAATTTATTTAATCTGATAAGCCATTAGTCCTCATCTGGATCATTGAGCCAATCAGCGACTTCTTTAGCGTCTTTGAACTCTGTTACTGGTGTCTCTTTGGTAGCCTTTAAAAGGCTTAAATTAGCTCTTTCGGCTTCGCTCAGGGCTGGTTTAAACGGTAATGCTGCGTCAGCTACGATCCGCTTATAAAACATATTGATCGCGGTAGTTGGGTTTAGACCTAACTGGCTTAAAACGGCTTCGGTATTATCTGCCAATTCTTTGTCAATCTGGACTTGTACGCGTTTCTTTTCCTTAACTGCCATGATTTTCTCGCCCCCCTTTATTACTACTCACATTATACTAATCTTTGAGTACCATCTCAATTAGCCTGCTTCTTTAAAAGTTGTGAATTTAAGTTTGCTGTCCTTTCCGCAATGGCACTTATACAACGTTCCTAAAGTGCCCGTAAGCGCATTTTAAAACTCGTTTAATATAATTATGCATGTAACACTTAAAACGGCTTAAATGAGCTTATACGGCGTTTAATTCCAAGAACGCTCATTGTCAGTGTTCTGTTCTTCGGGGTGTTTGGCCGCATATTCTCTAGCCGCTTGTTTATTCCACCAAACGCCAAATAGGTTTTGCATGGTGCCGTATAAGTAGTTCTCAACATTCTTGATGTGCTTCTCATTGCTTCTCAGGGCGTTAAAGTAGCGTCTCAAGGCTTTAGTCATTAAAGGTTTCAGTTCCTCATCATCAAGTGGGATTATGACACCAATATCTTTGTGATCTTTCTCAACTCGGTACTTAGCATTTAAGATAATGCCAATGAAGCGCCGCATTTGTTGCGGAGTTCGGCACCAGAAGCTAAGTAATTGCACGGCTTCGGGTTCTAAGAAAACCGGTAAGCCACTGTCTTCATCAGTTAAGAAGTCATTAGCATGGTGCACCAAATCCTGGTTTTGCTTTTGAATTTCTGCTGGTGAAAAATGGGCTGTGGAAAAGTCCAACTTTTGAGTATCTATATTGTATCTATTAGTATCTATGTTTTTAGAGTCTTTATATAGATTGACTGTAGAATTTACAGTTCTGCGCGCAGCAAGGGTTTGAGCGTCCTTTTCAACGGTGTCATGCTGAACTGTAGAATTTACAGTTCTGCGCGCAGCAAGGGT
>OBWB01000464.1_pt1 | contig 25940 bp, 23 predicted proteins | sample 1476261 | NCBI WGS metagenome assembly OBWB01 (sample SAMEA2580038, study PRJEB22360) | human gut metagenome | biome: human gut; feature: human-associated habitat; material: faeces | place: Denmark | collected 2008/2010 | reverse complement strand
AATCTCGGGGTCGTTGGTTCGAATCCGACAAGAGGCTCACCAATAAAAAGCTGTTTATCCGTATGGTAAACAGCTTTTTTATTGATTATATCATTCAGGATTTTTGCCTGCGAAACACTACTAGTTCTGCTAGAATAGAACAACATTTTTCTGGAAGTATTGACTCTTAGTGAATATCTAATAACTTCCAATTATAATAATATCCGTTGATATTAAGAGAACATTTATTGATTATAAGTCGATTTTTTAAATGGCATTATGATTAATCGTAAAAAAGTGATTAAAATATTTTTTATATTGAATAAGTTTATTACCTTTATTATATGTTTAAAAATTACACAAACAATCTCTTTAAAAAAAAATATAGACCTCTAATACATAATGACTTATGACAATTGACTATACATAATAATATATTTCACATAAATAAATGTTTAACTATTAAATTACACAACTATGAAAATGAACACAAAGCTAGTGCTAGTCTTAACATTTATGTTGGTGGTATCATCGTGTAATGACTCTGATATCATAGTAGAAAATGCCAATAGTGGCATTTCAATTGACAAATCTACACAATTAAATCTTACTCCTGACGAAAAGCTACATAAGGAGCAATCTAGTTTGGAAAACATGCTGATGGATCAGATTATTTATCGTGACTCTGCTTATATACTTAATATGAGTAAAGAAGAAGCCATTGATCTTACTATCCCGGATAGCTTGTATGTCCATTATCTAAAAATAGTTGATGATCTAAACACTTTACAATGAAAAGTACAAAGTTAATGCTAATCACAATACTATGTTTAATATTATCGTCACTCAGTGGCTGTAAAAAAGATATAGTAGAATCATTATTAAAAAATAACAGCTATGTTGAATGTATTATAAATGGTAAATGTGCTAGGGGAGAAGGACTAAGAACAATGTTTGAAGCTCCGACAAGTTTTCATATGAACTATTCATATTATGACGATGGCTCTTTTACTTTCAATATAGCTAAAGGCATTAATGATAAGGAAGGTGGAAATTATAGGATATATATTTCTGTCACTCAAAAGGGACTACCGCAATTGGGAGAGAAATATTATTTCAAGGAACATATTGATAACAACGGTCCATTTGATTTTGAGGATGAATGTTATATAGCGTCCATTGAAGTAACTCCGTACCTTTATCAATGTTCAGATACAACTCTTATCCCTAAAAGTATCAGAAAAAAGAAGATTATTCTAAAGACTGACATTGCAAACAAAGGGTATATTGAGTTTACTAATATTAATGTAGATAAAGGTGAAATCTTTGGTCTATTTAATTTTGAAACTGAGGTTACGAGTAAACGTGTTCCACAGGCTTCATATAAGGCATCAGTAACAGAAGGAAAGTTTGAGGGATATAACATTGAAAGGAATAGAACTTTCTATACATCAGGATTATTTGATTATATTTTGTAAAAAGTCTACTCATTATGAAAAATATAATTTTTCTGTTGTGCTGCATATTCTACATGTCGGCACTAGGGCAATCACATTTTGTTGAAGATACCCCTGAAGTCAGGAACTGGCTTGACAACATGTTCCAGCACCTTGACAAGAGTAAGATTCCTCATGGTCTTCTTCGTGACTATGCCTTTGAATTGGCTGATCTGGATATTTATAATGGCAAGGAATTGAATGATAGCAATTATGTGGATCGTGTCGCCTTCGAGAATCTTCTTCGTACCGTTCGCTCCTCCTCTGTGGGTGCCAAGCCTTTCAATGCAGAAGAGGTTCTTGCCACCCAACACTCCCTTTCTGGAAGAGGTAAGGGGATTATAGGGGTCGTGTTGTACCAGTATTCATATATTCGTGAAGACGCATTGAGCAGTCATCTTATACGTTACGAGAATGAGCAGGTTTTCGACAACGAGGTGAACGGTGTTTGGCAGAACCCTTATTCCATCGGGTACACGCTGGGCTTTTCCGCCCAGGACACCGTTTTTTACGGCAGTAATATCTCATATTCTTTTCCTGCATCTATCTGGAAAAGTAACGTTACTAGCGGAAAAGTTGAGTTTGACGCAGATGACGGAAGAGGCTATGTCTCTGTATCCAGCGGCAGCAGCTATCAGGGCAGTTATTCCTCTACCGGTGTGAAACACTTGAAGATGCGTGTGAGACTTGCCGACGGGAGCTATTTGTACAGCCACAGTCTGGTGAAGGTCATCACAGATAATGTGATCACCCGTACAGAGGCGGCGAAGTTCAAGCCTGACCGTTGTGTTGACATTACGGCCAGTTTACCCTATAACGGTGAAAAAGCTTCCGGTCGTATATCTTATTTGTATTCCACGGGCAGTCCCGGCAAACTCACCAAACCTTTTATTGTCATGGAAGGTTTTGACCCCTTGGAATTTGTTGATGATGCTAATCCGTATATGGGTGACGAAAAATTCGGTAACACGAACCTTCATACCTTTGTGAATGGGCTTAGCCAGAGATATGCAGCCTTTAATAAGCTTCGCAGCGAGTACGATATCATCTACATCGACCTTTTCGACAGCAAGCTCTCTATCCAGGCCAATGCCCGACTTTTCGAGAGCGCAATTGAATTGATCAATCAAGAGAAGGCTTCCTGCGGCTGCACTGAAAAGAATATCGTTATGGGGCAGAGCATGGGCGGTCTGATAGCCCGGTATGGGCTTAAAGAAATGGAAAACCTGTCTCATATTCACGATGTGTCACTCCTTTTTTGTCAGGATACGCCCCACTTGGGTGCCCATGTTCCTCTCGGCATTCTCCAGGGGATGAATGGCATCTTGCGTTTCTACTACGACAAATGGATAATAGGACGTCTCGCACTCGGCGATTTCAAGTCCAAGATATCTCCTGTGCTTTATAGCAACGCTGCCCGTCAGATGCTTATCAACTATGTTGATGACAATGGGAACGTAGACAACTCCTATCATACTGTTTGGCAGCGTGAACTCACCAAGATGGGCTATCCAGAGGGTGATAACGGATACAAGATGCGTGTCGTCAGTATAAGTAACGGCCAGACACCGGTTATTGATTGCCGCAAACCTTATATATATGTCGATGGCAGGGCTTCGACCAAAATCCTTTCGGATATCTTGATGGAGTTTGTGGCACCCAACTTCTTTGCTTCGGTTCTTGGTATCGCTCTTCAGGACTGGCAAGTGTTCCTGCTTGGTTTTCTTCCCGGCAGCTCAACATTACTTCTACATTTTGAGGCAAACCCAATAGGTTACGACGGTCGTTCAGTATGCAACATGTATCTTCGTTATGTGAAGAAGTTCCTTTGGATGATCAAGATTCGCCGGACTGTTTTTTCTTATCAGCGGGATTACCCTTTATCAATGATTAACTATGACAAGATGCCCGGTTCCTATTATGAACTGTCCAATGCCAATGGTGCTGCCATAAGCAGTGACCAGGCCGAAAGATGGGTCCAGCTCTTTACCCGGTATAATCTTACAACTAATTTTGAGAATAAACTGATGTTTATCCCTACAGTCAGCTCTCTGGATATCGGTGAGGGTAAGGTTGAACTGACTCAAAGTGATTATGAGAAGAAGTATTTGATGAATTTTCCACCTGCTAGCCCCAAACATACCCCGTTCGACGCATTCTATATAACCGACGGGTCTACCTACCATACTTCTTTCGAGCCTACTATGCTTGACTGGATGCTGGAGCAGATGAAGGTTACTGTGGACGGTCCAGAAGTTGCCACTGACGGTAGCCGTTACACCATACGTAATAATACGATGAATTACAATATTACATGGAATACATCTGATGAGTCTGTAGCTACTGTAGACAATACCGGTACGCTGTCGATGAAGAAGTACGGTGTTATCACTATTACCGCCAGTTGTGTTATTAATAATGTTACAACGAAGTTCCATAAGAAGATAATGGTTGGGTTTCCCCCATTCGTCCTTGAATGGCGTATGGAAGTTAGCGCTTATATGGTGTCTGCCAGATGTATAGACTCAAAAGCAGAAACTTTTTTGAAAAATATTCAGTATGAATGGAAACTTAAAAGGGATAGTGAAAGCTCGACTTCGGATTGGTCACAAACTATTGATCCTTGGTGGGGAGTTATGCCTACACAAAAAACTAATAAAGTGACAGTCTATATGAGAGTATTTAATGCTGAGGGTATTAGGTCAAATCCAGTTTTTCTGAATATGGATGCCACAGCCCCTTTCGAGTTTGAACCACATACTCCAAATTTTGAAGTAAGTCAATATACTAACCCATTTACTGCTAGCCTTGATTTCTTTCCTAATCCGCAGTATGAAGATCAAGAAGTGTTAGTTAATAATGACGAATTTAAGATACGGAGGGTAGAATCAAGTGGTGGAAACTATTTGTATATTGATTTTAATCTTGTCACAAGTGGAACAATATTTCTTGAAGATTGCTGGTCGAGAGGTGGCTTTCTTACTTGGTTTAATATGGTAAAGGGAGGAGGAGTAGGTTCAACTCGTGAAATTATGGCAATATTATTATTTAAAAATAATTATGGTAGAATAGTATATAGAAAAGTGTTACGAGTCAGATATTTTAGACTATAATAGATATCCTTGATATAATGCTGTAAGGATTTTCGGATAACTGATAATAGAGGAAGGTAGGCGAAGAACAGCACTTTCAAAAGCATGCGAGAATAATAAGCAGGACAACAACCACCTTTATAAGTGGATAACAACAGACTGATGTCAAACTCATCAACGAGTTGGTTGGCAAGCCTGACCGGAGCATCCGAAGAAATATTTTCATCAAGACGGGAAGGAAATAAGGAATCCATGCCTTGAGAATACTCCTTAAATTGTCGCAACTATATACTTTATTGTACCAACGATTGTGTATAATGAATGATTAAATCTAATATTGATTACCACAATTTTGTCTACGTTGCATTATTTATAAGAAAAAAACTTGATATCCATTTCTGATACCAAGTTTTTTTCAACCAAGTCTTATTTTTTACCTTTTTTTTCAGGAATACTTCTTTGACGTTCCGTTGCCGGTGTTATTTCTCTTTTTCTTTCGAGAATTACAGAATCTTCCTTCTTTCTTGCAAAACCTTCTCTAACTTTAACAGGCGTTACCTGTATTACATTTTCAGGTTTCATAATTTTCTTTTCTTCTTGACCATTGCTCATAATTATAATTTTTAAGGGTTCTTTATTTTCATGTGAAATGACATATGGAACGATACAAAGGTAACATAAAGCAGTAACAATAATACATCTGTATGTCCAAAAATGAATAATTCCTTTTTTATTATTCATCTGTCTATAATCAATCAGACATTGTTTAATATGTCCCAAATATGAATATTGTACTCCTTTGTTTGATTCTTCCACGTCATAACCATCATCTGAATATTGTTTCATTAAATCAGCATAAAAGAATTCAGGGTTTCTTTTCTGTGGTACTTTACTTGGCCATAAAAACACAACGAATAATATAATTGATGTAATACCACATAACACATATAATATTAAAACAATCCAGATATACCATTTGCAAATAGAAAAACTGTTTGTAAAAAATAGATATATCTGAGGAATAAACAAAAACAATATTCCAAAAATAGTTAGCAATGTTGATGTTTTATTGCTTTGACCTCGGTATCTATTAATTTCATCTTCTAATTGAGATTCTGTCATATCTATTTGGTTCTCAATATTTGTAAAGTCGTATTTACTCATATACTCTTTGTGTTTTAGTCTTGAATATCTTAACTTGCAAACAAATATATGAAATAAAAAAATAGGAATGAATTTTTATTGGATAATATCATGACTTGGCTATCCTTATTTTTATATAAAGATTCCTTTCAAAACAAAAAGGGCATACCAGTTTCCCAGCATACCCTACTAATATTTGATATAGAGTTCGATTGTCTATGGCATAGCACAAACACCATTGAGCATTGCTGTAACTACTTTGCCCGACTCGTCTGTTATTTGAGCGGGTTCTGACCAATTGATACCGTCTGATGATAACAAATAATATCCATTTTTTCTAAGAGCCACAATACACCCATTGTCGTATAATAAGGATATTAAACTAGAAGTTCCAGGTTTTGCGAATCTTTGTTCAAATGTTATGATATCAGTAGATGTATAGATAACAGTATTAGAACCACAAATTATAAATTTGTCTTTAGCATAAATTATGGAATAAAAACTGTCGTATGAAATTCTTGTTAAAGAAGACCAACTAATTCCATTTTCTGATGTTGTTGCATATCCGTCCCCTATGGCAACAAATTTTCCATTTCCAAATGCTACAGACATTAATTGCGTCCCTGTATCTTCTCCTATTTTAATTGCAGAAGTCCAAGTCACGCCGTCAGTGGAAGTCGTTACATAACCATATTCTCTTCCACCATATTCATGATACCCCACAGCAACGAATTTTCCATTTCCAAATGTTATGGAACATAAGTCTCCATATAATGAGGGTATTGAAACTGGGGTTGCCCATTCTATACCATTCGTAGAATAGGTAACAAATGCTTTTTGCCCACTATATCCACTCCCCCCCACAGCAACAAACTTTCCGTTTGCATAGGTAATGGCATGCCAAACTTTCGAACCTACCTGTTTTGGGGTACTCCAATCAACACCATTAGTGGACATAGTTACATATCCCTTTTCTCCCACAGCTACATATTTTCCATTGCCATACGTAATGGCATTCCAGTTATTACTTCCTACTATCATGTTTGAATCTCCTATTTTTACATTAATAATATCATCTGTTGCCGGTGGTGTAGTAGGCTTTTCAGGTTTCTCGGGCTCATCTGGCTTTTCGGGTTTAACAGGTTCCTCCGGTTGTTCTACGGGTGGTTTAATAGGTTCATAATCATCATTATCCTTTTCACACGCAATAAACAAAAAGGCGCATAGCACCACCATACAAAATACTTTTATTTGCATCATTTTTCTTTGAGTTATCCCGCAACCACTGGGATGAGATATCTTCAAGAAAGCGAGTTGCTCCTTTCAAAGGCACTTTCTTGTTTTTCTATTTACACTTGTGTTCTAATAATGTTACCAGCTTCGCCAACCACTATAATAGAAATAAGATTTTTTATATCTTCTTCCATTACGAGTTGATTACTCGAATAATTTCCAGCTACAGCTAACTTTACAGCTTCTATCTCACTCCTTGTCGGACATCGAGTTAGTTCCGAACTAAATGCACCCGATTTGAGCGTGTTACAAAATGCTCTTGTTGCAATTTTACCCATAGGTTTCTCCTTTCTTTAATGATTAATATTTAATATATGTATTACGGTCTTTTTGAGAAGAGTTTTTTTAGGGGTTTTGCCTTTTGGATAATCAAATGAGTAGATACAAGAAAAGGGCACAAACATACTCTTCCTCATTGATTGGTAAGGCTCTGGTAAGCCCGAAGTTCAAATAAGAAAAAGCAGTCTGCGCCCTCGATTGAGGGTACAAACTATGCTTAGACTCATTATTTTGAACTTCATTTAAAATTTACCAGATTTTACCAAGTCAAATAATTGTCTGCAAGTTATGCAATATGTCTATTTAGAAATAATATCTGTTCTTATACCTCCTTTTTTAGTTAGTGTACAAAGTAAACAAAAAAGGAGGAAACAGACAAATATGCTTTAGACAAATCACAGACTGCTTATATAATTGTTTCTTAATTTGATTCCCATGCCCATTCAGGTTTCATCAGCAATTCTCCGTAGTATAAACGCTCTGTAAACCCGCCTAAGAAATCATTGAAACGCTCGCCATCTGTTTGTTTACGTGTGTTGTATCGGAATACAAACTCCTTGCAATACTTAGAAAGATGTTTCTTGCTTGCAAGGTGATAGATACCTTTGATACCACGCTTGATGTGGCTCCAAAATCCCTCTATTGAGTTTGTATGAAATCCGTTCAAAGCGTAAATATGTTGCTTGTGTGGAATAGTCTTATGCTTGTAATCTTTACCTAATGCGTTATATACATTTAGTTCATCTGTAATGATTGTAGAACCTTCACGTACACGTTCCTTGATAATAGGGTATAAAGTAGTTTTCTGAACATTAGGCACTACTTGTGCATAAACAAGACCGTCTGAAACCATACCGAATATAGGTGTTTTTTCCTTGAGGCTACGACCTTGTGTTCCGTTACCATGATTTCTACTTTTACCACCCATATAGGTTTCGTCCATTTGAGTCATATCATCAAAAGTTGCATCATCATCCTTTATGTTATGACGGATGCGGTGCAGCATAAACCATGCTGTCTTTTGGGTAACATGAATATCACGCGCCAATTGGCAGCTACTAATGCCTTTCTTGTGCGAAAGGAACAGAAAAATAGCATAGAACCACTTCTTTAACGGAAGATTAGAATCTTCAAACATTGTACCAATCCGAACCGTAAACCGTTCCCGACAATCTTTACACTTGTATAAACCTTTGAACTCTCCTTTTTGAGTTAGTTTATAGTGGTGTTTAGATATAGAGCCGCAATGCGGACAAACAGGCTCACCATGCCACCGCATATCTTCAAGATACAGTCTGCAATCCTCTTCGGTATGCAGAGTATCTATCATTTGGAGTAGTGAGTGGAATGGTTTCATGTGTACAATTATTGATTAATAGAGAAATTGTACACGCAATGGGCTGGAAATTTCAGTTTTGAGGAAAAATCTTAAGAATTTTCGCAAAAAATAGTAGCAATTGATTATTAGGCTATTAGTTGCATTAAAACGTAGATTTTTATTTGTTTTATGAGAGTAAATACATATTCTATCAAATCAAAATTGTATCGAAATGAAAACTCTTACAGAAACCCTGAATGAAACGTTGGAAAATACGTTGCAAATAGAAATTGCAAAAATGGCAGATAATCAATCAGAAGAGAAACAAGAAGAAACAACAAATAAAGAAAATGATTAAGTTTACTCGAAGATTGGTTGAAACTAAATGTTGTAGAATGATATAATTGTAATGACAATAAATCTTAATTTTTTTCAGAGTAACACAACCTATTTCATCTTGATGCGTTACATTTGCACCATTATAAAAAAGCCACCGTCATGATGTCAAAATGACAGAAGCTTTGATAGACCTCAAAATTGTGCTGCTACACGATGAGGATGAACATTAACATTTTACTCCACGGATGTCAGACAAAGGCATCCGTTTTTACTTGGAGTTTAATCCCCCTTCTTATGAATATGGGGTTTCAAAGATGGTGTATTTCCTGGAGTCTGCTTGTTGTCTCTTTGACGACGGTCAGGCTTTCCTGTGGAAATAGCAATTCTTTTTGGACCTGTTTTGATACCCATAATAGCATTTTCCTTAGTTAAACATGTGAATTTCCCTTTTCAACGGAAGGAACTCCGCCATCTTGATTTCAGAAAGATAGGTGTAAACTGCCGTTATATCCAAAAAATGAATTTTAAGCAAAACGGAATGCCGATGACACTGATGAAAACTTTCAAAAACAGTACCAATTAATACAAATAATCTTTAATGACGCAATATCTGCCAAATAGACAGAGATTGTGGCACATTTTGTATTTCTCTCAGCTAAATCAAGAGAATAAGTACGGTGAGCAAAAGTTAACCTTGGAGTGAACTCGTTATTATTGGTATAACCAATCATTATACACAATCGTTGGTACAATAAAGTATATAGTTGCGTAAACATTTTAGAGCAAATAAAAAGAGGTTGTCTCAAAATGAAGTGCACCCCAAAAGTTAGACAAAAAACTTTTGGGGTGCACTTCAAAATGATTTTTGAGACAGCCTCTTTTATTGATTATATCATTCAGGATTTTTGTCTGCGAAACACTACTATGCTTACTGCCAACAAGATTAGTATAATTCCAACAGCGCTATTCACAGTAAAAAGCTCTTTGAATACAAAAACTCCGATTACAACAGCCGTTAATGGTTCCATTGCACCCAAGATGGAAGTCAGTGTAGGTCCGGCATATTTAATAGCTTGTACTAAAGTTATATTGGAAATAGCCGTAGCCGGTAATGCCAGCCCAAGAATAATCAGCCAGGTATATCCATCCGACACAAGTTGAAGTCCGGAAGTACAATAGGCGCCTATGAGGTAAAAAATAGTTCCCAACCCCATAACATAACAAGTCAATGCCGTAGAGTTTATTTGTACGACCCGCGTTGTCCGCACTCCAACAATATACCCTGCGTATGAAAAAACAGAAACACAGGCAGCAACCAAACCAACCATTGTATTTCCACTTTTCGCCTCCAACTCTCCCAATGAAAGTAAAGCTGCTCCCAGCAAAGACATCAATACTGCAAGTATCACCAAGAGAGACTTCTTCTCCCGGAAGAAAAACATCATTGCCAAAGCAACAGCCAACGGATACATAAAATGTATGGTAGAAGCCACTCCGCTAGCTATATTCTGATAAGCAATAATCAAACTAAATGAAGTAACGGCTCTCAACAAACTCAACAGAAAAACAACTCCCCAATCTTTTCCAGCCAATCGAAAATTGCAACCGGATAACCAACCAAACACAATCAATACAATCGACGCCACTCCCCAACGATAAGAAAGTACCTCGAAAGCCGAAAAACCGGCTAATAGCAAAGTGATAGAAAAAAACGGAGCCAGCCCAAAAGTGGAGGAGGATACCGCCGCATAAAGTATACCTTTTATACGATTCATAGATTCAACCAATTTTCGCTACACAAATGAAAAAAACGATGCCCATTTGTTTCGTTGCTTTATAAGAATGTAAGTTCGGGATAGATGATAGCATAACACAGTATTGTTGAGGTAATTTTGGAAAGACTGAAACGAGCAAGCGAATAACTATTCTATCTCCTTGATTCGCTCTATCTGGCGATTCAGAACTTCATTAGAGATTAATCCTCTTTATTAATCCTAAAAGCAAAATCCTTGCAACTTTTACTGAATTTCAGTTAGTTGCAAGGATTTCTTGAGGTTCCTGGCGGATTCGAACCGCCGTACACGGTTTTGCAGACCGCTGACTAAGCCACTCATCCAAGGAACCATTTTTCTCGTTTGCGGTTGCAAAGGTAGTACAAATTTTGAAATTACCAACTATCCACAGCAATTTTTCTTTGTACTTTTTTTCTTTACACCACACTCTTTACGCTTCTTCTCTAGCATATCCTTTAGTTCACAGCCACTTACACAACTGTCACAAGGATTTTTATTTTCTCGCGTACGACGAAAAAAAAGAAAGATTCCATATATAATACGAGCAATACAGAGTACTACCAGTACTCCTACTACCCATTCCTGCCAATTAATCATACAAATAATCCTCCAATCTGATAAACGGCAAAGGATACAAGCCAAGCCAATACCGTAGTATAACAAGCTGCAAACAATGCCCATTTCCAACTACCGGACTCCTGTTTTATAGCAGCCAATGCCGCAATACACGGGAAGTAAATCAGTACAAAAAGCATATAACAGAATGCGACCAACGGAGTGATCGGAATCCTTTCTGCCAAACTTACCGAATCTGCATCCGGATCATCGACATACAACACTCCCAATGTACTTACCACCAGCTCCTTTGCCCCCACTCCTGAAATCAAGCCAATTCCAAGTTTCCAGTCAAACCCCATAGGTTCTATCACCGGCTCTATCGCACGTCCTAACTGACCGATATAAGAATTTTCCTGTTGCTCGGCAACTGTCTCGTATGCATCATGATTCGGATAATATCCCAGAAACCAAATTATAACAGAAGCGACCATAATAATTCCGCCCATTTTTTTCAAATACTGCGCTCCCTTTTCCCATGTATGGCGAAAGATCGATTTCGCAGTCGGCATACGATACGGCGGGAGTTCCATAACGAACGGAGTATCGTCACCCTTCACCAAGAACTTGCTAAACAACCGTGCTAACAGCACAGCCAGAAAAATACCAATTGCATAGATGCTTAACAATACCAAGCTCGCATTGTTCGGAAAGAAAGCTCCTACCAACAACAAGTAAATAGGTAAGCGCGCACTACATGACATAAGTGGATTAATCAACATCGTAATGAGACGACTTTTCCGGTTTTCGATAGTACGTGAAGCCATAATAGCAGGTACATTACATCCGAATCCCATAATCAAAGGTATAAACGATTTTCCGTGCAACCCCATTTTATGCATAATCTTATCCATAATAAACGCCGCACGAGCCATATAACCGGAATCCTCCATTAATGAAATACAGAAATACAAAATCAGAATATTTGGTAAAAAGACAATAACGCCTCCTACACCACCCACAATGCCGTCAACCAACATATCTTTCAACGGGCCATCCGTCATATTGTTACGAATCAAATCGCCTATTTGTTCCACCAACCATTCAATCCCCATCATCGGATATTCCCCGAGCACAAAAGTACCTTCAAACATCAGATACATGAAAAGGAAGAAAATAGGATATCCCCAAATACGGTGAGTGACAATGGAATCCAACACTTTTGTAGTCTGCGCCTGTTCCAAATGATTATCAGTAAAAGTTTCTTTCAGCGCACCACTGATAAAACCATATTTCGCATCCGTAATAGCCGACTCGCAATCTTCATTCATCGTATCCTGTACGCGTTTGGCCATTTTATCACGAATACGCAGGATTTCCTCCGCATTCGGCAAAGTACGTACAAAACTCTCTATGTCCGGATCATTCTCCAACAATTTTATTGATAGAAAACGGGTAGAGTACTTATGGCGAATGAACTCATTCTTGGAAACTTCTTCTTTTACAGCCTCAATAGCTTTCTCCAAATCAGGTCCATGATTGATATGAATATGGCGGAACACACGCCCGGTCCTTTTATGTTCGCGTACATAATCTTCCAGATGTTCCTCTTCATGATTCTTACGGTCCTCCAAAGAATCATGCCATTCGGTCAGATCCTTCAATACTTCCGGATTCATATTCCCCTGTTTATCAAAGAAATCGACGCCTTCATAAAGGTTGATTACGACATGAAACAAGGTATCCAATCCACGGTTCTTCTTACTGACAGTAGGTAACATCGGTACTCCAAACAGTTTGCTCAGCAAATGATAGTCTAATGTATTCCCACTGGATTCCAATTCGTCATAAATATTCAAAGCCACCACCATACGGACATTCATGTCAATCAATTGCGTCGTAAGATATAAATTCCGTTCGAGGTTGGAGGAGTCTACTACATTAATAATCACATCCGGCGTTTCATCTATAATATGACGACGGACATAAATTTCTTCGGGCGTGTATGCAGATAACGAATATGTCCCCGGCAAATCTACAATACGAAAATGATACCCTTCAAAATCAAAATGCCCTTCTTTGGCATCCACAGTCACACCACTATAATTTCCGACATGCTCATGGGCACCGGAAGCCAGATTGAAAAGAGAAGTCTTGCCCGAGTTCGGATTCCCGACCAAGGCAACATTAATGGTACGGCGTTTACCTAACGCCAACCGCTTCATATCTTCTTCTTTTACAGAAACATCTTCAGGCAAACCTTCGTGATAAATAGTTTCGCCGGCTTGTTTTTTTGCTTCTTCTTCACTGACTACCTCAATCATCTCAGCTTCCTGACGACGCAAAGAAATTTCATAACCTAAGACTTTATATTTAATGGGATCTTTCAATGGAGCATTCAATAAAACTTCAACGGTTTTACCTTTAATAAAACCCATCTCCACGATACGTTTACGAAAACCACCGTGTCCCAGCACCTTTACGATGACACCTTTTTCGCCTGTTGTTAATTCGGACAAACGCATAACTCTCTAAATTTTCGGCAAAGATAATTCATAACTTCGGAGCACGCAAATTATTTAGATTGTTTTTAAATAAGAGTCATTTCTAATCGAAAAACCTCCTCACTAAAAAAGATCTGGTAATCAGAAAAAGAGGAAACAGAAGGAGAAGTTCCTGAAAAATTCAAAAGACTAAGCAAGAAACTATTATCTTTGCAAACATGATACAGCAACGGATTACACAATATATAGAAAAGAATCATCTGTTTTCATCAGACAGCAAAATTCTGGTAGCATTGAGCGGCGGCGCCGACTCTGTGGCACTGCTACGTATTCTCCACACAGCAGGTTATCACTGCGAAGCCGCACATTGTAACTTTCATTTACGCGGCGAGGAATCAAACCGCGATGAATCATTTGTCCGCCAACTCTGCCTGAAATACAACATCCGATTGCATACCGCTGATTTCAACACAACCCAATACGCAGCCGAAAAGCATATTTCGATAGAAATGGCAGCGCGGGAACTCCGTTATAACTGGTTTGAAGAAATTAAAAATAAATACCGGGCCGATGTCATTGCCGTTGCTCATCACCAGGACGACAGTATAGAAACAATGTTGCTCAATCTAATCCGTGGCACAGGAATCACCGGATTACTCGGAATCCGTCCTCGAAACGGAGCTATTGTACGTCCACTCCTTTGTGTCAACCGCAAAGAGATCATTCAATATTTACAAAACATTGAACAGGATTATGTAACTGATAGTACAAATCTGGAAGATGAATACACCCGCAACAAGATCCGGCTCAACCTCCTTCCACTTATGGAGGAGATTAATCCATCCATCAAGAATAGTCTGGTGGAGACGAGTAATTATCTGAATGATGTAGCTACTATATACAATAAATGTATAGCAAAAACAAAAGCAAGAATAGTCACACCAGAAGGAATCCGGATCAGCAGTTTGTTAAAAGAAACTGTACCCGAAACTATTTTATTCGAGACTCTGCATCCACTCGGCTTTAACTCCACACAAATCAAAGATATTGCAAACTCACTTCATGGACAATCGGGAAAACAGTTTGCCAGCAAAGAATGGAGAGTGATTAAAGACAGGGAATTTTTGCTACTGGAAGAAATCCGGTCTGAAGAAAAAGACATCCCCCCTTTTCAATTAATTAAAGAAGAGAAAGAATACACGTCAAATTTTCAGATTCCACGGGAAAAAGGAACAGCATGTTTTGACGCTGACAAGTTGAATGAAGAAATCTATCACCGTAAATGGCAAATCGGTGATACTTTTATTCCTTTCGGAATGAAAGGCAAGAAAAAAATAAGCGATTACCTGACCGACCGCAAATTTTCTATCAGTCAGAAAGAGCGTCAATGGGTGCTCTGTTGCGGAGAACGCATTGCATGGCTGATAGGCGAACGAATAGATAACCGCTTCCGTATTGACGAAACAACGAAACGCGTTGTTATTTACAAAATAGTCTGAGGCTGTTTCTGCTTCTTGAAACAATCCGATAATAAAGCCGCAAAAGGAGTATCATACACTTTTGCATTCCTAGGACAGACTTTCACGCAAGCACAGCATTTGATGCATTTGGTTTCATCTACATTTAGTTCATCGCCTTTTGTAATAGCACCCGCCGGACAATGAACCACACACAACCCACAATGTGTACACAGACTCTCATCTTTTACCCACGGAGTACGAGGAAGCGGTGTGCCACTTTTACGTAACTTGATAACCTTCCTCAAAAAACGAAATAAGGGGAAGAAAGGCTGCCTCGGGCGTTTGATAGCACGAACATCTATCGGATAAAGAGTATCCGGGCCGGTAGCCGTTTTTATTTTTTCTATGATCTTTTTCCCGAACTCCGTAGCCAGAGCCAGGTCCGAATCATTCGGACGTCCGGCAGCAATCGGATGTTCATCCGTACTATATGAATGCTCACCGATAAAAGTTGCGCCGGCAATCACTTTCAATCCGTGGGGAAGGGCGAAAGCGTCCAATTCCATTAAGGCTTTTTCATAAGCACGATTGCCATAAACCACAACCAACGCAGTAGGTGTATCCAAGCCACGAATATTCTGCAAACGTTCCATTGCCAAAGGAGCTACACGACCTCCATATACGGGAACTACGATAATAGCCAATGCAGATGCAGGAATTACAGCTTCCCCGGTAGTCTGCAAAGTGACATTAACAGGAAGAATATTTTTTATTCCTGTTCCGTGAACAATCGCCTCGGCAACTTGTTTTGATGTGTGTGTAGGCAAAAAATAAATTAAATGAGCTTCATTTACTGTCATACTATTTTCTTTTATGTAGCAAAGATACACTTTTACGTTGAAAAAAAGGTTTGATTGTTTATGAAACCAAAAAAATTTATTATCTTTGCCCCGTTGAAACATTCTACGATTCAACATATACATCCCTAATTCATAATAAAAACAAAACGTATGCTCGCATATCTGTGACCGGAGAGTCATAGTAATGCTGTCCATAATTCAGCAAAAAAGAAATATTAATAACTTACCATACTATATGTATAACATTATCCAATTAAACGACAAAGATCTGTCGGAACTTCAAGTTATTGCCAAAGAGTTAGGCATAAAAAAAACAGACTCATTAAAAAAGGAAGACCTTGTTTACAAAATACTCGATGAACAAGCAATCGCCGGAGCCACAAAGAAAGTTGCCGCAGACAAGCTTAAAGAAGAACGCAAAGAAGAACAAAAGAAAAAGCGTTCACGCGTAGCGCCTGCCAAGAAAGATAACAAAGTAGTTTCCGCAACCAAGGAAGGAGAAGCTGAGAAAGCCAAATTGGATAAGAAAAAAAGAAGAAGGCACCCCCAAAAAAGCCACAACAGCCTTCTAAAAAAGAGGAAAGTGCAAATAAAGAAAAAGAGACTCCTGCTGTTGAAGTTAAAGCAGAAAATACCGCAGCTCCTAAACGTAAAGTAGGCCGTCCGCGTAAAAATGCCGATGCAGCAGAGCAAAAAGAAGTTGAAAGCGTGAAAACTGCAACTCCGGCAACTCCTAAAGTAACGGAAGATAAAGTAGTTACTGAGAAAGCTCCTGAAGTAATAGAAAAAGCAGTCCCGGCACAAGCTCCCGAAAAGAAAACAAAAGCCAACAAACCTGCTGAAGAGAAGAAAGTAGTAGTGAAACCGCAACCGCAAAAGAAAGCCGAACCCGTTATAGACGAAGAAAGCAATATCTTATCCGGTGCCGACGACGATGATTTTATTCCTATCGAAGATCTGCCTTCAGAAAAGATAGAACTTCCCACCGAACTTTTTGGAAAATTCGAAGCCACCAAAACTGAACCGGCACAAACTGCTACCGAACAACAAGCACCACAGCCACAACAACAGGCTCATCAGCAACAACAGCAACAACGTCCACGCATTGTCCGTCCGCGTGACAACAATAATGGCAATAATAATGCTAGCAATAATAACAATAACGCCAATAATAATAACAATAATAACTTCCAACGTAACAATAACCAAAATCAGAACCAGCAGCGTGTACCGATGCCGCGTCCTGCCCAGCCAAACAACGCGAACGAAAATCTTCCGGTACCACAACAGCAGCAGGAACGTAAAGTTATTGAGCGTGAAAAGCCTTATGAATTCGATGACATCCTTAATGGAGTAGGCGTACTGGAAATTATGCAGGATGGATACGGATTCCTCCGTTCTTCCGATTATAATTACCTTTCTTCTCCTGACGATATCTATGTATCACAGTCGCAAATCAAGTTATTTGGCCTGAAAACCGGTGACGTGGTAGAAGGAGTTATCCGCCCGCCCAAAGAAGGAGAGAAATATTTCCCGTTAGTAAAGGTATCGAAGATTAACGGACGTGACGCCGCTTTCGTTCGCGACCGTGTTCCTTTCGAACACCTGACACCGCTTTTCCCGGATGAAAAGTTCAAACTCTGCAAAGGCGGTTATTCGGATTCCATGTCTGCCCGCGTAGTAGATCTTTTCGCTCCAATCGGTAAAGGTCAACGTGCTTTAATCGTAGCCCAGCCTAAAACCGGTAAGACAATTTTAATGAAAGACATTGCAAATGCCATTGCAGCCAATCATCCGGAAGTATACATGATTATGTTGCTTATCGACGAACGTCCGGAAGAAGTAACAGATATGGCGCGCAGCGTCAATGCCGAAGTTATCGCTTCTACCTTTGATGAACCGGCAGAACGCCACGTGAAAATCGCAGGTATCGTATTGGAAAAAGCAAAAAGACTGGTAGAATGCGGCCACGACGTAGTTATATTCCTTGATTCTATTACTCGTCTGGCACGTGCATACAACACAGTATCTCCTGCATCGGGCAAAGTACTTTCCGGTGGTGTGGATGCAAACGCACTTCATAAGCCGAAACGTTTCTTTGGTGCTGCCCGTAACATCGAGAATGGTGGTTCACTGACAATCATCGCAACTGCATTGATTGATACCGGTTCTAAAATGGACGAAGTTATCTTCGAAGAATTCAAAGGTACAGGTAACATGGAGTTGCAACTCGACCGCAACCTGTCCAACAAACGTATCTTCCCGGCAGTCAACATTACCGCATCCAGTACTCGTCGTGACGATCTGTTACTTGATAAGACAACTCTCGACCGTATGTGGATTCTCCGTAAATATCTTGCCGACATGAATCCGATCGAAGCAATGGACTTCGTAAAAGACCGTCTGGAAAAAACCAGAGACAACGATGAATTCCTGATGAGCATGAACAGCTAATTAGCAGTAAACCATAAATAATGAACGGTGAACAGAATGCGTTATAATCGCAGTTTGTTCACCGTTTATAGTTTTATCACCCGTCATTTATTCCAATTTTGTACAAAAAACTTTCACTTGCGTCCAAAACAAGTATTCCCCCCTTTTTTGCTTTCCCTTTTTTCCTACTTTTGCTTCAAAATCAAGTATCACTTAATTCTAACCAAGAATGAAAACAATTAATCCTTTCATGGGATTGGCTCTTTGCGGCATAGCAGCCCAAGCACAAGAAAAGCCCAATTTTCTGATTATCCAATGCGACCATCTTACACAACGCGTCGTTGGCGCCTACGGTCATACACAAGATTGCACCCTTCCTATCGACGAAGTAGCTTCAAGAGGAGTTATCTTTTCCAATGCTTATGTAGGCTGCCCCCTCAGCCAACCGTCACGCGCCGCTTTATGGAGTGGCATGATGCCTCATCAAACTAACGTACGCTCCAACTCCAGCGAACCGATCAATACACCTATACCGGAAAACGTTCCGACATTAGGAAGCCTTTTTTCGGAAAACGGTTACGAAGCTGTACACTTCGGAAAAACGCACGATATGGGTTCATTAAGAGGATTCAAACATAAAGAACCGGTAGCAAAGCCATTTACCGACCCGGAATTTCCGGTCAATAATGATAGTTTTCTGGACGTAGGAACCTGCGAGGACGTTGTTTCCTATTTAAGCAATCCTTCGGAAAAACCTTTCATATGCATTGCCGATTTTCAGAATCCCCATAATATCTGCGGATTCGTAGGAGAAAATGAAGGAGTACATACTGACCGACCTGTCAGCGGCACACTTCCGGAACTGCCCGACAATTTCGATGTAGAAGACTGGAACAACATACCTACCCCGGTGCAATACATCTGTTGCAGCCACCGGCGTATGACGCAAGCCTCCCATTGGAGTGAGGAAAATTACCGCCATTACATCGCCGCTTTCCAACACTATACAAAAATGGTATCCAAACAAGTAGACAGTGTTTTGAAAGCATTATACTCCACCCCCGCAGGAAAGAACACAATCGTTGTTATCCTTGCCGACCATGGTGACGGAATGACTTCACACCGTATGGTGACCAAGCACATCAGTTTCTATGATGAAATGACAAACGTACCATTTATCTTTGCAGGTCCCGGTATCAAGCATCAGAAAAAACCGGTAGACCACTTACTCACGCAGCCTACACTAGACTTATTGCCAACCCTCTGTGACCTAGCCGGCATTCCTGTTCCCGCAGAAAAGGCAGGAATCAGCCTCGCACCGACATTAAAAGGAGAAAAACAAAAGAAGACTCATCCATATGTTGTATCCGAATGGCATAGTGAATATGAATACACAGTTACTCCCGGACGTATGGTACGTGGCCCCAGATACAAGTACACCCATTATTTGGAAGGCAACGGAGAAGAACTCTATGACATGAAGAACGACCCGGGTGAACGTAAGAACCTCGCCAAGAATCCCAAATATGCCAAGGTTCTTGCAGAACACCGTGCCATGCTCGACGACTACATCACCCGGTCAAAAGATAATTACCGCAGTCTGAAAGTAGACGCCGACCCGAGATGCAGAAATCATACTCCCGGCTACCCCAACCACGAAGGCCCTAGCGCACGTGATATTATCAAAAGAAAATAAATTAGAAAAAAAGAGCGAAGATTCTTGTCAGTCTTCGCTCTTTTTGTTTCTTTTGCATAAAACCTTGCAAACAAACATCCGGTGAATAGAAACTTACACCACATAATTACTACAATTATAACGGTATTCATATCGGTAACATTGTACGCTGCACATACTAATGCAGAACGTCTGTCTTTATTACAGCCGCTCATTCAGTATGACCTTGCTTTTAACACCGGCGTCACCACAGACAGTATTATCTTATGGGAGAAGCTGTTAACACCTGAACTTGAAAAGCAGCAACGATACGACATCTTATTCCAGCTCAAAGCAATGGCGGTTCAGTCATCAATAACAGAAGGAAATATCAGCCTGGCTATTGACAACGCCAATTCAATGTATAAGAAAGCTAAAGAGATAGACTACCCGCTAGGAACAGCTCTTGCACTACGTGCAATCGGAAATACATATTTAAGCTCATCAACACCACAAGTTGCCATAGGTTCTTATGAAGAAGCAATAGAGATTATGCAACAGATACCCGAAGCCGACATCTATTTAAAAAACGCATTATCTCAAATGATACTTATTAAGCTCAATAACCGGCAAATGGCAGGAATTGAGAAAGATATCAACTACCTGGAAGCTCTTTGCGACAAAAGGCCCGATTCACCTTGCTATTTTTATCTTCCCTGTTGCCGTGCGTTTTATGAGATACAGTCAGACAAACTCCCTTCGGCATTGGAACATCTGCAAAAAATGGAGCGAATCTATGCCAAACATCCGTATCCATATTTTCTTCTGTTAATCAAATACTTATATGCTTCCTACCATATCGCCGCAAAAGAATATACCCAAGCATTGCAATCGTATGATGAATTACTGCCATACGTCAAAGAATCCGGTTCGTACAAAGACATACAGATATCACAAGAACGGGCAAAAGTTCTTTCATTAATGGGACGTATCGAAGAAGCATGTGAGGAATATGAAGTGATTAACGCACGCAAAGACTCACTTGACGCCAATAGCTATCTGCGCCAGATCAATGAATTGCATACTCTCTATCAGATTGACAAGAATGAATTAAACAACATAAACAGGCAAAAGAAAATCTTATACTGGAGCTGGTTTATTATCCTGTCTGTCCTCTCCTTAATTATATTCTTCATCTTCCGCATCAAAAGGAACAACAAACGTCTGATCCAATCGCAACAAGAACAAGAAAAAGTAAAGAAACAGGCAGAAAATTCGATTCGCACTAAAAGCCTTTTTCTCTCTAACATGAGTCATGAGATTCGTACTCCGCTCAACGCCTTATCCGGCTTTTCCACCATTCTGACGGAAGAATCCATTGATGAAGAAACGAGGAAACAGTGCAATGATATTATCCAGCAAAATTCGGAACTGTTGCTAAAGTTGATTAATGACGTGATTGACTTATCCAGCCTTGAAATTGGAAAGATGACATTCAAGTTCAAAATATGCGATGCAGTAGGACTATGCAGAAACGTCATTGATATGGTGGAAAAGATAAAGCAGACCCATGCAGACGTCCGCTTCTCCACTCCTCTCGATTCCTTGGAACTACTGACAGATAGTGCCCGCCTGCAACAGGTACTGATCAACCTGCTTATCAATGCAACTAAATTCACCTCACAAGGCTCTATCACTCTGCAACTTGAGCAACAAACGGAAGATACGGCACTTTTCTCTGTCACCGATACCGGCACAGGAATCCCTAAAGAAAAACAGAAAAAGATATTCAACCGTTTCGAGAAGCTCAATGAAAATGCCCAAGGTACGGGGCTCGGACTATCGATTTGCCAACTCATCATCGAACAACTGGGAGGTAGTATCTGGATCGACCCCGATTACGAAGAAGGTTCACGTTTCTTGTTTACACATCCTATTGACAAAAGCGACCAAGGAAAGGAGGAAACAAGATGAAACGATTAATACTACTGCACATAGTCTGTTGCTGCTTTCTTGTCGGAAAAGCCGATTATGAAATGAACACGGACAGTTTGATACAGGTGTTTCAAAACCTGCCTCATGACTCAACCCGTCTTGTAGCTTTAAACAACATTATAAGAATAGAACAGAACAATCCTAAATGCATCCAGTTCTCGGACACTTTAATGAAAGAAGCATTGTTTCAGAAGGATGATAAATACGCAGGACTGGCAGCCTATTATCACCTATTGTACTATTATAACCACAACAAAACAGACAGCGTAGCGAAATGGATTACACAAATGGAACCACACGTCCACAAATCCGGTATATGGGATTATTTCTTCGACGCCAAACGTTTCCAGATCGACTTGTACACTTACAACGAAGAATACGAGCGTGCCATTAGCGAGGCAAACAAGATGAAGCAACAAGCTTTCGAAAAAAACAATCATCGGGGACTGGTAGCCGCTCATCAGTGTCTGAGCAATGCCTACATCGGCAGTCAACGTTGGGAGGAAGGCATCAAAGCACTGGAAGAAGCCTACAAGCTACTTGCTCCGGACGCTAATCCGGTAGTTCGCATCTCGGTACTGTCGCAATTGGTATCTGTCACCAAAGAAATGAAGAATAACAGCAAGCTGTTTAAATACCTGCAAGAACTCGAAAGCACACTCTATAAACATATCAAGGAAAATCCTTCTCTTAAAGACGGTTTCTCTGACGTATTTCTGTTCAACGAATTGTTCTATGCTTATTATTACCTGAATACCCAACAGCCGCAAAGAGCCTATGAACATCTGGTGAAAGCTAAGGAATATCAGAACGAGAACAACTATTTCATGTATCAGGTACTTTATTTCGACACCTACGCCAGATATTACAAATATATCGGTGAATATCAAAAAGCCTCAGATTATATCGACACCACATTAGTCATGCTGAAAGACAACTATGCCAGCGACTATGCCGAACAGTTATTGGTGAAAGCTAAAATATGGGTAAAGGCCGGCGATAGCGAAAAGGCCGTTCCACTATATCAGAAGGCACTTGCCATTAAAGATTCCGCCTCCATGTCGCTTGCAAACAATCAAATGGAACAAATAAAGAGCAGTTATCAACTGGATAAAATCAATATGGAACAACAACGGCACAACAACCGGATTCGCCTCATCTTTCTGGCTGTGATTATCGTTGTTTTATTTGTATTATTCATTTTCATGTTCCGTCTGGCTATGGTACGAAAGGCATTGAAACGTTCGGAAAACGAAATCCGCAAAGCCGCCGCAACCGTTCGGGAAACGAATGAAATAAAGAACCGCTTTCTTTCGAACATGAGTTATAACATCCGCACTCCGCTCAATAACGTAGTAGGATTCTCGCAACTCATAGCGTGCGAACCGAATATTGATGAAGGAACAAGGAAGGAATATTCGAACATAATCCACCAAAGCTCTGAAAAGTTAATGAGACTTGTCAACGATGTGCTCGACTTATCACGCCTGGAAGCTCAAATGATGAAATTCCAGATACAAGTTTACGATGCTGTCGAACTATGCAACGAAGCATGTTATATGGCACGTATGAAGAATGAAACGACAGGCATCCAAGTCCGATTCTACACAGAAACGAAGTCACAGCCCGTCCGCACAGATACCGCCCGCCTGACACAGATGATACTTAGCACACTGGTTTACCCGCATGAATACCAGCAAGACCAAAAACAGGAACGCGTCATCCGTTTCATACTCAGCCGGAAAGATGAAATGCTTCATTTCCAAATCATTAATTCGCCGTTGGCGGATACTACCTTTGTCTCACAGGAAACTGTCATCCGGCACGAAATCAACCAATTATTGCTGACACATTTCGGAGGAACCTATCAAATCAATACCCAAACCCCGGAGGGTCCGGAAATTGTTTTCACCTACCCGATCGCTTCCGATTCGGAATAAAGCGCTATCTTTGCAAAATGTAAACTTAAACGCTTAATATGTATACCAACAAACAGATCTGGAGTGTCAGTTACCCGATACTACTCAGCTTGCTGGCACAAAATGTCATCAATGTCACCGATACGGCGTTCCTGGGTCACGTAAGTGAAGTTGCCTTGGGAGCTTCTGCTATGGGCGGACTATTCTATATATGTGTATTCACCATCGCATTCGGATTCAGTACCGGTTCGCAAATCGTCATTGCGAGACGTAACGGCGAAGGACGCTACACAGATGTAGGTCCGGTGATGATTCAGGGAGTTATGTTCCTATTTGTAATGGCATTACTACTCTTCGGTTTCACCAAGGCTTTCGGCGGCAACATCATGCGGTTGCTGGTTTCCTCGGAATCAATCTACAAAGGGACAATGGAGTTTCTGGACTGGCGTATCTACGGATTCTTCTTCTCATTCATCAATGTTATGTTCCGGGCACTGTATATCGGAATCACACGTACTAAAGTGCTGACCATTAACGCAGTCGTCATGGCATTGACCAATGTCGTGCTGGACTACGCACTGATCTTCGGGAAATTCGGTCTGCCCGAAATGGGTATCAAGGGAGCCGCCATTGCTTCCGTACTGGCCGAAGCCTCCTCTATCCTATTCTTCCTCATCTACACATATGTCACTATCGACTTAAAGAAATACGGACTGAACCGTCTGCGTTCGTTCGACCCTGCACTGTTGATGCGGATTCTCAGCATTTCCTGCTTCACCATGCTCCAATACTTCCTGTCAATGGCTACATGGTTCGTATTCTTTGTTGCCGTAGAACGGCTGGGACAACGGGAACTGGCGATTGCCAACATAGTCCGGAGTATCTACGTCGTATTGCTGATTCCGGTCAATTCACTGGCAACCACCACAAACAGTCTTGTCAGTAATGCTATCGGTGCGGGAGGTATCAAGCACGTAATGCCGCTTATTAATAAAATTGCGAGATTCTCGTTCTTTATTATGCTGGGGCTGGTAGCAGTCACAGCACTATTCCCGCAACTACTGTTGTCCGTCTATACCAGTGAGGCAGCACTGATTGCAGAATCCGTCCCTTCAGTCTATGTGATTTGTATCGCCATGCTCATCGCATCGGTAGCCAATGTTGTGTTCAACGGTATCTCGGGCACAGGAAACACACAAGCCGCCTTACTGCTCGAAACAATTACAATTATCATTTACGGCTCGTATATCATTTTCATCGGGATGTGGCTCAAAGCACCGATTGAAATCTGCTTTACCATTGAGATTGTGTACTATACCTTGTTATTGATAACGAGTTATATTTATCTCAAAAAAGCAAAATGGCAGAATAAAAAGATATAAATACAAGAGATTTTTGTACATTTGCAGGCTCAAAATATTAATTCGTAATTAAATAACTATGTTCGATAATTTAAGTGAAAGACTAGAACGGTCATTCAAGATTCTGAAAGGTGAAGGCAAAATCACCGAAATTAACGTGGCGGAAACGCTGAAAGATGTACGCAAGGCACTTCTTGATGCCGATGTAAACTACAAGGTAGCAAAGAATTTCACAGATACCGTGAAAGAAAAAGCTCTTGGACAGAACGTACTTACAGCAGTGAAACCAAGCCAGTTGATGGTGAAAATCGTGCACGACGAACTGACCCAGTTAATGGGTGGCGAGACTGTCGAAGTTGATATTGATGCCCGCCCGGCAGTAATCCTGATGTCAGGTTTGCAAGGTTCCGGTAAGACTACCTTCTCCGGTAAGCTGGCCCGGATGCTGAAAACCAAGAAGAACCGCA
>OBWB01000447.1_pt1 | contig 26775 bp, 19 predicted proteins | sample 1476261 | NCBI WGS metagenome assembly OBWB01 (sample SAMEA2580038, study PRJEB22360) | human gut metagenome | biome: human gut; feature: human-associated habitat; material: faeces | place: Denmark | collected 2008/2010 | reverse complement strand
AGAAGAAGTCGAGAAACTGATGAGCGGTGATGCTTCGGGTAGAGTGTCGAGATAATTGACAATATAGTTTATATACTGAAAAACGGTTGCGAGGATTATCTTGTAACCGTTTTGTTTTTTTAGGGGGTTAGCATTATAAGCTGTTTTCAAAATTTGTGGCATATATATAAAAAGAAAAGGTTGTCATCTCGACAACCAATCTTCGTTAACCTTAAATCTAATACCATGAAAAACACAGTGTAAATGTAGAGATAATATTTAATACGGCAAGGGATCGTACAAAATTTTGTATGCTATTTAACATGTTTTTTGATATTAGTGTATTGGATACGCTTATTTTTTGATTTATAAAGATTATTGTTTGATAAATCTTTTGAAGTATGAAGTGGGTATAATAGTAAAAGGTGTACACGCCAAGTGTACACCTTTTATTTATTCGAATATTTTTAGACAGTTTCTAAAGAATTGATGCAATTTATTCTACATATAGGACTAACCCTTTTAAATATTCGCCTTCGGGGTGATAAATATTTACTGGATGGTCTGCTGGCTGAGTCAATTGATGCAGTATTCGTACACGTCTTTTAGATTGAGCTGCTGCACTGAATACAGCTAACCGGAAATTTTCTTTAGTAACGACTTGCGAACAGGAGAATGTGAAAAGAATGCCCCCCGGTTTTATTTTTTCAAAAGCTTTTGCATTAAGTTTTCGGTATCCTTGCAAAGCGTTGTGCAAAACATTTTTATGTTTGGCAAAAGCCGGAGGATCGAGAATGATCAGATCATACTGATCTCCCATTCTGTCGAGATATTTGAATGCATCTTCTGCGAAAGCTTCGTGCCGTCTGTCTCCGGGAAAATTCAGTTCTACATTTTTACAAGTCAGGTCTATCGCTTTGGCAGAACTATCGACCGAGTGAACAAGTTTAGCTCCGCCTCGCATGGCATAGAATGAGAATCCTCCAGTATAACAGAACATGTTCAATACCGAACGATCTTTAGAATAATGTTCGAGTAATGATCGGTTTTCCCGTTGATCGACAAAGAAACCGGTTTTTTGTCCTTTTAACCAGTCTACATGAAATTTTAATCCGTTTTCTATTGCTATATTCCCGGCATCGCCTCCGATCAAATATTCATTTTCCGGGTCGAGTTGCGCTTTGTAAGGGAGTGTGGTTTCTGATTTGTAATATACATTTTTTATTTGTTCACCCATTACATCGGTTAATGCTTCGGCAAGAATATGTCGGGCAAAATGCATACCGGGATCGTGTGCTTGCATTACGGCGGTTTTGTCATAAATATCTATGATTAGACCGGGAAGAAGATCTCCTTCTCCATGTACAAGACGATATGTATTATTTTGTTCTCCCCGATTGAGTCCGATGCTGTTCCGCAGAATATAAGCAACTTGTAACCGTTTCTTAAAAAACTCTTTATCGATAATTTCTTGTTCGAAAGAGAGTATTCTTACCGCTATACTGCCGATTTGGTAGTGTCCTATAGCAATGAAGTTCCCTTTATAATCTGTAACTTCGATAATATCACCCTCTTCCGGTTGTTTTTCAAAATGATGGATTGCTCCGGAGAATACCCATGGATGAAAGCGTTTAAGAGACTCTTCTTTTCCTGGCTTTAATATGACTTTGGTATAATTCATTTTTGTATGTAAGGTTATTTAAAAATAAATCGGAATAAGTCATTTCCGTTAGCATATATCAATAAACCGAACAACAGTGCCATACCTGTGATTTGTGCATACTCCATAAATTTTTCATTCGGTTTTCGACGGGCAATAACTTCGTATAATAAAAATAATACATGTCCTCCGTCAAGAGCCGGAATCGGAAGTATGTTCATGAATGCAAGGATTATAGAGAGAAATGCTGTCATTTCCCAGAATGCCTGCCAATTCCATACAGGGGGAAATATGCTTCCGATTGTTCCGAATCCGCCTAAACTATTTGCCCCTTCTTTAGTAAAAATATATTTGAGATCACTTACATAACTTTTTAGAGTAGAGAATCCTTTAGATATGCCGACAGGGAATGATTCCCAAAATCCAAAATGTTTTGTTACAAGAGGATATATTTCGTAAATAGGAGTGAGGCTTATACCTATTTTACCGTTTTTATCTACTGCCACAGAGGCGTTTTGTTCTTGTCCGTCTCGGTAAAATGTGATATTTACGTTTTTCCCTTTGTTTTGATTTAATAAATCGAGCATAATCGGAATATCCGGAATCGCTTTCCCATTTATAGCAGTCAGGCTGTCTCCGCTTTGCAGTCCGGCTTCGATTGCTCCGTTCCCTTTTATTGCTTCTTTAACTACTACAGGATTTCGGAACGAAGCGAATTTTTCGTTTGCCCCGATTAATTTTAACATAAATTCATCCGGCATGGTGATTGTTTCTGTTTTACCGTTACGGATGACTTCTACATTTTTAGCTTCAGCAATATTACGGATCATATCGCCTGATAATGTAGTCAATTCTTTTCCATCGGCTTTTATGGGGATATCTCCATCTTCAAATCCGGCTTTATGTGCTGTTTCGCTGAATGATAATCCGGCTTTAGCGTTTTTTAAAGGCAGATAAGATTCCCCCCAAGTAAAGGTTATCATAGAATAGATAAAAAGAGCCAGAATAAAATTGAACAGTACCCCGGCGATCATGATCATCAGCCGTTGCCCGGCGGGTTTAGATCTGAATTCCCATTCTTGTTCGGGCTGAGCCAGTTGTTCTTTGTCCATAGACTCGTCTATCATACCGGCTATTTTCACATAACCTCCTAATGGTAACCAGCCGATACCGTATTCCGTTTCACTGTTTTTAGGTTTGAATTTAAAAAGAGAGAACCAAGGATTAAAAAAAAGATAGAATTTTTCGACTCTTACTTTGTAGATTCGGGCGAAAATAAAATGTCCGAATTCGTGAACGATGACAAGAATCGATAAACTTAATATTAACTGTAAGGCTTTAATTAAAAATGTCTCCATTATTTTTTAGTCTAAATTTATTTCGTTTTAAAAAGATATTATTTTCTCCCGTGTTAGTCGGCGTGCTTCTGCATCGGTCGATACATAGTCGTCGTAAGACGGTGATTTTATGAAAGAGACCTGTTGCATTATATCGGCGATAATATCTGCCATTTGTAAAAATCCGATTTTATCTTTTAGAAAAGCATCTACGACAACTTCGTTTGCAGCATTCAATATACATGGTATATTTCCTCCCAGTCTCATTGCTTCATAAGCGTAATTTAGAAGGGGGAATTTAGTAGTATCCGGATGCTCGAATGTTAGATGTGCATATTGAGACAATTCTAACTTAGGAGACTGGTTTTTCAACCGGTTAGGATAAGAAAACGCATATCTTATCGGTAATTTCATATCTGGCGTTCCCAATTGAGCTTTTATCGCTCCGTCTTCGAATTGTATCATGGAATGTATAATTGATTGAGGGTGTACGACAACTTCTATTTGTTCCGGTTTTACGTTGAAAAGCCATTTGGCCTCGATAACTTCAAATCCTTTGTTCATCATAGAAGCCGAGTCTATAGTAATTTTAGCACCCATATTCCAGTTGGGATGTTTCAATGCTTGTTTTTTCGTAACATGTTCTAATTCTTGTCTTGACATCGTTCGAAAAGGACCTCCGGAAGCTGTTAATATGATTTTGTCTATCGGATTATGCATTTCTCCGGTTAAACATTGAAAAATGGCCGAGTGTTCCGAATCTACCGGTATTATTGGTGTGCGGTTTTCATGTGCCAGTTGATTTATCAGTTCTCCGGCAACGACCAACGTTTCTTTATTTGCAAGAGCTATTGTCTTACCGGCCTTTATCGCTCGTATGGTCGGATATAGACCTGCATATCCGATCATGGCTGTAAGCACCATGTCGATGGGTTCTGATTCGACTATTTGAGCGATGGCGTCATGTCCTGCATATACTTTAATCGGCAGGTCTTCCAGTGCATCTTTAAGTTTAGGATAAAGAGATTCATTCGCAATAACTACCGCTTCAGGGTTAAATTTTCGTGCTTGTAAAATAAGCAGATCCACATTGTTGTTAGCGGTAAGTGCATATACCTCGAACAAGTCGGAATGCTCTGAAATTACTTCCAAAGCTTGTGTGCCGATCGATCCGGTAGAACCCAGTATAGCAAGTTGTTTCTTCATTCTCCTTCTTATTTTCACCTGTGATTTGTTTATCACTGATGCAATATCTTATTTGTGTGTCGTTAAAATGCAATATAATCTTCGGGATTCAAAGCCTGTCCCATGTGCCATAACTGAAATTCTACAAGAGGAGGAAAAGAGTCCTTTGTTCCGTTTCCGGTAAGAGCGATAACCTCTCCGCCCGAAACTTTATCTCCGATAGATTTTAGAAGTTCGGCATTATATTTATATATAGATATAAAGTTATTGCTATGCTGAATTTCGATTACATATCCGTAATCTACTGTATACCCTGCCGAAATGACCGTGCCGTCTAAGGTTGCAGCTACCGATACTCGTTTCGGGGCAAGAATGTCAATGCCGAAGTGATTGTTTTCCGGATTGAATTTTTGTTTGATCACTCCTTTTATCGGAGCGAAAAAAATAAATCCGTCAGTCGGAATCGTCTGATTAAGCACATTAAGTTTATATTTCTCTTCTTCTTCATAGCGTTGCATGAAACTTGTCGTAGACTGTGATTGAGTCAGAAAAGAATCAGTCGGGAAAGAAAGCAGAGAATCTTTGATGTTCCGTATCGAATCTATTTTGACATTTCCGGTAAGTATGTTAGTTAGATTTTTCAAGTATGCGTCGTTTAATTGCATAGCCTGGTTCAAAGAATCGATACGTAATGCATTATCCATAATTTTTACCCGTGTTTCGGTTTTCAAATATCCGGGTAAATAATTTTTTAACGGAGTCCCGACAATCAGATACATTGTTCCAGAAAAAATGATGATAACCAATGCCGAAAAAAACAGAAAAGCTCCTAATCGGGACAAACGAAAAGTCCATACCTCTTCCAATGTATTTTCATTGAAGAAGGAAAGCTTATATTTTGATCGCATTTTTTTCCAAAATGCTTTAAATTTATTTCTTTTGGCCATATATGAATGTATCCGTTCCCGAACTTGCAAATTTAGTAAATAATACGATATCCGAAACCGCATTTCTTTTTTTTATCATTTCTCTTTATTTATGAAATAATGTCTTTCGTTTATTTTAATATATGATTTTAACAATATATGTTGAACCTATTTTGACATTAACTTGTTTTACAGTCACAATAAGAATACAACGCTGTTCGCGATATTCATGGTAAACCGGTTATTGGTATATATGAATTTTTGTCCCGGACGCAATATTTTGTAAACAATAAAATATTTGAAAATGAAAACGAAACATGTTCTTTACTCATTTGCATTGGCGGCGATAGCATCGTTTGCTTTTGTTGAAACCGGGTCGGCTCAGGTTACTGTGGTCGAAGAAGAGGTGACTGTTACTGAACTGATACCCGGAAAACCCTATTATTATGCTCCGAAAGTCGGGAATAATTGGTATTTGTCTCTCGGTGCTGGTGCTCAGACTTTTCTTACCGAGCATAAAGGTGATCCCAGTTATACTTTGGCTATGAGTTTGGCTTTAGGTAAGTGGTTGAATCCTTATGTAGGTATTCGGTTGAATGCTATGGGCGGGTCTTTACATACCCATTGGCCGACAAAAGAGATAATGAATCATACCCGTTATGCAGCTGTTTATGGAGATTTGATGTGGGATCTTACCAGTACTTTGGGAGGATATAATGAAAAGCGGGTGGTATCTATTATTCCTTTTGCTGGTATTGGGGGAGCTTTTGCATTCAAAAATCCTGAAGCTGGTCATCGGACATATGCCTTTCCCGTGTCTATCGGTATGAAACTGAATTTTCGTTTATTTCACTATCTTGACTTCTTCCTTGAAGGTAGGGCAAATGCTATGGGAGACCATTTTAATGGTGTTGTAGAAGGGAAACAAGTAGAGTCTATCGCTTCTCTTATCGGAGGTTTTACCGTTAAATTCGGAAAGACTCGTTTCAAAGCTTATGATCCTTATGCTGACCGTATGATTATCAATGATTTGAATGGTAAAGTAAATAATTTGCGTTCTGCTTTAGAGACTTGTGAAGCACGGGAATGTCCGCCATGTCCTGAAGTCACTGTTACCGAAGTTGTTACAGTTCCAGAACCTGTTCAGACTTGTAATCCGGATCTGTCGATTGTTGTTCGTTTCAAGATCAACAGTGCTGTTGTGTCACAAGAAGAGATGGTGAATGTCTATAATATTGCCGATTGGATGAAGAGAAATCCGAATTGTAATGTGACAGTAGCCGGATATGCCGATAAAGAAACCGGAACACCGGCTTACAATATGCAGTTGAGTAAAAAACGTGCAGATGCGGTTGTGAATATATTGACTAAAAAGTATGGTATTAACGCTAACCGAATAAAGATGGTTGCTAATGGTAGTGATACTCAACCTTATCCGAAGAATAATAACTGGAATCGTATTGTAATATTTTCGGGATCAGCATCTCAAAAATAAAGGTTTAATAGTTAGATAGAAAGCTGTCCTCTTTGGGGCAGCTTTTTTTATAGAAAATTTGAATAACGACAGAAAAAAGATGACAGATTATAAGTTGATAAATAATGAGAATAGTCGTCGGTATGAGTTTCAAATAGACGGATTTATTCCGAAGATAGAATATATTTTATCCGAAAACGGAGAAATTTATCTGACACATACTGAAGTCCCTCCTGCTTTAGAAGGAAAAGATATCGCCTCTCAACTTGTGTTGAAGGTGTTACAGGACATAGAACATAAAAATCTGAAATTAGTTCCTTTGTGTCCTTTTATTGCAGGTTATATTCAAAAGCATCCGGAGTGGAAAAAGTTGATTATGAGAGGTGTTAGAGTAGAATAAATTATTTTGATTACTATTTGAATTTCGTACGAGTCAGTTTTGAGAATGTTTTTATCGGAAAATTTAAGCGATTTTTGAGATTAAATAATTAAAAGACAGGATACTATCTTACTTATAAGGACGGTATCCTGTCTTGGAAAATAGATACAGCTTAATTATTTATTTTTGATATAATCGGCAATCCATTGTCCTACTTCTGAAGTTTTATAAGACTTTCCATTTTGAGCTAAATCTTCTGTTACGATACCTGCTTCTATCGAAGCATCAACAGCTTCACGAATCATTTTGCCTTCATCCATGAGATTAAATGCATATTCGAACATAAGGGCTGTTGATAAAATCGTTGCTACAGGGTTAGCGATATTTTTGCCTGCGGCTTGCGGATAAGAACCATGTATCGGTTCGAATACTGAAGTATGAATACCTATGGAAGCAGAAGGAAGCATACCTAATGATCCTGTAATTACCGATGCCTCATCGGTAAGTATATCACCGAACATATTTTCGGTAACGATTACATCGAATCGGTTAGGCCATTGTATCAGTTGCATCGCAGCGTTGTCGACAAACATGTATTCGGTAGTGATTTCAGGATATTGTTTTTCTATTTCTTGAGTAACTTCACGCCATAAACGAGAAGTACACAAAACATTGGCTTTATCTACGACCGTAACTTTTTTATTTCTTTGCTTAGCATATTTGTAGGCAAGATGCACTATTCTTTCTATTTCTTCCCGGCTATAAACACATGTATCGTATGCAATAGTTCCGTCTTCACTTCTTCCTTGAGGACGTCCGAAGTAGATTCCTCCAGTCAATTCTCGAATGCACATCAGGTCGGTATCTTTTACGATGTCTGCCCGTAAGGGGGATTTGTATATAAGTGAATCGAATGTCGAGACAGGACGTATATTGGCATACAATCCTAATTTCTTTCTCATTCCGAGTAATCCCTGTTCTGGTCTGACTTTGGCAGACGGATTGTTATCATATTTCGGATCTCCGATAGCCCCGAATAATACAGCATCTGATTGCATACATAATTCGTGAGTTTCGTCAGGATAAGGATTCCCTGTTTTGTCGATAGCGCAAGCTCCTACTAAAGCATGCTTGTATGAAAGTTCATGTCCGAATTTTTCACATACGGTTTTTGTCACTTTCAACGCTTCGTTTACGATTTCTGGTCCTATACCGTCACCCGGTAATACGGCAATATTCAATTTCATGATTTTTTTGTTTATACGGTTTCTGATATATTATCTTGAATTTTTTCTATTTGGTTCAACATTTTAATAGTAGCCTGTATGGCTGCTTCTGTCTGGTCTGCATCAAGGCCTCTGGTTTTGAACGTATGGCCTTTGAAATTCCATGTAATAACTGTCTGAACAAATGCATCTGTACGGCCTCCCGGTGGAATATCGACTGTATAGTTGATGAGTATCGGGAATGTCTTTTTTAGTTGATATTTGTATATTTTTCGCAAAGCTTTGACGAAAGCATCATATTGTCCGTCTCCTGTTGCCGTTTCTTCATATTGTTCACCATGAATCTCTATTTTTATGACTGCGACCGGATGCAAGCCTTGGGCGAGTGAAAGTGAATAGTTGAGCAAATGTATCTTTTGGTCTTCTGAGTCGTGATTCAGAACATCTGAAATAATATACGGAAGATCATCTTGAGTTACTTGTTCTTTTTTATCACCTAAAGCAATGATCCGTTCTGTAACTTTTTTCATTGAAGTTTCATCTAACTCGATCCCCAGAGCTTCCAGATTTTTTTTGATATTGGCTTTGCCGGAAGTTTTTCCAAGTGCATATTCTCGTGTACGTCCGAAACGTTCGGGGAGCAAGTCGTTAAAGTAGAGGTTGTTTTTACTGTCTCCGTCAGCATGCACTCCAGCACATTGAGTGAAAACATGTTCCCCGATAACAGGTTTGTTGGACGGAATTCGTACGCCGGAGTAAGATTCTACTACTCGACTTACCTGATTTACTTTACGTTCGTCGATATTCGTTTTTGTTTGTAGTTGATCGTGCAGTACCGCTAATATACTCGATAAAGGAGCATTGCCGGCACGTTCTCCTAATCCGTTTATAGTACAATGAATCCCCTGTATTCCGGCCTTTGCTGCAGAATAGACATTTGCCACAGCGAGGTCGTAATCGTTGTGAGCATGAAAATCGAATCGAATCTCCGGATAACGATTTATCATTGATTTACAATAATCGTATGAAGAGTAAGGGTTTAGTATCCCTAAAGTATCGGGAAGCATGATACGTTCGATAGGTTCGTTTTTTAGAGCATTTACAAGTTGAAAAACGTATTCGGGAGAATGTAACATACCATTCGACCAATCTTCCAGATATATATTTACTTGAAGTCCGTTCGTTTTTGCGAAAGAGATTTCCTTTCGGATTGCTTCTATATGTTCTTCCGGAGATTTCCGTAATTGTTGTGTGCAATGTTTCAGAGAGCCTTTACATAGCAAATTCGCAACTTTTCCTCCGGCCTTCTTAATCCATTTTATAGAAATACCGTTATCCAGAAATCCGAGAATTTCGACTTTATTCAAGTGACCGCGTTTCCCTGCCCATTCACACACTCTTTTTACAGCTTCGAATTCTCCTTCAGAGACTCTTGCCGATGCAATTTCAATGCGATCTACACGTAATTCTTCTAACAAAAGTCTTGCAATACTGAGCTTTTCCTGAGCTGCGAATGAGACTCCCGATGTTTGTTCTCCGTCGCGCAGAGTCGTATCAAGTATTTCTATTTGCCGCATATTTATCTGTTTTGAGACTTTTCCCACGCTTCTATTCTATCCTTTCTGCTTAATAAATAGTCTATATCATCATATCCGTTAAGCAGGCAATCTTTTTTATAAGGATTTATTTCGAATGATTCTTGAGAGCCATTGTAGTTGTTCGTAATTAACTGATTTTCCAGATCTACTGTGACTGTGGTTTTCGGGTCGGAGGCGATTGCTCCGAACAGATCTGATAGAAAATTCTCAGAAACCACGACCGGAAGAACACAGTTGTTTAATGCATTGTTTTTAAAAATATCGGCAAAAAAACTTGAAACGACAACTTTGAATCCATATCCGGCAACAGCCCATGCGGCATGTTCTCGACTCGATCCGCTTCCGAAATTTTTTCCCGCAACCAAAACAGTGCCTGAGTAAGTGGGATCGTTTAATACAAATCCGGGAATAGGATTTCCTTCTTTATCGTAGCGCCAGTCTCTGAATAGGTTATCGCCGAAACCCTCTCGGGTAGTTGCTTTTAAAAAACGGGCAGGTATAATCTGGTCTGTATCGACATTTTCCATAGGAAGTGGGATACAGGTAGAGGTCAGAGTTTTAAATTTATCGGTCATATTTTTTATTTCTAAAAGATTATATAATAATTATTGCATAAAATTTCGGGGATCGGTAATTTTCCCTGAAATGGCAGCGGCAGCAGCGACAAGAGGTCCTGCCAAAATCGTTCGTGAACCTGGACCTTGTCTCCCTTCGAAATTTCGGTTAGATGTGGATACGGCATATTTTCCGGAAGGAACTTTATCGTCATTCATTGCGAGACAAGCAGAGCATCCGGGCTGACGAAGTTCAAATCCCGCTTCTGTTAAGATTTTATCCAATCCTTCTTTCCTGATTTGTTTTTCTACCGCCCAAGAACCGGGTACTAACCATGCGACTACATGATCAGCCTTTTTATGTCCTTTTACAAATTCGGCAAAGGTTCGGAAATCTTCGATACGTCCGTTTGTACAACTACCGAGAAATACATAATCGATCGTTTTCCCTTCTAATTTTTCACCGGGTTTGAATCCCATGTAATTTAAGGACTTGATAAAAGATATTTTACCGGCTTCATCAATCTGTTCTAATGCCGGAATCGTGTCGTGTATTCCCATTCCCATTCCGGGATTTGTCCCGTAAGTAATACGAGGTGCAATATCCGAAGCGTCGAAGAATACCTCTTTATCAAATACAGCATCGGCATCACTATACAATTCTTTCCACTGTTTCAGCGCTTTTTCCCACTCTTCTCCTTTAGGGGCAAATTCTTTATCTTTGACATAAGCGAATGTCGTTTCATCTGGGGCGATCATTCCGCCTCTTGCACCCATTTCAATACTTAGGTTACATACTGTCATGCGCCCTTCCATACTCAGTGAGCGAATCGCCTCTCCGGCAAATTCTACAAAATAACCGGTTGCGCCGCCTGTAGTCATTCGGGAAATTACATATAGAGCTATATCCTTTGCCGTAACCCCTTTTCCAAGTTTTCCGTTAATAGTGATTCTCATTCTTTTGGGTTTAGGCTGCAAAATACATTGTGTGGCCAGAACCATCTCGACTTCGCTTGTCCCGATTCCGAATGCAATAGCTCCGAAAGCTCCGTGAGTAGATGTGTGGCTGTCCCCGCAGACAATGGTCATTCCCGGTTGTGTCAGTCCGTTTTCCGGTCCTATAACATGAATAATTCCATTCTTTTCGTGTCCGAGTCCGTATAGAGTAATACCGAATTCCTTAGCGTTTCTACTTAATGCTTCTACTTGGTTTCGGGATATGGGGTCTGCAATCGGTTTGTCTTGGTTCAATGTCGGTATATTGTGATCAGGTGAACAAGTCGTACGGTCGGGACGGAATACTTTCAATCCACGTTCTCGCAAACCGTTAAATGCTTGAGGGCTGGTCACCTCATGACAATAATGTCTGTCGATGTATAATTGTGTGGGTCCGCCTTGTATAGTAGAAACTACATGTGCATCCCAAATTTTGTCGAATAATGTTTTTTTAGACATGATAAATGATGTTGTTTATTAAACGATAAATTTATTAATAGCGTCGATAAATGCCTCGACAGATGCTGCTACAATATCTGTATTGGCTGAGAAACCATAATAGTGTACTCCTTCATAAGAAACTGTTATATGCACTTTTCCGACATCGTCACTTCCCTTTGTGATAGCTTGAATTAAGAATTCTTGTACGGTCATTTTACGGTGAATTATTTGTTTTACCGCATTTATTGCTGCATCTACGGGGCCATTACCGGAAGCTGCCGCTTCGAATTTCTCTCCGGCGATATTTAAGCCGATACTGGCGACGGGGCGCATGCCGATACCGGAAGTTACCTGCAAATAGTCGATTGCGATGCGGGCATTTGCCGAGCGGTCTTTTCCTACAAGCATCAATATGTCATCATCATTTATGTCTTTTTTGCGATCGGCAAGTTTCAGAAAATCGCTATATGCCTTGTCTAGCTTTTCTTTGTCGAGTTCGACTCCGAGAATGTGAAGGCGATGTTTTAATGCTGCTCGTCCGCTACGGGCAGTCAATACGATTGAATTTTCGTCTATTCCGACATCTTTAGGATCGATGATTTCATAACTTTCGCGGTTTTTCAAGACTCCATCTTGATGTATTCCCGAAGAGTGGGCAAATGCGTTGCGTCCTACAATAGCTTTGTTCGGTTGCACCGGCATATTCATCAAACTAGAAACCATACGACTTATGCCATATATTTTTTGTGTATTGATATTAGTTTCTATATTGAGATCGTGATGGCTCTTAAAAATCATGGCAACTTCTTCTAAAGATGTATTTCCGGCACGCTCTCCGATACCATTTATAGTAACTTCAGCTTGTCTTGCCCCATTCAGTATTCCTGAAATTGTATTTGCCGTGGCCATTCCCAGATCATTATGACAGTGGGTAGCTATGGTTACTTTATCGATTCCTTCTACATTTTCTTTTAAGAAACGTATTTTGCGCCCGAATTCATCCGGAAGGCAATATCCTGTAGTATCCGGTATATTTACTACCGTAGCGCCGGCTTTTATTACAGCTTCTATGACTCGGGCTAAATATTCATTGTCTGTGCGTCCGGCATCTTCTGCGTAGAATTGGACATCTTCTACAAATTTTTTTGCATATTTGACCGCCGATACAGCACGTTCGATGATTTCTTCCCGAGTGGAATTGAATTTGTATTTGATATGATAATCAGATGTACCTATTCCGGTATGTATTCGTCCGTGTTTGGCATATTTTAATGCTTCTGCGGCCACTTTTATATCATTTTCTACTGCTCGTGTCAGAGCACAAATGGTAGGCCACGTTACTGCTTTAGAGATTTCTACTACCGAGTTGAAATCTCCCGGACTGGATACCGGAAACCCGGCTTCGATAACATCAACACCTAGCCCTTCGAGAGCTTTAGCTACCTGAATTTTTTCTACGGTATTCAATTGGCAGCCGGGAACTTGTTCTCCGTCTCGCAATGTAGTGTCAAAAATGAATAATCTGTCAGACATAATTTTATTTCTTATCTTTATTTTTCTATATAAAAAAACCTTTCAACACCGGAAGTGAGAAAGGTTTTATATTTATCTCTTTATATTATTGTACACTGGCTCACTTCCTATTAATTGTTCTCAATAGAATAATAATCTGTAAACCTAGTAGTAGAATTGCAAACGGCTTCATATTAAGTTTTATGTTTATTTGAAAAATATTTATACCTTCGTTTTCGGTTGCAAATATAGAAATGCTTTTTTAATATTCAAAACAAAATGAATTTTTTTTCTATATAAATCTTATAGAATATAATTTGTAAAGATGTGATTCTTTTGATTTGTAATTAATTGCTGCTTTATTTTTTTAGAATTGTGTGCCAATGCGAATGGCTAAGCCATTCTTTCCGGTTAATATTTCTTTCCGTAATACGCTGGTATCTTTACGTCTGTGATCTTGAAATTCATAGCCCATGCTGAGAAACAGCTTGTATTTTGTTTTAGATATGAAATTTACTCCTAAACCGATCGAGGCATATGCTCCTCCTCTGTCATTGTTCCCTGAAGTAGATAAACTGAATCCTCCTTTGCCATATATAAATGTCCGTTTCCAACATCCTCTTAATTCTCCGAATATGGGGAACATTGTAAAATTTTCTCTGAAGTAAGCTCGTATTCCTGCGCCTGGTCCTATGTAGAAATAGCTATTGATAAAATAACCGTATGATATATCTAAATCTAAGCTGGCATTACACTCGGATAAATCGGGATATGCCGGATCTTGTCTCATGAAGAGGGAAGTTCCGAAATCGGTAAATGCTGCGAATGTTTTTGCTTTAGAGTGTTCTTTTGTTTTTTTAGAATAGACAACCATCGCCCTCTCTTTTACTTCTTGAGCGTTGGTGACTGAGGAATATAAAATTGCGGTAATAGTGAGAATGAATAGCAAATAATTTTTTTTAGACATGGTATTGGTTTTTAGATCAAACGAAAAAGAGTGATTCGGAGTTAATTGTCCGAATGCACTCTTTGTTTTTTAGGATCACTCTTTCTTGTCTTATCCTAAGTAGGTTTTAAGCAGTTTGCTACGAGAACTTTGTCTCAATCTTCTTATGGCTTTTTCTTTGATCTGGCGTACGCGCTCTCTGGTGAGGCCGAATTTGTCGCCGATTTCTTCCAATGTCATTTCTTGACATCCGATACCGAAAAACATTTTGATAATATCACTTTCTCTTTCGGTTAATGTAGCTAATGCTCGATCTATTTCTTTAGCGAGGGACTCATTGATCAATGACCGGTCGGCAATAGGCGAATCATCGTTGATAAGCACGTCTAACAGACTGTTGTCTTCTCCTTCGACAAATGGGGCGTCAACAGAAATGTGACGTCCGGAAACTTTCATTGTATCCGAAATTTTGTCTACGGGGATATCCAATTCATCTGCTAATTCTTCCGGAGAAGGACGACGTTCGTTTTCCTGTTCAAATTTAGAAAAGGCTTTGCTGATTTTATTCAGCGATCCTACTTGATTGAGAGGAAGACGTACGATACGAGATTGTTCTGCTAAAGCCTGAAGAATCGATTGACGTATCCACCACACAGCATAAGAGATAAATTTAAAACCTCTGGTTTCGTCAAATTTTTCAGCGGCCTTTATCAAACCCAAATTTCCTTCGTTGATCAGGTCGGGAAGACTTAATCCTTGGTTTTGATATTGCTTGGCGACAGAAACGACAAAACGCAGATTGGCGCGGGTTAGTTTTTCTAAAGCAACCCGATCTCCTTTTTTTATGCGCTGGGCAAGTTCAACTTCTTCTTCGACAGTAATCAGGTCTTCTCGTCCGATTTCCTGAAGGTACTTGTCAAGCGAAGCGCTCTCCCTGTTGGTAATTGATTTTGTGATCTTTAATTGTCTCATCCTGCAGATTAGAAATTTGGAGTGCAAATATAATGTTTTTTTACAAATTCTCAAACCTTACGGTTAAGAAAAGAACTTTGTTCCATTTTGTCCTAACTCTTTTCTTCCATATTGGCTATTCGCAAAACGTACGGTGGAAATAATTTGTTTCCGATATTAATCTTCTTTGCCATTTGCCAAGATAAAAGCACAATTCTGCAAATTTAATTACAGTAAATTGTGCTTTTATGATTTGATTTAAGAACTATGCTTTATTCCGAAAGATCTACAGCATAATATCCAGTTTTCCCATTCGGATATATACCGGTGATGAACATGACTTTATCTCTGCTGTTTCCTTTCATGATGTCATTGAAAATACTTTCGATCGTATCGACTGATTTTACGTTGACACCGTTGATATTAAGAATAATAAATCCGTCGCGAATACCGGCTCTTTGGAATTTTCCGGCTTTGATACCGACAACTTGAACTCCAGAACTGATATTTAGTTCCCGTTTAGTATTATCTTTCAACTCTTTGAAAGCTGCTCCAAGACTCTCGATACCTTTTGTTTTGGTAATTTCGGTATTGCCTTGATTATTCTTTAACGTAACCGAAAGCGTTTTAGTATCTTTTCCTCTGTGAATTGTTACTTTTATTTTATCACCGGGGCGATAACGGTTTACCTGTTCCTGTAATGCAGAAGCAGTTTTTACAGGTACATCGTTGATTGCAATGATAATGTCTCCTTTCTTTATTCCGGCTTCCATGGCGGCACTACGGTCGCTGACTTCTTCTATATAAATACCATCTTGTATCTGAATGTCTTTTTCTTTTGCGAGATCTGAATTAATATCGCGGATGATAACTCCAAGCACGGCACGTTGTACTGTTCCATATTGTTTCAAGTCGGTAATTACTTTGCTTACTATACTTGTCGGAATAGCAAAAGAATATCCAGAATAAGCTCCTGTTTCGGAATAAATAGCTGTGTTTATACCGACTAATTCTCCATTTGTATTTACAAGAGCGCCTCCGCTATTACCCGGATTTACTGCTGCATCAGTCTGTATAAAAGATTCTATACCCATGGTTTTCCCTGTACTGATCATACCTAAGCTACGAGCTTTGGCACTTACAATACCGGCTGTAACAGTAGAGTAGAGCTGGAATGGATTTCCGACAGCCAGGACCCATTCTCCGACTTGTAGTTTGTCCGAATCTCCGAAAGGTAATGTCGGAAGATCTTTTGCTTCGATTTTGATTAAAGCCAAATCGGTACTTGGGTCTGTTCCTATGATTTTAGCATTGAAAGATCTTTTATCATTTAAAGTTACCTCTAATATATCCGCGCCTTCAATTACATGGTTGTTCGTTACAATATAACCATCAGGGGTGAGGATTACTCCCGATCCCATTCCTACACGAGGTTGAGGTTTCATATTTCCACCCCCTCTTTGTCCGAAAAAGAATTCAAAGAAAGGATCTTGCATCATTCCTTGCTGTTGTTGTTTGGCAGATGTCGTAGATTTTATACTGACAACGGCATTTACTGTACTGGCTGCCGCTTTTGTAAAATCGGTTTCAATAGCCGGACGGTTTGAAACCGGAGTAAAAGCTACGGGTTTGGCGTATTTGCTTCCGGCTTCCTCAATAGCGTTATCGCTTATTGATTTCGAGCGGTTTAGAAAGGAGTAAGCACCAATGGATACTCCGGAACTAACGAGAGCCACGAGTGCAAAACTGATAAGTTTTTTGCTGAAATTTTCCATGACGTTTCTGTTATTCATTTGTTAATAAATCTCTGTTTTTAAATGTTTGAGTCGTTAAATTTAATACAATATCCGTGCGGTTATTTCTCTCTCTGTTTCTTTTTAGAAACTTTTAATAGCTCTCTTAGGTGATTAACAGGGGTTAACTGACTGTTGTCTGGAAAACCGACAAAGTTACCGATATAACTGACATAAAGTCTGATAGATGAAAACAATCATCTCTATAATAATGTTATAATCGCACAAGATTGTTCTTTTTGTCGAGCAGCGGTTTGGATAACCGCCGGTAATCGATTATCTTTGCAAGTATATACAGCAGGACAGTCTGTCGCTCATGGAAACATGTGAGGAAAGTCCGGGCAACATAGAGCACCATATTTCCTAACGGGAAGCTATTCGTGAGAGTAGAGTAACGTAACAGAAAATAACCGCTGCTTGCAGCAAGGGTGAAAAGGTGAGGCAAGAGCTCACCGGTTTTCGTGGTGACACGAAAAGCCGTACGTCTTATGGGTTGTAAGGTTATGTATACCGACGCAGTAGGGCTGCTCGTCCAATGTCGGGGGGTAAACCGCTAAAGCTTTATGGTGACATAAAGATAAGATAAATGACAGACGCCTTTTTTAAGGTACAGAACCCGGCTTATCGTTCTGCTGTATTTTTTATTCAATGATTGTTGTAAATATGGCGAAAAATAATATAGTACTCCGGATTGTAACATTCTTTCGCACCGCATCGAAATTTATATTTGAAGATATGTGGCGTATTACCGGGAATGATGTTTCGGGGTTGCGTCGTAGGTTGATCAATCTGGCAAAGACTATATTTATTTCAGTACGTCGGTTTCGAGAAGATGACCTTCAGTCAAAAGCATCGGCACTTACCTATAGCACATTATTAGCTGTCGTTCCGGCTTTAGCCTTAATGTTTGCCATAGCTAAAGGTTTTGGTTTTCAAAATATTGTGCAAAGTCAATTGTTCGATTATTTTCCAGCTCAAAAGGAAGCGCTTGCACATGCTCTTTCATTCGTCGATGCCTATTTGACGCAGGCTAAAAGCGGAGTATTTGTCGGAATCGGTATTATCTTTTTACTTTGGACGGTAATAAGCCTGATGGGTACTGTAGAAAGTACGTTGAATGATATATGGCAGGTAAAGAAAAATCGTTCTTTTTATCGTAAAATTACCGATTATACTTCGATGTTTGTTTTACTTCCGGTCTTGATGATAGCTTCCAGTGGTATATCTTTGTTTATATCTACGGGTATTGACAGCAATGCGTATTTATATTTTATAAGTCCTTTGGTAAGAAATCTAATTTCGTTTAGTCCCTATTTCTTGACCTGTTTATTGTTTACGGGAATATATGTTTTAGTGCCCAATACAAAAGTTAAATTCTGGAACGCTTTTATTGCTGGTATTATTTGCGGTACGGCTTTTCAGATTTTCCAGTTTTTGTATATCAGCGGGCAAATATGGGTGTCGAAGTATAATGCTATTTACGGAAGTTTTGCATTTTTACCGTTGTTTTTATTATGGATGCAACTTTCATGGCTGATTTGTCTTTTCGGTGCGGTTCTTTCGTTTTCAGCTCAAAATATAGAAAGTTATGATTTTGAACAGGATACAAAGAATATAAGTCGTCGATATAAAGATTTTGTCGTATTGCTGATCGCATCGGTAATCGTAAAACGTTTTGAAAACGGAGAGGCACCTCTGACAATGCAGCAGATAAGTAAAGCTTATCAGATTCCGATTAAACTTACCAGTCAGGTTCTATATTTACTTATTGAGATAGGGATTGTCAGGGAAACGACAACTGATGATGAACGTTTGCTGGCATATCAGCCGCCATCCGATATTTCCGGAATGACGGTAGGAACATTATTAATACGTATAGATGAGCTGGGTTCTGAGCAGTTTAAAATTAATAGAGATACTCTTTATAACAAGCATTGGGTTGCTTTGTTGAAGGCACGTGAACAGATGTATGATACAGCAGGTAAAGTGCTTTTAAAAGATTTGACATTTAATGATTTACCTGTAAAAATTCAAGAAAAATAATATTTTTTTATCGGGAAAATATAGGCAGGCTCTTATTGATTTGTTTATATTTGTATCAACCGAATTTTTAACCTTCGATTAACTATGAAACAGTTTTCATGCCTTATGCTTTTTTTGATTCTTTCTTATTCCGGATATGGATATGAAGAGAGAAATCTTTTAGAAAAACAGGCCGATGTAACACGGCTTAAAGAAATTCTTATTCCCAATCAAAAATGGGTATCTTATCCAAAATATACCGATCGTGAAGGATGGGATGCTTTAACAAAAGAACATAAACAGATGCTGGTCAGACGAGGTGAAAAGCAACTGAATTATGAATGGAAAGTCATAAAAGCTACCGATTATTTGGAATATGAACGTACAGGTAATCGTAAAATTATGGAAAACCCTAATAGCAGTAATAATAATGCGATTGCAGATCTGGCAATTGCTGAATTAGCTGAAGGAAAAGGCCGTTTTATCGATCAACTAGTCAATGGTGTAGTATATTCGTGTGAAATGACATCTTGGGCTCTTTCCGCCCATCTTCCTGCTCAGCACTCTAAACGGTCTTTACCCGATTATACGGAACATATAATCGATTTGGTTTCTGGAGATATGGGAGCTCTTTTGTCATGGGTATATTATTTTTTTCATGAAGAGTTCGATAAAGTAGATCCTATAATATCAAAACGTCTTTATAAGGAGATAAAAGAACGAATTATGGATACTTATATGCAGGAAGATCGTTTCTGGTGGATGGCATTTGATTACAAGGGGCAGTTGGTAAATAATTGGAATCCTTGGTGTAATGCAAATGTATTACAATGTTTTTTGTTATTGGAGAATGATAAAAACAAATTGACCGATGCCGTATATAGGACAATGGTTTCGGTAGATAAATTTATAAATTATGTCCATTCTGACGGAGCGTGTGAAGAAGGACCATCCTATTGGGGGCATGCTGCTGGAAAAATGTATGATTATCTGCAATTGTTGTATGACGCTACGGGAGGAAAATTGTCTTTGTTCACGAACCCTTTAATCCGTAATATGGGGGAATATATTTCTCGGACTTATGTCGGTGACGGCTGGGTCGTTAATTTTGCCGATGCTTCTGCAAAGGGTGGCGGAGATGCCGGTTTGATTTTTCGCTATGGAAAAGCAATCGGCAGTGATGAAATGCAAAAGTATGCAGCTTGGCTGTCGCGTAAAAAAGGTGGAATCGTCATAACGTCGGGAAGAGATATATTCCGTACATTGCAATGTCTGCTTTATAGCGAAGATATGCAAAAAACGACTCCGGTACACCAGACTCCGGAGGTAACATGGTATCCGGAAACACAATTCTGTTATTTGAAAAATAAAAAAGGTTTTTTCTTAGCTGTTAAAGGCGGATATAATAACGAAAGTCATAATCATAATGATGTCGGGACATTTTCTTTATACTATAACGCAGTTCCGGTTATTATAGATGCCGGAGTCGGTACTTATACACGGCAAACTTTCGGGAAAGAACGTTATACGATATGGACGATGCAAAGCAATTATCATAATTTACCGATGATCAACGGAGTACCTCAAAAATTCGGGTCTGAATATAAAGCGACGGATGTTGTGCTGGACAAGAAGAAAAAGCAATTGTCTATGAATATTGCTACTGCTTATCCCGATAATGCGGAGGTCGAAAAGTGGATAAGAACATATCGTCTTCGGGACAGTAGTCTGGATATTTCTGATGATTTTATTTTAAAGAAATTGAAAAATGAAAATCAGGTAAATTTTTTATTATGGGGAGATATTGATTTGAATACGGCAGGGAAAGTGAAAATTTCGGTAGAGGGACAAATTGTAGAGCTCCATTATGATAAGTCTTTGTTTACACCGTCTTTAGAGACAATTTTGCTTACAGATCCCAGATTATCTAATGTTTGGGGTGAGAAAATATTCCGTCTTTCCCTGACGGCAAAAAAAATGGTAGAAAAAGGACGCTATGTCTTTAGCGTGAAAGCATTATAAATAAATTACTTTTTAGATATTAAGATTAAGAACTTGCCTGAATATTGTTTTGTCGAAAAATTTAGGCAGGTTCTTAATCTGACTGTGAGATTTTATATAAATTGATTGGTTTTAATGCGATATGTTATGTATCTTTGATTTCGTTAATTTATTAATTTGTCTTTTAACTTTGAAAATATATGATACTAAGTATCGTTGTCCCGTGTTATAACGAGTCGGAAGTAATAAACGAAACATCCAGACGTCTTATTTCTGTCCTTGAAGGATTGATAAAGAAAGAGATGATTTCTCCCGACAGTTTTATATTGTTTGTCAATGACGGTAGTCGGGATAATACATGGGAACTTATCCGTAAATTATATAAAGAGAATAAGTATATATATGGTGTTAATTTGGCCGGTAATGTCGGACACCAGAATGCGTTGATGGCAGGATTGACGGTCGCTAAAGATATGAGTGATCTTGCGATTTCGATAGATGCCGATTTGCAAGATGATGTTTCGGTTATAGAAGAAATGGTAAAGAAATACGATGAAGGATTCGACATTGTATATGGAGTGAGAAAATCTCGACAGAAAGATACTTTTTTCAAACGGACTACAGCTCTTTGTTTTTATAAGTTGATGACGGGATTAGGAGTGAAATCGGTTTATAATCATGCCGATTATCGTTTGATGAGTAAACGGGCGTTGGAACAACTTATGAAATTCAGAGAACGTAATTTATTTTTACGAGGTATAGTGCCGTTGATCGGTTACAATACGACATGTGTATATTATGACCGTCATGAGCGTTTTGCCGGAGAATCTAAATATCCCTTGAGTAAAATGCTCAATTTTGCGATAGACGGTATAACCTCATTCTCGGTAAAACCTGTGCGTTTGATATTCGGTGCTGGCGTATTTTTCCTGATTATGACGTTTTGTGCATTTATATATACGTTATGTTCTTATTTAACAGGAGATATTGTTGCAGGATGGGCATCACTAATGCTTTCTGTGTGGTTTATCGGAGCTTTGGTTCTGATTTCCATTGGGATAATAGGAGAGTATATCGGAAAAATTTATATCGAAGTGAAAGATCGCCCTCGGTATAATATCGAAACTATTCTTACTCATAAAGAATAGTAATCTGAAAGATATGAAAACCTCCTTTTTCAAGATAATACATTGAAAAGTTGCTTTTCCTGTTTTATGAGGATGATAACTCGCTTATCTGACTAGTAAAAACGAGCCTATAATATTGTTGGTAATACCGGTACGGTTCTCCTTCCTCTTGAAAGGGGAAGGGGGATTTTTTGTAGCAACCCGTTCAATACAATATTCAAATCTATTGGCATGCACTCATTGATACGATCATACACTCCTTTATTCCTTTCGAGAAAGGGGCTGACTTCTTGTGGATTTCTCTCGAACTTGATCCGTGCAAATTTTAGACAGCCCCTTTAGAAGTATGGATTTAAAACGGAAAAATAAGAGGCAGGGTAAAGATCATGATAACTCCGATAATAATCTGAAGAGGCAATCCGACTTTCACATAATCCATAAATGTATATTGTCCTGCCGGCATTACTAATGCGTTCGGAGGTGTGGAGAACGGAGATGCAAAACACATGCTTGCTGCAACGGTTACAGCAAATAGGAAAGGATAGGGGCTTACTCCGATTCCTATAGCCGATTGCATTGCGATGGGAGCGAGTAATACTGCTGTAGCTGTATTGCTGATAAACATCGTCATCAGTGATGTCGTAAAATAAACTCCTGCTAACAATATGACCGGGCCGTATTGACCTAATCCTGTAACCAACGAGTGCGAAATGACTTTTGATGCGCCTGTTTTTTCCAATGCTAAAGACATGGGAAGCATGGCAGCAATAAGTACGATACTTTCCCAATTAATAGTTTTATAGGCTGATTCTACATTTCGAAAACATCCGGTAAGAACCATTAACAGTCCGGCTATCATAACGGCTGTAACAGGTGCGATCGGAATAAAATCGAACATCATTGCAGCTATCATAAGAACCATGATTGTTGCAGCGACGGGAGCTTTATAATCTAAGGTCACTTTGGCAGCTTCGGTAAGCGGTTGACCTAATACGACCCATTCCGATTGATCTTCACTTAACCGGGCTATATCGTTCCATGTCCCTTGTACGAGTAATACGTCTCCCGAGTGGATTTTTTCATCTTTTATATCATGTAAAATATATTCCTTTTTACGACGTATTCCGAGAACATTTAGATTGTATTTATCTCTGAACCCGGCATCTTTAACACTTTGATTGATGAGGCGTGAATTTGGCATCAATAAAATTTCGGCAATACCGATATCATAAAAATCGAGAGAGTTCTCTTTATTCTTCCCAGATTCTTCAGTAGTATGCGAGTCGATGATATAAAGATCTAATTCTTGCGCAATTTGGTGTATCCGGTCGAAATCTCCCATTACATAAATTACATCTTCGCTTTGTAATGTCGTGTCAGTTGCAAGTTTTTGATTGACCGACTTTAAGAAACGTGATTGAGACTGAGAGATGCGTCGTACTTCCAAAACGTTCAATCCGTATTTTTTTCGAATATCCAGTTCAACTACATTTTTACCGATGACAGGAGATTTAGGATTTACTTTTATTCTGAATAAATTATCTGCAAGTTGGTATTCTTTAACCAATTCATTCAAAGATTTGTTTCTGTTTGTTTTATTATTGTTATTTTGTCCTTTTGGGGAAAGAAATATTTTGCTTAACGGAATAAGTACTATAATACCTGTCAGGACACAAATAATACCGACCGGAGTGAAAGAGAAAAAAGAAAGGGGGGCATATCCGTTTTCTGTCAGTGTATTTTGAATGACAAGGTTAGGCGGAGTTCCGATTAAGGTCATCATACCTCCCATACTGCTTGCGAATGCTAACGGCATGAGCAGACGGCTGGCGTTCATGTTTGCGCTTAAAGCCAAACTGACGACGATAGGTAACATCAGAGCAACTGTTCCTGTATTGCTGACAAATGCTCCGATTGCAGCGGTTACCAGCATAACAAGGATGAATAGTTTCAGTTCACTTTTACCTGCCATTCTTAATATTTTCGCACTGATCATTTTGGCTAATCCGGTCTGAAAAATAGCACCTCCGACAACAAATAGCCCAACCATCATAATGACAATGGAATTGGAAAATCCTGATAATGCTTCTTCCGGAGTCAATATTTGAAAAACTAAAAGAAGTACGAGTGCACAGAGTGCTACCACATCCGAACGAATTTTGCCGTTCATGAAAAAAATTGCGGATAATACTAAGATAGTAAGGGTTATGTACATAAAAATCGAATGTAAGTTGTATAATGTATTTGTAATATACAGATTTATAGCTTATTTTGTTGCAAATATATTTTCGTTTGTTTTATAAATCAAATGTGAAAATGCTTTTTTATGTTCTATTAGGATCTTATTTTGGTTCTGTGGGTATAAAAAAAGCGGCGAGATATCTCGCCGCTTTTAAGATTAGAGGTATAGAGATTATTTTTTCCACAGTTTACTCATGTCTTCTAATGATTTGCCTTTAGTTTCAGGGACAAAACGCCATACGAAGATCGCTGCGATTACACAGATGATACCATATAAACTGTAAGCGAACATAGGACTGAATTCGTATAAAGGCGGGAATGTAGAAGATACGATATAGTTAAATACCCATTGGAATGCTACTGCGATAGCGACAGCTTTTCCTCGAATCGTGTTAGGGAATATTTCTGAAATTAATACCCAGCAAATAGGACCCCAAGACATCATGAAGAAAGCAGCGTATACAATAATGGAAAGAACGGGAATGATACCTTTAAGACCGATATTGTCACATATAGCTACGGCAAATGCACCGATAGCCATACCGATAGATCCGATAATTAATAACGGTTTGCGGCCGAATCTGTCAACTGTAAAGATTGCAACGAGAGTGAAAAGGATATTAACAATACCCATAATCACGGTTTGCATCATACCACCGCCTTCAGCTCCTGCATTTTCAAACATACGAGGTGCATAATATAAGACCGCATTAATCCCTATGGCTTGTTGGAATACCGATAATAATATACCGATAATGATTACCGGAACGCCATAAGTAAACAACTTTTCGGTTTTTTCGTGTACCGTACTTTTTATATCGTTTAGTATCTCTTTTGCCTTTTTCTGTCCGTTGATTTTCTCCAGAATAGAGAAAGCTTTCTCTTCTTGTTCTATCAGCACCAAATATCGAGGAGTTTTGGGTACAAAAAATAGTAAAATTCCGAAAAGTATTGCCGGAAACGATTCTGATCCGAACATATAACGCCAGCCTTCTTTTACTGTCCACATATCAGATTCTGGGCTTACCGATAGAACGCCTTGTGCGTCTTTCAGTATAATGGGATTTTGATGGTCGCCTAAAATCAAGTAGTTTACAAAATATACGACCAACATACCGAAAATAATAGCGAATTGATTACAAGAAACAAGAGTACCGCGTATTTCGGATGGAGCTATTTCTGCGATATACATAGGAGATATTGCAGAAGCAAGACCTACACCTACACCTCCTAAAATACGATAAAAGTTAAATGCTATCAAGACATTTAGATTCGCTTCTCCATATTTAAAGAATAAAAATTCGGGATAATAAGAACCTAATGCTGAGAGTAAAAGCAGTACGGATGCCAAACGTAAAGAATTACGGCGACCTAAACGCAATGCTGATATGCCGGAAATTGCTCCTCCGATAACACAACCCAATAATGCGCTGGAAGAAGTAATACCATGTAATATTTTGTCATATTGAAAATCGGTGGCAGTAAGAAAAAAAGCTTCTAACCCTTTTTCTGCACCCGAAACAACAGCTGTGTCGTATCCGAATAGCAGACCGCCCAAGATTGCTACAGCTGTGATGGAGTATAAATAAAATTTACTCCCTTCTGTGGTTGTATTGTTCATAGTGTCTTAAAATAAGATAATAATGAAGTTAAAGTTGATATTATGCAAAAGTGATAAGGGAACAATCCCTTATCACTTACTTCAATAATGTGAGAATTAGCAATACATATTTACGATTGCTTCGTATAATTCTTGTTTGCCGCTGGTTTGTTTAGGTTCACCGTTAGCTTTAGCGTAAGCTACGATGTCTTCCAGAGACAATTTCCCTTCTTCAAACTCTTTACCTTTACCTGAATCGAAAGAAGCATAACGGTCGGCCAACATTTTTTTGTAAGGAGATTCTTCCAACAACTTGGCTGCACTTAATAATGCTCTGGCCATAACATCCATACCTGCAATGTGTGCAATAAAAATATCTTCAAGATCGGTAGAATTACGACGAGTTTTAGCATCGAAATTAGTACCGCCATTGCCGAAACCGCCGTTACGGATAATTTGCATCATTGCTTGAGTTAATTCGAAATTATCGATAGGAAATTGGTCTGTATCCCATCCGTTTTGATAGTCTCCACGGTTAGCATCGATAGAACCTAACATACCGTTGTCCACTGCTACGCATAATTCATGTTCGAATGTGTGCCCTGCCAATGTTGCATGATTGACTTCGATGTTTACTTTAAAATCTTTATCCAAACCATGAGCTTTTAAGAATCCGATAACGGTTTCCGTATCTACATCGTATTGATGTTTGGTCGGTTCCATAGGCTTAGGTTCAATCAAGAACGTACCCTTGAAACCTTTTGCACGAGCATAATCCCGAGCCATTTTCAACATTTGGGCTAAATGTTCTTTTTCACGTTTTTGAT
>OBWB01000424.1_pt1 | contig 28049 bp, 21 predicted proteins | sample 1476261 | NCBI WGS metagenome assembly OBWB01 (sample SAMEA2580038, study PRJEB22360) | human gut metagenome | biome: human gut; feature: human-associated habitat; material: faeces | place: Denmark | collected 2008/2010 | reverse complement strand
CACGGGAGCAATCGCTAGAGGAGATGGAAGCGCATGGCGTAGAGATTATTTACCCGGATAAGCAGCCGTTTATGGATGCCGCCGCCCCGATGATCGAGCGGTTTAAGAATGATCCGGTTTTTCATGATTTAATTGATCAAATACAGAATACCCATGAGAAAGATAATTGATAAAGGATTGGAGCTATCGTTGATTTTCTTGATGGCTTTCTTGGTCGTGGATGTGCTATGGCAGGTATTAAGCCGGTATATTCTGGTTTCCCCGAGTTCCGTGACGGATGAATTGGCCGGATATTTATTGATCTGGGTGGGATTGTTGGGGGCCGCTTATGTATCCGGTAAAAATGAGCATCTAGCGATCGATTTATTGCTTCAACATATGCGTCCTTCCCGCAGAAAGCTCTTGCGATTGTTTATCTTCTTGATCGTATTTTTATTCGCTGTATTTGTATTGATCGTAGGAGGGGCTTGGCTGGTATACACTCGTTTTCATTTGGGAGTTACTTCGGCTTCCTTAGAGATTAATTTAGGATATGTGTATTTGGCATTGCCGCTAGGGGGATTGCTTACCGCTTATTATGCGATAGATAACGCGATCACCTTATTTCGTTCCTCTAATTCTTAAAAGACTGATGATATGGATATTATAGGTATACTCGTATTAGTGATAAGTTTCTTTTTCCTGCTGGTGGTCGGGGTTCCGGTAGCGTATAGCATCGGTGTGGCGGGTATATTGACGATGCTCGTGAATATAGACTCGCTTCCCGCCCTTACGACTTATGCGATGCGTATGGCTTCGGGTCTGGACAGTTTCGCTCTGTTGGCGATCCCGTTTTTTATATTGGCGGGGAATATCATGAATAGCGGAGGTATCGCCTTGCGCTTGATCGATTTCGCTAAAGTGCTGGTCGGACGGTTGCCCGGAGGACTGGCGGTGGTCAATGTCGTGGCGAATATGTTATTCGGGGCGATCAGTGGCTCTGCCGCCGCCGCTGCCTCTGCTATCGGGAGTATTATGACACCGGAGATGAAAAAGGCCGGTTACGATCCGAATTTCAGTGCCGCCGTAAATATCTCTTCCGCCACTACCGGCATGACGATACCTCCGAGTAATGTCTTGATCGTTTACTCCTTGGCGAGTGGTGGAGTCTCTGTATCCGCCTTGTTTATGGCTGGTTATCTACCGGGAATTCTTACGGGAGTGGCGATCATGATCGTAGCCGCTATGTTTGCCGCACGAAAGGGGTATCCGGTTGGCGTACGTGTTCCGTTCTCGGAGGCGACAAGGGTATTTTTCAGGGCGATCCCTAGTTTGATGCTATTGGTGATCGTGATCGGAGGAATCTTGGCGGGACTGTTTACGGCGACCGAGGCTTCGGCGATCGCTGTATTGTATGCGTTAATCCTCTCTTTTATCTATAAGGAACTTACTTGGGCTAAATTGCCGCAAGTGTTATTGCGATCGGCCAAGACTACGGCCATCGTCCTTCTTCTGGTGGCGACCTGTACGGGTTTATCTTGGATCATGAGTTATGAGAATATTCCTCAGACGGTAAGTGCCGCTTTGCTAAGTATAAGCGACAATCCGGTGGTCATCTTGATACTTATAAACGTGATCCTATTGATTGTCGGGATCTTTATGGACATGACGCCCGCTGTCTTGATCTTTACCCCGATCTTCCTGCCGATAGCGACGGGGCAATTGGGGATGGACCCGGTACATTTCGGGATCATGATGGTATTGAACCTTTGTGTGGGATTATGTACGCCACCGGTGGGTTCGGTATTGTTTATCGGATGTAGCGTGGCGGGGACAAAGATCGATCAGGTGATCCGTCCGTTGCTGCCGATGTTCGCGGCGATGGTTATTGTCTTGTTCTTGGTGGCCTTCTTGCCGGATTTAAGCTTATTGATTCCCCGGTTGTTCGGTTTGTGATGTTCCCCCATAGGGTCGAAGTAGCCTTGTGCTATAAATAGGGCAGTACTGTGTACGAAGTATTCCAGTACTTACGTACTGAGTACCGCAATACTTCGTACAGAGTACTGTAGTACTTTAGCCACAGTACTGCGGTACTTCGTACACAGTACTGTGCTAACTGTAAGACGCTGTCTTTTTAATGTCCTTTGAACAGGGATAAGGCGATACCCATCTCCAATCCCCGTAGTTCGGCCAGACCCCGTAAACGTCCGATGCAGGAGTAGCCCGGGTTGGTTTTCTTCTTTAGGTCGTCTATCATTTGATGTCCATGATCCGGTCGCATGGCGATGGAGCATTGGCGGCGTTGTTGCAATTCCAGTAAGGCTTTCATGACACCGTACATATCCACATCGCCCTCCAGATGGTTCGCCTCGAAGAAATTACCCTCGGAATCTCGTTGCGTACTGCGGAAATGAACGAAATCGATCCGATCCCCGTAACGTTCCATGATCCCGGCCAAGTCGTTATCACTTCTGACACCGAAAGAACCTGTGCATAGGCAAAGCCCGTTGCTTGGATTCGGCACGGCCTCTATTAACTTCCGGAAATCATCTTCCGTGCTCAAGATGCGGGGAAGCCCGAGAATGGAATAGGGGGGATCATCCGGATGGATAACGAGCTTGACACCGGCCTCGTCCGCTACGGGAGCGATTTCCCGCAAGAAATAGATCAGGTTCGAGCGAAGTCTCTCCGCGTCGATATCTTTATAACGGTCTAACGCTTCCCTAAACTGCTCGATCGTAAAAGTCTCTTCCGAGCCGGGTAGTCCGGCGATCATATTGCGAACCAATAGCTGGCGGTCTTCCTCGCTCATAGCGTCATAGCGTGCCTTGGCTTTCGCCTTGTCCGCCTCCGTATATTCGGCTTCCGCCGCCGGTCGTTTCAATATAAATAAGTCGAACGCCATAAAAGCCGCACGTTCAAAGCGCAAGGCTTTGGAACCATCCGGCATCGTATAAGCCAAATCGGTACGAGTCCAGTCCAATACCGGCATGAAGTTGTAAGTAACTACCCGGATATCGCAAGCTCCCAGATTACGGATGCTTTGTTTGTAGTTCTCTATATAGGTTTGAAAATCCCCGGTTTGCGTCTTGATATGCTCGTGTACGGGCACACTCTCAACCACACTCCACTGTAATCCGGCGGATTCGATCAAGGCTTTCCGCTTTTGAATCTCTTCCGTAGTCCAAACTTCCCCGTTCGGGATATGGTGCAACGCATTTACGATACCGGTGGCACCCGCCTGACGGATGTCCCAAAGGCTGACAGGATCATTCGGTCCGTACCAACGCCAAGTTTGCTCACATAGATACATAATGAATAATTTTTAAATTTATCAATGTGCCAATATGCCAATGCGGTTTGATGCATGGCTGGTTGGCACATTGGCACATTATTTAGATGGAGAAAGCGTCGAAGCCTCCGTCTATGGGGATCACGGTACCGGTTACGAATGCGGAGGCGTCGCTCGCCAGCCATTGTAAAGTACCGAGTAATTCCTCCGGTTTTCCTAAGCGGCGGAACGGCGTGTGCGCGACGATCGTGTTGCAACGATCACTAGGTGATCCATCCGGATTGCTCATCAATGCCCGGTTCTGCTCGGTAAGGAAGAATCCCGGTGCCATGGCGTTTACTCGCAGGCCCTCTCCGAATTTAATCGCTAGCTCCCCGGCCATGTATTGCGTGAAATTGTTGATAGCGGCTTTCGCGCATCCATAGCCAACCACACGAGTCAATGGGCGTAGGGACGATTCGGACGAGATGTTAATAATGCTTCCTTTCCTTTGCCCCACCATGACCTCGGCGAAGACCATTGTCGGCAGTACGGTCCCGAATAAGTTCAGGTCCACGACCGTCCGGAAAGCATCGATATCCAGATCAAAGATCGTCTTGTCGGGAGGAATCGTCGCTCCGGCTTGGTTACCACCCGCCAAATTGACTAAAACATCAATCTTCCCATATGCTTTCAATATCTCTTGCTTGTTTTGCTCCAGCAAGGCTTTATCCAGTACGTTTGAAACCAAGAATAAGGCCTCGCCCCCTTCCGCTTTAATCTCACCAACCAAGGCAGATCCTTTTTGCTCGTTTCGTCCGAGGATTACGACGTACGCGCCTTCTCTCGCCAAGTGCTTGGCCATGCAGGCTCCTAATATACCATAGCCTCCGGTCAACAAAATCACTTTCTCTTTTACGCTAAATAAGGAGTTCATCAGATATAATTATTGTAGTATTGTATATTTTCCTTTACCAAGATATCAATCGGCATATAATTGACAGGCTCAATTTTCTCCTTAAGGATCAAATGCCTAAAAAGTGCCTTGATACAATGATATCCTTGTACCTCCGGTCGCTGGGCGATCAAATGCGTGATCAAGCCGTTTTCCAGATAACGGACATTCGGTTCTATCACATCGTAGCCAAGAAGCTTGAAAGGATAGTCCGGCCGTTCGCTACTTAGATAATCTCCAAGGAAATGGGCCCTCGAATTAAAGATGATACCGATTCTTACTTGAGGATATTTGTCGAAGAAAGTATTCAGTAGTCTCGTATTCTCTTCTCGGTCATCCGCGTGCACATGCAGCAAATGAATCTTTCCCTTGAATGAGGTATTGGCGAGATAATCCCGGAATCCTTCCTCTCGCTTCTGCACTTGCGTAGAACATGAATCCCCCTTACGGGTGAAACGGAAAATCACTAGATCGTCCTCTTCACGGATTTGCTCGAATAAAAGGCGTCCCGCTATATACCCCGAATCATATGAATGCGTTCCGTAGTAAGAGATACAATTCGTGTGGTCGATAAAAGAATCGATTAATATATAAGGAATACCTTTCTGGTCTAGCCGCTGGGTCAAGGTCAAGACACTTTGCTTGAATAATGTAGCAATGATAACCCCTTGGCAATCCGCGGTCTCAATCTTCGGGATTAATTCGTCGAAACTGTTGCTATCGTATTGGTCAAAATAGATTTGCTCGACGTCTATATTATAGCTAAACAATTCCCGTTCCGCTTTCTCTATCCCTTGGCTTAGTTTCGCCCAGTATTCCCCTTCAAGAAAAGAAGGGATCAAAGCGATGAAATGATATTTTTTCTTCAACGCTAAAGAACGGGCTATCAGATTTGGTTGATAGTCAATTTCTTTTAAGACTTTCTCCACCTTTTTCCGTGCATCCTCCGATACCTTTCCCCGCTCATGTAAAATGCGGTCTACCGTACCGGTTGATACGCCGGATAATTCGGCGATATCTTTTATCCTGTAATTTTTATTCATGGTATAGATTGTAGTGTGTATTCGTCCTCTCTGCTTATTCGAGTATTTGAAGAGGAGTGTTCAATTTACGGAAAACGTAGCCATACATCATATAGATAAGAGGAACGGCGACGAAAATTCCGATACCGAACAAAATACATCCTAATATCAGGATCCCGATCATAACCAACGCCAGAATGAACAGAGGCAATACTTGTCCTTTCGTTATCTCCCAGCTTTTATGCAAAGACTCGATAATCCCGGCGTTTTCCTCGATAATAAAGGCTTGGAAGAACTGAAGGCGCAATGCCAGATAAATACCGGGGATGATAAAAAATAAGAAACCCGCCAATACGACAAATCCCGTGATAAGACTCGCTAGAAAGTAGGTGATGATATTCTTTGTCTGTTGTCCATATGCGGAAAACTGAGGTTCTTCCCCATCCAACGCCTGAAATATATTTTTCATATATCCTAAGGAGAAAATAATGGAGAATAACGCGCTGATCACGTTTACGATGATTTTACCGATAATAGAACTTTGCATGGGCATCGCGAACGCTGTCAGCGTGAAAGACAAGATACAATATCCGATTAATAATCCGGCTAATATCCATAGCTGCGACTTCGTTCCCTTCCATGCGGTACTGAATACTTCTGATATTATAAATTTAGGCTCCATAATATATAATATTTGTTTATTGTGTGTGGACACAAATGTAAAATATATTGTTGAAAAAAACAATTTTATTTTCGTTTGAAACCAAAAGAGGTGTATTTCAACGGGTACTTCTTTCTAAGTGCTATTAATTTAGGTGAAAAAGATAAGTAGGAAACAGAAATCGTGTAAAAAGTTTCTACATTTGTAGGATGAAACAGCGAGTAAAGACCCTATTGTGTGAATAGATGTAAAAGATATCCACTTGGGTTAGAAAGAGAAGGTAACTGAAAAACAGCCTTGAATATATAATTATATACAAATATGGATAAACGAATGCTGAAAATTACGATTACTCAGTTAAGGCAGATCGCATTGTTTGCGGTTGGTATGTCTTTATTAACTGCCTGTGGAAACAGTCAGAGTGGTATGAAATTAGGGGATGCTGAGTTCGCTGTGATGGCGGTCAATTCAACGACTAGCGACCAAACAACATCCTATCCGGCTACCATCAAAGGTACGCAGGATATCGAAGTCCGTCCTCAAGTTTCTGGATTTATCGTGAAATTATGTGTGGATGAGGGAGCTACGGTTCGTAAAGGACAGGCGTTGTTCCAAATTGATCCTACGCAGTACGCTGCTGCGGTAGGTCAGGCTAAGGCCGCGGTAGAGATGGCGAAGGCAAACGTAAGCACTTTAACATTGACCGAGAAGAATAAGAAAACTTTGTTTGATCAGAAAATCATCAGTGATTTCGAGTATCAGACTGCCGTGAACCAGCTGATGTCGGCAAAAGCGAGCTTGGCGCAGGCGGAGGCTCAATTGGTTAGCGCTAACCAGAACTTGTCTTTCTGTACGGTTACAAGTCCCTCGAACGGTGTTGTCGGTACATTCCCGTATCGTGTAGGTAGCTTGGTAAGCGCTTCGATCGCTCAACCGCTGACTACCGTATCTGAGATCGGTGATATGTATGTGTATTTCTCTATGACGGAAAAGGAGCTATTGGCATTGACGAAAGCCGGTGGTACCTTGAAAGAGCAATTAGAGAAGATGCCGGCCGTAAGACTGCAATTGGCGGATGGCTCTACGTACCATCATGAGGGTAAGATTGATGCCGTGAGCGGTGTTATCGATCAATCTACCGGTTCTGTAAGCATGCGTGCTATTTTCTCTAACGAGGGAAATGTCTTACGAAGCGGTGGTACTGGTAATATCATCTTCCCATATACGATGAACGATATCATTACGATCCCTCAATCGGCTACCGTGGAGATTCAGGATAAGAAATTCGTATTTGTATTGCAGCCTGATAATACCGTGAAGAATACCGAGATCAAGGTTTCCAATTTGAATGATGGCAAAAATTATTTAGTGACGGGAGGCTTGAAGTCCGGTGATAAGATTGTCGTGGAAGGCGTACAGATCTTGAAAGACGGCCAGGAAATCCAGCCGATTACTCGTGAGCAGCAAAAGGCAAAGTACGATCAGGCCTTGAAAGACCAGCATGACGGTAATTTGCAGACTGCTTTTAATTAATAGGTATATAGAATAAGACAAATATTCGCTTTTGTCGAGTAAAAACGAAAGATATGAAATTAGATAGATTTATAAACCGCCCGGTGCTCTCCACGGTGATTTCCATCTTGATTGTCATCTTGGGTTTCCTAGGCTTGATTTCCTTGCCGGTTACCCAATATCCGGATATCGCCCCTCCAACCGTTTCGGTAAGGGCAACTTATACGGGTGCCAATGCGCAAACGGTATTGAATAGTGTGATCGCGCCTTTGGAAGACCAGATCAATGGTGTTGAGAACATGATGTATATGAGTTCCAATGCCTCTAATAATGGTTCCGCGGATATCTCCATTTATTTTAAGCAAGGAACGGACCCGGATATGGCGGCTGTCAACCTTCAATACCATGTGACTATTGGGCCAAGATGGAATGGCGGCTGTCAATGTGCAGAACCGTGTATCTATGGCACAAGGTTTGTTGCCCGCCGAGGTAACGCAGATTGGTGTGACGACCCAGAAACGTCAGAACTCAATGTTGTTGGTTTTCTCCGTATACGCGGAAGATGATCGTTATGACTCAGAGTTTCTTGAGAATTACGCGAAGATTAACTTGATCCCGGAAGTCCAGCGTGTGCCGGGTGTCGGTGATGCCAACGTGTTGGGTACGGACTACTCCATGCGTATTTGGTTGAAGCCGGATGTGATGGCCCAATATAAATTAAGTCCGAGCGACGTAACCGTTGCCTTGTCTGAACAGAACGTAGAGGCCGCTCCGGGTTCGTTCGGCGAACAAGGAAATCAGTCTTTCCAATATACGATCCGCTATAAAGGACGTTTGCAAGAGGCTAATGAGTTTGAGCAGATTGTTGTAAAGGCTTTGCCGGATGGTGAGGTCTTGCGTTTGAAAGATATCGCCGATATCGAGTTGGGGCGTTTGACTTACAACTTTATCAACCGTGTAAATGGTCACGACGCCGTTACCTGTATCGTTTACCAGATGCCGGGAACCAACGCTACGGAAACAATTAGTAACATTGAAACCTTGCTGGAGGAAACTCAGTTGACAATGCCTCCCGGAATGAAGGTGAATATTTCCATGAATGCCAATGACTTCTTGTTCGCTTCTATTCACGAAGTAATCAAGACTTTGTTGGAGGCGTTCGTATTGGTGTTTATCGTGGTATATGTGTTCTTGCAGGATTTGCGTTCTACGTTGATTCCGGCTATCGCTATCCCGGTTGCCTTGATCGGTACCTTCTTTATGTTATCCTTGATCGGATTTAGTATCAACTTGTTGACTCTTTGTGCTATGGTGCTTGCCATCGCTATTGTGGTCGATGATGCGATCGTCGTCGTCGAGGGTGTCCATGCCAAGTTGGACCAAGGGTACAAGTCGGCGAAACTCGCTTCTATCGATGCCATGAGTGAGTTGGGTGGCGCTATCGTCTCCATTACGTTGGTCATGATGTCCGTGTTTATTCCCGTAAGTTTCATGGGAGGTACGGCCGGTACGTTCTATCGCCAGTTCGGTCTGACGATGGCGATCGCTATCGGTTTGTCCGCTTTGAACGCCTTGACATTGAGTCCCGCCTTGTGTGCGATATTCCTGAAACCACACGATACGGAACATAAGGAAAAGAAAACGACCTTCGTTTCCCGATTCCATACTTCGTTTAATGCGGCTTATGATTCTTTGTTGGCTAAATACAAGAAAAGTATCGTATTCTTCATTCAGAAAAAATGGCTTTCATTCGGTATTGTTGCCGCATGTATTGCGTTATTGGTGTTCTTGATGCAGGTTACTCCTACAGGCATGGTGCCGAACGAGGACACGGGTACGATTATGGGTGCTGTTACGTTACCCCCGGGAACTTCCCAGGAGCGTACCTTTGAGGTAATGAATAAGGTGGATAGCTTGATCGCTGCCGATCCGGCCGTTGAGTCTCGTACGGCGGTTGTCGGTTTTAGTTTCATCGGTGGTCAGGGACCTTCTTACGGTTCATTCATCATCAAGCTGAAAGATTGGGAGGAGCGTTCTATGATGCAAAATTCCGATATCGTATATGGTAGCTTGTTCATGCGTGCCCAAAAGATCGTAAAGGACGCTCAAGTATTGTTCTTTACGCCTCCTATGATCCCCGGTTACTCAGCGTCCAGTGATATTGAGCTGAATATGCAGGATAAGACCGGAGGTAATTTGGATCGTTTCTTTGATATCTCCAAGGAATATATGGCTGCTTTGACGGCACGTCCGGAGATCAAGTCCGCTCAAACTACGTTTAACCCGAACTTCCCGCAATACGAGATCGATATCGATGCCGCCGCATGTAAGAAGGCCGGTATCAGTCCGAAGGATATCCTGTCTACCTTGCAGGGATATTATGGTGGTTTATATGCCTCTAACTTCAACCGTTTCGGTAAGATGTACCGTGTAATGGTGCAAGCGGATCCTGATTTGCGTAAGAATATGGAGTCCATGAAGAACATCAAGGTAAAGAGCGGTAACGATATGGCTCCGATTTCCCAGTTCATTACGATGAAGAAGGTATATGGCCCGGATATCATCAGCCGTTTCAATATGTATACCGCCATCAAGGTCATGGTTGCCCCGGCGGATGGTTATACCAGTGGTCAGGCGTTGAAAGCGATTGACGAGGTGGCTAAGACAACGCTTCCGGCAGGTTTCGACTATGAGTTAGGTGGTATGGCACGTGAGGAGGCAAGTACGAGTGGCAGCACGACGGCTTTGATCTTCTTGTTGTGTTTCGTATTCGTTTACTTGCTGTTGAGCGCGCAGTATGAGAGTTACATCCTTCCTTTGTCCGTATTGCTCTCCGTGCCGTTCGGTTTGATGGGTAGCTTTTTGTTCGTCCAAGGTTGGGCCGCTTTGGGAAATATCCCGGCGTTGAAGATGATCGTAGGAACCATGTCTAACAATATCTATATGCAGATCGCCTTGATCATGTTGGTAGGTTTGTTGGCGAAGAACGCTATCTTGATCGTAGAGTTCGCTTTGGAACGTCGTCGTATGGGTATGAGTATCACATGGGCTGCCGTATTAGGAGCCGCCGCCCGTTTGCGTCCGATCTTGATGACCTCATTGGCGATGGTGGTCGGATTGTTGCCTATGATGTTCGCGTTCGGAGTAGGAGCGCACGGTAACCGTACATTGGGTACAGCGGCTATCGGCGGTATGTTCATCGGTATGATCTTCCAGATCTTTATTGTTCCGGTTTTGTTCGTGGTATTCCAGTACTTACAGGAGAAATTCAAGCCGATCGAATGGGAAGATTTGGATAACAGCGATATGAGTACGGAAATAGAACAGTACGCTAAAATAAAATAAGAGATGACAATGAAGAAACAAATTATATATATGGTATGTGCGACTGCTTTGTTAAGCAGTTGCCATATCTATAAGGCATACGAGCGTCCGGATTCCATCGATGCGACGGGAATTTATCGTGATCCGGTTTCCGAGACTGATACATTAGCCTCCGCGGATACGACCAATATGGGAAACCTTCCTTGGAAGGAAGTTTTTCGTGATCCGAAGTTACAGGCGTTAATTGAGGAGGGATTAGCTAATAATGTAGATATGCAGGCAGCCGTTCTTCGGGTAGAGGAAGCGAAAGTATTGTTGACTTCCGCCCGTCTGTCTTTCTTGCCTTCTATTAATTTCGCTCCCCAAGGGACGATTACATCGATTGGAAATAGCGAATACGTAAAGGCTTACTCAACGCCTTTGGCCGCTAGCTGGGAGGTTGACCTATTCGGAAAGCTCTTGAACGCGAGCCGTGGCCAAAAAGCCTCCTACTTACAGAGCCAGTATTCAAGACAGGCCGTGCGCTCTCAATTGATCGGTGGTATAGCGAATACTTATTATACCTTGTTGATGCTTGATCGGCAGGTGGAAATTACCGCTAAGACGGTTGATATCTATAAAGAGAATGTTCGTGTCATGGAGGCTATGAAGATAGCGGGTATGGCTACCGAGGCTGCCGTGACGCAAATGCGTGCCGCTTACCATCAGGTTTCCGGCTCGTTGATCGAGTTGGAGAGCCAGGTGCGTAGCGTGGAAAACTCATTGTCCGTGTTATTGGCTAAGGCCCCTCAACAGATTGATCGGGGTACTTTGGAGGAACAAGTAATGCCGGAGGATATCATGGTGGGTGTGCCTTTGCAATTGTTAGAGAATCGTCCGGACGTGAAGATCGCGGAGATGACACTTGCTAGTGCCTATTATACGACGAACAAAGCCCGTGCCGCTTTTTATCCGGGATTGAATATCACGGCGACAGCGGGCTGGACGAATGGTTCAGGCATCTCTGTCGCCAATCCGGGCCAATTTATGTTTCAAGCTTTGGCTTCGTTGGCCCAACCGATCTTCAACAATGGTAAGTTGGTCGCTAACTTGAAGGTATCGAAGGCAGAAGAGAAGATCGCTCAAATGAATTATCAGCAGACAATTCTGGAAGCAGGTAAGGAGGTGAGTGATGCTTTACATCAGTATGATGCCACGAGCAAGAAGCTTGTCCAAGATAGAGCGCAGATCGAGCAGCTAGAGAAAGCGGTGGCTTATACCAGCGCCTTGTTCCAGTCGGCTCAATCTACTTATTTGGAAATCCTTTCCGCACAGCAGAGCCTCTTGAGCGCTCAGTTGACGGAAGTATCCGACAATGTGCAACGTATGCAAGCGGTTGTCAGTTTATACAGTGCCATCGGTGGTGGTAGAGAATAATAACCTTTAAATGTAGTAAAGTTATGATTAGTCCATTAGCATATGTAGATTCAAGCGCAAAGATCGGGAAGAACGTTACGATTCATCCTTTTGCGTACATTGATAAGAACGTGGAGATCGGGGATGATTGCGAGATCATGCCTCATGCCAGCTTGATGAGCGGTACACGCATGGGAAATCGCAACCGTGTATTTAACGGAGCTGTTATCGCTGCTGAGCCTCAGGATTTCTTTTATAAGGGAGGTGATACGATCGCCGTAATCGGAGATGACAACGTGATTCGTGAGAATGTGGTGATTAACCGTTCCTCGACAGCGGAAGGACGTACTAGTATCGGTAATGGTAATTTCTTGCATGAGGGGGTACATGTTTCTCATGATACGCGGATCGGAAATCGTAGTGTATTCGGCTATGGTAGTAAGATTTCCGGAAATTGCATCTTGGAAGATTACGTGATCTTCGGAGGCAATGTGTTGATGAGCCAAGGATCCCGGGTTGGGGCTTGGGCGATGATTCAAACCGGCTGTCGTTTCCGTAAGGATATCCCTCCTTTTATCGTAGCGGCAAAGGAGCCTACCACGTATTATGGCGTGAACTCTTTCATCATGTCTCATGAGGGATTCAGTGAAAAGGTTATCAAGCACATCAGTCATGCGTACCGGATCATCTTCCAAGGAAACAGCAGCCTTACGGATGCCTTGTTAATGATCAAGGATCAGGTTCCGATGAGTAAGGAGATCCAACATATTATAGATTTCGTTGGTGAGTCTAAATTAGGTATTGTCAAATAAATACCAATAACAAACGATAGGTAAAAGCCGAAGGAAATCATTTCCTCCGGCTTTTTTTATATAATGGAAGGACGGTTTGGTTAATAATGTTTGTTAAATAATGGTAAACGTGCAGCATTTGTCTCTTTTTAAGTGTCTTACTAATAAGACAACACGCAATGAAATCCAATAAAGGAGGTTTAATATGAAAAAGTCATTTTTATTATATCTTATCATGTCTGTATTTCTCATCGGTTATTGCGCTTGCGATAATGATGAGGAAAATTTTGATACGGCTACTACCGGACAAGTGATCAAAGTCCCGGATGATATCAAATCTTTTAATTCAGTTACAAAAGAAATCGTTTTCGAGAAGAATATTTCTATCAAGCAAGACGTGCTAGGCAATGAGAAGGTTGAATTCCGGATAGCTGGAAACGGTCACTTCACGGTAGGCAGTATCTCTTCGATAAGTTCCGTTATCTATAATGCCCCAGTCTTATTAGGGGATTATCAGAGATATTATTTATATGATGGATATCCTGTTGTAGATGTTCTACAAAATGAGGTAAGTAACCAAGAGGAAAGGGACGAAAACATGCAAAAGATAGAGAAAGCTTGGAGCAACTTCCTGAAAGTATTGAATGAGGCTGGAAAGTTGAAGTAGTGATTACCGGTTTGGGATGAAACGAATAAACTTAGTGAAGCTCGTATTGAACTAGTGAAGGCTTTTCATATTCAAACAAAAACTGTACTTTTGTCATAAATGCTTTACCGTGATCTTTTGAAATAAATCAATGGAGATACGTATGTATCTTCAAAGATTGAAAAATACGAATATTATCTTCGTTCCGTCGTAACTGTCCGTATCCACATAAAAAGAAAGAGGCCACCCCCGAAGGATCAGCCTCTTTTATCGCTTTAATAGAAATTCAAATTAAAGTGCACCCACTTCTTTCAAAGCCTCGTTAGTCTTATGAACAGCGGCAGCGCTCTTAGCGAACAACTCTTTCTCTTCAGCTGTCAATTCCAACTCAACGATCTTCTCGATACCGTTCTTGCCAAGGATAACAGGAACACCGATGCAAAGATCAGATTCACCGTACTCACCTTCCAAGTAAACAGAGCAAGGAACCATCTTACCTTGGTTGTGAATGATAGACTCAACAACAAATGCTCCAGCAGCACCCGGTGCATACCAAGCAGAAGTACCTAACAATTTAGTTAATGTAGCGCCACCAACCATTGTGGAAGCAACAACCTCTTGCAATTTCTCTGCGCTTAACAATTTGCTAACAGGGATACCTTTGTAAGTAGCCAAGCGAGCCAACGGAATCATTGTAGTGTCACCGTGACCACCGATTACCATACCCTCAACCTCGTTAGCGTTACAGCCTAGAGCCTGAGATAAGAAATATTTGAAACGAGAGCTATCCAAAGCACCACCCATACCGATGATACGGTTCTTCGGCAAGCCTAAAGACTTCAATGACAAATAAGTCATTGTATCCATCGGGTTAGAGATAACTACCAAGATTGCGTTCGGAGAGTATTTCAAGATGTTTTGAGCTACGCTCTTAACGATACCAGCGTTAACACCGATCAGTTCTTCGCGAGTCATACCCGGTTTACGAGGAATACCAGAAGTGATAACTACAACGTCAGAGTTAGCTGTCTTCTCATAATCGTTTGTGCAACCTACAACCTTAGTATCGAAACCTAGCAATTGAGCGGTCTGCATCATATCCATCGCTTTACCTTCGGATACGCCTTCCTTTACGTCTAGCATTACAACTTCGTCTGCCACTTCATTGAAGGCAAGAGCATTTGCGCAAGTAGCGCCTACATTTCCGGCACCAACAACTGTTACTTTTGACATAATAAATAAGTTTTAGTATGTTATTACTTAATAATACGCTATGTTTTTTAACGATGGCAAAGGTACAATCTATTACGGAATAAAGAAATATTTCCGTATATATTTTTGAGGGACATTATTAAATATCGCTAAAGCCTTGTCGAGGCTTCTTGACAACTTGGTACGCTTTTATTTTTAAGATCTTGAGGAAATGTTGTATCTTGGGTGCGAACAAAACTAAACCGAGGGAAGTTTTATTTATATGGGTTATTAATCTTAAATCCAACGTACTTATGAAAGTTTTTATATATATCCGAAAAGTCCTGTTTTTGTTTCTGTGCGGGGCCTTGTCTTTCTCTTACGGCTACGGTCAGGAGCTGCCGCTTCTGCCGGATACGATCAAGCCTCTCTTGTCGGACTCCAATTTGATAGATGAGTTGATCACTGTCGGATATGCTACGGGCAATCGTAGTACTTTATCCGGTTCCGTAAACCGGGTGAATGAAGGGGGGATGAATGAGGGATTGATCTCTACACCCTTGGACGCTCTTCGGGGAAGGGTGTCCGGCGTTAGTATCCCGGTTGGAGGAAATAGCGCCGCTGCCTTGGCTGCCGTCCGGGTCCGGGGTACAACTTCCTTGACGGGAGGTAATGATCCGTTGGTGATTATTGATGGGGTTTTTGCCGATCTTAATTTGCTTAGCTCGATCTATCCGGCGGATATCGAGAACTTCACGATCTTGAAAGATGCCTCGGAGACTGCTCAATATGGTTCTCGTGGTGCTTCCGGTGTTATCGAGGTAACGACAAAGAAAGGGCGGCAGGGAGCTTTTAGTATCAGTTATGATGGGAGTTCCGGTGTGGAGGCGGCTTATAAAAGTTTGGATATGTTATCGGCGAATGGTTTCCGGAAACTGGCGGAGGAACGTAATATCGGTATTTTAGATTTAGGGAATAATACGGACTTTCAGGATGAGATTACCCGGTTGGGGTTGGTGCAGAATCATCATATCGCTTTTGGGGGTGGTTCGGAGACTTCCAGTTATCGTGCCTCCTTGGGATTTGTGGAAAGGGAAGGGGTTATCCGAAATACGAACTCACGTAATTTTACGACCAAGTTGAATATTACGCAGCATGCGTTCAATGATCTTCTGGTCTTTGATTTAGGCATATTTGGTTCCTTGCTAAAAAATGCTTATTTAAATGATGTACAGAAGATGTTCTATTCCGCCGCTACTTTCAACCCGACATTTCCGAATCATAAGAATATGGAGACGGGTAGCTGGGATCAAATAACCAACGCTAGCCAGATCACGAATCCTTTGGCTTGGTTGGAGGTGAAGGATGATGATTCGAATGCTCATATAAATACGCACTTAAAACTGGTTTTTAACTTGAGTAAGCATTTAATGTTTACGGCTTTCGGTTCGTATACCTATAATGTAATAGATAACGCCCAATACCTCCCTACTTCGGTTTGGGCGCATGGGCAGGCTTATCGGGGGGAGCGGAAAACAGAATCTTTATTAGGAGATTTCATGTTGGCCTATAAAAAAGACTTTGGTTTGCATCAACTAAATGTATTGGGATTGGCGGAAGCTCAGAAAATGATAACGAGAGGTTTTTATACGACTGCGACGAATTTCAGTACCGATCGTTTTGGTTATGATAATTTACAGGCAGGTGCGGTACGTTTATGGGAGGGGACCGGTTCTTACTATGAGGCTCCTCATCTGGCTTCTTTCCTTGGACGTGTGAATTATATTTATGATGGAAAGTATATCGCTACCGTGAATGCCCGTGCGGATGCCTCTTCGAAAGTGGGGGCCAATAATAAATGGGGTTTTTTCCCTTCGGCTTCTGTCGCTTGGGTGTTGACCGAAGAGGAGTTTATGGAAGGTGTCTCGTGGGTAAGGAATTTAAAGATTCGTTCGGGATATGGCCTATCCGGTAATCAAGATGCGATCGATTCTTACAATTCTTTGCGATTGATGAAGCCTAATGGGGTTGTTTCCGTAAATGGTGCGCCCACCGTTACCTTGGGTACGATCCGTAATGCGAATCCGGACTTGAAATGGGAGGTGAAACGTACGTTCAATGCCGGTATCGATGCCGGGTTTTTCGACAATCGTTTTATTCTTGCCGTAGATTATTATAATTCCAAGACGGATGATATGTTGTATTTATACGATGTAAGCGTTCCGCCTTTCGCTTATAATAAAATGTTGGCGAATCTGGGATCGATGCGAAATAGTGGCGTGGAATTGGGTATTGGCGTCACGCCCTTGCGTACGAAAGATATGGAATTGAATATAAACGTAAACGTAACTTTCCAACGGAATAAATTGCTCTCCTTGAGCGGTTACTATAAAGGGGAATATATGTCCGCCCCGGAATATACTAGCATCTCGGATTTAAATGGGGCTGGTTTCCATGGAGGGTATAATCATATCGTTTATCAAATGGTCGGACAGCCTTTGGGTGTTTTTTATTTACCGAAATGTACAAGTTTGGTTTCCGATGGGAACGGCGGCTATAAGTATGAGATTGAGGACTTGAATGGAAACGGGGTGAGTTTGGAGGATGGTGAGGATCGTTATATTGCGGGACAAGCCATGCCGAAAACACTTTTAGGCTCTAATATCAGTTTCCGGTATAAACAATTCGATCTATCAGTACAGATTAACGGAGCCTTTGGGCATAAGATTTATAATGGAACATCGCTAACTTATATGAATATGGATATATTCCCGGATTATAACGTGTTGCGAGAAGCCCCATCCCGGAATATCCAAGATCAGACGGCTACGGATTATTGGTTGGAGAAAGGGGATTATATCAATTTTGATTATTTGACGTTGGGTTGGAACGTGCCTCTTGGTAATTTAAGGAAATATGTAAGAAACGTACGGCTTTCGGTTTCCGTAAATAATTTGGCGACAATTACAGGTTATTCGGGATTGACTCCGATGATAAATAGCTCTATCGTAAATAATACGTTAGGTATAGACGATAAGCGATCTTATCCGGTGGTTCGTTCCTATACGATGGGGTTGAGTTTTAATTTCTAAAAAGGTGTTCGTATGAGAAAGCTTTCTATTTTATCCTATATATTTGCGGGTTTGATGTTATCGTCGTGCGATGGCTATCTGAAAGAGGAGCCTCGTGATCAGCTTTATCCGGAGGATGCGTACGATACCCCGCAGAATGTCTATCTGAATACGGTTGCTTCCTTATATAATTATATCGGAGGTTATAGCGATAGCCAAGGATTGCAGGGAACGTACCGGGGTGTCTACGACTTGAATACCTTTACGACTGACGAGGCCATGCTCCCGACTCGTGGCGGCGACTGGTATGACGGTGGTTTCTGGCAAGGTCTCTTCTTGCATAAGTGGGGAACGAATAGTGACGCTATCCAAGCTACTTGGGAATATCTGTATAAAGTAATCGTATTAAGCAATCAATCTTTAGAGATATTAGGCGAGTTGCGGCAAAAAACGGATTATAACGATTTAGATCGGTATGAGGCGGAGGTTCGTGCCTTGCGTGCGATGTATTATTATTATTTAGTCGATATGTTTGGCCGTGTCCCTCTTATCGTTTCTTCTTCCATTCCGGTGAAAGACGTGCGGCAGAGTGACCGGAAAGAGGTCTTTGATTTTGTTGTAAAAGAATTACAAGAATCCCTTTTGTTATTGAGTACGGCGCATAGTAATTCGCCCGGCGATTATTATGGAAGGATTACGAGACCGGTTGTTTATTTTTTATTGGCGAAGTTGGCCTTAAACGCAGAAGTGTTTACGGATAACGACTGGACGGATGGTCTGCGTCCGAATGGACGGGAAATCTATTTTAGGGTAGGCGAGAGGAAGTTGAACGCTTGGCAAACGGTTGTGGCGTACTGTGATTCAATAACGGACTTAAACTATAGCTTATCTCCGAACTATGCGGATAATTTTTCTGTATTTAATGAATCGTCCGGAGAGAATATTTTCACGATTCCGATGGATAAGAACTTATATACGAGCCAAATGCAATATCTTTTCCGCTCCCGTCACTATAATCATGCCAAAGCATATGGATTGGGGGGAGAGAACGGCTCTTGCGCTACGATAGAGGCCCTTCGGGTATTTGCGTATGGGACGGACTCGGTCGATACCCGGTTTTATGAGAATTATTACGCCGATACGATGTTTGACCTCAATGGTGATACGATTCGGTTAGATAATGGGACTCCTTTGGTATATTTACCTCTAGAGGTTAGGTTGGATTTGTCTAGGTTGCCTGCCGAGAAAACGGCGGGTGCCCGCATGAAGAAATACGAGATCGATAAGATGGGGACGAAAGATGGAAAGCTATCGGATAATGATATCGTATTATTCCGTTATGCGGATGTCTTGTTAATGAGATCGGAAGCGAAAGTTCGTAATGGAGAGAATGGGGATGAAGAGTTGAATGCCGTTCGTTTCCGTGTGGGAATGTTACCTCGTGAGGCGACATTAGAAAATATTTTGGCTGAGCGTCAACTGGAATTGGCTTGGGAAGGCTGGAGGAGGCAGGATTTGGTACGTTTTGGAAAGTTTACCCGCCCTTATACGGATCGCCCTCAATTGCCCCATGAATCGAATGGCTATACCACCGTTTTCCCAATTCCCGATAAAGTCCGTTCCTTGAATCCTAATTTGATACAGAATCCGGGATATTAGTAGATTTGGATTGTATTTATCAATTATGTAATAATTTGGAATATAGGAAGATTTTATTTTTCTTTGTGTAAAAAGTAAAACGTTTGTCTATGAGATCGCAAAAAGAGTGTATAGAATTGCTACGTGGCTATTTTCAAAATAAGGCTAAAGATTATGGCATTGTTCGTATGGCCCTTTTTGGTTCAGTCGTGCGAAATGAACAAACAGAGGAGAGTGACGTAGATATTGCTTACGAAGGGGAAGCTAATCTATTATTACGTAGCCGAATGAAACAAGAGTTAGAGTCTTTGTTTGGATGTAGAGTCGATATCATTCGTCTTCGCAAACAACTTGTTGATAGTGTATTTGGACAAAATATCGAAAATGATTTGATTTATGTTTGATAAGGTACGGATTGGCTCATTGTTAGATCGAATAGAAAATTCGATTCTCTTAATACAGAGTAAATCGGGGGAGATAAATTGTCCGGATGATTTCCTTTTGAGTCAAGATGGTATGTTCATTTTAAGTGGCATCTGTATGCAGTTGGTTTTTATTGGAGAAAGTGTCAAGACTATTGATAATAAAACTAATCATAGTTATTTAATAAAATATACAGATATACCTTGGACTGCTATTATGGGATTAAGGGATATTATAGCTCATGAGTATCATTGTATTGATGAGGAAGAGATCTTTGCGGTTATGAATAAAGACTTAATTTCTCTTTTGAAAATAATTCAGCAAATGAAAATGGATTTAGAGACAATAAATTAAGGGTGAAAATAATATTCAATTTCTCACCCTTAATATCTATTTTACTCTATATACAATACCAATCCCTTTAAATATTCACCTTCCGGATGGTAGATATTCACCGGATGGTCTGCGGGTTGGGTTAATTGATGCAAGATACGAACGCTACGGCCGGATTGGGCGGCGGCGCTAAATACAGCTAAACGGAAGTTTTCCTTGCTGACAACCTGTGAGCAGGAGAAGGTAAACAAGATTCCTCCCGGCTTGATCTTCTCGAAAGCGATCGCGTTTAATTTGCGATACCCTTGTAAGGCGTTACGTAGTACATTCTTATGTTTAGCGAACGCAGGAGGGTCCAATATGATTAAATCATAATTACTTCCCATTTTTTCCAAATACTTAAACGCGTCTTCCGCATATGCCTCATGACGGGGATCTCCCGGGAAATTCAACTCGACATTTTTTTTCGTCAAAGAAATCGCTTTCGCCGAACTATCTACGGAATGAACCACCTTAGCGCCTCCTCTCATCGCATAGAAAGAGAAACCGCCCGTATAACAGAACATATTCAATACGGAGCGATCTTTTGCGTAATACTCCAACAAAGAGCGATTCTCCCGTTGATCCACGAAGAAACCTGTCTTTTGGCCTTTCTGCCAGTCTACACAGAATTTCAGTCCGTTTTCTATAGCGATATCTTCCACTTCGCCTCCGAATAAGTAACCATCTTCGCTACCTAAATTCGCTTTATAAGGTAAAGTCGCTTCCGATTTATAGTAGATGTTTTGTAAAGTATCGCCCAATACCGCTTTCAAAGCCTCCGCGATCTGATGACGGGCATAATGCATTCCTACCGAATGTGCTTGCATAACCGCCGTATGCGCATACATATCGATCACCAATCCCGGTAAGTTATCGCCTTCGCCGTGAATCAGGCGGAACGTATTATTATTTTCTACCCCAGCCAGCCGCAAGGTCTTTCTGAGTTCGTAAGCGATACGGATACGTTCAACCCAAAAAGCATCGTCGATGGCGATTGGGGTGAAAGATAACACACGTACGGCGATACTGCCGATTTGGTAATGGCCGATCGCCAAAAAACGCTGGTTCGCTCCGTATACCTCTACCAAGTCACCCTCTTCCGGATCGCCTTCAACAGATTGGATCGCTCCGGAAAATACCCATGGATGGAAACGCAATAGCGATTCTTCTTTCTTAGGCTTGAGAAAAACTTTACAATACTCCATTTATGCTTGATTCAATAAATTATATATTCTTAGGCAGGCCCAAGCATCGAGGGCCGCATATTTCTTTTGTGAGTCTGTCAATACATCCGCCTCCCAATTCGTGAGGCGTTGTCCTTTTGATATCTTTTTTTGGAAAAGTATCGCATATATCTTTTGCAGGCTGGCATCCTCGATGCCGAACTGGCCTACGTAATTCTGTAAATCAAGGAAATTAGCGGGTTCTATATCCGAACGCTTCCGTATCGCCCCGAAATCATCCCGTAAAGATAACCCGATCTTTAAGGTCGAACTGCTTTTTAGGAATTTCTCCAGAGATTCCGGTATACCGATATGATTCAAGCGGAACAAGAAACAAGTATCATCCGTTGATATCTGCATCAATGAGATTTTGTAACGCTGTCCCTTCTTAAAGCTGGGACGGGTCTCCGTGTCAAAACCGACGATCGGAAAACGCAGCAAGTACTCTACGGCCTTGTCTGCCTCCTCTTTACTAAGGATCGTAATGATACGTCCCTTGAATTCCTCTACGGTAAGTTTCGCTATTTCCTCTTTAGCAATTGTATGTATAAATTGTTGTATCATTCTTCCTCTTCATTCTTTTCCAAATCCTCATCACCACTGTAACGCACAGCGTGCAACGCTTTCAAGGCATTCAATAATTGCTGTCCCCAGTATTCTTGGAAGTTCGTGCGGCACAAAGCGATAGCCTCTTGCATAACTTCCTCGTTTCCTTGACGGAATAAAGATACGAAATTTCCTGTATCTTGATAGACATCAGCCAAGTTCTCGGAAATAAATGCTGCGATAGGAGTATCGCTATACCGCATATCCGCATGAAATGTTTCCAGATAGGAATCTCGTTCGCCAAGCAAACCGGCTATCCGTGAACGAACCGACTCGTACATGTCTTCTGAAACGGAAAGCTCGAGTTCGGTTTCCTCTTCAGATTCCACTTCGGGCAACAGGCTGGCCTTTAAGTATAATAGAGGCAGGAGTTTTGTCGCCTTATCTACGAAGTCGAAAAGCCCGGTATTTCCGGCGGTCTCAACAAAGGTACAATATTCCAGTGCTACCGTAACAAATTCTAGCGTGTTGCGCTCGTATATCGGATTTTCTTCTTTTTCCATGTGCCTGTTCGTCTAATCATTCTTGATAACAATTCGCAAAAATACAACAAAAATCCGTTTTTTTCGTGATAAAGTCCCGAATATTCTTTTTAGTCGGGGATTGCTCTCCTATATATTTCCTGTTTTATTATTTTTGTGCAATTAATAGAAGGAATGTTAATGATAGACTAATGTTGGATATACTAATTAGGATAAAAAAACCGATCGAGTTATGAGTTCATGTGGAAAGAATGAGAACCCTCAAGAGATGAATCGCCGTAAATTCTTGAAGGTATTTGGGGGTGGGGCTGTCGCCTCTTCGGCGGCGCTTTACGGTTGCGCTCCCAAGAATGAGCCGGGGGCGGCTGTGGCGTTAGGTGAGGTTCCTACCGATAAAATGACCTATCGCCAACATCCTACGAATGGCGATAAGGTTTCTATTTTAGGATATGGTTGTATGCGTTGGCCCTTGAAACAAGGATCGGACGGTAAAGACCAGATTGATCAAGAAGCCGTGAATCGTTTAGTGGATTATGCGATAGAGCATGGGGTGAATTACTTTGATACTTCTCCTGTTTATGTACAAGGTATGTCCGAGAAAGCGACCGGTATCGCATTGGCACGCCATCCTAGGAACTCCTATTATTTGGCCACTAAACTGTCAAACTTCCAGAACTATACGAGAGAAAACTCGTTGGCAATGTATCGGCAGTCGTTCCGTGATTTGCAAACCGATTATCTGGATTATTATTTGCTTCACTCTATCGGTGGGGGGAATGGTATCGAGCTTTTCAATGACCGCTATATAAATAATGGAATGCTTGATTTCTTGGTGAAAGAACGGGAAGCGGGACGTATCCGTAACCTAGGTTGGTCTTTTCATGGGGATGTAAAAGTGTTTGATTATGTGTTGGATATGGGCGTGAAATGGGATTTCGTTCAGATCCAGCTGAATTATCTGGACTGGAAACATGCCTCGGGACGTAACGTAAACGCTGATTATCTGTATGGCGAATTAGAGAAGCGAGGTATTCCGGCGGTTATCATGGAACCGCTATTAGGAGGTCGCTTATCGAATGTTCCGGATCATATCGTTGCTCGTTTGAAACAGCAACGGCCTGAGAATAGCGTGGCTTCATGGGCTTTTCGTTTCGCCGGCTCTCCGGATGGGGTCTTGACGGTGTTAAGCGGCATGACGTATATGGAGCATTTGCAAGATAATATCCGTACCTATTCCCCGCTTATCCCGGTAACGGACGAGGAGAAAGACTTTTTGGAAGAGACGGCTCAGCTTATGATGAAATATCCGACAATACCTTGCAATGATTGCAAATATTGTATGCCTTGTCCATATGCATTGGATATTCCGGGTATTCTCTTACATTATAATAAATGTGTGAACGAAGGAAATGTTCCGAAAAGCGCACAAGACGAAAATTACGCGAAAGCTCGTCGTGCCTTCTTAGTCGGTTATGACCGGAGTGTCCCAAAGTTGCGTCAAGCGAACCATTGTACAGGGTGTGAGCAATGTAATCCTCATTGTCCGCAGGGTATTGATATCCCCAAAGAGATGCAGCGTATCGATAAATTCGTGGAAGAGTTGAAAGTGAATGGTTAACCTTTAAACAAATGGAAAATTATGTTACGAAAAATAAGAATATTCGCCGCCACCTTTTGCTTTGTGCTGATAACCCTGTTATTTCTTGATTTCACGGGTACGATTCACGCTTGGTTCGGATGGTTGGCAAAGATACAGTTTTGGCCTGCGTTGTTGGCTTTGAATGTCGGTGTTGTGGTAGGGTTGGTAATCTTGACTCTTTTATTGGGGCGTGTATATTGCTCCGTTATCTGCCCTTTAGGGGTATTGCAAGATATCATTTCGTGGTTTGCTAGTAAACGGAAGAAATACCGCTTTTCCTATTCTCCCGCATTGAAGTGGGTACGTTATGGTACCTTGGTTGTTTTTATAGTGGCTTGTATTGCTGGTGTCGGTTCCTTGGTAGCGTTGATTTCACCTTATAGCGCTTATGGGCGTATCGCTTCTAATTTATTTGCGCCAATCTATCAAGAGGGCAACAATCTATTGGCCTATTTCGCGGAACGTATGGATAGTTACGCATTCTATTCGGTGGACGTATGGGTGCGTAGTCTGGCTACGATGGGAATCGCTATTCTGAGCTTTGTCATATTGGCGATTTTAGCTTGGAGAAATGGACGTACGTATTGTAATACGATCTGTCCGGTGGGTACGGTTCTCGGTTTTTTGTCGAAGTATGCTTTACTTAAACCTCGCATTGATACCGATAAATGTAATGGTTGCGGATTATGCGCACGTAAATGCAAGGCTTCCTGTATCGATTCTAAGAATCATGCGGTCGATTATAGCCGTTGCGTGACTTGTATGGATTGTTTGGATAATTGCCGTCAAGGTGCGATTTCGTATACGAGGGCACGCAAGGCTGATAAAGTTACTTCGGTAAAAGAATCCTTAACGAAGGACACTACGGATGTTTCCCGCCGTCGAGCCTTGTCGGCTACGGCATTGGTAGCCATGTCTTCCGTTTTACATGCCCAGCAGAAAAAACTGGAGGATTATGTGGAGATGAAGAAAGACGGAGGCTTTGCGCCGATTAAAGAACGTAAAGAGCCGAATCGTTTGGCGCCATTGGTTCCTCCCGGAGCTTTGAGTATCGGGAATCTGGCGCAACATTGCACGGGGTGTCAGCTTTGTGTATCTGTCTGCGAGAATCATGTCCTGCGCCCGTCTACGGATCTGATGAAACTGATGCAGCCGAAGATGGCATTCGATAGAGGGTATTGCCGTCCGGAATGTGTGAAATGTTCGGAGGTCTGCCCGACGGGAGCGATCAAACCTATTACGAGAGAAGACAAATCTGCTATACAGATCGGTCATGCCGTATGGGTAAAAGATCTTTGTATTGTCAATACGGACGGTATGAGTTGTGGTAATTGTGAACGCCATTGCCCGACAAAATCGATCCAGATGGTGGCGAAAGACCCGGCAGATCCGAAGTCGTTAAAGATCCCGGTGATCAATACGGAAACTTGTATTGGTTGTGGTGCTTGCGAGCATCTTTGTCCGTCTCGTCCTTATAGCGCGATCTATGTGGAAGGGCATGAGATGCACAGATCTATTTAATGCCGTTTAAATCTATCCCTAAAAACATGTACGTGTTTCAGCGAAAACATGTACATGTTTTTTAGAAAACACGTACGTCTTTTTTTCAAAGGTTCGTCAGACTCGATTTTTCTATGTACATTTGCGTGTTATAAAAGAATTATTGAGAAACTATTTATGGCAAAGAAGACAACAACAACGAAGCAAAATCATACAGAACCGAGCTGGTTCGCTGCCTTGAAGACTTTTTTTACAAATGAACGGACCCGTTTCATTACAGGTTTGATTATCTCTATACTAACCATTTATGTAGGGCTTGCCTTGATTTCGTTTTTCTTTACAGGAGCTGCCGATCAAAGCAAAATAGAGAATGTTCCTTTAGGTGATTTATTGATCAATCGAGGATCGGTAGAGAATTGGACGGGTGTACGCGGGGCGTATTTGTCTGATCTGTTGATGAATCGTTGGTTCGGTATCTCTTCTTTTATGATCCTCTTTTTCTTGGGATCGGTTGGGGCGAAACTCATGAACTTAAATAAAGTATCCTTGTTGAGGCGTTTTTTGTTTAGCGCTTCGGCGTTGATCTGGGGATCTGTGTTTTTTGCTTTTATATTTATCAAGGGATATGAGGATACGTTTATTTATCTAGGCGGTCAACACGGATATTACATCTCGGAGATGTTTATTACCAATATCGGAATCCCCGGTACGATCTTGCTTTTATTAGGCTCATTCTTAATCATCGCTATTTTTACCAGTAAGAAGACAATCCCGTTCTTACAGCGCGTATTTTCTTTAGGTTGGGTGAAAGATCGTTTGAAACGTGAAGGCGAGGTAGATGTCGATCAGACGGAAAAGGAGGATAATGTAATTCCTCGCTCTAAGCCTGTCGTAGAGCAACCGGATGAACAACCGGAAATGGATGAGTATGAGGAGTTCGATACGGAGGCTGAATTGTTGAAAGCCGAAGGGAAAGAAAACCGTAAAACAGTACCGGAATATAAGAACGAAGAGGTCGCTGTTGCTGATGATTTAGTAGTTACGATCGCTCAAGGTGACGACGATCCGATAAACGAAAAAACAGATGAGATAAATACCCCGGAGTCAGAGGATGAGGAGGATGCCGGATTTACGGTGGAAGTTGCCGCCGGTAATGATGAGACCTACGATGCCTCGGCCTTGGGTACGTATGATCCCCGTTTGGATCTTTCCCGTTATGTATTCCCTACCTTGGACTTGCTGAAAGCGTATGATAGTGGGAGCATGGAGATCAATCGGGACGAATTGGCGGAAAACCAACGCTTGATCAAGCAAGCCTTGGAAGATTTCAATATAAAGATCGCTTCGATCAAAGCGACAGTCGGACCTACGGTTACGCTTTATGAGATTGTACCCGAGGCGGGTGTCCGTATTTCTAAGATCAAGAACTTGGAGGATGATATCGCCTTGAGTTTATCCGCTTTGCAGATCCGTATTATCGCCCCGATGCCCGGAAAGGGAACGATCGGTATCGAGGTGCCGAATAAGAATCCTCAGACGGTATCGATGCAATCTGTTATCGCTTCACGCCGATTCATTGAGGGTAAGTATGAGTTGCCTGTGGCGATGGGTAAGACGATTACGAACGAGGTGTTCATGTTCGATCTTTGTAAGACACCGCATCTATTGGTAGCCGGTGCTACGGGACAAGGTAAGTCTGTCGGTCTAAATGCGATCATCACTTCCTTATTATATAAGAAGCATCCATCGGAGTTGAAATTCGTGATGGTAGACCCGAAAATGGTTGAGTTTAGTATCTATTCCAAGATAGAACGTCATTATCTGGCGAAACTTCCGAATGCGGAGAAGCCGATCGTTACGGAGCCAGCTGACGCTGTCGCTACATTGAACTCGTTGGTGATCGAGATGGAAGACCGGTACCGTTTACTGGTGAACGCGAATGTTCGTAATATAAAGGAATACAACGCTAAGTTTATCGAACGGCGGTTGAACCCGCAGAAGGGACATCGCTTCTTACCCTATATCGTGGCGGTAGTGGATGAGTTTGCCGACTTGATCGCAGTGGCCGGACGTGAGATCGAGTTGCCTATCTCTCGTATTGCGGCGAAGGCCCGTGCGGTAGGTATCCATATGATCTTGGCTACGCAACGCCCGGATACAAAGGTGATTACCGGTACGATCAAGAGTAACTTTCCGAGCCGTATTGCCTTTAAGGTTGCTTCTATGATCGATTCACGTACGATTCTGGATGCTCCGGGCGCTAACCGTTTGATCGGACGGGGCGATATGTTGATTGTCGTGGCGGGGGCAGAGCCGGGTCGGGGGCGGGGGGGCTCAGCCTCCAA
>OBWB01000379.1_pt1 | contig 30856 bp, 27 predicted proteins | sample 1476261 | NCBI WGS metagenome assembly OBWB01 (sample SAMEA2580038, study PRJEB22360) | human gut metagenome | biome: human gut; feature: human-associated habitat; material: faeces | place: Denmark | collected 2008/2010 | reverse complement strand
ACGGTCTGCGTTTCGCAATCCGTGAAGGCGGCCGTACCGTTGGCGCGGGCGTTGTAGCAAAAGTTCTGAGCTAATTGCCGATAACATTTGACGCAATGCGCACTAAAAGGGCATCATTTGATGCCCTTTTTGCACGCTTTCGTACCAGAACCTGGCTCATCAGTGATTTTCTTTGTCATAATCATTGCTGAGACAGGCTCTGTTGAGGGCGTATAATCCGAAAAGCTAATACGCGTTTCGATTTGGTTTGCCTCGCGATCGCGGGGTGAAAATGTTTGTAGAATACTTCTGACAGGTTGGTTTATGAGTGCGAATACCGAAGCTCAAGGAAGCGGGCGCGGCCTGGAAGCGATGAAGTGGGTCGTTGTGGTGGCATTGCTCCTGGTGGCGATTGTCGGCAACTACCTTTATCGCGACATTATGCTGCCGCTGCGTGCGCTGGCCGTAGTAATTCTGATTGCTGCAGCGGGTGGTGTCGCGCTGTTAACGACAAAAGGTAAAGCTACCGTTGCTTTTGCCCGTGAAGCGCGTACCGAAGTCCGTAAGGTCATTTGGCCGACTCGCCAGGAAACATTGCACACCACGCTGATTGTGGCTGCGGTTACCGCAGTAATGTCACTGATCCTGTGGGGACTGGATGGTATTCTGGTTCGCCTGGTATCCTTTATCACTGGCCTGAGGTTCTGAGATGTCTGAAGCTCCTAAAAAGCGCTGGTACGTCGTTCAGGCGTTTTCCGGTTTTGAAGGCCGCGTAGCAACGTCGCTACGTGAGCATATCAAATTACACAACATGGAAGATTTGTTTGGTGAAGTCATGGTACCAACCGAAGAAGTGGTTGAAATCCGTGGCGGTCAGCGTCGCAAAAGCGAACGTAAATTCTTCCCTGGCTACGTCCTCGTTCAGATGGTGATGAACGACGCGAGCTGGCACCTGGTGCGCAGCGTACCGCGTGTGATGGGCTTCATCGGCGGTACTTCCGATCGTCCTGCGCCAATCAGCGATAAAGAAGTCGATGCGATTATGAACCGCCTGCAGCAGGTTGGTGATAAGCCGCGTCCGAAAACGTTGTTTGAACCGGGTGAAATGGTCCGTGTTAATGATGGTCCGTTCGCTGACTTCAACGGTGTTGTTGAAGAAGTGGATTACGAGAAATCTCGTCTGAAAGTGTCTGTTTCTATCTTCGGTCGTGCGACCCCAGTAGAGCTGGACTTCAGCCAGGTTGAAAAAGCCTAACCCAGCGATCAAAAAAGCGGCGATTTAATCGTTGCACAAGGCGCGAGATTGGAATACAATTTCGCGCCTTTTGTTTTTATGGGCCTTGCCCGTAAAACTATTTTTTATATCACGGGGAGCCTCTCAGAGGCGTTATTACCCAACTTGAGGAATTTATAATGGCTAAGAAAGTACAAGCCTATGTCAAGCTGCAGGTTGCAGCTGGTATGGCTAACCCGAGTCCGCCAGTAGGTCCGGCTCTGGGTCAGCAGGGCGTAAACATCATGGAATTCTGCAAAGCGTTCAACGCAAAAACTGATTCCATCGAAAAAGGTCTGCCGATTCCGGTAGTAATCACCGTTTACGCTGACCGTTCTTTCACTTTCGTTACCAAGACTCCGCCGGCAGCAGTTCTGCTGAAAAAAGCGGCTGGTATCAAGTCTGGTTCCGGTAAGCCGAACAAAGACAAAGTGGGTAAAATTTCCCGCGCTCAGCTGCAGGAAATCGCGCAGACCAAAGCTGCCGACATGACTGGTGCCGACATTGAAGCGATGACTCGCTCCATCGAAGGTACTGCACGTTCCATGGGCCTGGTAGTGGAGGACTAAGAAATGGCTAAACTGACCAAGCGCATGCGTGTTATCCGCGAGAAAGTTGATGCAACCAAACAGTACGACATCAACGAAGCTATCGCTCTGCTGAAAGAGCTGGCGACTGCTAAATTCGTAGAAAGCGTGGACGTAGCTGTTAACCTCGGCATCGACGCTCGTAAATCTGACCAGAACGTACGTGGTGCAACTGTACTGCCGCACGGTACTGGCCGTTCCGTTCGCGTAGCTGTATTTACCCAGGGTGCAAACGCTGAAGCTGCTAAAGCTGCAGGTGCTGAACTGGTAGGTATGGAAGATCTGGCTGACCAGATCAAGAAAGGCGAAATGAACTTTGACGTTGTTATTGCTTCTCCGGACGCAATGCGCGTTGTTGGCCAGCTGGGCCAGGTTCTGGGGCCGCGCGGCCTGATGCCAAACCCGAAAGTGGGTACTGTAACGCCGAACGTTGCTGAAGCGGTTAAAAACGCTAAAGCTGGCCAGGTTCGTTACCGTAACGACAAAAACGGCATCATCCACACCACCATCGGTAAAGTGGACTTTGACGCTGACAAACTGAAAGAAAACCTGGAAGCTCTGCTGGTTGCGCTGAAAAAAGCAAAACCGACTCAGGCGAAAGGCGTGTACATCAAGAAAGTTAGCATCTCCACCACCATGGGTGCAGGTGTTGCAGTTGACCAGGCTGGCCTGAGCGCTTCTGTAAACTAATGCCTTTACGTGGGCGGTGATTTTGTCTACAATCTTACCCCCACGTATGCTAACGAAAGTTAGCAGCTAAAAAGATTTGTTCGTTGGAGCCTGGCCTATCCAGGCCTCCGTCGAAGACCGCAGGAGTTTCGCAAGAAACTTAATCCCCTGCGTAGACGGTGACAGAACGCTAAGATTATTCTTTTATATTCTGGCTTGTTTCTGCTCACCGTAATTAAGACGCTCTCTCCGTTTGGAGGAGTGAAGTGAGTTCCAGAGATTTTCTCTGGCAAACATCCAGGAGCAAAGCTAATGGCTTTAAATCTTCAAGACAAACAAGCGATTGTTGCTGAAGTCAGCGAAGTAGCCAAAGGCGCGCTGTCTGCAGTAGTTGCGGATTCCCGTGGCGTAACTGTAGATAAAATGACTGAACTGCGTAAAGCAGGTCGCGAAGCTGGCGTATACATGCGTGTTGTTCGTAACACCCTGCTGCGCCGTGCTGTTGAAGGTACTCCGTTCGAGTGCCTGAAAGACGCGTTTGTTGGTCCGACCCTGATTGCATACTCTATGGAACACCCGGGCGCTGCTGCTCGTCTGTTCAAAGAGTTCGCGAAAGCGAATGCAAAATTTGAGGTCAAAGCCGCTGCCTTTGAAGGTGAGCTGATCCCGGCGTCTCAGATCGACCGCCTGGCAACTCTGCCGACCTACGAAGAAGCAATTGCACGCCTGATGGCAACCATGAAAGAAGCTTCGGCTGGCAAACTGGTTCGTACTCTGGCTGCTGTACGCGATGCGAAAGAAGCTGCTTAATCGCAGTTATCTTTTTAACGCATTCGCTTACGTATAAACTTATTCTGATATTCAGGAACAATTTAAATGTCTATCACTAAAGATCAAATCATTGAAGCAGTTGCAGCTATGTCTGTAATGGACGTTGTAGAACTGATCTCTGCAATGGAAGAAAAATTCGGTGTTTCCGCTGCTGCTGCTGTAGCTGTAGCTGCTGGCCCGGTTGAAGCTGCTGAAGAAAAAACTGAATTCGACGTAATTCTGAAAGCTGCTGGCGCTAACAAAGTTGCTGTTATCAAAGCAGTACGTGGCGCAACTGGCCTGGGTCTGAAAGAAGCTAAAGACCTGGTAGAATCTGCACCGGCTGCTCTGAAAGAAGGCGTGAGCAAAGACGACGCAGAAGCACTGAAAAAAGCTCTGGAAGAAGCTGGCGCTGAAGTTGAAGTTAAATAAGCCAACCCTTCCGGTTGCAGCCTGAGAAATCAGGCTGATGGCTGGTGACTTTTTAGTCACCAGCCTTTTTGCGCTGTAAGGCGCCAGTAGCGTTTCACACTGTTTGACTACTGCTGTGCCTTTCAATGCTTGTTTCTATCGACGACTTAATATACTGCGACAGGACGTCCGTTCTGTGTAAATCGCAATGAAATGGTTTAAGCGTGATAGCAACAGGCATTGCGGAAAGTGTTCCATTTTCCGGTCAACAAAATAGTGTTGCACAAACTGTCCGCTCAATGGACAGATGGGTCGACTTGTCAGCGAGCTGAGGAACCCTATGGTTTACTCCTATACCGAGAAAAAACGTATTCGTAAGGATTTTGGTAAACGTCCACAAGTTCTGGATGTACCTTATCTCCTTTCTATCCAGCTTGACTCGTTTCAGAAATTTATCGAGCAAGATCCTGAAGGGCAGTATGGTCTGGAAGCTGCTTTCCGTTCCGTATTCCCGATTCAGAGCTACAGCGGTAATTCCGAGCTGCAATACGTCAGCTACCGCCTTGGCGAACCGGTGTTTGACGTCCAGGAATGTCAAATCCGTGGCGTGACCTATTCCGCACCGCTGCGCGTTAAACTGCGTCTGGTGATCTATGAGCGCGAAGCGCCGGAAGGCACCGTAAAAGACATTAAAGAACAAGAAGTCTACATGGGCGAAATTCCGCTCATGACAGACAACGGTACCTTTGTTATCAACGGTACTGAGCGTGTTATCGTTTCCCAGCTGCACCGTAGTCCGGGCGTCTTCTTTGACTCCGACAAAGGTAAAACCCACTCTTCGGGTAAAGTGCTGTATAACGCGCGTATCATCCCTTACCGTGGTTCCTGGCTGGACTTCGAATTCGATCCGAAGGACAACCTGTTCGTACGTATTGACCGTCGCCGTAAACTGCCTGCGACCATCATTCTGCGTGCCCTGAACTACACCACAGAGCAGATCCTCGACCTGTTCTTTGAAAAAGTTATCTTTGAAATCCGTGATAACAAGCTGCAGATGGAACTGGTGCCGGAACGCCTGCGTGGTGAAACCGCATCTTTCGACATCGAAGCTAACGGTAAAGTGTACGTAGAAAAAGGCCGCCGTATCACTGCGCGCCACATTCGCCAGCTGGAAAAAGACGACGTCAAACTGATCGAAGTCCCGGTTGAGTACATCGCAGGTAAAGTGGTTGCTAAAGACTATATTGATGAGTCTACCGGCGAGCTGATCTGTGCTGCGAACATGGAGCTGAGCCTGGATCTGCTGGCTAAGCTGAGCCAGTCTGGTCACAAGCGTATCGAAACGCTGTTCACCAACGATCTGGATCACGGCCCATATATCTCTGAAACCTTACGTGTCGACCCAACTAACGACCGTCTGAGCGCACTGGTAGAAATCTACCGCATGATGCGTCCTGGCGAGCCGCCGACTCGTGAAGCAGCTGAAAGCCTGTTCGAGAACCTGTTCTTCTCCGAAGACCGTTATGACTTGTCTGCGGTTGGTCGTATGAAGTTCAACCGTTCTCTGCTGCGCGAAGAAATCGAAGGTTCCGGTATCCTGAGCAAAGACGACATCATTGATGTTATGAAAAAGCTCATCGATATCCGTAACGGTAAAGGCGAAGTCGATGATATCGACCACCTCGGCAACCGTCGTATCCGTTCCGTTGGTGAAATGGCGGAAAACCAGTTCCGTGTTGGCCTGGTACGTGTAGAGCGTGCGGTGAAAGAGCGTCTGTCTCTGGGCGATCTGGATACCCTGATGCCTCAGGATATGATCAACGCCAAGCCGATTTCCGCAGCAGTGAAAGAGTTCTTCGGTTCCAGCCAGCTGTCTCAGTTTATGGACCAGAACAACCCGCTGTCTGAGATTACGCACAAACGTCGTATCTCCGCACTCGGCCCAGGCGGTCTGACCCGTGAACGTGCAGGCTTCGAAGTTCGAGACGTACACCCGACTCACTACGGTCGCGTATGTCCAATCGAAACCCCTGAAGGTCCGAACATCGGTCTGATCAACTCTCTGTCCGTGTACGCACAGACTAACGAATACGGCTTCCTTGAGACTCCGTATCGTAAAGTGACCGACGGTGTTGTAACTGACGAAATTCACTACCTGTCTGCTATCGAAGAAGGCAACTACGTTATCGCCCAGGCGAACTCCAACCTGGATGAAGAAGGCCACTTCGTAGAAGACCTGGTAACTTGCCGTAGCAAAGGCGAATCCAGCTTGTTCAGCCGCGACCAGGTTGACTACATGGACGTATCCACCCAGCAGGTGGTATCCGTCGGTGCGTCCCTGATCCCGTTCCTTGAACACGATGACGCCAACCGTGCATTGATGGGTGCGAACATGCAACGTCAGGCCGTTCCGACTCTGCGCGCTGATAAGCCGCTGGTTGGTACGGGTATGGAACGTGCTGTTGCCGTTGACTCCGGTGTAACTGCGGTTGCTAAACGTGGTGGTGTCGTTCAGTACGTGGATGCTTCCCGTATCGTTATCAAAGTTAACGAAGACGAGATGTATCCGGGTGAAGCAGGTATCGACATCTACAACCTGACCAAATACACCCGTTCTAACCAGAACACCTGTATCAACCAGATGCCGTGTGTGTCTCTGGGTGAACCGGTAGAACGAGGCGACGTGCTGGCAGACGGTCCGTCCACCGACCTCGGTGAACTGGCGCTTGGTCAGAACATGCGCGTAGCGTTCATGCCGTGGAATGGTTACAACTTCGAAGACTCCATCCTCGTATCCGAGCGTGTTGTTCAGGAAGACCGTTTCACCACCATCCACATTCAGGAACTGGCGTGTGTGTCCCGTGACACCAAGCTGGGGCCGGAAGAGATCACCGCTGACATTCCGAACGTGGGTGAAGCTGCGCTCTCCAAACTGGATGAATCCGGTATCGTTTACATTGGTGCGGAAGTGACCGGTGGCGACATTCTGGTTGGTAAGGTAACGCCGAAAGGTGAAACTCAACTGACCCCAGAAGAAAAACTGCTGCGTGCGATCTTCGGTGAGAAAGCGTCTGACGTTAAAGACTCTTCTCTGCGCGTACCAAACGGTGTATCCGGTACGGTTATCGACGTTCAGGTCTTTACTCGCGATGGCGTAGAAAAAGACAAACGTGCGCTGGAAATCGAAGAAATGCAGCTCAAACAGGCGAAGAAAGACCTGTCTGAAGAACTGCAGATCCTCGAAGCGGGTCTGTTCAGCCGTATCCGTGCTGTGCTGGTAGCCGGTGGCGTTGAAGCTGAGAAGCTCGACAAACTGCCGCGCGATCGCTGGCTGGAGCTGGGCCTGACCGACGAAGAGAAACAAAATCAGCTGGAACAGCTGGCTGAGCAGTATGACGAACTGAAACACGAGTTCGAGAAGAAACTCGAAGCGAAACGCCGCAAAATCACCCAGGGCGACGATCTGGCACCGGGCGTGCTGAAGATTGTTAAGGTATATCTGGCGGTTAAACGCCGTATCCAGCCTGGTGACAAGATGGCAGGTCGTCACGGTAACAAGGGTGTAATTTCTAAGATCAACCCGATCGAAGATATGCCTTACGATGAAAACGGTACGCCGGTAGACATCGTACTGAACCCGCTGGGCGTACCGTCTCGTATGAACATCGGTCAGATCCTCGAAACCCACCTGGGTATGGCTGCGAAAGGTATCGGCGACAAGATCAACGCCATGCTGAAACAGCAGCAAGAAGTCGCGAAACTGCGCGAATTCATCCAGCGTGCGTACGATCTGGGCGCTGACGTTCGTCAGAAAGTTGACCTGAGTACCTTCAGCGATGAAGAAGTTATGCGTCTGGCTGAAAACCTGCGCAAAGGTATGCCAATCGCAACGCCGGTGTTCGACGGTGCGAAAGAAGCAGAAATTAAAGAGCTGCTGAAACTTGGCGACCTGCCGACTTCTGGTCAGATCCGCCTGTACGACGGTCGCACTGGTGAACAGTTCGAACGTCCGGTAACCGTTGGTTACATGTACATGCTGAAACTGAACCACCTGGTCGACGACAAGATGCACGCGCGTTCCACCGGTTCTTACAGCCTGGTTACTCAGCAGCCGCTGGGTGGTAAGGCACAGTTCGGTGGTCAGCGTTTCGGGGAGATGGAAGTGTGGGCGCTGGAAGCATACGGCGCAGCATACACCCTGCAGGAAATGCTCACCGTTAAGTCTGATGACGTGAACGGTCGTACTAAGATGTATAAAAACATCGTGGACGGCAACCATCAGATGGAGCCGGGCATGCCAGAATCCTTCAACGTATTGTTGAAAGAGATTCGTTCGCTGGGTATCAACATCGAACTGGAAGACGAGTAATTCTCGCTCAAACAGGTCACTGCTGTCGGGGTAAAACCCGGCAGCGGATTGTGCTAACTCCGACGGGAGCAAATCCGTGAAAGATTTATTAAAGTTTCTGAAAGCGCAGACTAAAACCGAAGAGTTTGATGCGATCAAAATTGCTCTGGCTTCGCCAGACATGATCCGTTCATGGTCTTTCGGTGAAGTTAAAAAGCCGGAAACCATCAACTACCGTACGTTCAAACCAGAACGTGACGGCCTTTTCTGCGCCCGTATCTTTGGGCCGGTAAAAGATTACGAGTGCCTGTGCGGTAAGTACAAGCGCCTGAAACACCGTGGCGTCATCTGTGAGAAGTGCGGCGTTGAAGTGACCCAGACTAAAGTACGCCGTGAGCGTATGGGCCACATCGAACTGGCTTCCCCGACTGCGCACATCTGGTTCCTGAAATCGCTGCCGTCCCGTATCGGCCTGCTGCTCGATATGCCGCTGCGCGATATCGAACGCGTACTGTACTTTGAATCCTATGTGGTTATTGAAGGCGGTATGACCAACCTGGAGCGTCAGCAGATCCTGACTGAAGAGCAGTATCTGGACGCGCTGGAAGAGTTCGGTGACGAATTCGACGCGAAGATGGGTGCGGAAGCAATCCAGGCCCTGCTGAAGAGCATGGATCTGGAGCAAGAGTGTGAACAGCTGCGTGAAGAGCTGAACGAAACCAACTCCGAAACCAAGCGTAAAAAGCTGACCAAGCGTATCAAACTGCTGGAAGCGTTCGTTCAGTCTGGTAACAAACCAGAGTGGATGATCCTGACCGTTCTGCCGGTACTGCCGCCAGATCTGCGTCCGCTGGTTCCGCTGGATGGTGGTCGTTTCGCGACTTCTGACCTGAACGATCTGTATCGTCGCGTCATTAACCGTAACAACCGTCTGAAGCGTCTGCTGGATCTGGCTGCGCCGGACATCATCGTACGTAACGAAAAACGTATGCTGCAGGAAGCGGTTGACGCCCTGTTGGATAACGGTCGTCGCGGTCGTGCGATCACCGGTTCTAACAAACGTCCTCTGAAATCTTTGGCCGACATGATCAAAGGTAAACAGGGTCGTTTCCGTCAGAACCTGCTCGGTAAGCGTGTTGACTACTCCGGTCGTTCTGTAATCACCGTAGGTCCATACCTGCGTCTGCATCAGTGCGGTCTGCCGAAGAAAATGGCGCTGGAGCTGTTCAAACCGTTCATCTACGGCAAGCTGGAACTGCGTGGTCTTGCTACCACCATTAAAGCTGCGAAGAAAATGGTTGAGCGCGAAGAAGCTGTCGTTTGGGATATCCTGGACGAAGTTATCCGCGAACACCCGGTACTGCTGAACCGTGCACCGACTCTGCACCGCCTGGGTATCCAGGCATTTGAACCGGTACTGATCGAAGGTAAAGCTATCCAGCTGCACCCGCTGGTTTGTGCGGCATATAACGCCGACTTCGATGGTGACCAGATGGCAGTTCACGTACCGCTGACGCTGGAAGCCCAGCTGGAAGCGCGTGCGCTGATGATGTCTACCAACAACATCCTTTCCCCGGCGAACGGCGAACCAATCATCGTTCCGTCTCAGGACGTTGTACTGGGTCTGTACTACATGACCCGTGACTGTGTTAACGCCAAAGGCGAAGGCATGGTGCTGACTGGCCCGAAAGAAGCAGAACGTCTGTATCGCTCTGGTCTGGCTTCTCTGCATGCGCGCGTTAAAGTGCGTATCACCGAGTATGAAAAAGATGCTAACGGTGAATTAGTAGCGAAAACCAGCCTGAAAGACACGACTGTTGGCCGTGCCATTCTGTGGATGATTGTACCGAAAGGTCTGCCTTACTCCATCGTCAACCAGGCGCTGGGTAAAAAAGCAATCTCCAAAATGCTGAACACCTGCTACCGCATTCTCGGTCTGAAACCGACCGTTATTTTTGCGGACCAGATCATGTACACCGGCTTCGCCTATGCAGCGCGTTCTGGTGCATCTGTTGGTATCGATGACATGGTCATCCCGGAGAAGAAACACGAAATCATCTCCGAGGCAGAAGCAGAAGTTGCTGAAATTCAGGAGCAGTTCCAGTCTGGTCTGGTAACTGCGGGCGAACGCTACAACAAAGTTATCGATATCTGGGCTGCGGCGAACGATCGTGTATCCAAAGCGATGATGGATAACCTGCAAACTGAAACCGTGATTAACCGTGACGGTCAGGAAGAGAAGCAGGTTTCCTTCAACAGCATCTACATGATGGCCGACTCCGGTGCGCGTGGTTCTGCGGCACAGATTCGTCAGCTCGCTGGTATGCGTGGTCTGATGGCGAAGCCGGATGGCTCCATCATCGAAACGCCAATCACCGCGAACTTCCGTGAAGGTCTGAACGTACTCCAGTACTTCATCTCCACCCACGGTGCTCGTAAAGGTCTGGCGGATACCGCACTGAAAACTGCGAACTCCGGTTACCTGACTCGTCGTCTGGTTGACGTGGCGCAGGACCTGGTGGTTACCGAAGACGATTGTGGTACTCATGAAGGTATCATGATGACTCCGGTTATCGAAGGTGGTGACGTTAAAGAGCCGCTGCGCGATCGCGTACTGGGTCGTGTAACTGCTGAAGACGTTCTGAAGCCGGGTACTGCTGATATCCTCGTTCCGCGCAACACGCTGCTGCACGAACAGTGGTGTGACCTGCTGGAAGAGAACTCTGTCGACGCGGTTAAAGTACGTTCTGTTGTATCTTGTGACACCGACTTTGGTGTATGTGCGCACTGCTACGGTCGTGACCTGGCGCGTGGCCACATCATCAACAAAGGTGAAGCAATCGGTGTTATCGCGGCACAGTCCATCGGTGAACCGGGTACACAGCTGACCATGCGTACGTTCCACATCGGTGGTGCGGCATCTCGTGCGGCTGCTGAATCCAGCATCCAGGTGAAAAACAAAGGTAGCATCAAGCTCAGCAACGTGAAGTCGGTTGTGAACTCCAGCGGTAAACTGGTTATCACTTCCCGTAACACCGAACTGAAACTGATCGACGAATTCGGTCGTACCAAAGAAAGCTACAAAGTACCTTACGGTGCGGTACTGGCGAAAGGCGATGGCGAACAGGTTGCTGGCGGCGAAACCGTTGCAAACTGGGACCCGCACACCATGCCGGTTATCACCGAAGTAAGCGGTTTTGTACGCTTTACTGACATGATCGACGGTCAGACCATTACGCGTCAGACCGACGAATTGACCGGTCTGTCTTCGCTGGTGGTTCTGGATTCCGCAGAACGTACCGCAGGTGGTAAAGATCTGCGTCCGGCACTGAAAATCGTTGATGCTCAGGGTAACGACGTTCTGATCCCGGGTACCGATATGCCAGCGCAGTACTTCCTGCCGGGTAAAGCGATTGTTCAGCTGGAAGATGGCGTACAGATCAGCTCTGGTGACACCCTGGCGCGTATTCCGCAGGAATCCGGCGGTACCAAGGACATCACCGGTGGTCTGCCGCGCGTTGCGGACCTGTTCGAAGCACGTCGTCCGAAAGAGCCGGCAATCCTGGCTGAAATCAGCGGTATCGTTTCCTTCGGTAAAGAAACCAAAGGTAAACGTCGTCTGGTTATCACCCCGGTAGATGGTAGCGATCCGTACGAAGAGATGATTCCGAAATGGCGTCAGCTCAACGTGTTCGAAGGTGAACGTGTAGAACGTGGTGACGTAATTTCCGACGGTCCGGAAGCGCCGCACGACATTCTGCGTCTGCGTGGTGTTCATGCTGTTACTCGTTACATCGTTAACGAAGTACAGGACGTATACCGTCTGCAGGGCGTTAAGATTAACGATAAACACATCGAAGTTATCGTTCGTCAGATGCTGCGTAAAGCTACCATCGTTAACGCGGGCAGCTCCGACTTCCTGGAAGGCGAACAGGTTGAATACTCTCGCGTCAAGATCGCAAACCGCGAACTGGAAGCGAACGGCAAAGTGGGTGCAACTTACTCCCGCGATCTGCTGGGTATCACCAAAGCGTCTCTGGCAACCGAGTCCTTCATCTCCGCGGCATCGTTCCAGGAGACCACTCGCGTGCTGACCGAAGCAGCCGTTGCGGGCAAACGCGACGAACTGCGCGGCCTGAAAGAGAACGTTATCGTGGGTCGTCTGATCCCGGCTGGTACCGGTTACGCGTATCACCAGGATCGTATGCGTCGCCGTGCTGCGGGTGAAGCTCCGGCTGCACCGCAGGTGACTGCAGAAGACGCATCTGCCAGCCTGGCAGAACTGCTGAACGCAGGTCTGGGCGGTTCTGATAACGAGTAATCGTTAATCCGCAAATAACGTAAAAACCCGCTTCGGCGGGTTTTTTTTATGGGGGTAGTTTAGGGAAAGAGCATTTGTCAGAATATTTAATGAATTTCTGGATACTCATAATCAATGTAGAGATGACTAATATCCTGAAACTGACTGAACTAATTGAGTCAAGCTCGGCAAGAATTCGATACTATTCCTGTGTGACTTTCTTAAGGAACGATAATGAAACAGGAAGTGGAGAAGTGGCGACCTTTTGGACATCCGGATGGTGATATTCGTGATTTATCATTTCTTGATGCTCATCAGGCTGTCTACGTTCAGCATCATGAGGGCAAAGAGCCTTTAGAGTATCGCTTCTGGGTTACCTACTCTCTTCACTGCTTCACAAAAGATTATGAACATCAGACTAACGAAGAAAAACAATCGTTAATGTACCACGCGCCTAAAGAATCTCGTCCCTTCTGCCAGCACCGTTATAACTTAGCGCGCATACACTTAAAAAGAATCATTTTGGCGCTGCCAGAAAGCAACGTTATTCATGCTGGGTATGGTAGCTATGCCGTGATTGAAGTGGATTTAAACGGAAGAGACAAGGCATTTTACTTTGTTGCGTTCAGGGCTTTCAGGGAAAAGAAAAAACTTCGTTTGCATGTAACTAGCGCTTATCCCATTTCTGAAAAACAGAAAGGTAAATCAGTGAAATTTTTCACCATTGCCTACAACTTATTGAGAAATAAGCAGCTTCCTCAGCCCTCAAAATAACAAAACCCACCTTAAGGTGGGTTTCGCCAGAGAATTATCTCTGGTATTCAGAACGCCATTACCGGACTTTGCCTTGACCTTGCGATAATCGCAGGTTGCGGGATGTCTGAATTTCTTCAGTCTGCTGCATCCTGGAAGATGAGAACATGTGTTCTTATTTTCGTCTCTATCATAGTTGAGTATTTACTCTCTTACAATCAGATCTCTTTCATTGCTCAACAGGCGATGGCTTCAGACTTTGCATTACGGAATTTTTAAGAAAGGCAGGGCGAAACGAGGAAGAAGCTTTTCGCCCTGGACAACATTCCTGCTGACGGCACTACCATAAAAAAACACAACGCTTTCAACAACCTTGCGTTTTTCATCTTCCGTAGCGGCTCGGAATAAATTTACGTTCTTACATTCCGTCTCATGGCCTTTGCGAGGCGCGTCCCAGATAGCTGTCCCAGTCTTTCCATACCGGCTGCAAACCCTGAGCGGTTAACGCGGCAGCAACCGCTTCCGGTCTGCGATCGTCGTGTGGTGAGAACTGTTCCAGCTCGGGGTGATTGTCGGCATAGCCACCTGGCTGCGTTTTCGAGAAAGCGCTGACGTTATTAATTGCCAGCGGAATCACGCGATCGCGAAACCACGGTGATTCCCGCGTGGAGAGTGACAGTTCAATCTCCGGTGCAAGCAGCCGGAAGGCGCAGATGGTTTGCACTAACTGGCGTTCATCCATAATCGACGCAGGCTCAATGCCGCCAGTACATGGACGCAGGCGTGGGAAGGAGACAGAGTAGCGGCTTTGCCAGTAATGCTGTTGCAGCCATAGCAAATGTTCTGCAACCATATAGCAGTCAACGCGCCAGCTGTCGGAAAGGCCAATTAGCGCGCCGAGGCCTATCTTATCAATCCCCGCACGGCCCAGCCGATCCGGCGTTTCCAGCCGCCAGAAGAAGTCCTGTTTTTTGCCTTTCAGATGGTGGCGGGCATAAGTCGCCTCGTGATATGTCTCCTGATAAACCATCACGCCATCCAGACCAAGTTGCTTTAACTCGGCGTATTCCGTCTCCGCCAGCGGCTGTACTTCCATCTGTAGTGAAGAGAACTGTTCACGCAGGGCAGGGAGATGACGACGAAAGTAATCCATCCCCACTTTCGCCTGATGTTCACCAGTGACTAAAAGCAGATGTTCAAAGCCCATCTCCCGTATAGCGGCGCTTTCCCTGGCAATATCCGCTTCATCCAGCGTTTTGCGCTTGATGCGGTTGCTCATAGAGAATCCGCAGTACGTGCAGTCGTTAGCGCAAAGATTGGAAAGATAAAGCGGGACGTAGAAGCTAACAGTGTTGCCAAATCGTTGACGGGTCAGACGCTGCGCCCGTTGGGCCAGTGGTTCCAGATAGCCACTGGCGGCTGGCGATAACAGCGCCATCATATCGTCGCGGGTGAGTTGCGAGGCATTTAGCGCCCGCTCTACGTCAGCAGCCGTTTTGCTGTTGATACGCAGGCGGATGTCGTCCCAGTCCAGTTGTCGCCAGCGATCGCTGAAGGTTTTCATGCCGATGCCTCCAGAAATCCGGTCAGCGGGCTGGTGGCATGAGCAAAATGACTGCGGCTGCCCGGTCCGGACTGACGTGCCAGCAGGCCTGCTTCTACTGCCAGACGAAATGCCTTCGCCATGTTGACGGGATCGTCCGCGATGGCAATCGCCGTATTCACTAACACCGCGTCGGCCCCCATTTCCAGCGCCTGCGCGGCATGGCTGGGAACGCCGATGCCAGCGTCGACAACCACCGGAACCGTGGCTTGCTGGATAATAATCTCCAGCATGGCACGGGTTTCCAGTCCCTGATTCGAGCCAATCGGCGCGCCGAGCGGCATCACCGCTGCACAGCCGACTTCTTCCAGACGTTTACACAATACCGGATCGGCCCCGCAGTAAGGCAGCACGACAAATCCCTGTTGTACCAGCGTTTCGGCGGCTTTCAGGGTTTCGATGGGATCGGGCAACAGCCAGCGGGCGTCAGGGTGAATCTCTAATTTTAGCCAGTTTGTGCCTAATGCTTCACGTGCCAGATGGGCGGCGAAAATGGCTTCTTCCGCTGTTTTCGCCCCGGATGTATTCGGTAGCAGGGTCACACCCGCCGCGATAAGCGGTTCGAGGATAGCGTCGTTGTGCTGGCGCAAGTCGACACGTTTCATCGCCAGCGTCACCAGTTGGCTGCCGGAAGCGCGAATAGACTCCACCATCAGTTGTGATGAGGCGAATTTCCCGGTGCCGGTAAACAGATGTGAATCAAACGTTTTGTCCGCAATACGTAACATCTCAACCCCCTGCAATAACCTGAAAAAGCAGGATCTGGTCGCCATCCTGCACGATATGTTGCGCCCACTGCTCACGCGGGACGATTTGCTGATTAATCGCCAGAGCCGCGCCCGCTTGTCGTTGGTCGAGTTGCTCCAGTAGTTCGTGAACCGTTTGCCCGGCGGCGCACTGCATCGGTTGATCGTTAAACAGGATCTGCATTGCTTCCTCCGCATACCGGGCAACCTGTAGCGCGGCGCAGCGCCAGGCTGCGCCACTGGCTAGACTTACCGTCGAACAGTCGGAGTTCTCCCGCAGGCGTCTCTATACCGCTTAACAACTTAATGGCTTCCAGTGCCTGCAAAGTGCCCATAACCCCGACCACCGGGCCAACCACGCCCGCCGTGCGGCAGTTGCGTTCTGGATCCTGGGTATCTGGCCACAGGCAGCGGTAACACCCCTGCTCCCAGGGCGGCGTCAGTACCATCAACTGACCGCCAAATCCGACCGCGCTGGCGGTGATAAGCGGCGTGTTGAGTGCCACGCAGGCGGTATTAATCTCCTGACGAGTCGCCATATTGTCGGTACAGTCGAGCACCACATCGGCCCGTGCTACCGCATCTTTTAACGCCTCACCCGTTAACCGTTGTTGTAATGCTGTCAGTTGAATATCGGGATTCAACTGTGTCAGTCGCTGATGGCTGACCTGCGATTTCGGGCGATCGATATCTTCAGTGGTAAAGAGGATTTGTCGTTGCAGATTGCTTAAATGCACATCGTCGTCATCTGCCAGTACCAGCGTCCCGACGCCAGCGCCCGCCAGGTATAGCGCAGCAGGTGTACCCAGCCCGCCAAGACCAATAATCAGCACCTGGCTGTCGAGCAGTTTTTGCTGCCCGTCAAGAGCGATATCGTCGAGCAGGATTTGGCGGCTATAACGCATAAAGTCACGGTCATTCATCGCCAACTCCTGCAATTTCCAGCAACTGTGCCGTTGCCAAACGCCAGTCTGCGGCTTGAGTAATGGCGCTGACAACGGCGATACTGCCGACACCCGTCGCCATTACCGCAGGCGCGCGCGCCAGACTGATACCGCCAATCGCCACGGTGGGATAATCCGCCAGGCGCTCAACATGCCGTGCCAGCTGTTCCAGCCCCTGCGGTGCAGAAGGCATCTGTTTGGTTTGCGTCGGGAACACATGTCCCAGCGCGATATAAGAGGGGCGTGCTGCCAGCGCGACGTCGATCTCCATATCGTCATGGGTCGAAACGCCCAGTCGCAGACCTGCCGCGCGGATGGCGCTGAGATCGGTGGCTTGCAAATCTTCCTGCCCCAGATGGACGCCATACGCCTGATGCTTGATCGCCAGCCGCCAGTAATCGTTGATAAACAATCGCGCGTTATAGCGGCGGCCCAGCGTAATTGCCGCCACGACATCGGCTTCCACCTCTTCATCGCGCCGATCTTTGATGCGTAGCTGGAGAGTACGCACGCCTGCATCCAACAGACGTTCGATCCACTGTGCGCTGTCCACCACCGGGTACAGTCCTAAATGAAAGGGTACAGGAGGAAAATCAGGCTGATACATCACACTTCCTCCTTACGCAGGTAGATTTCTCCGCCTCTGGCGCGGAAGTTCTCCGACATATCCGCCATTCCCACTTCAATGGTTTGCGCGGCGGCGTAATCACGCACTTCCTGGCTGATTTTCATCGAGCAGAATTTCGGCCCACACATGGAGCAAAAATGGGCGACTTTGCCGGATTCTTGCGGCAGGGTTTCATCGTGATAAGCGCGGGCGGTAAACGGGTCGAGGGCCAGATTAAACTGGTCTTCCCAGCGAAATTCGAAGCGGGCTTTCGACATGGCGTTATCGCGAATTTGCGCGCCCGGATGCCCTTTCGCCAGGTCAGCGGCGTGGGCGGCAATCTTATAGGTGATAAGCCCCTGCTTAACATCTTCTTTATTAGGCAGACCCAGATGCTCTTTTGGCGTTACGTAACAGAGCATCGCGCAGCCAAACCAGCCAATCATCGCCGCACCAATCCCCGACGTGAAGTGGTCATAGCCCGGCGCAATATCGGTAGTTAGCGGCCCCAGAGTGTAAAACGGCGCTTCGTGGCAGTGCTCTAACTCCTCGGTCATATTGCGGCGGATCATCTGCATCGGCACGTGGCCTGGGCCTTCAATCATCACCTGTACGTCATATTCCCAGGCGATTTTGGTCAGTTCACCCAGCGTATGCAGCTCGGCAAACTGCGCTTCATCGTTGGCGTCCTGAACAGAACCGGGGCGCAGACCGTCGCCCAGCGACAGCGAAACGTCATAAGCGGCACAGATTTCACAAATTTCGCGGAAGTGTTGATAGAGGAAATTTTCCTGATGATGGGAGAGGCACCATTTCGCCATAATCGAACCGCCGCGAGAGACGATACCGGTCAGGCGTTTCGCGGTCATCGGCACATAGCGCAGCAGTACGCCCGCATGGATAGTGAAGTAATCCACACCTTGCTCGGCCTGTTCCAGCAGCGTGTCGCGGAACGCTTCCCAGGTAAGATCTTCGGCGATCCCGTTAACCTTCTCCAGCGCCTGGTAGATCGGCACTGTACCAATCGGCACTGGGCTGTTACGCAAAATCCACTCGCGGGTTTCGTGAATATAGCGACCGGTGGAGAGATCCATCACCGTATCCGCTCCCCAGCGCGTGGACCATACCAGCTTTTCCACTTCTTCTTCGATGGAAGAGGTGACCGCCGAGTTGCCGATATTGGCGTTAACTTTTACCAGGAAATTGCGACCAATAATCATCGGCTCCGATTCCGGATGATTAATGTTGGCCGGGATAATCGCGCGTCCGGCAGCAACTTCATCACGGACAAATTCCGCAGTGATATTTTCCGGCAGACGTGCGCCAAAGCTCATTCCCGGATGCTGGTGGCGTAAAACTTCGCTACGTATGCGCTCGCGGCCCATATTCTCGCGGATGGCGATGAATTCCATTTCCGGTGTGATGATGCCCTGGCGGGCGTAGTGCAGTTGGGTGACGCGGCGTCCTGCTTTGGCGCGTTTTGGCGTTAATAAGCCGCTAAAACGTAGCTCGTCGAGGCCATCATCTGCCAGTCGCGCTTTAGTGTAATCGGAACTGCGCACGGTAAGTTCTTCGGTATCGCCGCGCGCATCGATCCACGGCTGGCGTAGTTTTGCCAGTCCTTGCTGCACGTTAATGGCGATCTGCGGATCACCATACGGGCCGGAGGTGTCGTAGACCGGAATCGCTTCGTTTTCTTCAAACTGCGGCTGTTCTTTGCTACCGCCAATTAGCGTCGGGCTAAGCTGGATCTCACGCATCGGCACGCGCACGCCGGGTTGTGTGCCAGTGATATAAATGCGTTTTGAGTTGGGAAAGGCGGTGCCTTCCAGGGTGTCGATAAAATGTTGGGCCTGGGCGCGTTGTTCGCGGCGGGTCAGTTTTGTTGCAGACATAGCTCATTCCAAAAAGTTAAGGACGTGGCTTGTCAGACGACGGATGAAGCAAGAGACGATCGCCGCAAAGGCGATGCGATAGCAGATTAACTCTTGTTCCCTTCGCAGGTATTAGCCTGATCAGGTTCCGCGGATCCCGAATAAACGGTCTCAGCCAGTTAAGGCACTCCGACAAGAAATTAGCCCCACAAACGGGGCGTTGAATGTAAATTACGCGTTAACAGCACAGAACTCAAGCAGGATGTTTGACGCGGGCGGCGTCAAGCACCAGCAGAATCAGCTTATCTTCCAGCACAAAGCGCGCTTCCAGCGCCTCGCCGATGTCAGATAAAACCTGTTGAAACTCAAGGTAATTATCATGATCGATGGCGGTTTCCAGGCTGGAATCGTAGTAATCCATAATCTGTTGGGTATTGGCTTCGAGTTGCGGCCAAATCTTCGCGGCGCGCGCGAGTTGCCCGTTGCCTTCCAGCTTATGAAGAATGCGCTCATAAATACTGAAATGTCCGGCAGACAAGTAATCGACCAGGCTCTGACAAAAATCATCAAGGGCTTTTTCGTTTAGCCTCATGTACGATTCTTTGCCAGGCTTAATGCCAACCAGATTGTAGTAAGCCACGAGCAGATGCTTACGTACATGTAGCCAGCGATCAACCAGTTTGTTACTTCCTCTGACGCGCTCCGTCAGGTTATCGAGCTGGTTAAGCATGATTGACTCCGCAAGTTTGTATTCAAAAACTGCTCAGTGAGAAATGTAAAAACCATGTTAAACATGCCAGTGATGCAAAGGTAGTGCAAGAGCTATGGATCGTATAATTGAAAAATTAGATCACGGCTGGTGGGTCGTCAGCCATGAACAAAAATTATGGTTGCCGAAGGGAGAATTGCCATATGGCGAAGCGGCAAATTTCGATCTTGTGGGTCAGCGCGCACTACAAATCGGCGAATGGCAGGGGGAACCTGTTTGGTTAATACAACAGCAGCGGCGTCACGATATGGGGTCGGTACGTCAGGTCATTGATCTCGATGTTGGGCTGTTTCAACTGGCCGGACGTGGCGTGCAACTGGCGGAGTTTTACCGATCGCATAAATACTGTGGTTACTGCGGGCATGAAATGTATCCAAGCAAAACCGAATGGGCGATGCTGTGCAGCCATTGCCGTGAGCGTTACTATCCGCAAATCGCCCCCTGCATTATTGTTGCCATCCGTCGCGATGATTCGATCCTCCTCGCCCAGCATACCCGCCATCGTAACGGTGTCCATACGGTACTTGCCGGATTCGTCGAAGTGGGCGAAACCCTCGAGCAGGCGGTCGCGCGGGAAGTGATGGAAGAGAGCGGAATTAAAGTTAAAAACTTGCGTTATGTGACTTCCCAGCCGTGGCCGTTTCCTCAGTCTTTAATGACCGCGTTTATGGCGGAATATGACAGCGGCGACATCGTGATCGACCCGAAAGAATTGCTCGAGGCGAACTGGTATCGCTATGACGATTTGCCGTTACTCCCGCCGCCCGGCACCGTAGCGCGCCGTCTGATAGAAGATACGGTGGCGATGTGTCGGGCAGAGTATGAGTGATGATACACTGACCGCCTGACGCACTAAGGAACAGCCAAAATGACCGAACTTAAAAACGATCGTTATCTGCGGGCGCTGCTGCGCCAGCCCGTTGATGTCACTCCAGTATGGATGATGCGCCAGGCGGGTCGCTATCTACCGGAATATAAAGCCACGCGCGCCCAGGCGGGCGATTTTATGTCGCTGTGCAAAAACGCCGAGCTGGCGTGCGAAGTGACTTTGCAACCGCTGCGTCGCTATCCGCTGGATGCGGCGATCCTCTTTTCCGATATCCTCACCGTGCCGGACGCGATGGGGTTAGGGCTCTATTTTGAAGCCGGAGAAGGTCCGCGTTTTACCTCGCCAGTCACCTGCAAAGCCGACGTCGATAAACTGCCAATTCCGGACCCGGAAGATGAGCTGGGTTACGTGATGAACGCGGTGCGTACCATTCGTCGCGAACTGAAAGGCGAAGTGCCGCTGATTGGTTTTTCCGGCAGCCCGTGGACGCTGGCGACCTATATGGTGGAAGGCGGCAGCAGCAAAGCGTTCACCGTGATCAAAAAAATGATGTATGCCGATCCACAGGCGCTGCACGCGCTACTCGATAAACTGGCGAAAAGCGTCACTTTGTATCTGAATGCGCAGATTAAAGCCGGTGCTCAGGCAGTGATGATTTTCGACACCTGGGGCGGCGTGCTTACCGGGCGCGATTATCAACAGTTCTCGCTTTATTACATGCATAAAATTGTTGATGGTTTACTGCGTGAAAACGACGGTCGCCGCGTACCGGTCACGCTGTTTACCAAAGGCGGCGGACAGTGGCTGGAAGCCATGGCAGAAACCGGTTGCGATGCGCTGGGCCTCGACTGGACAACGGATATCGCCGATGCACGCCGCCGCGTGGGCAATAAAGTCGCGTTGCAGGGTAATATGGATCCGTCGATGCTGTACGCGCCGCCAGCCCGCATTGAAGAAGAAGTAGCGACTATACTTGCAGGTTTCGGTCACGGCGAAGGTCATGTCTTTAACCTTGGTCACGGCATTCATCAGGATGTGCCGCCAGAACATGCTGGCGTATTTGTGGAGGCAGTGCATCGCTTGTCTGAACAATATCACCGCTAAGGAGCGATTATGGATCTCGCGTCATTACGCGCTCAACAAATTGAACTGGCTTCTTCTGTGATCCGCGAGGATCGACTCGATAAAGATCCGCCGGATCTGATCGCCGGAGCCGATGTCGGATTTGAGCAGGGCGGAGAAGTGACGCGAGCGGCGATGGTGCTGCTGAAATACCCCTCGCTTGAGCTGGTGGAGTATAAAGTGGCCCGCATCGCCACCACCATGCCTTACATTCCAGGTTTTCTCTCGTTCCGCGAATATCCTGCGCTGCTGGCAGCGTGGGAGATGCTGTCGCAAAAGCCGGATTTAGTGTTTGTCGATGGTCACGGGATCTCGCATCCTCGCCGTCTTGGCGTCGCCAGCCATTTTGGTTTGCTGGTGGATGTGCCGACCATTGGCGTAGCGAAAAAACGGCTCTGCGGTAAATTCGAACCGCTCTCCAGCGAACCGGGCGCGCTGGCCCCACTGATGGATAAAGGCGAGCAGCTGGCATGGGTCTGGCGCAGCAAAGCGCGCTGTAACCCGTTGTTTATCGCTACCGGTCATCGGGTCAGCGTGGACAGCGCGCTGGCGTGGGTACAACGCTGCATGAAAGGCTATCGTCTGCCGGAGCCAACGCGCTGGGCGGACGCGGTGGCCTCGGAACGTCCGGCGTTCGTGCGCTATACAGCAAATCAGCCCTAATTCAGGTAAACTGCGGATAATTTCCGTATTTGAGAACTCAACATGTTACAAAACCCAATTCATCTGCGTCTGGAGCGCCTGGAAAGCTGGCAGCACGTCACTTTTATGGCCTGCTTATGCGAACGCATGTACCCCAATTACGCCGTATTCTGTCAGCAAACTGGTTTTGGTGATGGGCAGATTTACCGCCGCATTCTCGATCTCATCTGGGAAACGCTGACCGTCAAAGACGCAAAAGTAAATTTCGACAGCCAACTGGAGAAATTTGAAGAAGCGATTCCTTCAGCCGACGATTTCGATCTGTACGGCGTTTATCCGGCAATCGATGCATGCGTGGCGTTAAGTGAACTGGTCCATTCGCGTTTGAGTGGTGAAACGCTCGAACACGCGGTGGAAGTGAGTAAGACCTCCATCACGACCGTTGCGATGCTGGAAATGACTCAGGCTGGTCGCGAAATGAGCGATGAAGAGCTCAAAGAAAACCCAGCTGTAGAGCAAGAATGGGACATTCAGTGGGAAATATTCCGACTTTTAGCTGAGTGCGAAGAACGCGATATCGAGCTGATAAAAGGCCTTAGGGCAGACCTGCGTGAGGCGGGTGAGAGCAATATTGGTATAATTTTTCAGCAATAAGACCAGAAAACGTGATTTAACGCCTGATTTGTCGTACCTGGAGTCTTCCCTTTCGCCCCCCGTCTGGTCTACATTTGGGGGGCGAAAAAAAGTGGCTATCGGTGCGTGTATGCAGGAGAGTGCTATTCTGGCATTTCCGTCGCACTCGATGCTTAGCAAGCGATAAACACATTGTAAGGATAACTTATGAACAAGACTCAACTGATTGATGTAATTGCAGAGAAAGCAGAACTGTCCAAAACCCAGGCTAAAGCTGCTCTGGAGTCCACTCTGGCCGCAATTACTGAGTCTCTGAAAGAAGGCGATGCTGTACAACTGGTTGGTTTCGGTACCTTCAAAGTGAACCACCGCGCTGAGCGTACTGGCCGCAACCCGCAGACCGGTAAAGAAATCAAAATTGCCGCAGCTAACGTACCGGCATTTGTTTCTGGCAAGGCACTGAAAGACGCAGTTAAGTAAGATTGCGTGGCAGTGAACAGTTTTAACGAAGGGGTGGTTTCACCCCTTTTGTCTTTCTGGCGTCGATCATTGATGCTGGCTGGCGCTCTGTTTCTCACTGCCTGTAGCCACAACTCTTCACTTCCTCCCTTTACCGCCAGTGGATTTGCTGAAGACCAGGGCGCGGTACGTATCTGGCGAAAAGACAGCGGCGATAATGTGCATCTGCTTGCCGTGTTTAGCCCGTGGCGCAGTGGCGATACCACGACGCGAGAGTATCGCTGGCAGGGCGATAACCTTACGCTCATCAATATCAATGTTTACAGCAAACCGCCGGTGAACATTCGCGCGCGTTTTGACGATCGCGGCGATCTGAGCTTTATGCAACGTGAATCCGATGGGGAAAAGCAGCAGCTTTCTAACGACCAAATCGATTTATACCGTTATCGTGCTGATCAGATCCGCCAGATTAGCGATGCCTTACGTCAGGGGAGAGTCGTGCTGCGCCAGGGGCGCTGGCATGCGATGGAGCAGACTGTGACCACCTGCGAAGGGCAAACCATTAAACCTGATTTAGATTCGCAGGCGATAGCGCATATCGAGCGCCGCCAGAGCCGCTCTTCTGTTGATGTCAGCGTGGCATGGCTGGAAGCGCCCGAAGGTTCGCAATTACTGTTAGTGGCAAACTCTGATTTCTGTCGCTGGCAACCCAACGAGAAAACGTTCTGATTTACCAGTGGCCCATACCCATATGACCGCCACCACCGCAGCCGCCGTAACCCATTCCGGTACCGCGCGGAATACCCGTTTCAGCCATCGCAATATCTCGTTTCACCCGTAACTCATCTAACGACTGACGCAAATTCTCCATCTCTTTGGCGACCGCGTTAATTTTGCTGCTATCCGGTGGGTTCGCGGCTAACAGGACATTGTATTCATAACGCTTCGTCACCAGTTGCTGTTGCAGTGCGCTGCTTTGAGCGTAAAAGTCATTATGGATTTTCTGCCACGCTGTCTGTTGTTCGCTGGTCAAAGGCGCGGCATTTTGCTGCCACATACCGTGTCCGCCGTGAGCAAATGCAGATGTCGATCCCATCGCCATTGCTGAAAGCGCCATCATTACCAGGGCAATTTTCGTGTTCCGTTTCATGGTTAATCCTCCAGTGGTTGTCTTACTTCGGGTATTGCATCTTCCGTGCCAACGACGAAACGCTGATATGACATGACTTTTACCGTAATAGGCGAGTAAAAATGACTCGCCTGCTGCGGGTAGCGAGTCATTTTTACTCATTGAAACTTAAGCCTTTGTGTTACAGCGCAGGGTAAGCGCTGATAAAAGATGGCATGATTTCTGCTGTCAGAAAGGGATGAGCAGGCAAAGAAGAAGATGCGTTTTATGCAACGTTCTAAAGACTCCTTAGCTAAATGGTTAAGCGCGATCCTCCCCGTGGTCATTGTTGGGCTGGTGGGGCTGTTTGCGGTGACAGTGATTCGCGATTATGGGCGCGAGACTGCCGCCGCCAGACAAACGCTGCTGGAAAAAGGCAGTGTACTTATCCGTGCTCTCGAATCCGGCTCGCGCGTCGGCATGGGGATGCGCATGCATCATGCGCAGCAGCAGGCATTACTGGAAGAAATGGCCGGGCAACCTGGTGTACGTTGGTTTGCGGTCACGGATGAACAAGGAACAATCGTGATGCATAGCAACTCCGGCATGGTGGGAAAACAGCTTTATTCCCCGCAGGAAATGCAGCAGTTACATCCGGGAGATGAAGAAGCGTGGCGGCGGATCGATAGCGCAGACGGCGAGCCTGTTCTGGAAATTTATCGCCAGTTTCAACCGATGTTTGCTGCTGGAATGCACCGGATGCGCCATATGCAGCAGTATGCCGCGACACCACAAGCAATTTTTATCGCTTTCGACGCCAGTAACATTGTGAGTGCTGAGGATCGTGAGCAGAGAAACACCCTGATTATCCTCTTCGCCCTGGCGACGGTCTTGCTGGCAAGCGTGTTGTCATTCTTCTGGTATCGCCGCTATCTGCGCTCGCGCCAGCTTCTACAGGATGAGATGAAGCGCAAAGAGAAGCTGGTGGCGCTGGGGCATCTGGCGGCAGGCGTCGCCCACGAAATCCGTAACCCACTTTCCTCGATTAAAGGGCTGGCGAAATACTTTGCCGAACGTGCGCCAGCAGGGGGAGAAGCGCATCAACTGGCGCAGGTGATGGCGAAAGAAGCCGACCGTTTAAACCGCGTGGTAAGCGAGTTGCTGGAACTGGTCAAGCCAACGCATCTGGCTTTGCAGGCGGTGGATCTCAACACGCTGATTAACCACTCATTACAGCTGGTAAGCCAGGATGCAAACAGCCGGGAGATCCAGTTACGCTTTACCGCCAACGACGCGTTGCCGGAAATTCAGGCCGACCCGGACAGGCTGACTCAGGTCCTGTTGAATCTCTATCTCAATGCTATTCAGGCGATTGGTCAGCATGGCGTGATTAGCGTGACGGCCAGCGAAAGCGGCGCGGGCGTGAAAATCAGCGTTACCGACAGCGGTAAGGGAATTGCGGCAGATCAGCTTGATGCCATCTTCACTCCGTACTTCACCACTAAAGCCGAAGGCACCGGACTGGGGCTGGCGGTCGTGCATAATATTGTTGAACAACACGGTGGTACAATTCAGGTCGCAAGCCAGGAGGGAAAAGGCGCAACGTTCACCCTCTGGCTTCCGGTCACTATTACGCGTAAGGACCCACAAGGATGACGCACGATAATATCGATATTCTGGTGGTGGATGATGACATTAGCCACTGCACTATTTTGCAGGCTTTGCTGCGCGGCTGGGGCTATAACGTCGCGTTGGCGAACAGCGGGCGACAGGCGCTGGAGCAGGTGCGGGAACAGGTTTTTGATCTTGTGCTTTGCGATGTGCGAATGGCAGAGATGGACGGCATCGCCACGCTCAAAGAGATCAAAGCGTTAAATCCGGCAATTCCGGTACTGATTATGACCGCGTACTCCAGCGTCGAGACGGCGGTAGAGGCGTTGAAAACCGGGGCGCTGGATTATCTCATCAAGCCGCTGGATTTCGATAACCTGCAGGCGACGCTGGAAAAGGCGCTCGCACATACGCACAGTGTTGACGCTGAAACGCCTGCGGTGTCTGCCAGCCAGTTCGGTATGGTCGGTAAAAGCCCGGCGATGCAACACCTGCTCAGTGAAATCGCCCTCGTCGCGCCATCGGAAGCCACGGTGCTGATCCACGGCGATTCCGGCACCGGTAAAGAGCTGGTCGCCAGGGCGATTCACGCCAGTAGCGCACGGAGTGAAAAACCACTGGTAACGCTCAACTGTGCGGCACTCAACGAATCCTTGCTGGAATCTGAATTGTTCGGTCACGAAAAAGGGGCGTTTACCGGAGCCGACAAACGGCGGGAAGGGCGCTTTGTTGAGGCGGACGGCGGCACGCTGTTTCTCGATGAAATTGGCGATATCTCGCCGATGATGCAGGTTCGTCTGCTGCGTGCGATTCAGGAGCGCGAAGTTCAGCGTGTCGGCAGCAACCAGACCATCTCGGTTGATGTCCGGCTGATTGCCGCGACCCATCGCGATCTTGCCGCAGAGGTGAATGCCGGGCGTTTTCGCCAGGATCTCTACTATCGCCTGAACGTGGTGGCGATTGAAGTACCGTCGCTGCGTCAGCGGCGGGAAGATATTCCTCTGCTGGCTGACCATTTTCTTCAGCGCTTTGCCGAGCGTAATCGCAAGGCGGTAAAAGGTTTTACGCCCCAGGCGATGGATCTGCTGATTCACTACGACTGGCCGGGAAATATTCGTGAACTGGAAAACGCGGTGGAACGGGCGGTGGTGCTGCTGACCGGGGAATATATTTCCGAACGCGAGCTGCCGCTGGCGATTGCGAGTACGCCGATCCCGCTGGTACAAAGTCAGGATATTCAGCCGCTGGTGGAAGTCGAAAAAGAGGTGATTCTTGCGGCACTGGAGAAAACGGGCGGCAACAAAACCGAAGCCGCCCGTCAGTTAGGGATCACGCGCAAAACGCTGTTGGCAAAACTGTCGCGTTAGTTCTGCTCGCGTTCGATAGCGCGCCAGCCGATATCTTTCCGGCAGAAGCAGTCGTCCCAATGGATATCGGTCATTAAGGCATAAGCGCGTTTCTGCGCTTCTGCCACGGTATGACCCAGCGCGGTGACGCACAGTACGCGCCCGCCGCTGGTTACCACCTGCTCGTCATCCGTCAGTTTTGTGCCCGCGTGGAACACTTTGCCGCCTGCCACTTCTTCCAGCGGCAGGCCGTGGATCACATCACCGGTGCGATAATCACCCGGATACCCGCCCGCAGCCATTACCACGCCGAGAGAAGCACGTTCATCCCACTCGGACGTTTTCTCGTCCAGCTTGCCTTCACAGGCCGCCAGGCAAAGCTCAACCAGATCGGACTTCATGCGCAGCATAATCGGCTGGGTTTCTGGATCGCCAAAGCGGCAGTTAAATTCGATAACCTTCGGATTGCCCTGTTTGTCGATCATCAGGCCCGCGTAGAGAAAACCGGTGTAGGTGTTGCCTTCTGCCGCCATGCCTTTCACGGTTGGCCAGATGATTCGTTCCATCGTGCGCTGATGAACCTCATCGGTCACTACTGGCGCAGGGGAGTAAGCGCCCATCCCGCCGGTGTTTGGCCCGGTATCTTTATCGCCTACGCGTTTGTGATCCTGGCTGGTGGCCATCGGCAGCACATGCTCACCGTCCACCATCACGATAAAGCTCGCTTCTTCGCCGTCGAGGAACTCTTCGATAACGATGCGATGCCCCGCGTCGCCAAAAGCGTTGCCTGCCAGCATATCGTGAACAGCCGCTTCCGCTTCTTCCTGCGTCATCGCCACGATAACGCCTTTCCCGGCAGCCAGACCGTCAGCTTTAATGACGATTGGCGCGCCTTTCTCACGCAGATACGCCAGCGCAGGTTCTACCTCGGTGAAGTTCTGGTATTCCGCCGTAGGGATCTGATGGCGGGCCAGGAAATCCTTGGTAAACGCTTTCGAGCCTTCCAGCTGCGCGGCACCTGCGGTTGGGCCGAAGATTTTCAGCCCGGCGGCACGGAAGGTATCCACCACGCCTTTCACCAGCGGCGCTTCCGGGCCGACGATGGTTAGATCGATCTTTTCGTTTTGCGCGAAATCCAGCAGCGCCGGGATATCGGTTACGCCGATAGCGACGTTTTGCAGTGTGGGTTCCAGCGCAGTGCCTGCATTACCCGGAGCAACAAAAACAGTTTCAACCAGCGGCGACTGGGCCGCTTTCCAGGCCAGCGCGTGCTCGCGCCCGCCGTTACCAATCACTAATACTTTCATCTATTGCTCCATTAATGGCGGAAGTGGCGCATGTCGGTGAAGAGCATTGCAATACCGTGTTCATCGGCGGCGGCAATCACTTCGTCATCACGGATAGAACCGCCAGGCTGGATTACGCAGGTCACGCCCGCAGCGGCGGCGGCATCAATACCGTCGCGGAACGGGAAGAACGCGTCAGAAGCCATCGAGGAACCTTTGACTTCCAGACCTTCATCGGCCGCTTTAATACCGGCGATTTTTGCGGAGTACACGCGGCTCATCTGGCCCGCGCCAATGCCGATGGTCATATTGTTTTTGGCATAGACGATGGCGTTGGATTTCACGAACTTCGCCACCTTCCAGCAGAACAGCGCATCACGCAGCTCTTGTTCAGTCGGCTGACGTTTGGTGACGACGCGCAGTTCTTCCGCACCGACCATCCCCAGGTCACGATCCTGAACCAGCAGACCGCCGTTCACGCGTTTGAAATCAAGACCCGGAACACGCTCGCCCCACTGACCGCAGGTCAGAACGCGTACGTTCTGTTTGGCGGCGGTGATTTTCAGGGCTTCTTCGCTGGCGGACGGCGCAATAATCACTTCAACAAACTGACGAGAAATGATGGCCTGCGTGGTTTCCGCATCCAGCTCGCGGTTAAAGGCGATAATGCCGCCGAATGCGGAGGTCGGGTCGGTTTTGTACGCGCGATCGTAAGCATCAAGAATGGAATTGCCGATAGCCACGCCGCAAGGGTTGGCGTGCTTCACAATCACACATGCCGGCTCGGCGAACTCTTTCACGCACTCCAGCGCCGCATCGGTATCGGCGATGTTGTTATAAGAGAGGGCTTTACCCTGAACCTGGGTTGCGGTAGCAACGGAGGCTTCTTTCACATTCTCTTCTATATAGAAGGCAGCTTGCTGGTGGCTGTTCTCGCCGTAACGCATATCCTGCTTCTTAATGAAGTTCAGGTTCAGCGTGCGCGGGAAGCGACCGGCGGCTTCTTTGCTTTCACCGTGGTAAGCCGGAACCATGCTGCCGAAGTAGTTGGCAATCATGCTGTCGTAGGCGGCAGTGTGTTCGAAGGCTTTGATGGCGAGGTCGAAACGGGTTGCAAGCGTCAGCGATCCTTCGTTGGCATCCATCTCTTTAATAATGGCGTCGTAGTCGCTGCTCTTCACCACGATGGCGACATCTTTATGGTTCTTGGCGGCGGAGCGCACCATCGTTGGGCCGCCGATATCGATGTTCTCAACCGCATCTTCCAGCGAGCAGCCTTCACGGGCAACGGTCTGGGCGAACGGATACAGGTTAACAACCACCATATCGATAGGCTGGATCTGATGTTCTTCCATAATGGCATCGTCCTGGCCGCGACGGCCCAGAATGCCACCATGTACTTTCGGATGCAGGGTCTTCACGCGTCCATCCATCATCTCCGGGAAACCGGTGTAATCGGAAACTTCGGTTACCGGCAGACCTTTTTCTGCTAACAGACGGGCAGTGCCCCCTGTAGACAGCAGCTCCACACCGCGTGCGGAAAGTGCCTGGGCGAATTCGACGATACCGGCTTTGTCAGAAACACTGAGCAGAGCGCGGCGGACTGGACGACGTTGTTGCATGGTAAATCCCCTGGATTTGACTATTACAGAGAGCGTTAGCTGAATTTTTCGCGAAAAACTCAGCTAACGCCCCTAACGGGGCATCCTTATTTTTCGCCCGCATTGTAACGAAAACGTTTGCGCAACGCTCGCGAATTTTTCTCTTTCAATGGTGATCACAATTTTGACAGTGTTTACCGTGGGAAAAATACAGAAATTACATTGATGATTGTGGATAACTCTGTGCGTAAAAAGGTATAAAGCGGGGTTTTGCTGGGGAATGCAGCAGTCAGTCATTTTTCTGCAATTTTTCTATTGCGGCCTGCGGAGAACTCCCTATAATGCGCCTCCATCGACACGGCGGATGTGAATCACTTCACACAAACAGTCGGTTCGGTTGAAGAGAAAAATCCTGAAATTCAGGGTTGACTCTGAAAGAGGAAAGCGTAATATACGCCACCTCGCGACAGTGAGCTGAAAGCCGCGTCGCAACTGCTCTTTAACAATTTATCAGACAATCTGTGTGGGCACTCGAAGATACGGATT
>OBWB01000370.1_pt1 | contig 31211 bp, 27 predicted proteins | sample 1476261 | NCBI WGS metagenome assembly OBWB01 (sample SAMEA2580038, study PRJEB22360) | human gut metagenome | biome: human gut; feature: human-associated habitat; material: faeces | place: Denmark | collected 2008/2010 | reverse complement strand
AGCCGTTGGAGTATGCAGGGGAACTCTACTCGGAGGAACACGGACGGAAATTCACGACCGAAAAGGCAGGGTTTCAAGTGCTGAAAGACCCCACCGACGGGACGAGATTGGTTCTTGCCATTGACCGAAAACCCATTGCTGAGTGGTTCAAGGAACAGTTCGATAAGCTAAGGCAGAACATACACCGCCCCATGCAGCCGCAAAGGAAAGGCAGGGGGATAAAGTTGTAGAAATATTAGGGATGGGGTTGCCTTTATCCCTAATATCTTACAGTTATAATTCGTTATATTGCATACTATACATATCAAAACCGTCAGCCCAATAATTTCGTTTGATTTCATTCAGTGTAAATCCTTGCTTCTCATAAAACTTATATGCTAATTGCGAGGTTCGGACTGTTATTTTTTTGATACCGGGAATAGCTTTTAAAACTTCAATTCTATACATTAAAAGCTTTCTACCCAATGATTTGCCCTGATAGTCTGGATGTATAATATCCCAACTTATTTTTCCAATGGTTCTTTTCTCTGCAAAATTTATCCCACCGCATCCGACCACTTTCCCATCAACGAGCAAGACATAATAAAGCTCTATTTCTTTATCCAAATAATTGCTCAAATCATTGGTTTCCTCTTCTGCAAAGAAATCGGGTGTGTTCAATTTGATTAAATTCATGACAGCTTCTTTATCTGTCGTCAAATATTCTCTAACTACAATTGAATTATCTTGTATCATAGGACTTTCATTTGATTTCGGAAAGCAAAGATAGCAAATTTAGAGGCTAATTAAGAAATCAAAATATTACTTATTGAAAAAATAGTATTACCTTTGCATTTAGAAAGAGTTATTTGACAGCATAGCAACGCAAAACGCTGAAATTTGCACGGTTGCTAAATCGTTACTCTATTTCTCAAATAATTCGCTAAAAGTTTATTCTTCAGTCGGTTAGGTCAAACCGATAAAAATTAAAATAACAAATGTAACTTGTTAGCTTCAAAGCTTCGGTATGAACTATTGGCAATTAGATATAGTTCACTCAACACGAGATCGTTCAAATCTTCTTTTTGCTTATCAGAACGGATATATCCTTTATGGATAAGACGATGTTTAAGTATATCGTATAGTTGTGTGTGTTGGTTAAGGCTTTTGGCATATTTTATTACTTCATTGACTTTCATTTGTTTATTTATCAACTGTTTTTCAGATATTGTCTCAAATTCTAGGGCACTTAAATATTTTAGCTCTATTCGCCGAATTAGTAAAAGCAAGGGATCGTTTTCATACATACTTGCTAATTTCTTGGATTTATCTAACTCGATGAACGCTTCATCATACATTTCACGCTCAAATAGTATGTTTGCTTTAGATATGTAGTTGAAAATTCTTGCTTGTATATCTTGTTTCTCTCGGAGTTTAACTAAGCAATCTAAAATTGTGCGATAAAGGTGTTTAACTGCGGTTTCAAAGTTCCTTCCATTCTGGATTTTACAAAAGCATGAATACAAATCTTCAGGAGAGGTATTGGAGTCTATTAAATTAAAAAGTGATATATACACTTTATCTCCGCTTTGTAAATTTGAATAAAGATGAAAATACCTTTTTTCTGTTTTTGTCAAAGAATTGACAAGGATTATAAGTGTGTGTGTACTGCTCATATGGCTATAGATGGTTTTTTAAGTACTTGATAAATAGTAATACTAACGTAATAAACAATGCAAATATATCAATTTGGGTTTATCTGTAATGCCAATTGATTGATAATTTTTTTGTTTTTTCTCTTTTTACATTTGCAATATCAAGAGAGGAGCTAATGTGAGGATTTGTTAACATTAAATCAGTAGCCTATGGGATACAGGACGTTTTTTTGATAAGAGAGTATGTAAACTGTAAAGAATAAACCTAATCTAATCCATATTGTTATGAATAGAGAAATAAACACTTTAAGCATTAAGGGATTACTTGATAAACGATTTTGGGTAATCATTGTTTTTTTATGTTGACTTTGCCTGCCTATGCGGTAACTAATGCGTTTGTAGTGACAGGGGAGGTTATAGATGCAGTGAATAATCCTTTACCCGGGGTTAATGTCGTGGAGAAAGGAACACGTAATGGTACGATCACAGATGTAGATGGTAAATTTGAATTAACGCTGAAGGATGGCAACGCTATACTTTCATTTTCATATATAGGTTTTACTTCTATTGATGTACCTGTTGAAAATAAACAAAATTTGCGTGTAAAAATGAGAGAGGACGTTACCCAGATGGATGAAGTTGTTGTTATCGGTTATGGAACGACTACAAAAAAAGAGGTTACGGGATCAATATCTAGTTTGAAAGAAGAAAGTTTCGTGAAAGGAAATATCAGCAACCCTATGCAGTTATTACAAGGACAGGTTGCTGGTATGAATATTGTAAAGCCTAATGGAGGAGATCCTAATGGAGAATTCAAGGTTCAGTTAAGGGGTATGACGACATTGTCCGGTGGCGCTTCTCCATTGGTAGTGATCGATGGTATTATTGGGGGAAGTTTGGAGAGCGTCAATCCTGAAGAAATTGAATCGATAGATGTATTAAAAGATGGTTCTGCCGCGGCCATCTATGGTACTAGAGGTACGAATGGAGTTATTTTGATTATGACTAAAAGAGCGAGTGGTGGGGAAAAAACAACAATTGAATTTTCTACTTATGTAGCTATGCAATCCGTAGCGAAAAAATTGGATGTATTAACAGCGGAGCAATTTAGATCTGTAATCAATGATTATTATCCGACCATGAAAGATCAATATGATTTTGGGGCCTCTACAGATTGGTTTGAGGAAGTGACTCGGAAAAATCCTATAAGTCAATATTATAATGTAGCGTTTTCGGGAGGGGCAAAGTCCTTGGGCTATCGTGCTTCTCTATCTTATTAAAATGATCAAGGACTTTTAGATAAAACGAGCAATAATAAGTTGAGGGCTAAAATGAGTATCAATCAAAGAAATTTTGATGATCGTTTGTCTATAGATTATAATTTGACATATTCAAAAGGGAAAAGCGAACTAGCTGATAATTCGATTTTGCAACAAGTGGCCAGACGTAATCCAACGGAGCCTGTTTATGATCAGGAAGGTATTACACCAATATCTGGAGGATATTATTATAATCCGGGACCGTTTCAATACTTCAATCCTGTAGCGATGGTAAATGAATCTACAAGAGAAAAAGAAATGCGGGATGTTATGGGTAGCATGAAAGCTTCATTTGAAATAATTGAGGGATTAAAAGCGTCTGTAATGGGATCAATCACTCAATCGTCTTCAAATACCGGATCTTATTTTGGTCGTTACTATCCGAAAGATTTTGGGACGAATGGAAGTGCTGAAATTAAAAAATCATCCTCGACCAATAGCCTGTTAGAAGCTAGTGTTGATTATAGGAAGGCTTTTAAGGATCATACAATTCAAGCGATAGCGGGGTATTCATATAATAAAGGAGAATATGAAGAGAACTGGTCTCGTAACTATCTGTATGATACAGACTATTTTTCTTACCATAATATTGGGGCGGGAGCAGCTCTTACGCAAGGAAAAGCAGGTATGAGTAGTTACAAGGATGAAAATAAGTTGATCGCTTTTTTTGGACGTGTTATGTATAATTACCAAGAACGGTATTTGCTTTCCGCCTCAGTACGTTATGAGGGGTCATCGCGTTTCGGTGCAAATAATAAATGGGGAACATTCCCTGCTATTAGTGCTGGATGGCGTATTAATAAAGAACATTTTATGGAGGACATAAAATGGATCAATGATCTAAAATTACGTGTAGGTTATGGTGTTACTGGAAATCAAGAGATAGGAAATTATAAATCATTGCAATTATTGGAAAAAGATAGATTTTTTTATTATAAGGAAAATTGGATTAGTACGTATAAACCTGCTAGTAATCCCAACCCTGATTTAAAATGGGAGCGTAAAGGTGAGCTTAATATAGGCTTGGATTTTTCAGTGCTGGAAGGTCGTTTAGGAGGTACAGTTGACTACTATAATCGTACGACAAAAGACTTATTGTATTGGTATACAGTGCCTGTTCCTCCTAATTTGTATAATCAGCTTTTTACAAATGTAGGTACTATAAAGAATTCTGGTATTGAGGTAACGATTAATGCTATACCTGTTCAAACAAAGGATTTTCGTTGGAATTCGATGCTTACGTTAAGCCATAATACGAATAAGTTGGATAAGTTCTCAAATAAAGATTATGCGATGGTACAAATCCGGACTGGCTATATCCCAGAAGATTTTCAGCAATATACACAAAGTATCGTAGAAGGAGGTCCGATTGGAAATTTCTGGGGGCCACGTTTTTTGGGTGTAGACGAAAATGGACAGAATATATTGGAGGATTTGAATAAGGATGGAGTGATAAATGAAGAGGATTACCAAGTAATAGGAAACGCATATCCAGATGTGACATTTGGTTTCTCCAATACGTTTACCTATAAGAATTGGGAGTTAAGTTTTTTATTGCGAGGAGCGATAGGAAATGATGTTTTGAATGTTCATCGAATGTATTATGAGGGGTTTAATTACTTTGGAGGGAAGAATATCTTGGTATCCACATTGGAACATCCTGAATATAAGGGATCTGCAGTGTTTTCTGATCGTTTTGTAGAAGATGGCTCTTATATGAAACTAGATAACCTTACAATTGGATATAATTTTAGGCTGAATACTTCATGGGTCTCAAGATTGAAATTGTATCTGACCGCTCAAAATTTATTTACGATTACAGGTTATAAAGGTATTGATCCTGAAGTTGATTTATCGGGCTTAGAGCCGGGAATGGATCGGTATGAGTATTATCCGAGAACTCGGACATTCTTATTGGGATTGAATATTAACTTTTAAAAGGATTTTATCATGAAAACATTACATAAGATTCATATATTGGCGATTGCTATTTTTAGTATTCTTGCGCAATCTTGTACGAATTTAGATGAGAAGATTTATTCGACAATTCCTGCGGATGAATTTTTTAAGAATGAGGATGAAATGATAATGAATGTAGGAAGGGCATATACTCATTTGACTTCTTATCTTAATCACTGGAATATCTGGGGTACATTAGTCATTACATCAGATGAAGGTCTGTGCCCTTACCGTGAAACAAATTTATGGTGGGATAATGGGGTATGGATAGATTTGCACCGACATAATTTCCATTCTCAATCTGGTAATTTGAATAATTGTTGGAGTTTTATTTTTGATGGGGTGACTCTCTGTAATCAGATTCTATACCAGATGGAAGAATCGGAGGTTGATTTTCCGACAAAGAAAAATCTGGTGGCTGAGGTGAAAATATTGCGGGCTTGGCTTTACTTGAATGCTATCGATATGTATGGAAATGTCCCTTTGGCAATTGATTTCAAAGAAAAAGAATTACCGGATCAAGTAGGACGGCCTGCTTTGTTTGAATTCATAGAATCAGAGATTAAAGGGAATATCGATTTGTTGGATGAGGTCCCGGCGGCTAACAATTATGGACGTGTGACACAGGCTATGGCTTATACAATGTTATCAAAACTTTATTTAAACGCAAAAGAATGGATTGGAAAAGAGATGTGGAGAGAGACTTCTGATGCGTGCGATAAAGTAATAGGGTTTGGTAAATTGTCGTTAGAGCCTAATTACTTTTCTAACTTCAAGGTGAATAATGAAGATTCTAAAGAAAACATATTTGTGGTAGCTGTTGATAATATTTATACACCCTCGGCGATGATTTTTCATCAAATGTGTTTACATACGCTGAGCCAGCAGACTTTTGGTATCGTCGACTTTTGTTGGGATGGATTCTGTGCGATGGAAAGTCATTATAAATTATATACGGATCAAGATGTACGAAAGAAATCTTGGTTAGAAGGGCCTCAATTTGATTCATCAGGAAATCCTTTAATGTTAGGACCTAATCGTCAGCTAACTTATCGTCCTCAAGTAAAGGCTTTATATAATGAATATGATCCTGCATTATTAGATGATGGAGTTCGTTTTGCGAAATATGAATATGAATCAGGCTTAATGAATGGAATGAACAATGATTATGCTTTTTATCGTTATGCGGATATTTTATTGATGAAAGGGGAAGCTTTAGTCCGTTTAGGTCGAGCTTCAGAGGCTTTATCATATTTTAATGAGGTAAGAGCAAGAGCTGGGGCTCCATTATATCAAGAAAAAGATTTAACTTTGGAGGAAATCTTAAATGAACGGAGTAGAGAGTTAGCATGGGAAGGTTGTCGTCGTCAGGATCTGATTCGTTTTGGTAAATGGAATGATGCATGGTATGAGAAAGAGGCGAAGGGTGATTTTACGAAACTATTTCCTATTCCGTATTGGGCGATTGATACGAATGTGAAGTTAAAACAGAATCCCGGTTATTAATTAAATAATTAAGATATGAGTGAAAGAAACTTGCGGAAACATAACATATTGGTAGTTGGAAGTAGTAATACTGATATGGTAATAAAAACAAACCATCTCCCCCGGCCGGGGGAGACTGTGTTAGGTGGAACATTTTTTATGAATCCCGGGGGGAAGGTGCGAATCAAGCAGTTGCCATTGCGAGATTGGGAGGAGAAGTTTCATTTATTTGTAAAACAGGTAGTGACATATTTGGACATCAGTCTCAGCAATTATTTGAAGAAGAAGGCATAGATACTTCTTATATTTTCTCAGATTCAAAGAATCCTTCCGGTGTAGCGTTGATTACGGTAGATGCCCATGCTGAGAATTGTATTGTTGTGGCTTCTGGGGCAAATGCGAATTTACTGCCAACAGATTTAGCGAAGGCAGAGGAAGCTATAGAACAAGCCGAGTTGATATTAATGCAGTTAGAAATACCGATGGATACTGTTGAGTTTGTCGCAAAGACAGCTTGGAAGAAAAATAAGCGAGTAATACTAAATCCGGCTCCAGCTCAACCTTTGTCGGCTGCGTTACTCCGCCATCTGTATATGATTACCCCGAATGAGACAGAGGCGGAGATGATCTCCGGCGTGAAGATTACGGATGAGGTTTCCGCAGAGAAGGCTGCGCGAGTTATAATGGAGATGGGAGTACAGAACGTAATCATTACTTTAGGTTCAAAAGGAGCTTTGATTTACTGTGATTCCATGGTAGATATGGTTCCTGCGATAAAAGTGGAAGCCGTTGATACTACTGCGGCCGGGGATATTTTCAACGGTGCTTTAACGGTTGCTTGGGCCGGGGGGCGGGATTTAAGGGAAGCCGTGAGATTCGCTTGCAAAGCTTCCGCCATTTCCGTGACTCGTGTGGGAGCGCAATCTTCCGCTCCTTATCGAAATGAGGTAGATATCTTTGATTAATCTAAAAAACAATCTAATATTATGAAACAAACAGTATTTGCGATGATAGCGGCTGCCTCTTTATTTATAGGGGCGATCTCATGTTCCCAACAACCCTCGGCAAAGGATCAAACGACGGTTCCCGCTGAGTTTACGATTAGTAAAGAAAAGTTGATGGATAAGATTAAGGGAGGTTGGGCCGGACAAACCATAGGCTGTACGTATGGCGGTCCGACGGAGTTCAAATATAACGGAACGATGATTCAGGAATACGTACCGATCGTATGGCCGGACGGGTATATCAAATGGTGGTACGAGAATGTTCCCGGATTATACGATGATGTTTATATGGACCTTACGTTCGTAGATGTCTTTGACCGGTTGGGATTGGATGCTCCTGTAGACTCATTCGCCATGGCGTTCGCTACGGCTGGATATACGTTGTGGCATGCTAACCAGTCGGCACGTTATAATATTTTACAAGGGATCATGCCGCCGGCATCCGGTCATTGGCTGAATAACCCGCATGCGGATGATCTTGATTATCAGATCGAGGCGGACTATGCCGGACTGATGTCGCCGGGTATGCCGAATACGGCTTCCGAGATTTCTGATAAGATCGGGCATATCATGAATTATGGAGATGGTTGGTACGGCGGTGTGTATGTCGGGGCGATGTATTCGTTATCGTTTATCTCGGATGATATCGAGTTTATCGTGACCGAGGCATTGAAGACGATACCGGAGCAAAGTATCTATTATAAATGTATGAGCGATGTGATCCGCTGGCATAAGGAATATCCGGACGATTGGAAACGCACTTGGTTTGAATGTGAGAAGAAATGGAGCTCGGATATTGGTTGTCCGGATGGTGTTTTTGTTCCGTTCAATATTGATGCCGTGATCAATAGCGCATACATTCTTATCGGCTTGCTTTATGGTGAGGGAGATTTCTATAAAACATTGGATATCTCTACCCGTTGCGGACAAGACTCGGATTGCAACCCAGCCTCCGCGGGTGGTATCTTAGGAACAATCCTTGGTTATAGCCATATACCGGATTATTGGATGAAGAACTTGAGAGAAGTGGAGAATATGGATTTTGCCTATACGACCATCTCATTGAATAAGACTTACCAAATGGGCTTCGATCAAGCGTTGCAAGTGATAGAGCGCAACGGCGGTTCCGTTTCCGGGGGCGAGGGGACGGTCAAAACAGGTCGTTCCGTTTCAGGTGACGAGGTGACGATCAAATGCCAGCAACCTGTAGCCGTTCGTTACGAGAAGGCTTTCGAGGGTATGTATCCGATAGAGAAAGTGGCGGTTAATAAGAATTTGCCCGATGTAGGAGAACTGCCTTTTGAGGGAACAGGCGCCGTATTCAAAGGCTTTGTGAACGCTAAAGATGATAAATACGTAGCGAGAGTAGAGATGTACCTAGATGGGGAGCTGGTTGAGACGGCGAACCTTCCGGCATCCTATACGACTCGTAGGAACGACCTGTTCTGGAAGTATCAGCTGCCCAAGGGAAAACATACGGCTACGTTTAAATGGCTAAATCCACGTAATGATGTCTCCGTTCATTTCAGCGAGATACTGATTTACTCGGATGCTCCGAAAGAGATTGTTCACCAATAAATTATAAAGATTATGAAGAAATCATTGTTTCTGATGGGCTTATTTGCCTTGTTGATTTCCTGTAAGGGAAATGTGTCGAAAAATATTCCTCAAACCGATAAGCCTCAACCGGTAAATCTTATTCTAGATACTGATTTAGGTCCGGACTATGATGATGTGGGCGCTATGGCCTTGATGCATGCCTTGGCGGATAGCGGTCAGGTAAATATCCTTGCGACTCTTTCCTCCAACCATGATGAGCGGGTGGTACCTTGCATTGAGGTGTTGAATACTTATTTCAACCGTCCGGACATACCGGTAGGGGCACCAAAGAGCGAACCGGGGGCCTCCTTGACTACTTGGCATAAAACGAAGTGGACTGACGAGTTACCCGCTAACTATCCGCATCATACGGCGAAGACTTCCGACGCTCCGGATGCTCTGAAGGTGTACCGTAAGATTCTGAGCGAACAACCGGATACCAGCGTTGTTATTTGTACGATTGGTTTCTTCTCTAATTTAAGGGACTTGCTTCAATCGGGAGCTGATGAATATAGCGATCTCTCCGGAAAGGAATTAGTCGCCAAGAAAGTGAAACGTTTGGTTTCTATGGCGGGCCTGTTTCCGGAAGGAAAAGAATTTAATGTGTATTGCGATGTCCCTGCCTCTAAAGTCGTAGCGGATGAATGGCCTACAGAGATTGTCTTTAGCGGTTTTGAGATCGGGAACGTAATCTTGACCGGAAAGAAACTGGTGCAAATGAACGTGGAGAACAGTCCTGTAAAAGATGCGTATGCCCTTTGTTTCGCGGAGGGAGACCCGGAAGGGCGCATGAGCTGGGATCATACGGCGGTATTGGTCGCTATAAAAGGTTATGAGCCTTATTTCGATGTAGAGCGAGGTACCTTTCATGTCGTAGATGATGAGGGGACTAACAATTGGGTGGCAAATCCCAATGGCCGTGATCTTCGTTTGATCGAGAAGATGCCGCCTACGGAGGTCGCTTCCTTGATAGAGAATTATATGATGCATCAACCATCTATTAAATAGTATTTTATGTATATCGTACAAGATTATTCTTTAGCTGTCATATTCTGTGTCGTTACGATGCTTTGTTGGGGATCGTGGGGGAATACGCAGAAATTAGCCTCCAAGACTTGGAGATATGAGTTCTTCTATTGGGACTACGTGATTGGTGTCTTGCTCTTTTCTCTGATTTCCGGCTTTACCTTGGGCAGCATCGGGACGGAAGGACGCAGTTTCCTGCCGGATTTGGCGCAAGCGAATCTCGCTAGTTTAGGGAGTGCCTTTTTGGGCGGTATTATTTTTAATGCTGCCAATATCTTGTTGTCTGCGGCGATCGCCATTTGCGGATTGTCGGTCGCTTTTCCGGTAGGGATCGGATTGGCCTTGGTGCTAGGCGTATTGGTTAACTATTTTGGGGCGGCGAAGGGGGAACCGACTTATATCTTTATCGGTGTAGCCTTAATCACGATCGCCATCATCTTGAACGGCCTGGCTTATAAGAAAGCCTTGGTCGGTACCAAGAAAGTATCGGGGAAGGGGATCCTTATATCGGTTGTGGGCGGCGTGATCATGGCCTTTTTCTATCGTTTTGTCGCCGCTTCCATGGATATGGAGAATTTCGCTTCTCCGGCACCCGGGAAGTTGACGCCTTATACCGCCGTATTTGTTTTTGCCATAGGAGTATTTGTTAGTAATTTCTTATTTAACACATTGGCAATGAAACATCCGGTGGAAGGTAAGCCTGTCTCCATATCCGGTTATTTTAAGGGAGATATGAGTACGCATCTCGTGGGTGTATTGGGGGGTGTTATCTGGTGTATCGGTCAATCTTTCAGTATGATAGCGTCAGAGAAAGCGGGAGCGGCTATATCTTACGGATTGGGGCAAGGAGCCACGCTAGTCTCCGCTTTATGGGGCATCCTTATCTGGAAAGAGTTCAAGGGAGCGCCAGCCATTTCCAATCGTCTGAATGTCGGGATGTTTATTTTATTCGTGATCGGACTTGGGTTCTTAATTTATGCGGGAGCTTAAATAACGTTATTTTTATTTATTCCGGAAAAAACATTACCTTTGTTCTTGTTTCTTGTTTATGGGAGTTTAATAACGAAAAAAGACGATCTATGAAAGAAGAAGGTGATGTATTCAAAAAGTTCCGTGATTCCTTCAGCAGGATGGAGGGACATTTCCATATACTAGAACAGCGTGTGCCGGTTGAACTTCAGATGGAGTATTTCAAATACTCGGAAAACGTACGGAAGGAAAACCGGCCTCCCCGTCCCTTATCGGAGGATGAGTGCGAGACCCTGTACAACACTTTGTTGACGGAGGAAACCACGGACAAGACCGAGAAGAGATATTTGTTATCTCAATTGGCTACCTCGAAATCCGTCCGTGCGTACCGATTGTTGGAGGAATACACCCAGCATCCGGACCCGGAAGTGACAGATTGGGCCTACATGGCTTTGATGGAGTCTCGTATCTCTTTAGAGTCCGATTTCTCCGACGAGAAACAAATTTATATCTCGACCGGCTTGGGAGGAAAAGGGGAGAAGCTGCGTTTCTATGTCTTGATGACGTCTAAAGGCAAGAAACCTTTCCAAGAATATCAGCGGCAGACAATCGAGCGGGAGTTCGCTTATTATCTGCCGAAAACGGACTGCGAGATCGAGCGTTTGACGATCGGTGAGCAGTATGTGGAGCTGGTGTTCTTGATCCCGGTACGTACGGATATAAAAGCCACGTTGGACCGGGTGATCAATGAATGTAACCAATACGGCGATTTCCTCTCGAATGTTTTCACGATCACGAATGTCAAGGAATTGACACCCGAGGAGATTTCCGAGATTATAAGTAAGAATGGAGACGATTAAGCAAGCTATTAAGTATGGTGTAGTCGGGTTGAGCAATACCTTGATAACGATGATTGTTATCTGGGTGATGATGAAACTCTTCGGATGCCGGGAAGGTTTATCTAACTTAACGGGATATGTGGCAGGCATATTAAACAGTTTCATCTGGAACAAGCAATGGACTTTCAAGGGAAGTTCCACCGGATGGACGAAAGGGGCGGTTCGGTTCACGATCGCTTTCATTATTTGTTATGCCTTACAGTACGGATTGGTACTGATCTTGAATTCCCGACTTACGATCGATCATTACTACAACCACTTGATTGGAATGGCTTTCTATACGGTGATTAATTTTTTAGTAAATAAGTTTTATACCTTTAAAGCTTAAAAGGCATGAAGAAGTTAGCGGTTATAGTCCCGTGTTATAACGAGGAAGCCGTGATCGAGGAATCGTATCGGCGTACGAAAGAGGTCTTGGTAAAGTTGCCGAACCCTACGGAGATTATCTATATAAATGATGGCAGTCAGGATAAGACACGTTCTTTGTTGGACCATATAGCCGCTACCGATCCTCTTGTGAAGGTGATTCACTTCTCCCGGAATTTCGGTCATCAACCGGCGGTAACGGCGGGTATCAATAACTGTGACGCTGATTTGGCGATTATCATCGACGCCGATATGCAGGATCCGCCGGAATTGATTCCGGATCTGCTGGAAGTGCAGGAGAGAGAGGATGCCAACGTGGTTTATTGCGTCCGTAAGTCACGGGAAGGGGAGAGTCTTTTCAAGCTGTTCACCTCCAAGGCTTTTTACCGGGTGATGAATTATATGAGCGAGGTCCATTTCCCGCTGGATACAGGAGATTTCCGTTTAGTGGACCGGAAGGTGATGAATGAGTTCGACCGTTTTAAGGAACGGGGAAAATATATCCGTGGCTTGATAAGCTGGGTGGGCTTCCACCAAGTGCCGTTTTATTATGAGCGTGAGGCGCGTATCGCCGGCGAGACGAAATATCCGATTAGTAAGATGCTGAAATTCGCGTCGACGGCAATGCTTTATTTCTCGAAGAAGCCGTTGCGTTTGGCGACGAGTCTCGGGTTTATATCCGTATTGGTCGGTATAATCTTGGCGGTTTGGTTCACGTTGGGCAAGATCTATGGTTTTAGTAACGCCGAGGTTGGCTGGACTTCTATCATGACTTCCATTATCTTCTTTGGAGGTGTGCAGCTATTGACGGTCGGCGTGTTAGGGCAATATGTCGGTATCCTCTTTGACGAGATCAAGGCCCGTCCCGAATACATTATTGACGAGAAGAAAAACTATTAAAAAACATCGGAGGCGAAATAAGCCGTTTTTCTATGATCTGAATTCTGTTCCATGATAAATGTCTTTTCATGATATACTCGTGAATGTAACATAAACAATTCGATATCCGGATAGTTTATACATAGAAGAGATTAATAAAACTTATGTGTCATGAAGTATAGAATAGAGAAAGATACCTTAGGTGAGGTGGAAGTGCCGGTGGACGTTTATTATGGGCCGCAAACACAACGGAGCGTGAATAATTTCAAGATCGCCACCGATATTAGCCGGATGCCCAAAGAGGTGATAGAGGCGTTCGCTTACTTGAAAAAAGGAGCGGCTTTGGCTAATAAAGACGCCGGCGTCTTGTCTCCGGAGAAATGCGAGTTGATCGGTAAGGTATGCGACGAGATCTTGGCGGGTAAATTAAATGACTCCTTCCCCTTGATCGTATGGCAAACGGGGAGCGGGACCCAGACGAATATGAATGTCAATGAGGTGATCGCCAACCGGGCACATGTGCTGAGCGGAGGAAAGCTAACGGATAAGGAGAAAGTGCTGCTTCCGAACGATGACGTGAATAAATCGCAATCCTCCAATGATACGTTTCCTTCCGCTATGCATATTGCCGCCTATAAGGTGACTGCGGAGGTGACGATACCGGGATTGGAGAGTCTGTATCGTGCGTTGGCGCTAAAAAGTGAGGAGTTCATGAAGATCGTGAAGATCGGGAGGACTCATTTTATGGATGCCACTCCATTGACATTGGGGCAAGAGTTCAGTGGCTATGCGGCTCAATTGGAATATGGTATACGGAAAGTAAAGGATTCCCTGTCGCATATCTCCGAGTTGGCTTTAGGAGGTACGGCGGTTGGGACCGGTATTAACGCCCCGGTCAATTATGACGAGTGTGTCGCTAAGAAGATATCAGAGTTGACTGGGCTTCCTTTTGTAACCGCTCCGAATAAATTCGAGGCCCTAGCTACCCATGATGCCTTGGTTGAGGCGCATGGAGCCTTGAAATCCGTAGCGGTCAGCTTAATGAAGATCGCGAACGATATACGAATGTTGGGCTCAGGTCCTCGTGCCGGTATCGGTGAGATCCATTTGCCGGAGAACGAGCCGGGTTCCTCCATCATGCCGGGAAAGGTGAATCCTACGCAATGCGAGTCATTGACGATGATCGCCGCTCAAGTAATGGGTAACGACGTGACAATCTCGATAGCTGGCTCCAACGGGCAGTTCGAGTTGAACGTATTTAAGCCGGTGATTATCTCGAACTTCTTGCAAAGCGCCCGCTTGATTGGTGACGGTTGCCTGAATTTCAGCGAACGTTGCGTAAAAGGCATTACCCCGGTGAACGAAAACATCAAACGCCATCTGGATAGCTCCTTAATGCTGGTTACCGCCTTGAATCCGAAAATAGGATATTACAAGGCCGCCGCTATCGCCCAGAAAGCCTATCAAGAAAATAAGACTTTGCGGGAGGCGGCTATCGAGTCCGGTTATGTGACCGCCGAGGAGTTTGATCGTTGGGTAGACCCGTCCAAGATGGTAGGAAAGATTGAGTAGTGTCAAAACTGCTACATCTTCTCCCAAAAATGAAACAAAGAGTTAAGATGATAATGGATATTTTTGTACCGTTATCATTTTAATTCTTTGTATTATGAAGAGCACACGATGTATTTTGTCTATAATCTTAGGGTTGCTGGCCGGATGGCTACCTCTGGGTGCGGTTACCGTATTGAAGAACCTACAGGTTGAGTATCAAACCAATCCACTGGGAATTGATGTCAGTCAGCCACGTTTTAACTGGCAGATGGAGTCCGATCGCTATGGGGCCTGTGGACAGGCTTATCGGTTATGGGTGGCCGATAGTCCGGAGCAATTGGCTGCCGGGCGTTATATCTATGATTCGGGAAAGGTTCTTTCCGGGGAATCGGTCGGCGTAGTTTATCAAGGAAAAGCATTGCAACCTTCCACTCGCTATTATTGGAAAGTTTCCGTATGGGATGAATCGGGAACGGAAATTACCTCCACTGAGCCTGCGTGGTTCGAGACCGGTCTTTTGGGTTCCGGATGGAGTGGCGCCCGTTGGATCGGCTCGTCGGAGACACAACTCTCCAAATATCGCTCGCATTATGTGATCGACTATGATGTGCGGGTTGCCGAGGGTAATGATAAAGCCGTATTTGTCTTTGGGTCGAGGGACGCTGATAATTATGTGTCTGCTGAACTGGACTTGAATGGTTCGGGGGACGCCCGTTTCATTTTACGTCATACCACAGATGGAAAAACGAGGCAAGATGCGGCGGAAAGTCTGGCCTCTATCATCCCAGCCTCGGATAAGCATAAGGTGCATCATATCCGGTTGAAGGTGACGACGGCCCAATATGCCTTGAAATATTTCGTGGATATAGAGATCGATGGAAAGACCTTGGTGAATTCCTCTTTGACTCCCGAGGAGAAAGAACGGAAGAGCCGTGGTGATTTCTGGGGAGGCAAGGAAGGGGCTTTCACCGTGTATCCTTATCCAGATGGAGAGTTGGTTTATCATTGCCGCTTGTACGCGATCGGTTTCCTGCAACCTAAAGGGCAGACCGCTACATTCTCCAACTTGCGTATCAGCGAGGATACGTGGAATACGCTTCTGTACAATCCTGCCGAGACTTATGTGGAGAAAGGGGAGGGAAAGCTCAATGTCTGGTATCCGGGCGAGAACGTATCCGCTCCCATGCTCCGGAAAGAGATAAAGATAGAGAAACCGGTCAAGAGCGCCCGTTTATATGCTACCGCTAGGGGCATCTATGAGTTCTCGGTGAATGGGCGGAAGGTTGGAAAGGATTATCTGAATCCGGGTTGGACGGATTACCGTTACCGTATCATGTATAATACGTATGATATAACGAGTTTGCTACGACCGGGTGATAATGGTATCGGGGCGATGTTGGGTGCCGGATGGTGGAGCGAGCATAGCGGTTTCCTTACCGGTTGGCAGGATCAATACGGAACCCGCCAGTCCTTATTGGGAAAGATCGTGATCGAGTATGCCGACGGTACTCGTGAGACGATCGTTACGAATGATAGCTGGAAATGTTATGACCGGGGACCGATCACTTTTAACGGCCTTCAGAATGGAGAGGAATACGATGCCCGGAAAGAGGTGAACGGCTGGGATGCTCCGGGTTTTGATGACTCGTCATGGAAACCGGCGACCTTATTCGCCGCTCCTCCGGTAAATGTGGAGATCCAAGGATATGTAGGCAGCCCGATACAAAATAATGTGACCCTGACCGCTCAGTCCATGGTAGAGCCTATTCCCGGCGTCTATGTCTATGATATGGGGCAGAATATGGTCGGTGTTCCCCGTCTGACTTTCAAGGGAAAGGCCGGACAGGAAATCACGATCCGTTTCGGGGAGATGAATTATCCGGAAACGATCCCTACCGAGCCGGTCGCCCCGTACACGATCGCGATGTATAAGGAGAAGAAAGGGCAAGTCTATACGGATAATTACCGGAGCGCCCTTTCCACGGATCGTTATATCTTGAAAGGGGATGCGGCGGGTGAGACGTATGAGCCTCGCTTTACGTTCCATGGTTTCCGTTACGTGGAGATTCACGGGTTGGAGAGGCCGTTACCCTTGGAGGCGGTGAAAGGGATCGTGCTGGAATCTATCGGTGCGCGGACGAGCGGTTATGAGACGTCGGACGAGCGTGTCAACCGTTTGTTTAATAACATCATTTGGGGCCAACGGGGTAATTTCCTGTCGGTTCCGACCGATTGTCCGCAACGGGATGAGCGTATGGGCTGGACAGGGGATGCGCAGGTATTCGCTCGTACGGCTACTTATAATATGAATGTCGATCCGTTTTACACCCGTTGGCTCTACTCGGTTCGGGATAATCAAGGAGATGACGGTAGTTATGCGAACTATATACCCGTGGTCGGTTTCCCTCCACACGGCGCGGAGGATGGCGGAGGTGCCATGGGATGGATGGAAGCCGGCGTGATCGTACCGTGGCAAATGTATCAACAATACGGAGACGTGCGTATTCTGGAGCAACATTACGCTTCCATGGTCGCTTATATGGATTATTTGGAGCGTCGTGCCGTACGCTATGTACAGCCCTTCGGTGTTTTGGGCGATTGGCTGGCTATCGAGCCGACGAATTCCATGTTGACGAACACCGCTTACTCCGCCTACGACGCTTTGATTATGGAGCAGGTAGCGAAACGTTTAGGGAAGGACGCGGACCAAAGGCGTTTCCGTACTTTCTACGAGAACGTGAAGAGGTCTTTTAACGACCTGTTCGTAAACGAGGAAGGACGCACGTTCGCTCCAACGGTGGAATCTATCTTTGGCAAGGATTCGCAAGTAGGTATGTGGCCCGGAACGGCGGCTACCGAGGCGAAGATCGTGGATACGCAGACCTCATACGTGGTTCCTCTCCAGTTCGATCTGTTCAATGAGAAAAACAAACCCTTGGCGATCCGGCATCTGGTAGAGAATATCAAGAAACATAATTATACGCTTACCACTGGCTTTATCGGTACGCCTTACCTGAATTTGGTATTATCCGACAATGGTTATGACGATGTCGCCTATAAGCTGTTTGAGCAAACCGCCTATCCTTCATGGCTATACCCTGTCCTGCAAGGCGCAACCACGATTTGGGAACGTTGGAATTCCTACACGTTGGTAAATGGCTTCGGCCCTGTGGATATGAACTCTTTCAACCATTATTCGTATGGCGCTATCGAGGAGTGGATGATAGCTTATACCTTGGGTATCCAGCGGGATGAGGAACAACCCGCCTATAAGCACATCATCCTTCAACCCCGTATCGGCGGAACCTTCTCGTTCATCCGGGGTCATTACGATTCCGCCTATGGCCGTATCGAGAGTGGATGGCAAATCCAAAAGAAGGGCTATATATACGAGGCGACCATTCCCGCTAATACGACGGCTACCTTATATCTGCCCGCCAAATCGGAGAAGTCCGTTCGTATGGAGAAAGGGCAGGAGGGGATCACGCCCGTGGGATTGAAGGATGGGAAGGCTGTGTACCGATTGGGATCGGGGAGCTACCGGATATACGTGGATTGAATATTTCCCAAATATCCCGCCCGCGTCGGGTGCGCGGTCGAATCTTGGAGAAATGCGACGCTTCTCACCCGGTGTAAGGTCAGATTTTGTAAAAACGATAGTGCCCGGCCTTATTAAAATCTGTACATTCGCGCAAAAATAAATAAGAACATTGTTCATGATTGTTTAATTCTAATTAGATCAAGCGAGAATGTCAATACGAAAATCGGATCGCATTATCAGCGTGGAGCACGTATCGAAGTATTTCGGCGAGAAGGCCGTGCTGAATGATGTAAATTTACAGGTCCGCAAGGGCGAGTTTGTAACCATTTTGGGGCCTTCCGGTTGCGGAAAGACTACCCTGTTGCGTTTGATAGCCGGCTTCCAGACGGCCTCCGAGGGCGTTATCACGATGTCCGGGAAGGAGATTACGCAGACGCCGCCGCATAAACGTCCCGTAAATACGGTATTCCAGAAATATGCTTTATTTCCACATCTGAATGTGTACAATAATATCGCCTTTGGCCTGAAGCTGAAGAAACTTCCTTCCGCCACGATCGAGAAGAAAGTGAAACAGGCGTTGAAAATGGTAGGGTTGACAGACTATGAGGATCGGGATGTAGATTCCCTTTCCGGTGGCCAGCAGCAACGGGTGGCGATCGCTCGCGCTATCGTGAATGAGCCGGAGGTGTTATTGCTGGATGAGCCGTTGGCGGCCTTGGACTTGAAGATGCGCAAGGATATGCAAATGGAATTGAAAGAGATGCATAAGTCCTTAGGCATTACGTTCGTGTACGTGACCCACGACCAAGAGGAAGCGCTGACGCTGAGCGACACGATCGTTGTCATGAGCGAGGGAAAGATCCAGCAAATCGGTACCCCGATCGATATTTATAACGAGCCGGTCAATTCGTTCGTCGCTGATTTCATCGGTGAGAGTAACATCTTGAACGGGACGATGATCAAGGATAGGCAAGTCTCTTTCGCCGGTCATGAGTTCGAGTGCGTGGATGAGGGATTCGGGGAGCAAATGCCGGTAGATGTCGTGTTGCGCCCCGAGGATATTTACATCTTCGAGCCGTCGGAGGCGGCGATGTTGACGGGTACGGTAACCTCCTCCATCTTTAAGGGTGTGCATTATGAGATGATGGTGCAAACCCCGAACGGATACGAGTTCATGGTACAGGATTACCACTGTTTCGAGGCAGGTAGCGAGGTCGGGCTTCTTATCAAGCCTTTCGATATCCATGTAATGAAGAAAGAGCGTATTTGCAATACCTTCGAGGGAAAGCTTATCGACGCTACGCATGTGGAATTCCTAGGCTGTACGTTCGAATGTAAGGAAGTAACCGATATAGAGCCAAATACGCCTGTGAAAGTCGAGATCGATTTTAAAGATGTGATCTTGGAGGATAACGAGGAAGACGGTCGCTTGACCGGAGAAGTAAAATTTATCCTCTACAAAGGCAACCATTATCATCTGACCGTGTTTACAGATTGGGACGAGGACATCTTTGTCGATACCAACGATGTATGGGATGATGGAGATCATGTCGGCATAACGATCGCCCCGGATAAAATTCGAATTATTCATGCTTAAAAAGGGAAGGAAGTGATCAATACGTTTTCTGCATTTTTTATGAGACGAAGGAACTGGACCATTCCTTATGTCCTGTTCTTGGCCATCTTTGTCGTGATACCGCTCCTCTTGATCGTGTATTACGCCTTTACGAATGACGAAGGGATGTTTACCTTCGCCAATTTCCGTAAGTTTATGATCCATCCCGAGGCGATAAACACCTTCGTGTATTCAGTCGGGATCGCTTTGATAACGACCATTCTTTGTCTGCTGCTGGGATATCCGGCCGCTTGGATATTGAGCCAAGCCCGATTTAATACTTCCCGTACGATGGTCGTTTTGTTTATCCTTCCGATGTGGGTCAATATCTTGATCCGTACGTTGGCTACCGTGGCTTTGTTCGATTTCTTGAATTTCCCGCTGGGAGAGGGGGCCTTGATCTTTGGCATGGTGTACAACTTCCTGCCCTTTATGATCTACCCGATTTATAATACGCTCCAGAAAATGGATCACAGCTTGATAGAGGCGGCGCAAGACTTGGGGGCGAATCCGTCGCAGGTATTTATCAAGGCCGTATTCCCACTATCGATGCCGGGAGTGATGAGCGGTATCATGATGGTGTTTATGCCGACCATCTCTACGTTTGCCATCGCCGAATTGTTGACGATGAACAATATCAAGCTCTTCGGTACGACCATACAGGAGAATATCAATAACGGTATGTGGAACTACGGGGCGGCGCTTTCTCTTATCATGTTGTTATTAATCGGAATCACGGGATTGTTCAGCAATGAGAGCAGTGATTCGGCGAATGAGGGAGGGCTTATCTGATGGTGAAATATTTAGCTAAGGGATATCTATGGGCTTTGTTATTATTGCTCTACTCGCCGATCTTGATTATCATGATCTTCTCATTTACGGAGGCGAAAGTACTGGGTAACTGGACCGGGTTCTCCACGAAATTATATAGCTCTCTTTTTGCCGGCAACGTACAACATTCGTTGGTCAGCGCACTTTGGAATACGTTCGCTATCGCCATGATAGCCGCTACGGTATCTACCTTGTTGGGGAGCGTAGCCGCTATCGGGATCTTTAATTTGAAGGCAAGGGCCCGCAATGCCGTGAGTTTTGTCAATAACATCCCGATGTTGAATCCGGATATCATTACCGGTATTTCCTTGTTCCTGTTGTTTGTCAGCTTAGGGATCTCTCAAGGTTTGACGACGGTCGTGCTGGCGCATATCACGTTCTGTACGCCGTATGTGGTATTAAGCGTCATGCCCCGCTTGAAACAAATGAACCAGAATATCTACGAGGCGGCGTTGGATTTGGGGGCGACTCCGTTTCAGGCCTTGCGGAAGGTGATCTTCCCGGAAATCCGTCCGGGTATGATCAGTGGCTTTATCCTTGCCTTCACGCTATCTATCGACGATTTCGCCGTGACCATATTTACGATTGGTAATGAGGGCTTGGAAACCCTTTCCACCTTTATCTACGCGGATGCCCGGAAAGGAGGTTTGACCCCGGAACTGCGTCCCCTCTCAACGATTATATTCGTAACCGTGTTAGTATTGTTGATTGTTATAAATAAACGTGCTGAGAAAGCGAAGCGAGCGTAAATGAAAATGAAGAAATTTATATCGATTCTGTCTGTTTTGGCCCTGCTTATGGGGCTGTTCACTTCTTGCGGGCGCTCGGACGAGGAGAGAAGCAAGATCTTGAAGATTTATAACTGGGGAGATTATATCGACGAGGACGTCCTGACGGATTTCCCGAAATGGTATAAGGAACAGACGGGTGAGGAAGTCCGGATTATCTATCAGGTCTTTGATATCAACGAGATCATGTTGACCAAGATCGAGCGGGGACATGAGGATTTCGACTTGATTTGCCCTTCGGAGTATATCCTTGAGCGCATGCTGCGGAAAAATCTCTTGCTACCGATCGACCGTAATTTCGGGAAGACACCGGATTATATCGACAATGTCTCTCCCTATATCCAAGAGGAACTGAATAAGTTAAGTCAGCCGGGCCGTAAGACTACCGACTACGTGGTTCCTTATATGTGGGGAACCGCCGGCCTGTTGTATAATAAAGCCGATGTCTCGAGGGACGAGGTAATGTCGTGGAAATGCCTTTGGGACCCTCGTTTCAGGAATAAGATCTTGATGAAGGATAGTTATCGTGACGCTTATGGAACCGCTATCATATACGCCCATGCGAGGGAATTGGCGAATGGTACGATCACGGTGGAGCAATTGATGAACGATAGCTCCCCGGAAATGATCGCTATCGCCGAGGAATACTTAAAGAAAATGAAACCGAATATCGCCGGTTGGGAGGCCGATTTCGGTAAGGAGATGATGACGAAAGGAAAGGCGTGGCTGAATTTCACTTGGAGCGGCGACGCGGTCTGGGCCATGGAAGAGGCGAGTGCCGTAGGCGTAGATCTGGGGTATGAGGTTCCTTTGGAGGGTAGTAATATCTGGTACGATGGTTGGGCGATCCCTAAATACGCTCGCAACGTGAAGGCGGCCAGTTATTTTATGGACTATCTATGCCGTCCGGACATCGTCTGCCGTAATATGGAAGTGACCGGATATGTCAGCACCGTGGCCACCCCGGAAATATTGGCGGAAAAGATCGATACGACGCAGACCGAGTTCTCGGACGTAAGTTATTTCTTCGGACCGGGAGCGGAGCGTGTCCAGATAGACCCGGCTCAATATCCGGACCGGAAGGTCGTGGAACGTTGTGCCATGATCCGTGATTTCGGGAACGAGACGGAGGTGGTTCTGGAAATGTGGAGCCGGGTAAAAGGTGACAATCTTAACTCTTGGATTGTTATATTGATATTCGCTGTTTTCGGCTTGTTGTTTGTCTGGGTCGTTTACAAGCGGATCAATCGTTATCAACAGAAAAGACGACATCGTAGACGTCGTAGCTGGTATAAAAAGAAATGATATGGAAGGCATAAAGAACTTGATTATAGACTTGGGCGGTGTGCTTATTAACTTGACTCGCAACCGTTGTATCGAGGCTTTCGAGAATCTGGGCGTGGAGAATATCCGGGAACAGATCACGAATAACTATCAACATAAGGACTTGTTTGAGCGATTAGAGTTGGGAACGATTTCGGTGGAACAGTTTCGCGATGATATTCGTGCCTTATCGGGAAAGCCCCTGACGGACGAACAAATCGACACGGCATGGATCGCCATGTTGGGAGACGTCCCGGAAAATAAGTTGCGTCTGCTATTGGAGCTTCGTGAACGCTATAATACGATGCTTCTGAGCAATACGAACGAGCTTCATTGGAAATGGTCCGAAGATACCTATTTCTCTTATCAAGGTCTTTGTGCCCAAGATTTCTTCCATAAGATTTACCTCTCTTACGAATTGCATATGCTGAAGCCGAACGCGGATATTTTTGAGTACGTACTGAAGGACTCGAATCTTTTAGCCGAGGAGACTATGCTGATTGATGACGCTTCCGTGAATTGCCGGGCGGCTGAATTATTGGGAATGAAGTCCTATATGCCGCAGCAAAGGGAGGATTGGTCGCATCTATTCAAATGAAGGCCGGTCATTGTTTGGTCCCGGCCTAAATGTCTTTAACCTTTAGGATATTATACGAGGTACCAAGATCATACACATCATTCCCGTCTACTTTCTTGATGTACTTTACGACACGGATGGTGACGGGAAGGATGATAACCTCGTACAAGGATTTAAGTACCGCCTGCGTCCCGATCATGATAAGCAATTCTCCGGCCGGGATCAATCCGGCGAAGGCGATCGGGAAAAAGATCAGGGAATCGGCGCTCTCACCGATAAGGGTAGATACGATCGCTCGTAACGAGAAATTCTTTCCGTTGGAGGCGATTTTCATTTTGCTCATCACATAGGCGTTCAGGAAAGAACCGGCCAAAAACGCTATCAAGCTGGCGACCGCTATACGTGGGGCCATCCCGAAGACGAAATTGAAACCTTCCTCACCCTCCCAAAAAGGGGCGGCCGGTAATAATACCGCCAATTGCGCGAATGCGATCACCAGAAAATTAGAGGCGAAGCCACTCCAGATAATTAGCCGTGCCTTCTTGAATCCCCACACTTCCGCTATACAATCATTGATGATATACGAGATCGGGAATACGATCAAACCTGCGGTAGCCGTTATACCGCCTACTTGCACTACTTTTGTCTCTAAAAGATTGGACGCTACAAGGCATATATTAAAAAGTATACCTAGCAGCATGAAAGGTACTGTAACTGTTTTTTGCATGTCTTCTTGTTTTTAACGAGGTTTATCAAGCACTCGGGGCGCAAAGGTACGAAAATTCTCATTAAAAACGATGGGTATAGCAGATACCGATCGCATGGCGGTAATTCACGGGATCGTCTACATTAAATATATGGTAGCGATAATAGAGTTGGAGGTTATTGTTCGGGTTTAGTTGGTAATTACTTCCTGTGGAGAAACGGATCTTATCGGACCGCATCTTATTTCGCGTATCATTGAAGACCTCGGTGTAGGCAAAAGGACAGAAACCACTCTTGCCGATCTTATAGGAGAGGGTCAGCATCGAACGCAGATAATTCTTGGGATGTTCGGCGTGAACCTTATAGGTACTTTGAAAACGTTCCCGGACAGAGAGGGTAAAACGTCCGGCCGAATAAGTCCCCGTAGCATAGAGATAATATCGGTTTCGCAACTCGTCGGATGCCTTGTATCGTGCTAGAGACATATATCCGCTTCCTGCCAGAAGATATTTATTAAACTTGTAGTTTACCTCAACGGTGGTGAGGAACCATTCCGCTTCCTTAAAGTCATCTCTCGGACGGATGTCCTCTTCTACAAGAAAGGATAAATGTTTATAGATTTTTCCGCATAGGCTCGCCTTGAAATACACACCTGCGCCTTCCATTCCGTATAGGGATGAAGTGCATCCTATTATAAAGAATAGGATCAGATAAATAGATCGTTTTGTATATGATGTGTTTTTCATGTAGAGTGACTTCCGTATGCAAAAGTAGTGTTTTTGGATGTAATACCAACGCCTCAGGATATTATATCCGATTTTTCTTATATTTGTCTCCTATTAACTATCAAATTCGAATACATGGAAAACATATCAAGAAGAACGGCTATCAAGACATTTTTAGCTGGAGGCGTGGCTTTGGCGACTACAGGTATCGAGGCGGCAGCCGCCGCGAAAAAGAAAACAGACGTGAAGGAACCCTTGAAAGGAAATGTCCGCCATTCCGTAAGTAAATGGTGTTTCGGCGATTATAAGCTGGACGAGTTCTGTGAGATCTGCAAGCATATAGGGATTGAATCCGTTGAGTTGCTGGACCCGGTAGATTGGCCGATCGTACAAAAACATGGCCTGACGGTGGCGATGGCGCAAGGGGCCGGGCTTGGAATAGATCGAGGTTTCAATGATCCGGCCTTGCATGACGAGTTGGTCGCCAGTTATGAGAAGGTGATCCCGATGGTGGCGGACGCAGGATTGACAAACTTGATTTGCTTCTCCGGCAGACGTAATGGCGTAACGGACTTGCAAGGCTGGGAGAACTGCGAGAAGGGGTTGAAGCGCCTTATCCCGTTAGCGGAGAAACATAAGGTCGTCTTGACCATGGAGCTTTTGAACAGTGTCGGTCATAAGGATTATCTGTGCGATCATACGGTTTGGGGGGCGGAGCTTTGTCGCCGTATCGGTTCCCCTAATTTTAAGTTACTATATGATATTTATCATATGCAGATCATGGAGGGGAATATCATCGAGAATATCCGGAAATATAATCAATACTTCTCCCATGTCCATACCGGAGGTAGCCCGGGGCGCGCGGAAATCGACGAGACGCAGGAACTTTATTATCCGGCTATCATCAAGGCTCTTATGGAGACAGGCTATAAAGGCTTCGTTGGGCAGGAGTTCGTCCCCGCCCAAGAAGACAAGATCGCTTCCTTGGAGAAGTGTATCCGTATCTGTGATGTATAGGGCTATTTAGTAATAACTTACAGTGCCAAGCCAGTGCCGTTATAGTGGCACGGCTGTGCCACCAGCGTGGCATCGTTGTGCCATCGCTATGGCATCGTCGTGCCATCGCCGTGGCATTATCGTGCCATAAGGGTGGCACGACTATAATACTAGAATGACAAAGACCTTGAATTTATTTTCTCCAGCCATGTTACGTTTTCTTTTCTCGATTGTCATTAAGATAGAATGGAACAAGAACAGTTTAAAAAAGAGATATTGCCTTTGCGGGAGAAACTATTCCTTTACGCGAGAAGGCTGCTAGATAACCCGGAGGATGCCGAGGATATCATGCAGGAAGTCTTTTTGAAACTGTGGTATATGCGTGGCGAGTTAGACTATTATAATAATGTAATGGCCCTGTCCGTACAAATCACAAAGCACCTTTGCCTGAATCGGATGAAAGTTCGTGAACGCACGGAAGGTGAGGCGGGCGAACAATTCTTTATCTGCGATGCCTCCACGCCTTATACCCAGCTGGAACAAAAAGACAGTTTGGAGCATGTAATGCGGCTTATCAATAAACTACCGGGACTTCAACAGACCATTCTTCGCATGAAACACGTGGATGGTTTCGAGGTAGAGGAAATCGCCGGGTTGACCGGAAGTACCCCCGAGGCGGTACGTATGAATCTTTCCCGTGCCCGTAAACGGGTGAGAGAGCAATTCTTTAAAATGCAGACGTTATGAAAACAGAGGAATACAAGTCTATAGAGGATTTATTAGACCGCTTCTTCGAGGGTCAGACCTCGAACGAGGAGGAGCGAGTGTTGTATGAGTTCTTCGCCCGTCCGGATATTCCCGCCCATCTGGAACGTTATCGGGAGGTATTCGGATATTTCGAGAGTGGCATTGCCTTGGATTTTAGCGAGACTCCGGAATTGAGGCTACCCGCTAAGGAAATTTCTTATAAACGAAAAATAGGATGGACAATCGTTATTTGCGTGGCAGCTTCTCTTTTGTTGTTTTTGGTGAATACGGTCTTTATGAATCAAAATGCTTCTTTTAACCCTTATGAGGGAAGCTACATCGTGCGCAATGGTGTCGTAATGACAGATATAAAGAAGATACAACCCGAATTGGAGGTCATATCCCGAGCGGCGGAAGCGATGGAGAAGAATGCGGATCGGCTCTTAAGAAATGCGGATGAAATAGCTTATTTGCCGGAAAGGATGAATAAGCGGTTCGAGAAGAAACGGGAGACTCTACTGAGGAATATTCCGGATACTCAGGTACGTAAGGAAGTTTATAAGATCTTGGAATTGGATAAATAGTAAATTAACTAATAAACAAAAGAAGTTATGAAAGCAAGTAAATGTTTTTGGGTGGCATTATGCCTTTTGGTGGGAAGTTTCAGTACAGAGTTATGGGCACAGAAGAATTTGGAGGCTGTCGTGCAGAAATGTAAAGCGGATAAGACGATCGATAAAAGCGTAGTAACGAATAAAGATCCGAAAACTAAAAAGGTATATAAGATAGTCTCTTCTTTCGTCGTAGAGGGCCACGCCGCATTACAACAAGAAATTAAATCCGCTTTTGAGCGGGACAAGGAAGAGGCTTATCAAGTGATCGAGAATGAGAACGATGGGGTGGTTAGTTGGTTTATCCGTTTCTCGAAGGGTAAAAATACAGTTTCTTATTCTATAAATGTTGATAAGGAAGAGCTTTTCTTGACAGTCATTGAGAATTTCGACATGCCGGAGGAAAAAGATATAGAGATAAGATCAAGTAGTGACATGTAGGTTTTACTATGTAGATAAGTCAACAATAGCACCTCTCATCTGTGAAGCTGGGAGGTGTTTTTTTATGTCGAGATATTGGATAGTAGTGTCTAAATTTTGTACACCACTGTCAAATAATTGGACAGTCTGTTTTGGAAAGTAAAATAGTACTTGTTTGAGAATTAAATATTTAGTTAGTTTGGCACACTATTTGAATTAGATATGGTAAATTAAATAGTTAGATAACAATTAAAACAAATACAGTCATGATTAAGATCGAAGGTTTAAGTAAGTTTTTCCGTACGGAAGAGGTTGAGACAATTGCGTTGAATAAGGTTTCTTTGGAGGTAAAAGATGGCGAGTTCGTCGCTGTCATGGGACCTTCCGGCTGCGGTAAGTCTACGTTGTTGAATATTCTGGGTTTGCTGGATAACCCTTCCGAGGGAAATTATTACTTGGGCGACCAAGAGGTAGGACACTTGAAAGAGAAAGAGCGTACGCAGGTCCGTAAGGGAAACATCGGTTTCGTGTTCCAGAGCTTCAACTTGATAGACGAGTTGAACGTTTTTGAGAACGTGGAGCTGCCGTTGACTTATCTAAAGATCAAGGCGTCGGAGCGTAAGCAGATGGTAACGGATATCTTGAAGCGGATGAATATCAGCCACCGTGCGGCTCACTTCCCTCAGCAACTCTCCGGAGGTCAGCAGCAGCGTGTGGCGATCGCTCGTGCGGTAGTTTCCAACCCGAAGATAATCTTGGCCGATGAGCCAACGGGTAACTTGGATTCCAAGAACGGTGCCGAGGTTATGCAGCTGCTCACCGAGCTGAATAAGGAGGGAACGACAATCGTAATGGTGACGCACTCCAAGCACGACGCGGGTTTCGCCCACCGTGTGATCAATTTATTCGACGGTAGCGTTGTTTCTTCCGTTAGTGAATTTATTTAGTCAACATGACATAAACACATACACACAAGAGTTTTTTATAAGCTAATTGGCCTGTGAAGGTCGGTTAGCTTTCAATTTAACTTAAATACAAATCGATGAGACAGCTATATTATACAATCCGTTATTTACTTCGAGGCCGAGGGGGAAATGTGATCAAGGTTCTGTCCTTGACACTAGGACTTGGAGTGGGATTGATCCTGTTCGCTAGGGTCGCTTTTGAATTGAGCTTCGATACATTCTTTGACCAAGTGGAAGATTTGTATAGCGTGCATGTGCGATACAATGATGATAAAACGGGAGAGGAAGATGGGTCTCGTATCCTATTTGCCCCGATCCCGGAGGCTTTGCGGCAAGAGTTCCCCGAGATACAGTATGCGACGGTTTGCCGGAGAAGGTACGGGGCCGTATTGTATCATGGTGAGGATCGGTTCAAGCCCCGTTTGATGATGGCGGATTCCCTCTTTTTCCGTACGATGGGAATCAAGGTGCTAAGAGGGGATGACCGTTTGTTAGGAATCGAAGATCAAGTTTTCTTATCGGAAAAAATGGCTGAACGTATATTTGGCAAGGAAGATCCGATCGGGAAACAACTGCTGTACGGAAAAAACTATCCTTATACGGTGGCCGGGATATTCCGTGACATACCGGAAAATAGTCATTTACGTTTTGATGCTGTCGCTTCTTTCATTAATATGAAAACCCAGTTCGGTGCCTATGCCGGTTGGGGTGCCGACGATAGTTATCTGGGCTATATCCGCCTGAAACCGGGTGTGTTCCCGGAACAAATCAATCAGAAAATACCGGCTTTATTGCCTAAATATATAGATGTAGAAAGAGAGAGGAAACAAGGTTTTGATATGGAGCTTTATATCAAGCCGGTCTCGGAGATATATACGCAAAGTACCGAGGTGAAGCGGATGGTGGTGATCATGAGCGTACTGGCTTTCGCTTTGTTATTCGTGGCGGCGATGAATTATATCTTGAACTCGGTATCTTCTCTGCCGATCCGGGCGAGATCCGTAGGAGTACACAAATGTAATGGAGCTTCCAGCGAGGACATTTTCAATATGTTCTTGTTTGAGACGGCGGCTTTATTTGTAGTGGCTCTTGTATGTATGGCATTGCTTTTATTCGCTTTCCGGGAATATGTAGCGGATATGGCGGCTGTTCCTACTTTGGGCACTTTATTGAATGCGCAGACTATATGGCTTCCTGCGATCATGATCTTGGCTATATTCATTTTGTCCGCCTTGCTACCGGCCCGTTTGTTCAGCGTTATCCCGGTTACCCAAGTATTCCGGGTATCTACTTCGGGTAAGCAGGGATGGAAGCGGAGTTTGCTCTTTATCCAGTTTGGGGGAATTGCGTTTGTCATTACATTATTGGTGATCGTGTTATTGCAATATGATCGGCTAATGAATAATGATTTAGGATATGATCCGGAAAATATAGTGTATGCCCCCTTGAATAATATGGATGATCAGAAAGCGGCCAAACTTACCGCCGAGTTCAAGAAGTTACCTTATGTCACGGCTACGGGGCTTTCGTCAATGGATATTCTAAGTGGTTATGGTGGTTTCCCTATTCTGGATAATGAGAAAAACTGGCTGTTCACGGCCCGACAGGTAAACTATGATGCCGATTATCTCTCTCTGATGAAAATCCCCTTGCTTGAGGGGCAACCACTAAAAGGTGACGGGGATATTTTAGTGAATGAGTCATTTGTGAGTAAACGTGGGTGGACGGATGCTGCGATCGGTAAATATATTTATGATGATGAGGGTAATTTAAAAGGAAAAATAGTGGGTGTAACCCGTGATTTCATGGTGAATTCCTTCTTCACTCCCCAGTTACCGGTCATCATGTTTGGTAGTGACCGGATGAGTTATTGTAACTTTACGGTTCGTGTCTCCGAGCTAACTCCGGAATATTTACGGGAAATGAATGATAAGATCGCGGAACTATTTCCGAATGAGGATGTCGGTTTTACGGTGCTGAAAACGATCATAGAGTCTCAGTATGAGGGAACCCGTCATTTCCGTGACGGCGTCTTTGTTGCCTCGATCGCTATCTTGCTGATCACCTTAATGGGATTATTAGGGTATATTACGGACGAGATGCACCGTAGGAGCAAGGAGATAGCGATTCGCAAGGTGAATGGAGCGACGGCCCCGAATATTTTACGTCTTTTATCTAAGGATGTTTTGATCACGGCTTTCCCGGCTATCCTTTTGGGAGTGATAGCCTCACGAGTCGTGGGAGAGAGCTGGTTGAGGCAATTCGCGGATAAGATACCGCTGACTGTTTTTATTTTCATATCTACGGCTCTACTGGTTCTAGCGATCATTTGGGGATGCGTGATCCTGAAATCTTGGAATATCGCCAATGAGAATCCGGTCCGTAGCATTAAGAACGAATAATATAACAGGTAATATAAAATTACGTATGAAAACTATTTTGAGGAATCTCTTGAGTGTATTGTGCCGTTTCAAGATGGCGACACTTTTAAATGTATTAGGACTATCTGTGGCTTTTTCTGCTTTCATCTTGATTATGATGCAAGTCGAGTATGATCAGAATTTTGACCGAGGATATACGGATACGGAATCTATATTTCGGGTAGAAGCTATGTTTGAGGATGGTGGGCAGGCAGTTATTTGCCGTCCGCTGGCCGATGCTTTTATCCAATCCTCGC